>Ga0335084_10002915_pt1 | contig 16624 bp, 20 predicted proteins | sample Lox_Sample_44_FD_206721 | JGI IMG/M metagenome (GOLD analysis project Ga0335084, IMG submission 206721) | Soil microbial communities from Loxahatchee National Wildlife Refuge, Florida, United States - Lox_Sample_4.4 | ecosystem: Environmental > Terrestrial > Soil > Wetlands | place: USA... | reverse complement strand
ATCCTGGGCGACATGGGTGCGGAGGTCGTCAAGATCGAGGAGCCGGCTAAGGGCGACGACACGCGCTCGTGGCCGCCGTTCCTGGGCGGCGAGGCCACCTACTTCCTCGCCGTCAACCGCAACAAGCAGAGCCTCACGCTCAACCTGAAAGCGCCCGAGGGCCGCGAGATCCTCAAGCGCCTGGTGAAGAAGAGCGACGTCGTGCTGGAGAACTTCCGCACCGGCACCATGGAGCGGCTGGGCCTCGGCTACGCCACGCTCAGGAAGGTCAATCCCCGGCTCGTGTACTGCGCGATCTCCGGCTTCGGCGAGTCCGGGCCCGAGGCGGCGCGCGCCGGCTACGACCTGATCGTGCAGGCGGAGTCGGGACTGATGGACATCACCGGCTTCGAGGACGGGCCGCCGGCGAAGGTGGGCACCTCGATCGCCGACCTCGTGGCCGGCATGTCGGCCGCCCACGGCGTCACCCTCGCGCTGCTCGCGCGCACGCGCACGAAGAAGGGCCAGAAGGTCGAGATCTCCATGCTCGACGCCATGGCGGCGCTGCTGACCTACCAGGCCGGCATCTACTTCGGCACCGGTGCCAAGCCGAGCCGCCGCGGCAACAAGCACCCCTCGATCGTGCCCTACGAGGTCTTCAAGGCCGCCGACGCCTACCTCACGCTGGGCGTGGCCAACAACTCGCTGTGGGAGCGCTGCTGCGCGGCGATGGAGCGGCCCGACCTCGTGAAGGACCCGCGCTACGCGCGCGAGGCCGACCGCGTGCAGAACCGCGAGACGCTGGTGCCGCTGCTCAACGAGGTGCTGGGCGGCCGCTCGGCCGACGAGTGGCTGAAGCGCTTCGAGGCGGTCGGCGTGCCGGCCGGCCGTATCCGCACGGTGGCCGAGGTGTGCGAGAGCGAGCATCTGAAGGCCCGCGGCATGATCGTCACGCTGCCGCATCCCAAGGCCGGCCGCCTGCGCGTGCTCGGCGTGCCCATTCGCTTGCATGCCACGCCGGGCCGGGCCTCGGCGGCGCCGCCGCTGCTCGGCCAGCACACCGAGCGCGTGCTGCGCACGGTGCTCGGCGTCGGCAAGGCGGAGGTCGCGCGCCTGCGCCGGGGCGGCGTCGTGTGATGGACCTCACGCCGCCCACGCTGGCGGGCACGCACGTCACGCTGGAGCCGCTGGAGGAGCGCCACGCGCCCGACCTCTTCGCCGCCATGCAGGACGAGGAGGTCTGCCGCTACCTCGCGTGGCCGCCGCCGTCGAAGATCGAGGAGACGCTGGCCCTGATCCGCGAGGCGCGCGAGCTGATGGCCCGGCGCCAGTCGATCGTGTTCGCCCAGGTCTGGAACGCGACCCGGCGCGCCATCGGGTCCACGCGGCTGCTCGACCTGCGCCCGGCCGACCGCCAGGTGGAGATCGGCTCGACGTTCCTGGCCCGCGACTACTGGCGCACGCCGGCCAACACCGAGTCCAAGCTCCTGCTCCTCACGTACTGCTTCGAGACGCTCGGCTGCGTGCGGGTGGCGCTCAAGACCGACGGCCGCAACGTGCGCTCGCAGGAGGCCATCGCCCGTCTGGGCGCCGTGCGCGAGGGCGTGCTGCGCAAGCACATGAACGTGCGCGGCTACCAGCGCGACACGGTGTACTTCTCGATCCTCGCCGACGAGTGGCCGGCCGTGAAGGGGCGCCTGCGGGCGCGCCTGGCCGGTGGTCCCGTCACCTCCGGGCGCTGACCGCGGTCAGTCGGCCTTGGTCTCGAGCTCGAGGTGCTCGAGCGAGTCCGCCGAGAGCTCCTTGTGCGTGCCGGCCGCGGCCTTGAAGGTCGCGATGCCGCGGCGCTCGGAGGAGACCTCCTTGGTCTCCACCACGCGGAACCCGTCCTTCCGGAGCCAGTCCTCCATCGGCAGGCCCTGATCGCTGGCCTCGTAGCGCTGGACGGACTCGCGCAGCCGCCGCTCGTCCTCCTGGCTCTGGATCAGCACGACGCGCACGACGCGAGGATCGTTGGCCCACGGCCGCACCAGCGCCGCGGTGACGCGGGTGGCGAGCAGGCTGGAGACGTCGCGCGCGATGGAGTCGGCGGCCCGGCTCATGCGCTCGACGGCATCGCCCTGCCGCCCCGCCTGCTTGGCCAGTTCGGCCATGAACTGCACCTGCAGGAGACGAGGATCGTCACTCATGTGGACCCACCTCGCCGCTACACCACGCAACTTCCACGCCACACCCGAGGGGCAGGGAACTCGCGCACTTGCCCGGGGGGCTGCGCTCGCCGGCGGTTGGCGGGTGACAGGGCGCCCCCATTCTTGACACCCCCCGGGCCCGCGTCGCATGATGAAGCACTTCCGGCGACAGGGTGAAGGAGCGGAAATGCGCCGTTCCATCAGGATTTACGACACAACGCTGCGCGACGGCACCCAGGGCGAGGGCGTGTCCTTCTCCATGGAGGACAAGGTCCGCCTGGCCAGCCGCCTCGACGCCTTCGGCATCCACTACATCGAGGGCGGCTGGCCCGGCTCCAATCCGAAGGACCTGCGCTTCTTCCGCCGGATGCAGGACGTCACGCTCAAGCACGCCAGGCTCGCCGCGTTCTCGATGACCCGGCGCGCCGGCGGCGCCACCGAGAGCGATCCCAACATGGTGGCGATCCTCGAGTCTGGCGCGCCCGTGGCCACCATCGTCGGCAAGGCCTGGGATTTCCACGTCACCCAGGCGCTGGAGACGACGCGCGACGAGAACGTGGCGATGATCCGCGACTCGATCGCCTATCTGCGGACCAGGATGGACGAGGTGCTCTTCGACGCCGAGCACTTCTACGACGGCTTCCGGGCCAACCGCGAGTACGCGCTGGCCACGCTGAAGGCGGCCGCCGAGGCGGGCGCCCACTGGCTGGTCCTGTGCGACACCAACGGCGGCACGCTGCCGCCGGACCTCGTCGCGGTGATCCGCGAGGTGAAGCGCCACGTCACGACGCCGCTCGGCATCCACGTCCACAACGACGCCGAGTGCGCGGTGGCCAACTCCCTGGCCGCCGTCATGGAGGGTGTGGACCAGGTGCAGGGCACGATGAACGGCTTCGGCGAGCGCTGCGGCAACGCGAACCTCGTGTCGATCATCCCCACGCTGGCGCTCAAGCTCGGCCTCGACTGCGTGCCGACCGCGCATCTCCGGGAGCTGCGCGACCTCTCGCGCTTCGTCTCCGAGCTGGCCAACCGCACGCCGTGGTCGTCGCAGCCCTACGTCGGCGACTCCGCCTTCGCCCACAAGGGGGGCATGCACGTGTCCGCCGTGCAGAAGCACCCCGACACCTACGAGCACGTCGACCCGGAGCTCGTCGGCAACCACCGGCGGGTGCTGGTCTCCGAGCTGGCCGGCAAGTCGAACATCCTGTGGAAGGCGCGGGAGTTCGGCATCGACCTCGACCGCGACACGCCGGAGGCGCGCCGCATCCTCGACCGCCTCAAGGCGCTCGAGGACGAGGGCTTCCAGTTCGAGGGCGCCGAGGCCTCGTTCGAGCTGCTGATGGAGCGCGCGCTCGGCCGCCACAAGCCCTACTTCGAGCTCGACGCCTACCGCGTGATCGTGGAGGAGCAGACGGCCGCCGAGGAGCCGGTGGCCGAGGCCACCGTGCGGGTGAAGGTGAAGGGCATGCTCGAGCACACCGCGGCGGCCGGCAACGGGCCGGTCAACGCGCTCGACCACGCCCTGCGCAAGGCGCTGGAGGAGTTCTATCCCAACCTGCGCGAGCTGAAGCTGCTCGACTACAAGGTGCGCATCCTCGACGAGTCCAAGGGCACCGCCGCCAAGACGCGCGTGCTCATCACCTCGGGCGACGGCCGCGAGACGTGGGGCACGGTGGGCGTGGCCGACAACATCATCGAGGCGTCCTGGCAGGCGCTGGTGGACTCCGTGGAGTACAAGCTGCGTTCCGACGAGCGGCGCACCGCGTGAAGATCGTCGTCGTCGACGACGAGCCGACCATCGTGCTGATGTGCCGGCGCGTGCTGGAATCGCAGGGCCACAGCGTCCACGGCTTCACCAACGTGCAGGCCGCGCTGGCCCAGCTGGAGGCCGAAGCGGCCGACCTGCTGGTGGTCGACTACAAGATGCCCGAGCTGAACGGGCTCGAGTTCATCCAGCGCGCGTGGGCGCTGCGGCCGGGGCTGCGCGTGGTCATGATCACCGCCCACGGCACCCGCGAGGTCATGGGGCGCGCCACCGAGAGCGGCGTGCAGTCGATCGTGCTCAAGCCGTTCACGCCGACGGAGCTGGCCAAGGGCGTGGCGGCGGCCCTGGAGCGGAGCGGGCCCTCCACCTAGATCCTCTTCGACGCCCGCCAGGCGCGGACCTGCTCGGCGTGCTCGCGATAGTGGTGGGCGGTGTTCTGATCCACGATCTTCCACGCGGTCTTGCCGGGCTGGAAGCGCTCGCCCGGCACCGCGGCGGCGACGCGCAGGAAGGACGCGTGGGTCGTGTCGAGCGCGAGCAGCACGTCGGCGACCGACGTGCCCCGGCGCGCGGAGGCGAACCGCGCGTTCCACGCGTCGACGTCGTCGTAGGAGACGCCCTCGCGGATCGGCCGCTCACCCCGGGCGAGCCGCTCCAGCGCGGGGCCCATCTCCTCGTGCCAGCCCGCGATGTGGGCGACGATGTCCTTGACCGACCACGTGCCCAGCCACACCTCGCTCATCTGCGACTCGTTGAGCCCCTGCAGCGCCTCGTGAAAGGCCTTGTACTCACGGGCGGCCTCGTTCAGCAGCTCCTCCTTCGTCATCGCGGTCACGCCAGTCCTCCTCGGTGAGATTCGGGGCGCCCGAGGCCCCCCTCACACCAGTCGCTTGTAGAAGAGCAGCTCGCGGTAGCCCTGCGGGAGGTTGTCGATGTAGCCGGAGGCCTGGAAGCCGAGCGCCGTGTGCATCTGGATGGCGACCGAGTTGGTCTCCTCGGTGGAGGAGTAGAGACGCGGGCTCGGCGACATGCCCTCGACGGCCCGGTAGAGCGCGCGCGCGATGCCCCGCTTGCGGTGGTCCGGGCGCACCGAGACCAGCGAGACGAAGGTGCACTGGAACCAGTCGGTGCGGTAGGCCAGCACGCCGACCACCTCGTCGCGGTCGTGCGAGACCAGCAGGTGATGGCGCTCGAGGTGCGAGCGGACGAACGGGCCGGCGCGCTCCGCGCTCAGCACGTGGCCGGCCAGCGCCATCACCGCCTCGAGGTCGCTCGGCTGGAGCGCACGGATCTCCATGCGTTAGTACGTGCCGGGCCGGATCTTCTGGTAGAGCGCCTTCAGCTTGTCGGCGCTGAAGTCCCTGGACTGGCACACGCCGATGATCTGCCGCTCGTCGGCCTCCACCTTGGCCACCGCCTCGGGAATCTTGGGCGCGAGGTCGGTGGGAATCGTCACCACGCCGTGCTGATCGGCGTGGATGAGGTCGCCCGGCTTGACCCACAGCCCGCCCAGCTTCACCGGCAATCCGAAATCCACCATGTGGACGTAGGCGTGCGAGACGGAGATGTGGGCGGCCGCGAACTGAAACCCCAGGGCCTTCACTTCGTCCAGATCTCTCACCGAACCATCCGTCACCACGCCCACGCAGCCCAGCGCCTTGTGGATGTTGGCCTGCACCTCGCCCCACTGGGCGCCCTGGCCGCGCGGCTCGTCGAGGTCGTGCACGACCACCACGCGCGGGGCCGGGATCGTCTGCACGTAGTCCCACCAGCCGTAGGTGCTGGCGCGGTGCCCCTGGAGCGGCTGCGGCTCGGCGCGGATCACGCAGGTGACCGCGTAGCCGACCAGCGGCCCCAGGTCGTGGAAGAGCGTGCGGATCTCGGAGGACATCTGGCCCTGGTTGCGGGGCCGCACGTTGAAGGTCTCGATGGCGTTGGCCACGCTGGGACTGGAGATCTTGCGAAGGGCGTCGATCACGGCGGTTTCTCCTGGGTGAATGGGGTGAGCGTCAGATCATCTCGCGGCGCCGCTGCAGCAGCAGCGCCTTCAGGGTCTCGATGGCCTGGCGGACGGACGTGAGGTTGGGATTCACGGCCAGGGCCTTCTCGAAGTACTCGACGGCGCGCCCGGGCTGGTCCATCTCGGCGTAGATCATGCCGTAGCCGGACAGCGCGCCCCAGTGGTACGGGTTGCGCGCCATCACCTCGTCGCAGTCGGCCAGCGACTTGGCGTACTCGCCCAGCACGAACCAGGCGGTGGCCCGCTTGTTCCACGCCTCGGCGAAGTCCGGGCGGCGCGCGATGACGCGCGTGAAGGTCTGGATGGCCTCGTCGAGCTGGCGCGACTGCAGCTGCTCGACGCCCCGGGTGAAGAGGGCGTCGATCTCGGCGTCGCCCGAGCGGCTCCAGATTTCCCACATCGCGCTCTCGGTCAGCGCGCGCACCATGGGATCGCTGTCGCGCAGCGCCTGGGCCATGGCGGGCAGGTCGGCCATCACGCCGGTGTCGGCCAGCGCGCGCACCGCCGCCCGCCGCGCGTCGGCGTCGTCGGTGCGGCGCAGGTCGGCCAGCGCCTGGTCGTGCCGCGACTGGGCGACGGCCGGGAGCGCGAGCGCGGCCAGCAGCGTGGCGGCGACGGCCAGCGCCCTCACGGCGTGTACACCTCGTTGGCGGCGGTGGCGGCGAAGCCGGGCTGCGTACCGCCGGCGGGGACGTAGACCCGGTTGCCGATGACGGCGGCGCCGATGCCGTGGCGCGGCGTGGGCATCGGCTCCTTGGCGATCCAGCGGTTGCCGGCGACCTCGTACATCTCGTTGGCGCTGTAGATGCGCAGCGGCGCCTCGCCGCCGAAGACCAGGATGCGATCGGGCAGCGCGGCCGCCGCCAGCCCCCCGCGGGCGGCCGGCAGCGGGGTGCCGGTGCGCCAGGAATCGGTGGCCGGATCGTAGATCTCCACGTTGCCGTACTGCTCGCCCATGAACGAGGCGCGGCCGCCCAGCGCCCACACGCGGCCCTGGAAGGCGACGGCGGCCAGGTGATCGCGCGCGGTCGGCATCGCGTTGGCCGCCGTCCAGCGGTCGGCGGCGGGGTCGTAGACCTCGTGGGCGTTGCTGACCCCGTCGGCGCTGCCGCCGAGCGCGTGCAGCCGGCCGCCGAGCACGGCGACGGCCAGCCCGCCCCGCGGCGTCGGCATCGGCGCCCGCGTCTCCCACACGCCGCGCGCGGCCACGAACTCGTAGACGGACTCGAGCGCGGTCCACTGCACGCGCCCGCCCGTGTAGCCGCCGACCACGAAGAGCCGGTCGCCCACGACGGCGGCGGCGGCGTGGTGCACGGGCACCGGCAGCGAGGGCCGCGTCTCCCAGACGTCGTGGGCGGGATCGAAGCTCTCGACGGTGGCCACGGGCTCGGCGTCGTCGCCGAGGCCGCCGATCACCCACACCTGCCCGCGCCAGGCGGCGACGGCGACTTCCTGGCGCGGCCCCGGCATCGGCGTGAGCGCGGCCCAGCGCCCGGGCGCCGACTGATCGACGGGAGCCGGCGAGTCCGTGATGCGGCCGACGCAGCCGGCCAGCAGCAGCAGGCCGGCGAGCCCCGCGACGCGCATGGCGTGAGGCATCAGGCGCCTATGATGCCCGACGGGTCAGGGCGAGAAAAGCGGCTTCGTCGAGCACGGTCACGCCGAGGCGCCGGGCGTCGGCTTCCTTCTTGCCGGCGTCCTCGCCGGCGATCAGAAAGGTGGTCTTCTTCGACACCGCGCTGGTGACGCGACCACCGAGCCGCATGATGAGATCCGTGGCGGCGTCCCTGGTCAGCGTCGGCAGCGTGCCGGTCAGCACGAAGGTCTTTCCCTCGAAGGGGCGGGGGCCCTCCTCGAACGACGCCTCGGTGAGCGCCACGCCCGCCTCGCCCAGCCGGCGCAGCACCTCGCGGTTGCTGGCGTCGGCGAAGAACTTCACCACCGAGGCGGCGATGCGCTCGCCGATGCCGTGCACCTCGGCCAGCTCGGCCTCGCGCGCGGCCTGGATGCGCTCGAGGCGGCCGAAGCGCGCGGCCAGCAGCTGCGCCACCCGCTCGCCCACCATCGGGATGCCGAGCGCGTTCAGCAGCCGGGCCAGCCCGCGCGTCCGGCTCGCCTGGATGGCGCCCACGAGGTTCTCGGCCGACTTCTCGGCGAAGCGCTCGAGGTCGGTGACCTCCTCCACCGTGAGGTCGTAGAGATCGGCGAAGCTCTTCACGCGCCCGCGCTCCACGAGCTGCTCGACGGCGGCCTCGCCCAGGCCCTCGATGTCCATCGCGCGCCGCGAGCCGAAGTGGCGCAGCCGCTCCTTGAGCTGGGCGGGGCAGGCGGTGTTCTGGCAGCGCCAGTACACCTCGCCCTCGGGCCGGAAGGCCACGCCGCCGCAGGCCGGGCACTGCTCGGGGAAGCGGTACTCGACGCTGCCGGCCGGCCGCCGGGCGGCGACGACCTGCACGACGTAGGGGATGACGTCGCCGGCGCGCTCGATGAGCACGGTGTCGCCCACGCGCACGTCCTTGCGGCGGATCTCGTCCTCGTTGTGCAGGCTCACGTTGCTGATCACCACGCCGGCCAGCGGCACCGGCTCCAGCTTGGCCACCGGCGTCAGCGCGCCGGTCTTGCCCACGTTGACCTCGATGGCCCTGACGACGGTGGTGGCCTGGCGCGCCGCGAACTTGAAGGCCACCGCCCAGCGCGGGTGATGCGTCGTGGAGCCCAGGCGCCGCTGCTGCTCGAGCGCGTCCACCTTCACCACCACGCCGTCGGCGTCGTACCCGAGCGCGTCGCGATCGGCTTCCAGCTGCGCGCACGCCGCCACCACCTCGTCGATCGAGTCCGCGCGCGCCGAGCGCGGGTTGGTGCGGAAGCCGGCGGCCCGCAGCGCCTCCAGGGCCTCCCAGTGGCTCGTGAAGGTCACGCCCGGCGACCACGAGACGTGATAGAGGAAGGCCTCCAGCGGGCGCTCGGCGGAGACCGCCGGGTCCTTCTGGCGCACGGCGCCGGCGGCGGCGTTGCGCGGGTTGGCGAACGTCGCCTCGCCGGCCGCCTCCAGGCCGGCGTTGAGCCGCTCGAACTCGGCGCGCGGCATGTAGACCTCGCCGCGCACCTCCACCTCCTCGGCCCTGGCCAGCGCGCCGCGCAGGCGCATGGGCAGGCTGCCGATGGTCTTGAGGTTGGCGCTCACGTCCTCGCCCACGCGCCCGTCCCCGCGGGTGGCCCCGCGCACGAAGCGGCCGCGCGCGTAGAGCAGGGCGACGCCGAGGCCGTCGATCTTCGGCTCGCACACGTAGGTGAAGCGCTGGCCGGGCTGGGCGCGGGTGATGCGCGCCTCGAACTCGCGCAGGTCGTCGGGGCTCACCGCGTTGTCGAGCGAGAGCATGGCCACGCGGTGCTCGACCGGCTGAAAGGCCTCCACGGCCACGCCGGCCACGCGCTGGGTCGGGCTGTCGGCGCTGACGAGGTCCGGGAACTCCGCCTCCAGCGCCCGGAGCTCGCGCATGAGGGCGTCGTACTCGGGGTCGGGGATCTCCGAGCGGTTCTCGACGTAGTAGAGGTAGTCGTGATGGTGGATCTGCTCGCGCAGCTCGGTGATCCGCTGCGCGGCGTCCGCGCGCCTCATGGCGTCAGGATAGCATCGGATCTCGGGTATACTGGCGGCGTTGCGGACCTCGGACGACCACACCACCGCTTCGGTGCAGGACTACCTGGCGGCGATCTACGATCTCGCCGGCAGCGGCCAGCCCGTCATCGGCGCTCGCCTGGCCAAGCACATGGGTATCTCGGCGCCCGCCGTCACCGAGTCCATCCATCGCATGACCCGCGGCGGCTACGTGCGGGTGGGACGTCACAAGGCGCTCACGCTCACCACCAAGGGCCGGGAGATCGCCGAGGTGATGGCGCGCCGTCACCGGCTGCTGGAGCGCTGGCTCACCGACACGCTCGGCCTCAACTGGACCGACGCCCACGAGGAGGCCCACCGGCTCGAGCACGCGATCTCGCCGCGCGTCGAGGACCGCCTGGCCGAGCTGCTCGGCATGCCGTCCACCTGTCCCCACGGCAATCCCATCCCCGGCATGGCGAAGCCGGTGTCGCGCGGGGAGCCCTTCCCGCTGGCCCAGGCCCCCGAGGGCGCGGTCGTCGTGGTCGAGCGCATCACCGAGGAGGCCGAGGCCGACAAGAACCTGCTCGAGCACCTGTGGCGCCACAACGTGCGCCCCGGCCGCCGCCTCAGGATCACCGAGGTGGCCCCGTGGGCCGGCACCATCACGGCGGCCGGCGACGGGCAGTCCATCGCGCTCGGGCTGCCGGCCGCGGCCAAGATCTGGGTCTACCTGCCCAAGGACTGAGGGCGACGCTTATGAAGGTGCTCTTCTGGGGCCTGGTCATCGTGGCGGCGCTGTACCTGGCCTACTCCGGCATGATGGCCGCCTGGTCGTGGATCGCCGTCAACAACGCCGTCGACGAGATCGTCTCCAAGGACGACGTGACCACCATTCCCTCTCCCGAGCTGAAGGCCAAGGTGATGAGGGCCGCCGGCGAGGCGGGCGTGCCGCTGACCGACAAGGACGTGGTCGTCACCCACGCCGGCCAGGGTGTGAACGTCGAGGTGCTGTGGACGGTGCCGATCGTCGTCGTGAACGGCGACGCGGTGTTCGCGGTGCCGCTGGCGGTGCGGCGCAGCTCCGCCAAGCGCTGAGGGACGGCCGGCTAGGGCTTCGCCTTCGTCCCGCCCTGCGCGCGCGCCTCGGCGATCATCTTCTGCACGCGCGCGCGGTCCTCGCCCTCCGGGGTCACCGCCAGGAACTTCTCCCACGACTTGATGGCGCCCGGCGCGTCCTTCTTCACCTCGTAGAGCACCTGCCCGCGGTAGAGCAGCGCCGGCGCGTAGTTGGGGTCCTTCTCCAGCGCGTGGTCGAAGAGCCCCAGCGCACGGTCGACCATCTCGGGCCCGTGCTCGGCGCCCTGCGCGGCGATGGCCGCGATGAGGCCCATGTGCGTGAGCGCGTCCACGTTGTCGGGATCGCGCTTGAGCACGGCCTGGTAGGCCTGCATGGCCTGGTTGTACTGCCCCGCGAAGAGGGCGCTGCGCGCCGCCGACAGCATGCCCTGCATGACCTGCGGCGTCACCGGGCCCTTGGGCGCGTTGGCGCCGGTGGGGGCCTCCATCGCCATCGGCCCGCCGCCGGCCAGCGGGCGGCTGCCCGGCATGGGCGCGCCGGCGTTGGGATCGGGCTCCGTGTAGCGCACGATGCCGACACCGAGCCCGACGCCGAAGGTGACGAGCGCGACGGCGGCCGCCGCCATCGCGGCCGGATGCCGCCAGGCCGCCCGCGGCGGTGCCGGCGCCGCCGGCGCGGCCGCCGCGGGCGCGGCCCTGGGCGCGCCGAGCCGGTCGAGCTCGAAGAGGACGGCGGCCGTCTCCGACTCGTAGCGCGCGCGCAGGTCGGCGTAGTCGGCGTCGGAGACGTGGCCGGCGTCGTGCTCGAACTCCAGCTCGCGCAAGGCGCGCAGCGCGGCGCGCTTGTCCTCGTCCAGCCGCTCGCGGGCGTCGGGCGGCAGCGGCAGCAGCGCGGCGGCGCCGCGGCCGCGGCGCAGCGGCCACAGCGCGAAGCCGAGGGCGGGCAGGCCGAGGGCGAGGACGGCGATCACCACGCCGAGCGTGACGCTCACGGCTCCTGCTCCATCTCGCGCCGGATGCGTTCCCGCATGGCGGCGTCGACGGGCGGCGGCGGCGCCGGCCGCCGGCGCGTCCACCGCGTGACGAGCACGGCCACCAGCGCGATGCCGAGCAGCGCCACGACGTAGGGCACCACCCACACCAGCAGCGTGAAGCCGCGCCGCGGCGGCGCCAGCAAGATCCAGTCACCGTACTTCTCCACGAAGTACGCGCGCACCTGGGCGGGCGACTCGCCGGCGGCGAGGCGCTCGCGCACGATCGCGCGCATCTGCGCCGCCATCTCCGACGGCGAGTCGGCCACCGAGAGGTTCTGGCAGACGACACAGCGCAGCTCGGAGGCCACGTCGTACACCAGCTGCTCGCTGACGGCGGCCGGTTTCGCCGGCGGCTGCGCGCTCGCCACGCCGGCGCTGCCGAGCACGACGGCGAGGAGCAGCACCGCGCCGACGCACGGATTCCGGACGCCCGGGGCCAGACGGGTCACTGCGCGGCCAGCAGGGTGTCGACCGTCTCGCGGAAGACCTGGTCCGTCACCGCGCCGACGTGCTTGCGGTGGATGCGCCCCGCGCGATCGATGAAGAACGTCTCGGGCACGCCGTAGATGCCGTAGTCGACGGAGACCTTGCCGTTGCGGTCCGGCGAGTTCTTGAACGTCAGGCTGAAGCTCCGGATGAAGTCCAGGGCCGCCTCGTCCTTGTCCTGGATGTCCACGCCGAGGACGACGACGTCGCGGTCACGGTAGGCGCGCCAGCCGCGCTCGAGCACCGGCGCTTCCTCGTAGCAGGCCGGATTGCACCACGACGCCCAGAAGTTCACGACGACGATCTTGCCGCGCAGCGCGGCGAGGTCGACCGGGGTGCCGTCGAAGGCCGTGAGCGTGAACGGGGAGGCCGGCCGGCCGACCAGCGGCGAGGGGACGTCGCGCGGGTTCAGCTTGAACCCGTAGGCCAGCAGCGCCAGGACGGGCACCGCCGCCAGCGGCAGGAGCCAGCGCCAGCGTCCCCTCACGCGATCTTCCGCCGCTCGGGCAGCACCGACAGCAGTGTGCCGAGCGTGAGGATGAGCCCGCCGATCCAGATCCACGACACCATCCGGTTGACCTGCATCTTCACCGTGGCGTGCGAGCCGTCGCGCGCGAAGTCGCCCAGCACGAGATAGAGGTCGTCGATGAAGCCGAGGCGATAGTCCACGTAGGCGATCGGCGACTGTTCTTGAGGATAGAACTTCTTGGCCGGCTCCAGCACGTCGCCGGCGCCGCGGCCGGCCACCACCGTGAAGGTGCCGGTGACCTTGCCGTGATTGGACTCCTGGCTCTCCCGTAGCCCGTCGAAGCGCACGCGGTAGCCGCCGAGCTCGGTCTGCTCGCCCTTCTGCAGCGTCATCTCCGTGTGCACCGACCACGCCTGCGAGCCGGTGACGCCGACGGCCATCACCAGCACCGCCAGGTGGACGATGAAGCCGCCGTACCGGCGGTTGTGGCGCAGCAGCAGCCCCCCGAGGGCGGGCAGCGTGCGCTCGCCCATGGTCCGGCGCGCGCGCGTGGCGCGGACCAGGTCGACCAGGATCGTCGCGCTGACGAAGAGCGTGAGGGCCAGCGCCACCACGGCCACCGTCGAGCGCACGCCGAGCAGCCGGAGGACCAGGGCGGCCACGGCGCCGATCAGCACGGGCCCGAGGAAATTGCGCTTGAGGTTGTCGAGCGAGGCCCGGCGCCACGCGATGAGCGGCCCCACGCCCATCAGGAAGATGAGCGAGAGGAACAGCGGCACGTTCACCTGGTTGAAGAACGGCGCGCCCACGCTGACCTTGACCCCGCGCACCGCCTCCGACAGGAGCGGGAACACGGTGCCGAAGAACACCGTGAAGGCCGCCGCCACCAGCAGCACGTTGTTGAGCAGGAAGGCCGACTCGCGGGAGACCACCGAGTCGAGCACGCCCTGGGCGGCGAGGTCGTCCCAGCGCCAGGCGATGAGCGCCAGCGAGGTCAGCACCACCAGGGCCAGGAACGACAGGAAGAAGATGCCGATGGCGCCCTGGGTGAAGGCGTGCACGGAGGCGATGACGCCCGAGCGCGTCAGGAACGTCCCGAACAGCGTGAGGCTGAACGTCAGGATCACCAGGGCGATGTTCCAGAGCCGCAGCATGCGCCGCCGCTCCTGGATCATCACCGAGTGCAGGAACGCGGTGCCGGTCAGCCACGGCATGAAGGCGGCGTTCTCGACGGGGTCCCACGCCCAGTAGCCGCCCCAGCCGAGCACGTGGTAGCTCCACCAGCCGCCGATGAGCAGGCCCAGCGAGAGGAAGTACCAGGCCAGGATCGTCCAGCGCCGGGTGGTGGTGATCCAGAAGTCGCCCACGCGCCCGGTGATCAGCGCGGCCACCGCGAAGGCGAACGGCACCGTGAAGCCGGTGAAGCCGAGGTAGAGCGCGAGCGGGTGCGTGATCATGCCGGAGTCCTCGAGCAGCGGGTTGAGCCCGCGGCCGTCGGCCGGGATCGGCACCGAGCGCGCGAACACCGGCGCCGCCACCGTCATCACCAGCAGGAAGAACGAGATCACGCTCAGCATGACCGTCAGCACCCACGGGTAGAGCTCGCGCGCGCTGGTGCGGTGGCGCAGCACCACGACGAGCGTGTAGAGCGCCACCATCCACGACCACAGCACGATCGAGCCCTCCAGCGCGCCCCACACCGCGGTGATCCGGTAGTAGAAGGGCGTGCCGAGGTTGGTGTTGTTGGCGACGTAGCGCACCGAGAAGTCGAAGGTGAGGAAGGCGTAGGCCAGCAGCAGGATGCAGGTGGTGACCAGCACGAAGACGGCGAGGGCGGCGTGCTGGGCCGACTCGATGTAGGCCGTACGGCCGCGCCGGGCGCCGAGCGCGGCCATGACGGCGCCGTAGAGACAGAGCGCGAGGGCGACCAGCAGCGCACCGGTGCCGAGCTCGGGGATCACCGTTTGGGTTCCTCCAGCGTCTTGAGCAGCGTCTTGGACTGCGACTCCTTGAGGTCGTGCGGCGCCTTGTACTCCTCGGAGTGCTTGGCCATGATCAGCGAGGCCTTGAAGTAGCCGTCGGCCGTCCACTGGCCTTCCACCACGGCGCCGCGCCCCTCGCCGAAGAGGTCCGGCGCGGCGCCCTTGTGGCGCACGGGCACGGTGGCGCGGCCGTCGGACATCGTGAAGGTGAGGTCGAGCGTGCGCGGCTCCCACTTGAGCGAGCCCGGCGCCACCAGCCCGCCCAGCCGGTAGGCCTTGCCGGCCACCGGCGCCGCCGTCAGCTCGGAGGGCGTGACGAAGTACACGGCGGACTGGGTCACGCCCGCCCAGATCATGTAGCCGAGCGCGATCAGGATGACGGCGCCGCCCACGAGGAACTTGGTCTTCATGGTAGCGGGTGCCGCGAGGCCGGCTCGGAACGTGGGTGGCCCGAGAGAGAAGGGTGCCGGCTCCGTTGAACTCCAGCGGTCATCAGCTCTCGCTCTTTTCTCACGAGGCGGCGCCAGTAGCCACCCAGCACGAGGATGGCCAGCCCGTAGGCGGCGGCCACGAAATTCCAGTGATCAGCCATCAGGCCAGCACCTCCGACTCGGCGCGCAGCAGGCGGACCCGCTTGGCGACGAAGTATACGTAGAGCAGCGTGAAGGCCGCCACGTTCACCAGCAGGGTGGCCAGGATCGCCGTCGGCATCGTGGCGGCGCCGGGCTTGAGTACCGAGGGGGGCTGGTGCAGCGTCCGCCACCAGTAGACGGAGAAGTGCACGAGCGGCACGTTGAGGGCGGCCACGATGCCCAGCACCGCGCAGTAGCGGGCGGCGCGCTCGGCGTCGTCGATCATCCCGCGCAGCAGCAGGTAACCCAGGTACATCACGAACAGGATCGCCACGCTGGTGAGGCGGGCGTCCCAGGTCCACCAGGTGCCCCACGTCGGCTTGCCCCAGATGGAGCCGGCCGCGATGGTGATCCCGGTGAAGACCACGCCGACCTCGGCCGAGGCGTGGGCGACGCGGTCGGCGCCCGGCCGGCGGCGCGCGAGATACGCGATGGAGGCCGCGAGCACCACGCCGAAGGCGAGGTAGGCGACCCACGCGGTCGGCACGTGCAGGTACATGATGCGCTGCACGTTGCCCTGCGTGGCCTCGCGTGGCGCCACGCCGAAGCCCATGACGGTGCCGGCGGCGAGCGCGAGCGCGGCGAGCCAGCCCAGCAGCCTCGTCACATCAACCCTCCAGGATGAAATCGAACGTGAGGAGCCCCGTCACCAGGTAGATCACGTCGGCGGCGACCAGCAGCTTGAGCCAGTGCGCCACGTCGGCCAGCGGCTCCCGCAGCAGCAGCGCCCCGGTGACCTTGACCGTGCCCAGCAGCACCGGCACCAGCACGGGCAGCAGCAGCACGGGGAACAGCAGCTCGCGCGCCCGCGCCTGCGCGGTCATGGCGGCGAAGAGCGTGCCGACGGCGGCAAAGCCCACCGTCCCGAGCGCGATCACCAGCGCCAGCTGCGGCAGCACGGGCGCCAGGTCGAGGTTGAAGAACAGCGCGAAGAGCGCCAGCACGATCGCCTCCACCGTGAAGATCAGGGCGAGGCTGCCGGCCAGCTTGCCGAGGTAGATGGCCGACTTGTCGCCGGGGGCGAGCAGCAGCCCCTCCCAGCAGTCGTTCTCGCGCTCGACCAGGAACACGCGCCCGAGCCCGAGCATGCCGCTCAGGATGAAGGCCAGCCACAGCAGGCCCGGCAGCACCGCGGCCAGCCGCTCGCGATCGGCGTCCAGCGCGAACTGGAAGACGAAGAGCAGCGCCAGCGCGAAGAACAGCACGGCGTTGAGTGTCTCCTTCGAGCGCCGCTCGACGAGCAGGTCCTTCCAGGCCACGATGAGGGCGCGCCGGGCGTAGCTCAGGACGTCTCCTCCGTGTGCGCGACGTAGAGGCGCTGCACGTCGTCGGGACCGAGCGCGCCGCGCGGCGTGTCGAGCACGATGCGGCCGCCGGCCAGGATCGCCAG
>Ga0335084_10002913_pt1 | contig 16631 bp, 11 predicted proteins | sample Lox_Sample_44_FD_206721 | JGI IMG/M metagenome (GOLD analysis project Ga0335084, IMG submission 206721) | Soil microbial communities from Loxahatchee National Wildlife Refuge, Florida, United States - Lox_Sample_4.4 | ecosystem: Environmental > Terrestrial > Soil > Wetlands | place: USA... | reverse complement strand
AGGCTGGTTTCCATCTAGCGGGAGTTTACTGCGGGCCAGGTACGCTGCATCGCTGAGGTGCCGGTAAGCGTTTCATCCTGAGCACTTTTCGTCGCTGGATCTCGCTTCCGTTCTGTATTACCCTATCAGAACATTTCCATGGGCGGTTGTTCTGGTTTGTATTGACAACCACAGGCTCTGCCTGTATCATTGTATTACCCTATATGGCTTCCATCATCCACAAGAAGAAAGCCAACCAGCTCTACTACTACGTCGTCGAAAGCGCCCGCGTCGACGGCAAGCCGCGCATCGTCCAGCAGACGTATCTGGGCACTGCCGAGCGCGTGGCCGCCCTCGTGAAGGACCGCGCCGCCCCGGTGCCGCTGTCGGCCTCCACCATCGACTTTGGCTTGCCCGGCGCTCTGTGGCGGGCGGCCCAAGAGTCCGGCGCTTTTGATGTCCTCCAGTCGCTCTGGCCGAAATCCCGTTCCGGACCTTCGACGGCGCACTATCTGTTGTTGGCCGCGATCCATCGCCTCTGCCAGCCCGGGCCCAAGACCGAAGTCCCGGACTGGTATCGCCGGACGATCCTGCACGCCCTCTGGGGGTTTGCCGCCGAGCGCTTCGACTCGCAGGCCTTCTGGGACTGCTTCGATCGGATCCAAACCGGCACGCCGGGCGACGATGAACTGGATCAGGCGCAGTCCCGTCTGCTGGCGGTGTGGACCGAGAAGCAACTGGTCAGCCGTCGTTTGCTGGCCTACGACACCACGAACTTCTATACCTACGTGGCCAGCACCAACACGCGCAACGGACTGGCGCAACGCGGTCACAACAAGCAGGGCCGGCATAACCTCCGCCAAGTCGGTCTCAGCTATGTGCTGGACGGGGAAAACGGGCTGAGCCTCTGCCATCACGTCTATCCCGGCAACGTCGCCGATGCCGAGGAGTTTCCGATCGCTCTGGCCCGCACGCTGGCGCTGCTCGATCGGCACGGCATGGCGCGCGACACGATCACGCTGGTGCTGGATAAGGGATCGGCGGCGCTGGCCAACACGTTGGAACTGGAGCAGGCCGGCGTGGGTTGGATCTCCGCGTTGCCCTGGAACCAGGCGCCCGAAGAGCTGCGGGAACGGCCGGTCGAGCAACTGCCGCCCATGGGGAGCCGCCAGCCGGGAGTTTGCGCGGCCGCCGAGCGGTTGATCGTGCATGGCCAGCCATACCTGTGTGTGCTGAAGTACTCGGCACCGTTCGCCAGTGAACAGTTGCACAGCCTGACGACCGCGGTCAGCAAGGCGCTGCAGTCGATGCGACGGCTCTCCACGGAGCTGGCCAAGCCGGGCGCGCGATTCACCGAGGCCGGTCTCCGCCACAAGATCGCCCGCTGGTTGTCCGGCGCGTTTGTCGCCGACTTGGTCCGCTACCAGTTGGAGCGTCGGGACGACCGCTGGCATCTCGAGTTCGATTTCGACAACGCGGGGTTCAGCCGTTTGCTGGCGCGCCGGCTGGGACGTACCACGCTCTTGACTAACCGCCTGGACTGGACCGCCGAACAGGTGATCGAGGGCTATTCCGGCCAGCAACAAATCGAGCGGGTCTTTCGCGGGTTGAAAGACGGCGAATGGCTTGGATGGGGACCCATGCACCACTGGACGGACAGCAAGATCCGGGTCCATGCCTTCTACTGCATGCTGGGAATCTCATTGCTGCAGTACATTCACAAGCGAGCTCAGGCCGCCTGGCCCGGCCTGTCGATGGAATCCTTGCTCGACGAACTGGACCAGATCAAACAATTCGCGCTGCTCTATCCACCGCAAGGGGAGAAGGGTCCTAACCGCGTCGCCCTGGTCCTGTCCAAACAAACGCTAGCTCAGCAAAGCCTGGCCGACGAGCTGAATTTGAACACCCTGCGTAGTACCCAAAGTCGGTAATACACGGTCTTCCCAGCGAACTCCTCGTTCCTCAGCTATTTGCAGTTGTCCCCCGGGGCGGAGCAGTAAACTCCCGCTAGAGACACGAACCCTTACCGAAGTAGGATCGTGTCGATTTCTGCGTATTGGAGCCGCACGGAATCGGCGCACTTCATTTCAGCGTGCACAGCATGACCAAGTTCTGATTCGCAAGGGGTCGGACCTTCGCTCGATGCCACACGCCGTCTGCCTGGAGATCAGCCTTGGATCACCTTGCTGCGGATGGCGAACTGCACCAGATCGGAAATCGATTTCAGGTTCAGGCGATCCATAATCCGGTATTTGTGGAACGCAACAGTGCGGGGGGTAATGTTGAGCATACCGGCAATTTCCACCATCGAGCGGCCTTCGGCCAGCAGTTGCAGAACCTCCCGCTCGCGTGGGGTAAGCGCATCCACATTCGGCAGTTCGTCGGCCTCCAGCAGCAAATCCTGGATCGCACCGCCGGCGATGAGTGGGGTCAGATACCGCCGGCCCGATCGCACCGCATCCAGGCAACGCGGCAGTTCATCGAGGTCGGAATTCTTCAGAAGGTAGCCGCGGATACCCATCCGGAACGCTGCCGCCGCCAGATCCGGATCCTGATCCATGGTGACAAAGACAAACAAAACGCCCGGCGACTGCGCCTTGACGAGTTTGGCCGCCTCCATGCCGTTCATCACCGGCATCGAGACATCGCACACGACCAGGGCAGGCTTGAGTTCCAACGCGGCCGAGACGAGAGCGCGGCCGTCACCAACTATCCCGACTACCTCGTAGGTGGGCTCCATGGCTTTGCGGAACGCCTGGGCCACAAGCAGGTGATCGTCAGCAATAAGCACGCGGGGACGGTTCATGGCTGTGCCACCTCCGTGGGAACCGTTGCCTTCACCTCGGTTCCGGCGCCAGGCAGCAGCCTGAAGGAGATTGATCCGTGGACCAGGCGCAACCGTTCGCGCATGCTGACGATACCGAGGCCGGAATCTACGCCATCGGACCCCGGGTTGTAGCCGACGCCATTGTCAGCAATAGTCGCCACGACAGTCCCATCCACCGTTCGCAAATCCACGGAGGCGAGTTTTGCCTTGCTGTGGCGCACGACATTTGCCAGCGATTCCTGGATGACACGATAAAGACACAAGGATGTCTCCCGCGAGAGGTTGGCGGGAAGGTTCCCCGAAGTTAGCTCCACTTCGATTCCATTCACACGCTCCATTTCCTGACAGTGCCGTTTCACGACAGGCAGCAGGCCGAGAAGGTCCAGCTTGGCGGGGTGCAGACCGTGCGCAAGACGGTGGACGTCGGTTGAGAGACCGGCCGCGACCTCCGCAAGTTCTTCCAGTTCGGTGCCGATGTCCTCAGTGCCGGGTTTCTGGCCCAGTTGACTGGTTTCGATCGCCAGGAGGGCGAGCCGCTGGCTGATGTCGTCATGGAGTTCACGCGCGATGCGGCTTCTTTCGTCCTCCTGAGCCATGAGTAACGCCGCGCTCAACCGCCGGAGTTCTTCGGCCAGGCTCTTAAGCTTGAACTGTGCCGTGGCACGCCGGCTACGCTCCAAAAACAGGAACACGACAAGAGCAGTCAGCATCAGCAGCGCAACAGAGGCGACAATCACCAGTTCGCCGTGTGACTCCATCAGGGAAGGCTCCCGGAAGAGGTAATGGCTGCCTTTTGGAAGGCGGTCTTCGGGGATGCCCCACTTTTGCAGTTGGCGCCAATCGAAGCTTGGGGTCCCCACCCCTCCCTTCGCGAACGGGAGCGTCGAGGTGGACGGGAGTCCGATGACGGAGCGGGCCGTTTCGGCGATCTCACGTCCGGACGCAGTGGGATCCATCATGGTGCCGCCGACGATCCCGACGCCGACAAAGGGAGGGTAAATCCCAAAGACCGGCGCCGATGAAGTGGGAGCCAGCGCTGCCACGGCTTCGAAGGCCGGAATGAAGGATCGTCCGACGCTATCCGCTGTCATGATTGTCCAAAGAACGATAGTCCGATCCGGGAGCCCCGCCAGCTTGCTCTTTAATTCGTCCGTAGATAGCCCCGTCAGATAGGACCATTCCAGGTAGTTCCGAGTTTTCGACTCGAGAGCCCGGAGTTGTGCCAGATCGGCGGAGTCGCGGGGTGCGCTGCCGCTTACCACGGCCACACGCCGGGTCTGGGGTAAGGCCGTCAGTGCGACTTCGAGAGTCCTCTCATAGGGGAGACCGAAGAATACCGGCGTTACATCCTCAGGCAATCGAATCCCGCTGATCTGAGGGGAAGTAATCGCGCCGGCCACGATCGGTATGCCTGACCAGAGATCGCGACGCTGCTCGAGCATGAAAGCCAGCGCAGGCACAGCGACTGTAACGATTACATCGGGGCGGATCGAGCGATATTTCTGCCTGTACCATCGTGCCACCTGGGGCGGGTAATCCGCAGAGCCGAACCTCGACACGTCGAGCGACTCCATGTAGACGTTCACGGCGGACGGTTCGGGCGATTTCAGGTGCGATTGAACGGAGTTCCAAATCTGCGCAACCACCGGTAGGCTCAGGTCATCGCCCAGTAGAACAAGCACATTCTTCTGCGGGCGAGCAGGGGCCTGGGGAGCAGCAAGACCCACAGAGAGCGCGACTACGGCGATTGTGAGCCGGAGCATCAGTGGTTGATTCTACCCAATTCGGATCTGTCAGTTCTAACAGTAGTATTCACGGCCGCACTCCGTCCAGACTGAAGACAGCCGAGGTGAGATTCTGCCGAGTTCCCTGCAGCGCACACGCGTCCTCCTGGTTGACGACCACCCCGCCGCCTTGCGGAGATTCGTACGCATGCTGGATGGAGAATTCGACGTCGTCGGCGCCGCTACGGGCGGGTTGGAAGGCGTGAGGGCCGCCCTCGATCTCCATCCGGACGTGGTGGTACTGGACATGACGATGCCGGGAATTGATGGTTTGGAAGCGGCTCGCAGGATTCGAATATCCGGTTCCAGCGCCCATCTCCTCTTCCTGACGATTCACGGCGACTCCGACTATGTGGAGGCAGCGCTGCGGGCCGGCGCCGTGGGCTATGTCTTGAAGTCCAGAGCGGTTCAGGATCTTGCTGCGGCCATCCGGTCGTCACTGAAAGGCGAAGTCTTCATCTCTCCCGGAGCGGGGTTGGACGAAAGATGACCAGCCTCGAGCATATTATTTTAGTATCGGCAGGGATTTGTGGGATCGCAAACCTCCGCGAAAAGTGCGGCTTGCCATATGTTTAACCACTGTTTTGATTGAAGAGGCTACACGATGAGCGCAGAGCATGACCGTCTAGAAGAGGCTCGCGGGAAGGGCGTCCCGTGGCGCAAATGGGGACCGTATCTTTCGGAGCGGCAGTGGGGCACCGTGCGCGAGGACTACAGCGAGACCGGAGACGCGTGGAATTCCGTCACACATGATCAAGCCCGCTCGCGCGCCTACCTTTGGGGCGAAGACGGCATTGCCGGGATTTCAGACGACCAGCAACACCTATGCTTCAGCCTGAGCCTGTGGAATGGCAGAGATCCGATTCTCAAAGAGCGCCTCTTCGGATTGACGAACAGCGAAGGCAACCACGGCGAGGATGTGAAGGAGTATTACTTTTACCTCGACAGCACGCCGACGCATTCGTACATGAAGTATCTCTACAAGTATCCTCACTCGGCCTATCCGTATGGCGATCTGGTGGAGACGAACCGCCGGCTCACCCGCAATGACATGGAGTACGAGTTGCTCGACACCGGCGTCTTCGCAGACGATCGCTATTTCGACGTATTCGTGGAGTACGCGAAGGCCTCGGTCGATGACATTCTCGTGAAGATCACTGCGATCAACCGGGGGCCGGAAACGGCCGAACTGGATCTCCTGCCGACACTGTGGTTCCGCAACGACTGGTCAACGTCGATTGCCGAATCGAACAGGGCGGCAACAAAACCCAGCCTCCAACCGGCCTCCGCCCCGGCAGGCATCACCGCCGTCGCGGCCGAGCATCCCCATCTAGGACCATTTCTCCTATCCTGCGAAGGCGACGTGCAGTTGCTCTTCACCGACAACGAAACCAACCACGAGCGTCTGTCCGGCACCAGGAATGAGAGCGCCTATGTCAAGGACGGCATCAACGAGAGGGTCGTGCATGGCTGCCAGAACGCGGTGAATCCGGGTCGGCAGGGCACAAAAGTTGCGGCGCACTACCAGGTCACAATCGGCGCGGGACAAACCAGCGTGATTCGCCTGCGCCTCGCCAGTGAGTGTACCGACCAGCAGGGCTCACCGTTCGGGAAGTCGTTCGATGATGTCTTGGCCGACAGGCTGCGCGAAGCCGATGAGTTCTACCAATCGGTCACGCCGCCATCGGTGAGTCCGGATGCGGCCAACGTGATGCGCCAGGCCATCGCCGGCATGTTGTGGAGCAAGCAGTTCTACTGCTTCGATGGCGAGAACTGGTTGAACGAGCACCACTCCAACCCTCTCTCCGGCGATCATCGAAAAGGCAGGAACTCTGAATGGTTCCACATGTTGAACCGGGACATTATCTCGATGCCCGACAAGTGGGAGTATCCGTGGTACGCGGCCTGGGACCTCGCCTTCCATACGCTGCCCCTTTCCATTGTTGACCCGGATTTCGCGATTCGCCAGCTCGAGCTCATGCTCCGAGGCTCTTACCTGCACCCCAGCGGTCAGATGCCCGCCTACGAGTGGAACTTCAGCGACGTGAACCCTCCGGTCCACGCATTCGCCACACTCTTCCTTTTCCGGACGGAGCGGGGCCTGCGCGGCGATGCGGGTCTGGATTTCCTCAAGTCGATGTTCAACAAGCTGCTGCTGAACTTTACCTGGTGGGTCAACCGCAAGGACAGCTTTGGCGACAACGTGTTCGAGGGCGGCTTCCTCGGCCTCGACAACATCGGGGTCTTCGACCGCAGCGCTCCGCTTCCGACCGGCGGCATTCTCGAACAGTCGGATGGCACGGCATGGATGGCGCTGTTCAGCCAGAACATGCTGGAGCTCGCGGGGCTGATTGCCGAGTACGATCCATCCTTCGAGCCCATGGTTCTCAAGTTCATCGAGCACTTCTATTTCATCGCCGCCGGGCTGAACCGGAGCGGGCCAACCGCCATGTGGGACGAGGACGACGGGTTCTACTACGACTTGCTGAGGCCACCAAACGGCCCTCCCACCCGGCTTAAGGTGCGTTCGATGGTGGGGCTCCTGCCAATATGCGCCACTATGGTGATCGAGCAGTCGCAGCGAGAGCGAGCCCCCGAGATGATGAGTCTCATTCGGGAGCGTCAGCGCCGAATGCCTGAACTCGCGGCAACGATCCATCCCACCGGCCCTGGCCATTTCGGCGTGGCCGGCCGCGGAATTCTAGCGCTGGTCAATCCAGAGCGGCTCCGCCGCATCCTGACAAAGATGCTCGACGAAAACGAGTTCCTGAGTCCCTATGGCATCCGCGCACTCTCGAAGTATCACGAGCAGCACCCGTACATATTCAAAGCGGCCGGCCAGGACTACCGCGTCGACTATCTGCCGGCCGAGTCCAATACCGGGATGTTCGGTGGTAATTCGAACTGGCGCGGCCCAGTCTGGATGCCGGTCAACGTCATCCTGATCAGGGGGCTCCTCAACTACTTCGCATACTATGGCGACTCCTTCCGGATCGAATGCCCTACCGGTTCCGGCAACATGATGAACCTCTTCGAAGTTGCCAAGGAGATTTCGGATCGCCTCACGCGGATATTTCTTCGCGATGACAGAGGGCGCCGCCCGGTGTATGGCGGCACGAAGACATTTCAGGCGGATCCTCACTGGCGTGACCTGATCCTGTTCCATGAGTATTTTCACGGCGACAATGGGGCGGGGCTCGGCGCGAGCCACCAGACCGGATGGACCGGAACAGTTGCGAAACTGATCCAGCTTTTTGGGACCATGGATGCGGATCAGGTGCTCAAGTCGGGCGAGTACGCCTCATTCGGCGGTGGAGGCCAGGACATGAAGCAGTGAGCCGACGGCAATGCCTGTTGACAAGAGAGCGCAAGGAAGACGTGGCAAATCGGCCGGACGCAACCGCAACGACATTCACCGAAATGGCCGATGCGCAAGATAGGGCACTGCCTGGGGAAGTGCTTGCGAAGTCCGCCTGCGCCGTTGTTTGAAGCAGGGCGGATTGCTGGTGGCTGCCCAATCGTTGAGTTCTGGGTCTGCCTTCGGTAGGAATAGTCACTCGGTCCACAGGATGTCGAGTTCATTTTGTCTGGAATCCCACTCTGGAGCGACGACAACGACTCCAGTCAACGACTCCAGTCATGATATGCGGCGGATTGCCGAAACCGGTCTATGCAGGAGCCGGGCCAATGTGCGCCGCCGAACGGCGATGGTTCGATCAATTCTGCCCGCGAACTGTCAGTTCTGACAGTTGTTTGTCCGAGGGATCGACATTAGTATCTGCACTGGTGCCAGGCCGGCCCAGGGCCGGAGGTGGCCAAGGCCGGTATGACACAAATCGACTTTCGACTGTTGGGGAGGATTCGATGCTAACCCTATCCAGAAATTGGTGGGTCCCGTTAGTTCGCGGCATAGCCGCAATCTTGTTTGCACTTGCCACATTTGCAAGCCCGGCGATCACTCTGGCAACTCTCATCCTGCTGTTCAGTGCATACGCCTTCATCGATGGCCTGATGAATGTGGTTGCCGCCTTCGGGGCCGGCAGCGGCAAATGGTGGTCGTTGCTGCTGGCAGGCCTCTTCGGCATTGCAGTGGGCACGGCGACGTACCTATTCCCAGGTTTGACGGCCCTCAGTCTGGTTTATTACATCGCCTTCTGGGCGATAGCATCTGGCGTTGCGCAGATTTTGGCCGCAATCCGCCTGCGAAAGGAAATCGAAGGCGAATTGTGGATGGCATTGGGCGGGTTGCTCACCGTAGTTTTCGGGATCATTCTCATCGCAGCGCCCGGAGCGGGTGCGCTAGGAATGTTGACGGTGATTGCAGCTTACGCGTTCGTGGCTGGCATTTCTCTTATTTTGCTCGCCTTTAAACTGCGCTCCTTTGGAAAGCGTATGGCCCAACCCGCCACGGCCTAAGGAAAGGGTGAGTGTCCCAGCGCCACTCTGCTCAACTGATGGACCGATCTCCCGTCAATGTTCATAGAAATCCTCTTCTCCGGTGGCGTGCGCCTAACTCTCCTCGCTGGTGGCCTGGTCCTGGTCACCGTAATCATGCATGCGGTCGGGTTTTCGCTGCTGCTCCGAGCTTTGGTGCGGACAAACGCCCTCAGCAGATCAGGCATCAGGCCTCTCGCCCTGATTCTGACCGGCTTGACGTCCTGGCTGATGATGATCCACGCGGCCGAGGTTTCCGTGTGGGGCGTGTTCTATTTGTGGCAGGGCTGCCTGCCAGATGCAGAGTCCGCTTTCTACTTTTCTGGAATCACTTACACGACCGTTGGCTACGGCGATCTCGTGCTGCCGACTCAATGGCGGATGTTCGGACCGATTGAAGCCATGGCAGGCACGCTCATGTCCGGGCTCTCGACCGGGCTCTTTTTCGCGGTCGTCAGCCGCTGGATCGGTAATTGGGTGCAGGTGCAGTCCAGAAAGCGATGAGCATGGGGCCGAGGCGTCCCGCAACTGCTGCGGCACACGGTGACCGCAAAGGAAACCCGATTGTTCACCACCGAGGAGTTGAGTTGAGAATCAAGAAACGCAGATGCTGGCGAGCAGCAGAACCTGTCAAACCTCGTCATGGGTGCCGCACAGTAAGGCGGAAATGTGCCGAATCTGAGGAAATCCCAGTCGAACCAGCACTCGGATGTCGCCGGCAAATTGACGCGGCTGGCCGACCGCCGCACGGATAAGGCGCAGGCGCGGGACAGCTTGCTGTCGGAGGACCGGCTTCCCAACGGCGCCCAAAGCGGGCAGAACCAGCGGCCGTTTGGCGAATGAATGAGCACCGGCACTCGACGCAGGGCAAGCCCCACTGTCAGTTCTGACAGTTGTTTGTTCCCGAGGCCTACTCTAACATTGCCTTGAATCCAATCCGCCCGGCACCGGCGCCAGAGGAGAACCCTGCTCGCCGAGACCGATGAACACTACTAAGGGAGGGCAATATGGATAGAAGGACTCGCGGTTTGCGGTGGGTGCTTGTCATGGCCGCGCTAATGGCACTTTGCAGCCTCGCTCAGGCACAGACAAAGAAACCCAACATCGTCATCATATGGGGCGACGACATTGGCCAATCCAATGTCAGCGCATACTCACATGGATTGATGGGCTACAAGACGCCGAACATCGATCGGATCGCTCGTGAGGGCATGATGTTCACGGACTATTACGCTGAACAGAGCTGCACTGCGGGCCGGGCGTCGTTCATCACCGGCCAATCCGGCTTGCGCACTGGCCTGACCAAGGTCGGCATGCCGGGCGCGGCGGTCGGGTTGCAGAAGGAAGACCCGACGATTGCCGACCTGTTGAAGAGCCAGGGTTATGCGACCGGGCAGTTCGGCAAGAACCATCTCGGCGATCGGAACGAATACCTGCCCACCGTGCACGGTTTCGATGAGTTCTACGGCAACCTGTACCACCTCAATGCCGAGGAAGAACCGGAACTGCCAGACTACCCGAAAGATCCCGCATTCCGCGCCAAATTCGGGCCGCGCGGCGTGATGGACTGCAAGGCCTCGGCCGCGGACGACCCAACCGTGGATCCGCGCTTCGGCAAAGTAGGCAAGCAGGTCTGCAAAGATACCGGTCCGCTAACCTCGAAACGGATGGAGACCATCGACGACGACATCGCTACGCGCGCCATAGACTTCATCCAGCGGCAGAATAAGGCCGGCAAGCCGGCGTTCGTCTGGGTGAACTTCACCCACATGCACCTCTGGACCCACACTAAGCCCGAGAGCGTCGGCCAGGCTGGACGCTGGCAGAGCACGTACCACGACACGATGATCGACCACGACAAGAACGTCGGGCAGATTCTCAATGTGATCGATCAGTTGGGCATCGCCGACAACACCTTCGTCATGTATGGGACCGACAACGGTCCGCACATGAATGCCTGGCCGGACGGAGCGATGACCCCATTCCGGAACGAAAAGAATACGAACTGGGAGGGCGCCTACCGGGTACCTGCCATGGTTCGCTGGCCCGGCAAGATTAAACCGGGCGTGGTGTCCAACGAGTTGGTTGCCCACCACGACTGGCTACCGACACTGCTGGCCATGGCCGGAGACTCGGACGTGAAAAGCAAGCTGCTAAAGGGCTACAAGGTCGGAGACATGACCTACAAGGTTCACCTCGACGGTGACAATCTTGTCCCATACCTGACGGGGCAGGTCGAAAAGAGCCCACGGGAATCGTTCATTTACATCAACGACGACCAGCAAATGACCGCGCTCCGCTTCGACAACTGGAAGCTCGTCTTCATGGAGCAGGAGGTCCAGGGTACGCTGCGCATCTGGGCGAACCCATTCACTACATTGCGGGTGCCGAAGATCTTCAATCTCCGCACAGATCCCTACGAGCGGGCGGATATCACATCGAACACCTACTACAACTGGTTGATCAATCACGTCTTTCTGCTCGTTCCCGCGCAGGCTTATGTCGGGCAGTTTCTTGCGAGATTCAAGGAGTACCCTCAGCGGCAGAAGTCCGACAGCTTCAACCTCGACACTGTTCTGCGGAAGATGCAGGAGAGCCAAGCGAAATAGCCCATCAGTGGGGCGGGGCCGACAGCGCCCCACTCTTTGTGCGCATTGGTGAGGTGTTCGATGAAGAGTCCACTGACCATGGTTCCGCTCCCTCTGCTCCTGTTCACAAGCGCCACTCTGGCCGCCGACCCGCTCCTTTCATGGAACGACGGCCCAGCGAAAAGGGCCATCGTCGCGTTTGTCGCGAAGGTGACCACGCCCGGTTCGCCGGATTTCGTGCCCTTGCAGGAGCGCATCGCAGTGTTCGACAACGACGGCACGCTCTGGTGCGAACAGCCACTGCCAGTGCAAGTGTATTTCGCGCTCGACCGTGTGAGAGCACTGGCCCCGCAGTATCCGGAGTGGAAGACAAAGGAACCGTTCGCGTCGCTGCTCAAAGGCGACATGAAGACTGCGCTCTCAGGCGGCGACCGCGCCATCCTGGAACTCATGATGGCCACCCACACAGGTAACACCACGGAGGAGTTCGAGCAGATCGTCAGGAACTGGATCGCAACGGCGAAACATCCGAAGACCGGCAAGCTCTTCACCGAAATGGTCTATCAGCCTATGCTTGAGCTGCTTGCCTACCTGCGTGCGAACGGCTTCAAGACCTTCATCGTCTCCGGCGGCGGCATCGAGTTCATGCGCCCGTGGACGGAGCAGGTTTACGGAATCCCGCCCGAGCAGGTGATCGGCAGCAGCGTCAAGACGAAGTTCGAAATCCGCGATGGCAAGCCTGTGATCGTTCGCCTGCCGGAGTTGAACTTCAACGACGACAAGGGCGGCAAACCGGTCGGCATCCACCAGCACATCGGACGCCGGCCCATCGCGGCGTTCGGAAACTCCGCGGGCGACCAGCAGATGTTGGAATACACAGCGGGCGGCAGCGGGGCCAGGTTTATGCTTCTGGTGCTGCACGATGATGCGGCCCGCGAATTCGCCTACGGTCCGGCGCGCGGACTACCTGACGTCAAACTAGGCGCCTTCCCGCCTTCGCTTGACGAACGTGCGAACAAGGAGGGCTGGACGGTTGTCAGCATGAAGCATGACTGGAAGACTGTTTTTCCAACGGCACCGACAGTCACAGCCATTGACATCCTGCTGGAGCCGGACGCCACGATGCTACGGCATGCCGAGGCCAACAACGCCCGGCTGCTTGCGGCCTTCCCGAAGGGTTTCGCCCTGGATGTGACGCACCGCCCGCACATCACAATGATCCAAAGATTCGTGCGCACGGCGGATCTCGACAGGGTCTTTGCCGCCGCGGGTGAGGTCTTCGCCCGCGCCAATCTGGCCGGGTTGAAGCTGGAGGCTTTCAAGTACTACTACGCCCCTGTAGGGGACACAGGCGTCGCGGGAATCTGCGCGAAGCCGACGCCTGAATTGCTCAAGCTACAAACTGATCTGATCGCGGCCGTGGCCCCATACACGGTGGAAACGGGCCCTTGGTCCGCATTCATCACCACACCCGACGATCCCAACAATGCGGCGCTGATCGGCTACGTTTCGGACTTCGTGCGGAAATATTCCGGAGAGCATTTCATCCCCCATGTCAGCACTGGCGTCGCGCTCCGGACATACCTCGACAAGATGCTCGCCGAACCGTTTGAACCTTTTACCTTCTCGCCGGCGGGCGCGGCAGTCTATCAACTGGGCCAGTTCGGCACAGCTGCCAAGAAGCTCAAACGATGGGATTAAGGGCGGTGGGACGTAACAGTTGGATCCTCGGACAAGCCGCGACTCCATCAGTTGTGTCGAGACAGGTCGAGCATAAATGTTTGCGGCGTTGCTCAGGGCCTACTGCCTCGTACAACGTACAGAGGTACCTCAGGCCGGAGGGCTCGACGCACGCATGCAACCATCTATCAATCTAGACCGTTGGGCACTACGGTGCAGAGTTCAAACGAACAATGGGATGGGAGGCTCGAGACTGACTGAGCGCGGGTATAGATGGCATGAATTTGATGCTCCAAACCCATGCGGCAGTGGGCGGCGTCCGCTCAACGAAAAATCAAAAGGAGTGTGAAGAGGTACAACCTCGATGGACCCAGAAATGAAGGACACGCTTCAAATGGAGAAGACACGCCAGGCTCTCAACCGCATTCTGCTCTTTGCGAGTATCGCTCCTGCTTCGGGGTCTGTCGCTGTCCCGGCGGTAGCCCAGGACGCTCCGGACCGTTACAAACTGAAGATCGACGGCGCGTGGTGGTACGTCGACCCCTCGGGAACAATCAACGTCCACGGCGGAGACGTGGACCTACAGAAAGACCTGAACTTCAGTAGCTGCTCGTCTTTCACGGGATCGCTCGACTGGAGATTCACCAGGCGCCAGCACCTGCTGGTCTCAGCCAGCCCTAGCGACTATTCGGGAGCCGGCGTAGCCTCCCGTCAGTTCGTGTTTCAGGGCAACACGATCACGGCCGGAGCCGCGGTCAACACCACGCTCAGCACAATCAGCGTCTCCCCAGGCTATGAGTTCGATTTCATCCAAAGAGACCGCGGCCATCTCGGATTCGAGGTCCTGGCGAACCTGGTTCACGTCAACGCGAATCTGAACGCGACCGGAGTGATCACCAAGCCGGACAGGACGTCCTCGGCGTCGTATTCCGGTTCGGGCTCAGTGTTCGCGCCCCTGCCGGTTATCGGTCTCATCGGGCGCTACTACTTTGGGCCCCGCGTCTACATCGATGCGGTGGGCAACGGGATGTAATTTTTCGGCTACGGCAACTTCATCTCCGCCAAGGCGGCGCTCGGCTACGCAGTCAGGAGAGGTTTCAGTGTGAATGCAGGCTATCAGTTAGGCGGCAGGACGAACATCCACGGGACGGACAGCCGCATGGGAGTCGCCATGGTGCAAAAGGGCCCGTTCGTCGGCATCGAAGGTAAATTGTGAACCGGGCCGCCGGCCCCGGAGCCGCCTCTTGAAGGTTGGCATGACAACGAATTGAGGAGGTAGCGGACATGCCTGCATGCGAAGCGATTGAAACCTTCGAACTAGGGATGGTAACGGGAAAACTGGATCTGGGCAAGGCTGGCCCCTCCACTGAGGAACTCCACGATTATGGCAAGCGGCTGCGCAAAAATGTCCCCCGGGAAAGCCATGCGGAATGGATTCGTCCCAAAAACCGGCCGGACCCCGTGGACACTGTAGTTGGCAGCAATAAAGGCCGCCAGGAAAGCTTGGTTCCTTTGCGCATGGGGCGCATGGCAGCCACCCCGTTCACGTTCCTGCGCGGAGCGGCCGCGGTCATGGCAAGTGACCTCTCCAACACCCCTAGCACGGGGCATTCGGTCGCGATCGACGGCGATGCCCACCTCAACAACTTCGGCTTCTACGGCACCCCTGAGCGGGACCTCATTTTCGACCTGAATGACTTCGACGAAGCCACATGGGGCCCCTGGGAGTGGGACCTGAAACGCCTGGTGGCCAGCGTCAACGTCGCCGCTCGCGACAACGGGATGGACCGGCGCGCGCGCCGTGCGGCCGTGCTCCGGTGTGTTCAGGGGTATCGCGCCAATATGAGGCGCCTACGCGCGATGGGCTCGCTGGATATCTGGTATCTGCACGTCTTCGTGGATCGCACCAATTCGTTGCGCCGCCTGGATCAGAAGACGCATGTGATCGTGGCCCAGGAAGCAGCCAGGGCGCGATCGCAAACAAACGCGAAGCTGCTGGCAAAAATCGCTGAGCGAACGGCCGGCGGTTGGCGGTTCAGGCCGGATCCGCCGATCCTGGCTCCGGTCGACGAAGCCACAAAGCGCAAGGTAACCGACGGCTTGAATGAGTATTCCTCGACGTTGTTGCGTGAACGCAAGCGAATCCTATTCAAATACCACGTGGCGGATGTGGCTCACCGAGTGGTCGGCGTCGGGAGTGTGGGACTGCGCGCGTATCTGGTGCTGTTGCTCGGCCGCCAGGACAACGATCCGCTCTTCCTCCAAGTCAAGGAAGCCGGCGCAGCGGCGCATGCTCCATTTCTGCCGAAGTTGCCGGACGAGTTCGCGCACGATGGAAAGCGCGTGGTTAACGCGCAAAGGGCGCTGCAAGCTTCTCCGGATCTGCTGTTGGGCTGGACCTCCATTGGCGGCCGGCCATACTACGTGCGCCAGATGAAGAACATGAAGGGCGGCATTCCGGTCGGATTGCTGGCCAAGGGGCAACTGGGTGAATACGCGTTGTACTGCGGCGCATTACTGGCCAGGGCACACGCCAGAAACGGCGAACCGGCGCTGATTAACGGCTACTGCGGCGCCTCCAGTACGTTGGACGAAGCTTTCGCGGACTGGGCGGAAGCATACGGAAACCAGAACGCGAGCGACCATGCTGCCTTCGTCGAGGCGATCAGGAAGGGCCGGATCAAAGCAGTCAAGGAGTCGCTGTGACCTTCCCTGACCTGATGGAACGCATCCCTCACGGGAGTCCTGCCTTTTGACGAGGTGGTTGCTTCTATCCGCACGATATTGGGTTGAGAGCGGCACACCAGAGGAGGCCGAAACGTGGTTCCCATCACTAAGTCAGCGCGGACCGAGGCAGAACAATTCTCTCTCTTCACGGGTGGGCCCATTTATCAGTTGTTCCTCCGCGCTGGCCTCATAAAGTCGCCGTTGCACCACCTGGGACGGCGGATACTCGTCATCTCGATGCTGGCGTGGGCGCCCCTCGCGGTGCTGAGCGTCCTGGGTGGGCGATTCCTCAGTGGAGCAAACGTCCCTTTCGTTCACGACTACGCGGTGCACATCCGTTTGTTGGTTTCGCTCCCATTGCTCGTTGCCGCCGAGGTAGGCGCCCACAACAGGATGAAGGTAATTCTCAAGCAGTTTCGGGATCGGCAGATCATCACGGCTGCGCTTCAACTCCGGTTCGAGTCGTACCTCGGTTCGGCAATGAGCTGGAGTAACGCGAGCGCGGTGGAACTGGGCCTTGTCTCGCTTGCCCTTGTGGCGCCCTGGCTCGGCTGGCGTGTGGCGATGCCGATCGAACCTGCTACTTGGTATGCAACAGCCATCAGCGGCGGA
>Ga0335084_10002911_pt1 | contig 16634 bp, 16 predicted proteins | sample Lox_Sample_44_FD_206721 | JGI IMG/M metagenome (GOLD analysis project Ga0335084, IMG submission 206721) | Soil microbial communities from Loxahatchee National Wildlife Refuge, Florida, United States - Lox_Sample_4.4 | ecosystem: Environmental > Terrestrial > Soil > Wetlands | place: USA... | reverse complement strand
CTTCGCTCGGATGACAAGAAAGTTGGGGATCGGGCCCTCCCTCCGATTCGCTCAAATCGCCGCTCTTGTTTAGAATAGCTGTTTACCCATGAACCTTCCGGCCATCCAGTCTGCCTTGCGCGAGCGCAACATCGACGGCTGGCTTTTCTACGACCATCATCATCGCGATCCCATCGCCTACCGGGTACTCGAATTGCCCGCCAGCCTGATGGTCACGCGGCGGTGGTACTATCTGATTCCGGCGCACGGGGAGCCGGTAAAGTTGGTCCACCGGATTGAGTCTCACCACCTCGACTCGCTTCCCGGCCAGACACACCAGTACTCGGGCTGGCAGGAGCTTTTTGCGCAGATCAAAGCCATGCTGGCGGCCTATCGCGACGTTGCCATGCAGTATTCGTCCAACAACCTGGTCTTCACGGTTTCCATGGTGGATGGCGGAACGCTGGAAATGATTCGCGGGCTGGGCAAGAACGTGGTCAGCTCCGCCGACCTGGTGGCGCAGTTCGAGGCGACCTGGACAGAAGCGCAGATCAAGACGCATTTCGAGGCCCGCGATGCGGTCGATGCCATTACTGCGGAAGCTTTCAAGGAAATCGGACGGCGCGTGCGCGGCGGCGGCACCAGCGAGTACCAGATTCAGCAGTGGTTCATGGAAGCCTTCCGGCGCGAGAACCTGGTGACTGACGATCCCCCCATCGTCGCGGTCAACGCCAATAGCGGTAATCCCCACTACGAACCCCATGCGGAAGGTTCGGCGCCCATCCGCGAAGGGGATTTTGTGCTGCTGGATGTATGGGCGAAGAAAAACACTCCCGGGGCCGTCTACTACGACATTACCTGGACCGGATTCGTCGGCAAGGCGCCATCGGACCGCATGCGGGATATCTTTACGATCGTGAGTGGTGGGCGGGATGAAGGCGTAAAGACGGTGACGGACGCGATTGCCAACGGCCGCGCCATTGCCGGGTGGGAAGTAGACCGGGCGGTGAGAAATCACATCAAGAAGGCGGGGTTCGGGGAATACTTCATCCACCGCACGGGACATTCCATTGGAACGGAAGTGCATGCCAATGGAGCTAACATGGATGATCTGGAGATTCACGACGAGCGCCGCATTCTGCCCAATTCCTGCTTCTCGATCGAACCCGGCATCTACTTGCCGGAGTTCGGCGTGCGCAGTGAAGTCAATGTGCTGGTGCGGCCTGAAGCCGCGGAAGTAACGGGCAAAATTCAACGCGAGATTGTACTAATCTGAATGGCGAACTCTACGACAAGCAAGAAAGAGCCGGCGGCATCCGAGGGCAAACCCACGCCCCCGCCCGTGACTATGATCTCCGTGGTGGCGCCGGCGGTTGGGTGGCTGATCCCCGGAGCAGGACACCTGATCCAGAAACGTTGGATCCGCGGCCTGCTGCTCATGGGCTCCATCGTGACCATGTTTGTGCTCGGCATTTTGCTGCAGGGTCACATCTACCAACCCAATGGGGGCGACATCCTCGATATCCTTGGATTTGTCGGTGATGTCGGAGCCGGCGGGTTGTACATCGTTGCTCAAGTCATGGACTGGGGACAGGGAGCCATTTCCCATGCCACGGCTGATTACGGAACTAAGTATCTGATCGTCGCCGGACTGTTGAACTTCATCAGCGTCGCCGACGCTTACCACATCGCGATTGGAAAGAAGCCGTGATTCTCGCCCTTTCTCATTTCAGCGCCGCCCTGCTGTTCTCGATATTTGCCTCGATTGTCTTCGGGATCACCCAGCGCAGCACCTCCCGCGAGCAGGTCCGCTACGGACTGTATTGTTTCGCCATGTTCGTGGGTGGAGTATTTCTAGCAGGTTGGCTGATGTGGATCTTGAGACGGTAGCCTCCACTCGGCAGGCCGCCTGCAAGATACAAAAGAACTCGGCCCATTCCGGTTGGGGAACGGGCCGGGCTCTTTGCAACCTTTCTACTGCACGTTGAAGATTTCGAAGACTGTGTTCTTGCCGTGTTGTTGCGTGACGAAGGCGCGAGCCGCCTGCAAGTTGGCCTGACTGCCGACCAGGCCTACGCCGTTGGAAACGGCCAATCCCGTGGGCTCGTTGTCCTCACCCCCCTGTTCGGAATCGGTGTCTCGGCCCAACGCAACGAAACGCAAGGGCGGTTCTGACCCATCCAGCGAGTAGGCCCAGACCGAGTCCAGCTTGTTCAGTTGTCCGTGCAGTGTGTCGCCGCGGTCTTCGGTAGCCATCAGGGTGTGGGAATCCGCCAGCGCCAGGTTGTCAAACGAAGAATGATCAGCATCGCCAAGTACGAAGATGGAAAGCTCGCCGCTGTTCCCGTCGGCGACCAAGTCCACCCGGAAGATGGATCCCCAGGCGCCACGCTCTGCCAGGTCGGGCACGTTGCCGGCATCGGCGTTTGTGTCGCCGGTGGGACAGAAGAAGAAGGTGTGGTACCGCGAGCCTGGCGCGAACGACATGTTTTCTGGCCGCTTGAACGGTGTGGCGCTCCCGGACTTAGCCAGAGCGTTGGCATCGAAAGCGTCCGTGCCATTCACGGCCGTGTCATGTATGGTGACCCATTGCACGGGATAGCTCGTGCCTGGGGTGTGCAACCTTAACTGCGCCACAGAAAAAACGTCGCCCACCGGATCGTCGGCATGAAAAACCAGCGGCTCCCCATCCATCAGAACTTGCAGCGCTTGCAGCTTGCCGCCCTTGGACAAGTCCTTTTTGTTGTAAGGGATTAGCCGGTAAACGAATGAATTGGGCTGCTTCGCCACTTTCGGACTATTGGGATCATTGGGATCAACATTGACCGAGACACCACCCGTGTCCTCGACAAGATAGATATTCCCTTGGTCGTCGACGCGGATGCCCTCATACCCAGCCCTGCCGAAAATTCCGTCCAGCACGCGGGGAGCAGGTGGCCAGGTGGAATGCAATTCGATCACGCCTCCACTGCTGTCGTCCTCCTCGGTGAACAGGAGGGTCCGAGTGAAGGGATTCAGCGTCGAACCGTCGATGGAATTGAAACCGGTGTTTCCGTTGGGGCCAACCGGGGTTAACAATGTGATGCGGTGCTTCGGATCGGTCACATCAAGGTTGATCCGGGTCACGTACGCCAGGTTATCGCCATTTTCGTGACCCTGAATAAGAAAATGCCGGCCGTAGTCATATCCGGGCACGGGTCCGCCCGGGTTGGTGGGTGTGACCGCGTAGGTGTTCTGATCCGGCTCGGTGTGAGTGCCATCGCTCAAAAGACCGAAGCGGGTGATCGGGCCGGATGGATTCTCAAGCGCTTGCTTGCCGATCGCCACGGGTGTCATAAGAAAGCCCGGGCTGATCTTGTTGGAAGGGTGGCCAACGTGGTGATTGGCGAAAGGCACCCCAGTAGTGATCGGACCAATTCCGTCCTGCGCTGACGCCAACTGGGCACAAGCGCCAGCCAGCAAACCAAGAAACAACACTCGTGCTACCTGCATGGATGTTCCTCCCCTTAGGATGATGATTTTTGGGTATACGGTGAAGTACTTGTTTGAAAGCTTAGGGAGTACAGGTTTCAGTGCTGCACCAGCGGGGTTAAATTCTGATGAATTCTGTGACAAATCAGGCGGGGCTGCGCACCGGGCCATGCACGAATGTTCAGCGGGATCCAGCCGCGAAACCGATCACCGATCAGGGAAGGGCCGGTGTAACATCGCCCATGCAGCTACCCCTCCCACACAAAGGCGTCGAACACCCGCTTGGTATCAAACCCTAGGCGTAGGTAAAGATCGACCGCGCGCTTGTTGGCCTCGGTCACCGTCAAGGACAGCATCGTAAATTTACGCTGGCGGAGGTTTCCCGCGGCGCGGGCCAGCAAGGCCTCACCAATTCCCTGGCCACGATTCTCGGGCAGCACACAGACCTGCGTCACATGGCCCACATCGTGACGCACGCGGGAGCAGAGAATCAGTCCGATCAGCGTCCGCGCCCGTCTGTGGACCGCCACGAATGACGATTCCGGGTCGAAGGTTCCGCATCCGGGAAAGCGCACAATGTTGTTCAGAAAACGTAGGGAGCCGCTAAGGCTCCGGTATTGGTCGTTGATCTGGGAGTCCACGTGGCTGCGGTAAGCGGTGGTGATGACGGCGGCGGCAGACTGGTAATCCTGCTCCGCCCAGGGCCGGATCTCAATGTCGCTGTGCACCGAAACGGAAGGGGTAGAGTCCGCGAGTGGCAATACCATGAAGAGCCGCGCGTGGCGCTGAAACCCTTGGTCGACGAAGGAGCGAGCGACCACTCCCGCTTCGTGCACCAGCAACTGCGCCTCCACCCGGTGCAGCCCAGGTGACTGCTGCAAGGTCTCGATCACGTGAGTGAGTAGCTGGGATTCCACCTGATGGGGATCGGGCAAGCGTCCGCCGTTGGCAACGAACAGATCGCCAATGACTCCCTTGCTGCCCTCGTAGACGAAGAAGGCATACCCGAAGACCCGCCCGCGATCCACGGCTGCGTACCCCGGCAGGATCTTGGAGTCCACGTAGCGCAGAATCATTTCGGCCGAGCCGCTGTAGTCCCAGGAAAGCAGGCGAGACCACACCTGGATCTCGTCTTCCAGCAGCGGACGGAGGTCGGCCGAGGAGAAGTGCCTGAGATCGAGAATCTCCACTTGGGGCTCCTGGAGGGCGGTGGCGGGCCCTTGCCGTGTCCGCGGCCGCGAAATGCGAGTGTAGTGGTAGCGGCGGCACGGAGGCAAACGGCAAGAACATCCAAAGCCAACAGCAAAGGCTCTTGGCTCTTGGCAACCCTCACTTACTTGACTAAGTCAACTAATTAAATGATACTGGCAACTGACCTATGGGAGCCTCGGTCATTCCCGGGCAGGTGCAGGCGGTGCGCCGTTTCAACCGGTTTTACACCCAAAAAATTGGGGTGCTGAACGAAGGACTTTTGGACAGTGGGTGTTCGCTGACCGAAGTCCGCGTCCTCTACGAACTGGCCCACCACAACCGGCTGACCGCGACCGAGCTGGGCCGCGATTTGGGGCTGGACGCTGGCTATCTGAGCCGGATCCTGCGGGGGTTTGAAAGGCAAGGCTTGATCTCGCGCACACCCTCGGCCGCCGACGGCCGCCAAAGCCATTTGGTATTGACGGAACCGGGCCGGCGGACCTTCGCACCGCTGGACGCGCGCTCCAATCACCAGGTGAAGGACATGCTGAGCAAGCTGTCCCCTACCCAGCAGGGCCAGTTGGTAAAAGCCATGCGGACGATCTCGCAGCTGTTGGAGCCTGACACCAAGCCGAAGGTTCCTTATGTGTTGCGGCCATCTCGACCAGGAGACATGGGATGGGTGGTCCACCGTCATGGTGTCCTCTACTCGCAGGAGTATGGCTACGACGAACGCTTTGAAGCGCTGGTGGCGGGGATTGTTGCCGAGTTCATCCAGAACCTTGATCCCAAACGCGAACGCTGCTGGATTGCCGAACGAGATGGCGAGAACGTGGGCTGCGTCTTTCTCGTGAAGAAATCCAAAACCGTCGCGAAGTTGCGCACGCTGCTGGTAGAGCCTAGCGCCCGAGGGTTGGGAATCGGGAGACGCTTAGTCAACGAATGTGTCCGCTTCGCCCGCCAGGCTGGATACAAGAAGATCACCCTGTGGACGCAAAGTGAACTGCAAGCGGCACGACATTTGTACCAAGATGCCGGATTCAAGCTGGCCGGCAGAAAGCGGCACAGCAGTTGGGGGCGCGATCACCTGGTGGCAGAAACCTGGGAACTGAAGTTGTGAATTCAGTGTTCGTGGCTCATCCCGGGCGCGGCCACCCAATAGTAATCGAGACCCTGCGGCGCGAAGCTTCCCAGGTAGGAGACGCGCCGGCCCATGACCAGCTTGGCCAGTTCGGTTTGGGACCCCCCAGCAGCCACGACCAAGTGCTCGCCAGCCGGCGCCGGGTCGCGCTCATATCGATCAATCGCCTGGTTGCGATAGAAGGCAAGACCAAATTCGGTTTCGCGGCGAACCCGGAACACAGCTAGGGGGAGACGTCTTGTGTCCAGGCGTCCGATTTCCTCGGCCAGTGGCCGTACCGACAGGGTGCTGTCCAGCGCGGGAGCGCCCAGGCGAAGCACGGCAGCCACCGCAAGCACGACCGGAACAAGGGTCACAAAGCGCAGAATGCCCAGCCCGGGTTGCATTCGCAATGTGACCGCAATCCCGATTGCGAGCACCGTACCAAATACGCAGGAAATGGCAGCCGCCTTCCCCCACGGCAGCCGGTGCTGTAACACGATATATTGGATCATCAATGCGGGAACGATCGGCACAGCCGCGACCAGGGCGTGCAGAATTGTCAACACGGTGTCAGGCTGATCTTTCTCAACCGTCTGCCGTCGCACGTACTCCGCCAAGAGCAGCGTACCGGCAGGCAGGGCCGGCAACATGTAGCCTGGCAACTTGGATTGGGAAATTGAGAAGAACACGATCGGAGCGATGAACCAGATGGTCAAGAAAGCGTCGAACACATTCTCAGATTGAAGCATCTCCCGGCGTTCCCCCCACCAGGTGCGAACGGTCTCTACCAGCGCTGCGCCTGCAAACACCGTCCAGGGGACCAGTCCCAGCAGAGCCACCGGAATGTAGAACCAGAACGGCTGCCGGTGGTGATACAGGTTGGTGCTGAAGCGCTCCACGTTGTGTAGCAGGATGAAGGTGCGGAAGAAGTCCGGATTCTTGAGTTGTACCGCGACGAACCAGGGCGCAACGATAACGCAGGCAAGGAGGATCCCCGGAATCCAGAGGCTTCGCCAAAGCAACCGGTACTCGCCTTTGGCGGTGGCGAAGATCACGACGATCATGGCGGCCAGGAATGGCGCAACCGGTCCTTTAGCCAGGGTACCCAAGCCCAGAAAGACATAGGCGATCGCCAGCCACGACTTCGCCTGGCTCTCATACCAGGCGAACCACGCCAGAAGTGCAATGGTGAACGCCGCCGCTAATGGCATGTCGGTCGACGCGGCGTGCGCAAACCCGATCACACCCGCAGCAGAAGCCGTCATCAAAGCCCCGTCAAGGTGCGCTCCGGGCCGAAAGCGGCGCAGGAAAGCATAGACCGCCAGCACCATGAGTGTGGCGTCCACGGCCGACGGTAGGCGCGCAGCCCAATCGCTCACCCCGAAGATGCTGTAAGCAAGCATCGCTTGCCAGTAGTACAGCGGAGGCTTTTCCAGCCAGGGCTTGCCGCCCAGGGTAGGGGTAATCCAATCGTGGCGGGCGAGCATTTCGCGCGCGACCTGAGCGTAGCGAGGCTCGTCGGCGCCGAGCAAGCCAAAGAATGAAAGACCAAAGAAGAACAGAAAACCACAAAAGCCGGCGAGCAGAAACCAGTCGGTGCGGAGTCGGGAGCCACGCGCTGTGGCCGCCCTTCCGAATTTTGATGGTTGATTGATGATTTTTGGTTGCAGATCGAATCCACCGGCCATTCAAACAACAATCAGAAATCAACAATCATAAACTGGTCCACGGTCTCAACAGCGCGTACAGACTAATCAGCACCCAGGCCACCTCCAGCATGACGAAACCGACCTGGAAGGGATGAAACGCAATGTACGCCAGAATCAGTGACCCGATGGCGTTCAAAACGTTGTATGCGGCCTTGCGGGCGTCCATCCACCGCAGTTGGTGCCCGACGTAGGCAATCAGAATGAGTAACGCGCCCACAAAGGAAGCGACCTGTCGCGCCAGTAGAATGTCCATGGAGGGCTATTGTACGGGAGTCCGGCCACCAAGCTGCGCCACCACCCGCGCCACCGCGACCGACAAGGGGCCGTCGAGCGAGCAGCCGCTGGCACACTTGTGGCCGCCACCACCGAAACGATCGGCCACCGTGGCCACGTTCAATTGACCCTTGCTGCGTAAGCTCACCCGGAAGCGGCCATCGGGCAGCTCGCGGAAGAACGCAGCCACTTCCACATCCTGGATCGAGAGCGTGTAGTTCACCAGCCCTTCGCAATCCTCTTCTTTGGCGCCCGCTTGCTCCATCTGATCCTGGGTAACCCAAATCCAGGCGAGGTGGCCCTCGCGGTGCAGATTCGACAAAGCTGCGCCGAGCAGACGCATCTTGGCGGTGGAGTGTGCAAAATAGACGTTGCGCGCACAATGCGCTGGGTCCGCGCCCGCCAGAACAAGTTCACGCGCTAAAGCGAAGGTGTGCTCGTTGGTGCCTTCGAACATGAATGAACCCGTATCCGTGAGCACGGCGGTGTAAAGGCAGGTAGCAATCTCGGGCGAGATCGCTACCCCTGCTTCCCGTGCCAGGCGGTACACCATTTCTGCCGTGGCCACCGCCTCCGGATCGATCCAGTTTACGTTAGCGAAAGGCCGCCCGCTGAGGTGGTGATCAATGCTGATCAGAAAACGGTCCTCCAGGCCTTCGAGCCGGGTACGTTGAATACTGTCGCATTCGAGAATGATGGCAGCCTCATAGCGGCCGTTGACCCGCTCCGCGGTGATCACCTTATCGGCAAACGGCAGCGGCTGATAGATACGCGGAACCCCGTCGCGCAGGACCACCTCGGCCTCTTTGCCCATCAGGCGCAGAATCTGGCAGCACGCCAGGGCCGAGCCGATGGCGTCGCCGTCGGGACGCGCGTGCGAGGTCAGCAGAAAGCGGTTCCGCTGCTCGATGTGTTTGAGAACTTCCTTCAGCATTGTTGGCGAGTTCCCGGCAAAAAACTACTTGCTCCTTTTCTTTGCGCGACTTAAGAGTTCGCTGATGCGGCTTTGGTACTTTTGCGAGCGGTCCAGCTGGAAAAACAGTTCCGGCGCGCGACGCAGATGCAAGCGATCGGCCACCTCGTGACGGATGAAACCCACGGCCGCGGCCAAGCCTTCCAGCGTTCGGTCGGCTTCCGTGTCATCACCTTCGACCACCACGAAAATCCGCGCGGACCGGGAATCATCCGCCAGTTCCACGCTGCTCACATTGACCAACCCAACCCGAGGATCGGCCAGCTCACCCTCCACGATGGTCTCGATTTCTTCGCGCAAGGCCTCTCCCAGTCGCTCCCGATGATATTTCTGCCCTCGCTTTTCCACTGCCCTTGGCCTCAGAGTAAAACGGATGAGAATATCAGAAAATGAGCTTCCGGTGTGCCGGTGATCGGGTTTGCAACAGTACTTCAGTGCAGTTTCAGTGGGTTCCGAGCGGGAGCGCCACCGCTGGCTGGGGCTTGCACCCCGAAGTGAGCGCCGTCCTCGGGGTAGGCAGTGGAACAGCTACGCTGCCGCAGATTGATCCACATTGTGATTCAGAGAAACTCCACGAAAGAATCGGTTATCTCAGCCCCGGCGTTGTTGGCGATACGCGCCGCCTGACGCTCGATATTCTTCATCAAGCCATCGAGATAGTCGCGCGAGTCGGAAACACTCACGATCCCGAGGGTCGCGCGGTTCCACAGTCCGCTAGAGTCGAGTTCCGCCACTGCCACATTGAAGTGGGCGCGCAGCCGGTCTTTCAGGCTACGCACGACTTGCCGCTTGTCTTTGAGAGACTGGGCCGCTTCAATGTGCAGTTCGAGGGTGAGAAAAGCAATCAAGTCAGCTTTGCGTCTCTAGCAGCTATCTTAAGACAAAAGGCTTTGAAAAGCGGATAGCGTTTTCTTTCTTTTCGACAGGATTCACGACCTCCCGCTAGGGCTTGTGCTTTCGGGTACCGGATGCCCTCCTGTTTCAATCCAATCTTCTTGTATCCTGTAATCGGGGCTTGGGCGCGCCGCGGAGGCGCAGGATTCGCTCACTTGATGAAGAGTATTGGGTGATGCCGGCTTGCAGAAGCTGAGAGGAGAGAGGAGTTTTTGTTCATGTCCGTTCAGCTCAAGTCTCAACTTCTGGTTCTGGCGCTTACGATTCTGGGTTGCACGTCGCGCTGCGTGGCACAGACCCTTCAGCCGGCGCCAGGCCCCAGTCCAGAGCCTCAGAGGACCGATCCCCCCTCTGGCGGGCAACTTCCCGAACAACTATCAGGAACCATCAGCGGAACCGTGGTGGATCGAAGCGGAGCTGTGGTCGCCGGAGCCCGGGTGAGACTTACCCGTGGAGATCAATCGCAGCAAGAGGTGTTGTCCGGCGATAATGGGCAATTCTCCTTTGCTAACCTCGCTCCCGGCCCCTTCCAGCTCACCATCACGTCGGCCGGCTTCGCGACGCAAACCTCTTCTGGGATCCTGCTCATGGGGGAGGTCTACCTTGTCCCGCAGATCACTCTGAATGTCGCCGAGGCCCTCACCGAGGTGCGGGTTGGAGGTTCGCCGGAGGAAGTGGCGGAAGAGCAGATCAAAGAGCAAGAGAAGCAGCGGGTCTTCGGCGTGGTTCCCAATTTCTATGTCACCTACGAGCACGCAAATGCGGTTCCCCTCACCGCGAAGCAAAAGTTTGAGCTTGCCTGGAAGACGACGGTGGATCCCATCACGTTTGCAATGGTCGGAGTCATTGCGGGAGTGCAGCAGGCACAAAATGCCTTCAGTGGATACGGGCAAGGCGCAGAAGGCTATGCCAAGCGCTATGGCGCTTCCTATGCCGACCTGGCTTCGGGAACGTTGATCGGAGGCGCCATCCTGCCATCGCTGTTGAAACAAGATCCCCGTTATTTCTACAAGGGAACTGGCAGCAAACGATCACGGATTCTTTATGCGCTGGCCAGTTCGGTGATTTGCAAGGGCGACAATGGACACTGGCAGGCAAATTACTCGAATATCTTCGGAAGCCTTGCTGCTGGCGGCATCTCGAATCTTTACTATCCGGAGAAAGACCGCAACGGAGCAGGCTTAACCTTCGAAACCGGGCTCATCGGGATTGGAGCCACCGCTGGAGTCAACGTGTTTCAAGAATTCTTCGTGCGGAAGGTGACACCGAAAGCTAATCACGACTCGGGAAAACCCTAGTCGCATTCGGTGTACAAACCCGGCCAACGCCAGACCGCCCACGACCAACCACTGCGCTACGCGATCACTTCCGCCGCAATCTTCTCGGTCACGAAGGCTTCGATCACGTCGCCAACCTTGATGTCGCCATAGTTGGCGATCGAGATGCCGCACTCCATGCCGTTGCGCACTTCGTTGGCGTCGTCTTTGAAACGGCGCAGCGATCCGATCTTGCCTTTGAAGATCACCACGTTGTCCCGCAGGAGACGGACTTCGGAATCGCGCTTGATCAGGCCATCGCTCACCCGGCATCCGGCAACCGTGCCGACCTTGGGAATACGGAAGGTTTCCAGCACTTCGGCGCGGCCCTGGTAAGTTTCCTTGATGGTCGGCTCCAGCAGGCCGCTCATGGCGCGCTTGATCTCATCCTGCAGTTCGTAAATGATCGAGTGCAGGCGGATGTCTACTTTTTCGTGCTCGGCGAGTTCCTGCGCCTTGCGTTCCGGTCGGACGTTGAACCCGATAATAATGGCATTGGAGGCGGACGCCAGAAGCACGTCGGTCTCCGTAATGGCGCCGACGCCGGAGTGCAGCACTCGCAAGCGGACCTTGTCGTTGGAAAGCTTGGCGAGCAGATCGCTGAGCACTTCGACCGAGCCGCCGACGTCGGCCTTGAGGATGATGTTCAGTTCCTTGATGCCGGCGGTCTTGATTTGTTCGGCCAAGCCTTCCAGTGAAACGCGGGAACTCTTGGCCAGCGCAGCCTCGCGGGCTTTTTGCTCGCGGTACTCGGAGATGCCTCGGGCCTTGTCGCGATCGGCGACGACCACAAACTGGTCGCCCGCCTGCGGCAACCCTTCCATGCCAAGAATTTCGACGGGGGTAGAGGGCGGGGCCTCTTCCAGTTGGGTACCCCGGTCGTCCAACATGGCGCGCACTTTGCCGTAGACGTTGCCCACCACAAAGTTGTCACTGGCGCGCAGAGTGCCGTTTTGTACCAGCACGGTGGCGACCGGTCCACGGCCGCGATCCAGCTTGGCTTCCAGCACTACGCCGCTGGCGGGCCGGTCGGGGTGCGCCTTCAGTTCCTGCAAATCCGCCACCAGGCAGATCATTTCCATCAGCAGGTTCAGATTTGTTTTCTTCTTCGCCGAAACGTCGACGAACACCGTGGTGCCGCCCCAATCTTCCGGCATCAGACCGCGGTCCGCCAGTTGCTTTTTGACCCGGTCCGGCATCGCGTCCGGCTTGTCAACTTTATTGACGGCGACGATGATCGGCACTTCCGCCGCGTGGGCGTGATCGATGGCCTCCAGGGTCTGCGGCATCACTCCGTCGTCCGCCGCGACCACGAGCACTACAATGTCCGTGGCCTTGGCGCCGCGCGACCGCATGCGGGTAAAGGCTTCGTGGCCCGGGGTGTCGAGGAAGACAATCTGCCGTCCATAGGCCGGGGATTGCTTGTCCCCGATGGTCACCTTGTAGGCGCCGATGTGCTGCGTAATGCCGCCGGCTTCTCCGCCCGCAACATCGGTGGAACGGATCGAGTCCAGCAGCGTGGTTTTGCCGTGATCGACGTGGCCCATGATGGTGACGACAGGCGGCCGCGACACCGCATCGGTGGCGGTGCCTACTTCGCCGGCTTCAGATGCCGAGATATCCTTGGCAGCTTGTTCCTCGAAGGTGATGACGTTCGTATCTGCGCCGAAGAAGCGCGCCATCTCGCTGGCCAGTTCCGCATCGAGCGTCTGGTTGACGGTGGCAAATACTCCGCGCGCGAGCAGGCGGCCAATCAGGTCTTTGGCCCGGATTTCGAGTTTCTCCGCCAGATCTTTGACACTGATCCCTTCGGTGATGGTGATGTTTCGCGTGATGGGTAGCGGCTCGTTAGAAAGCGTCAGCCGCGGGGGCGGGACGAAGCCCTTCATCGGGCCTTCCTTCACCCCTCGCGGAACGTAGCGCTGGCCCGGCCGCCGTGCCGGGGCGCCTGGGCGGCTGCCCGGGCGGGTTGAACCTGGTGGCGGCAATCCCGGCCCGACTCCAATCGGACGGGTGCCGGTGGGCGACTGGCGCGTCGGATGCATGGGGCGGCGCTCCCCAGGACGCAAGGGTGGACGCGGACCGGTAGGCGCACCGGTGGGACGCGGACGCTGGAAAATGGGCTGCCCAGGCACCGGACGTCCCGGTGCTGGCCGCATCGGCGCTCCCGCCTGCGCCGTCGGCGGCGCCGGTGGTCTAATCGGCGCCTTGTACACGGGCCGCGGTCCGGTCTGCGGGACAATCACCCGCGGCAAGGGTGTTTGCGCTCGCGGCGGCGCGGCCGCAGGCCTGGCGGTGACAGGAGGTGTTGCCTGGGTTGCGGAAGGCGGAGCAGCTTGCGCTGCAGGCGCGGTCGTCGCCATCACCGGGGGCGCGGCGTGCGCCGGAGTTGCCGCCACGGTCGATGGGGCCGAGGCCGAGGGCTGAGCAGTAGGAGCCGATGGCACCGTGACCGGGGGCTTGACGGTTGGAGGCGGGACCACCCTCGGTGCTGCTGCGGGCGGATGCGTCGCAACTTTCGGAGTCGGCGTGGCGACGGCAGGTTTCGTCTCGACCGGAGGATGCGCTATATCCGGACGCGCCGGAGGAACAACTACTGGGGCTTGTTGCTTGCGGATCGCACTCAGCACATCGCCTGGCCGGGAAATATGGGAGAGGTCGATCTTGGTCTTGATTGCCTCGGAGTCGACACGGCTGGCACGCGAGGCCTTCGCCGCAGCCTGCGCCTCACCCGTCGCACGGCGAAAATGAGCCCGCACTTTTTCTGCCTCATGATCTTCAAGCGAGCTGGAATGCGTCTTCTTCTCGGTGACGCCGACTTCAAGCAGCACGTCGAGAATCGCTTTGCTTTTGACTTCCAGTTCCCTGGCCAGGTCGTTGATTCGAGTCTTGCTCATCCGCCCCTTTTCTTCCTCCGGATCTCCCGCTAAGTCTTCATATCAACCTCACGGTATAAGTCTCCGCTGTGCGGTTTCTGCGTTCGCGCAGACCCGCAGGTTCGCGTCACTCTTTCCCCTCAGGGGAGGCTGGCTCCTCTACGGGTTCTTCCGTTGGTGTTTCAGAATCTTGCGTGCCCGCTGCCGGATCAATCGCCGCAATGGCTGCGGACGCCTCCACGGCTGGTTCTTCAACCGCTGGTTCATCAACTGCTGGTTCTTCCGTGGCGGGTTCTGCCACAACCTCCGGAGGCTCCGCTGCCGGGACCGCTTCTCCCGCAGGCGCCTCGGCGATTTCCAGGCTGGCGAAATAATTATTCACTGCCAGGCTGATTTTTTCCACCGTCTTGGGGCCGATGCCCTCAATCGCCTCGAGTTGCTCAGGCGTCATGTCTGCCAGAGCTTCAACGGTCGTCACGCCAGCGGCGCCGAGCTTCTCGATGAGCCCTTCACCCAAGCCGGGCACGTTCTCCAGCGGAGTGGCGGCGGGCGCAACCAAGGCTGACATCTGCTGTTCCACTTCCTGACGCTTCTCTTCTTCACTCTTGATGTCAATCTTCCAGCCGAGCAGCTTGGCGGCCAGCCGGACGTTTTGACCCTTCTTGCCAATGGCGAGGGAGAGCTGGCTGTCATCCACCACCACTTCCAGGTGCTTATCCGCGGCATCGACCACCGTGACACGGCTCACTTTCGCGGGTTGCAGTGCCTTCTCGGCGAAGGTCACAGGGTCTTCGTGGTATTCGATGATGTCGATTTTCTCGCCGCGCAGTTCCCGAATAATGGATTGCACCCGCATGCCCTTCATGCCCACGCAGGCGCCCACCGCGTCCACGTCCTTGTCCTTGGACATGACGGCAATCTTGGTGCGTTCGCCGGCTTCGCGGGCAATGGCGCGGATGACCACGGTCCCGTCGTAGATTTCCGGCACCTCGGTCTGAAATAAGTGCTGCACCAGCTCCGGAGCAGCGCGGGAAACCACCACCGCCGGGCCTTTAGACGCCCGTTCCACGCGAGCAATCACCACCCGCACACGCTCGCCAATGGCGAAGGATTCCAGGCGTGACTGTTCCTTCCGCGGCATGCGCGATTCCGCTTTACCGAGATCAAAGATCACGTCCGGTCCCTCGACCCGCTTCACCGTCGCATTGACAATTTCGCCGACCCGCCCGATGTACTCGTTGTAGACGGTGTCGCGCTCGGCTTCGCGGACCTTCTGGAAGATCACCTGCTTGGCCAGCTGGGCCGCAATCCGGCCCAGAATCCCTTCGGTGGGTTTGGGAATCTGCAGTTCACCGCCGATCTCGACCTGGGGATCGAGCTTGCGCGCATCCGCCAGGGTAACTTGCAGAAGCGGATCTTCGATCTGTTCGGGAGTCTCCACTACGGTCTTGACCGCAAAGGCCCGAATCTTGCCGGTGTCCTTGTCGAGTTCGGCACGCAGGTTTTCCTGGGTCTTGTAGTACTTGCGCGTGGCCACCACAATGGCGTCTTCCACCGCGCTGACCACAATTTGCGGATCAATCCCTTTTTCCCTGCTGAGCGCGTCGATCGTGTTGTAAAGCTCGCTTGCCATAAAATTTCTGAAGTAGTCAGTAGCTAGTAGTCAGGAGTCAGGGACAACTTGCACGATTACTGACTACCGGCTACTGACTCCTATATTTCCGGTACCAGGTTCGCCTTCTCCACGTTGGAGAAATCAATCTCCAGCTTCTGTGGAGCCGCGGTGCCCGCCTTTGCTTTTTTCTGCGGCGCGCTCACGTCGAGCGCCAGCCGTCCGTCGTGAAAGCTTTCCAGCTTCCCGGCAAAGTGGCGGCTGCCGCTCACCGGATTGCGCGTGGTCAGCTTCACGCGGCTGCCCACAAACCGCTGAAAATCTGCCGGCCGCGAGAGTTTCCGGTCCAGCCCTGGAGATGACACCTCCAGCACATAGGAACCGCCCGGAACCACGTCCTCGACATCGAGAATGGTTCCGACCTCGCGGCTCAGGTTGGCGCAGTCCTCATGGGTGACGCCGCCGGGCTTGTCGATGAAAATTCGCAGCATGCGCTGGTTTCCCGAGCCGCGCATTTCCACCTCGACCACCTCCAGGCCGCTGGAGGCAGCCACCCGGGCCGCGATTTCGTTCACCCGCTCGACCTCAAATCCCATGAAACCAGCAACTTAACGGACGGTTGCGCAGTTCCGAATGCGCCGCAAACTAAAATGTGGGCTTGCGCCCACTGGTGTGCTTCGCCAAAATCGGTACTTACACAACAGTTTCCAGGGACAATCATACGCCGCGTCCGGGCAAAAGACAAACCCGGCGGAGCGCCGAAATCCACAGGAGGACGACCGTTCCCGGTGCCTCAACAGCAGCAGTCAATTTGTCGGCACACGGCTGGCGGACGCCTGGAGAGGCTGCAAGCAACGTCTCTAGGTTGGCTCGGTCATCAACTGCGGCGGCTCCTCACCCGATAGGGGGCGAGCAGGGCTTCGAGGGAGCGGCGAATCCAGGCGGCCAAGGGGCCTTTGCGATAAACGGCCCAGTCGAGCATGGCGCCGCCGTTGACTTCCTGGACCAGGCGGGCGAGTGCGGTGGTGTCGCAGGGCCTCAACTCACGGGCGGCAACGGCGTCATCCAGCAACTTCTTGACCTCATCGCGGGTGGTCACGAACTGCCTCAAGAGGACCGCGTAGAAATCAGAGTCGGTAAGATCGATCTGCAGGTAAGCGAGGCCGTTGGCCATCGACTCGGGAGTTGCGGCAAAGCCGCTACATTCCACAAGCAGC
>Ga0335084_10002910_pt1 | contig 16639 bp, 14 predicted proteins | sample Lox_Sample_44_FD_206721 | JGI IMG/M metagenome (GOLD analysis project Ga0335084, IMG submission 206721) | Soil microbial communities from Loxahatchee National Wildlife Refuge, Florida, United States - Lox_Sample_4.4 | ecosystem: Environmental > Terrestrial > Soil > Wetlands | place: USA... | reverse complement strand
CGGGGTAGGCCGTAACCAGAATCGTCGGAATCGCGCGCCCCCCACCGATCAGGCGCCTATGGAGCTCGATTCCGGTCATACCCGGCATCTGGATGTCGGCGATCAAGCACGCGGTCTCGTCAAGGCGCGGGAAAGCGAGAAAGTCAGCCGCCGAAGCAAAAGCCTCAACCGTATATCCCAGCGACCTTAGGAGCCGTCTCAGGGACTCGCGAACCGCCTGATCATCGTCAACGATTGAAATGAGTGAGTTGTTAGGCAAACCAGCCTCCGGCGTCTGTCAATGTCGGACAGGCGCCTCAAACGCCGTTGCACGAGCATATGAGTTTCGTCATCTAACTCTAACAGTAGCCCTTTGGCTACGGCCGCGGCCTCTAAACCTTGGTTTAGGCCGCGCTTACCATCGGACGGTAGAAAAGGGTTGGTCCCACCGTTAGGCTGCCTTAAACTGCAGGGAGGCTCATTGCGGTGATGCTTTCATCGCGAGTAGAAGCGGTGCCTGAAGCAAACCCCACCGTCTTGGTCATCGACGACGACGGGGCGCTCCGCGAGTCGCTGGGGCGCCTGCTGCGGTCGGTCGGCTTGGGGGCGCAGCTCTTTGCGTCCGTTCCCGAGTTCTTGAAGTCGAAACTCCCCGACGGTGCCACCTGCCTGGTGCTCGATGTCAGGCTGCCGGGGCGCAGCGGTCTCGATTTTCAGCGTGAGCTCGCGGCGGCCAATATCCAGGTCCCCATCATCTTCATGACGGGGCACGGCGACATCCCGATGTCGGTACAAGCCATGAAGGGCGGTGCCATCGAGTTCCTCACGAAACCGTTCCGCGATCAGGACCTCCTCGAAGCGATCCAGATCGGCATCGCCCGCGATCGGGCCCGGCGAGAGAGTGAATCGGCTTTGTCTGCGCTCAGGGAGCGCTTCGAAGCGCTGACGCCCCGCGAGCGCGAGATCATGATCCAGGTCGCTCAAGGTCGCCTCAGCAAGCAGATTGCCGCCGATATCGGCATTAGCGAAACCACGGTGAAGGTTCATCGCAGCAATCTGATGCGGAAGATGAAGGCCGCTTCACTGCCCGAGCTCGGCCGAATCGCGGATAAGCTCAAGCTGGTCCCAGAGAAGCCGCAGCGCCCCTAAACCGCCGTATCGATTCGCCTGACGTTCGGATCATAAGTCCGGCCGCGCGTGCAGTGGTGGCCGCGCGGCACGTCTGTCATCTTGCGTCCGTTCCTCCCAAGTCGGCTCCCTCCCCCGCCGACCAGACCTAAGGCCCCGCCAATTCGCGGGGCCTTTTTTTCACGCAGCGTCTGAACCAAGGTTTAGTGCAGCCAACCTCACGCTTAGCTCGCCCTCCCCGCGTGCAATAGATCGAGCGGCTCGAAATCGTCGACCATCACGCGACGATTTCAGCGGCCGATCGTTCGCCCCTGGCAGCCGACCGTCATTGACGAGAGGGGAGATCATGAAGAAGACCCTTGCGACCGCAATCCTGCTGTCACTCGTCTCGGCCGCCGCTCATGCGGACACGCCACAGGACAGCCGGGCCGGGAACGCCTACACCGCGGCGCTGAATACGCTGGAGGCCAGCGGTTACGCACAGATCACCGATCTCTCGATGCACGGCGGATTGGTGTACGCGAGAGCCACCAAGAACAATGGGCCGGTGATGGTAGTGGTCGACCCGGCGGCGAAGATCATTCGGGAAAGCAAGCGGGCCAAGTAAGGCCGCTCCATCCAACGCACCCGATTCACTCGGAGCAGCCCATGATCACGGTCGCCGATCAATTCGCAGAGACATTGGCCATCGCCGGGGTCAAGCGCATCTACGGGATCGTGGGCGACAGCCTCAACGGCCTGACCGATGCCATTCGCCGGCAGGGTAAGATCGAATGGGTGCATGTCCGGCATGAGGAGGTCGCGGCGTTCGCGGCCGGCGCCGAGGCACACCTGACCGGCGAGCTTGCCGTGTGCGCCGGGAGCTGTGGACCCGGTAACTTGCACCTCATCAACGGCCTCTTCGACTGCCACCGCTCGCGCGTACCCGTTCTCGCCATTGCGGCCCAAATTCCATCGGCGGAGATAGGCGCCGCGTATTTTCAGGAAACGCATCCGGAGAACCTGTTCAAGGAGTGCAGCCACTACTGCGAGCTCGTTTCGGGCGCCAATCAGATGCCGCGGACGCTCGAAATCGCGATCCGCGAAGCGGTCGGCAAACGCGGAGTGTCGGTGGTGGTCATTCCCGGGGACGTGGCGCTGCGCCCGGCGGCCGAGGCTCCGGCCCCCAAACCGGCGGGGCTCCTGCCGCCGGCGCCGGTCGTGGTGCCGACGCGGCACGAGCTAGAAGAGCTGGCGGCGATGTTGAACCGCGGCGGTCGGATCACGCTGCTGTGCGGCTCGGGCTGCGCGGGCGCACATGACGAGCTGCTGGCGCTTGGCAACCGGCTGAAAGCGCCGATGGTGCACACGCTGCGCGGCAAAGAGCACGTCGAGTGGGAAAATCCATATGACGTCGGCATGACTGGGCTGATCGGCTTTTCGTCCGGCTACTACGCCATGCTCGATTGCGACATCCTCCTGATGCTCGGCACGGATTTCCCGTACCGCCAATTCTATCCGACCGGCTCGGGTGTGCGCATTGCGCAGATCGACCTTCGCCCCGAGCAGATCGGTCGGCGCGCCGCGATTGACTTCGGGGTCGTCGGCGACGTCAAGGCGACAATCCAAGCTCTCCTGCCGCGGCTCGATCAGAAGCACAATGAGACGCATCTGGCCCAGGCCCAGCGCCACTATGCCAACGCGCGCCGGCAGCTCGACGCCCTCGCCGTCGGCACACCCGGCAAGCGGCCCATCCATCCGCAACAGATCGCCAAGGCGATCAGCGATCGGGCGGCGGACGATGCCGTGTTCACCTGCGACGTCGGGCTGCCGACCGTTTGGGCGGCGCGCTATCTCGCGATGAACGGCAAACGCCGCCTGATGGGTTCCTTCTGGCATGGCTCGATGGCGAACGCGATGGCCCAGGCCATCGGGGCCCAGGCGGCGGCACCGGGCCGCCAGGTGATCTCGCTATCTGGCGACGGCGGCTTCACCATGCTGATGGGTGACTTTCTGAGCCTCGCGCAGCTCGAGCTGCCGGTGAAGGTCGTCGTGTTCAACAACGGCGCGCTTGGTTTCATCGAACTCGAGCAGAAATCTACCGGCTTCCTCGCCTTCGGGACCGACTTCAAAAACCCGAATTTCGCCGCCATGGCCGAGGCGGTCGGGATCAAGGGCATCCGTCTCGAAGATCCGAACGACGTCGAAAAGGGCATCGCCGCCGCGCTCGCCCATGACGGTCCCGTCCTGATCGACGCCGTGGTCAACCGGACAGAGCTCGCCATGCCCCCGGCGGTGACGGTCGAGATGGCCAAGGGCTTCACGCTCTACATGGTCAAAGCCGTCATGAGCGGGCGCGGCGATGAGCTCATCGACCTCGCGAAGACAAATCTCTGGCGCTAGGGGGATTTCCCATGGACGTGACGGCGCTCCTCCTGTCGCGCATTCAGTTCGCATTCACCGTCTCGTTCCACATCATCTTCCCGTCGTTCACAATCGGGCTGGCGGCCTGGCTGACGGTGCTCGAGGGATTGCATCTCGCGACCGGCCGCCCGGCCTATCGTCACGTGTTCGAGTTCTGGCTCAAGGTCTTCGGCGTCGCGTTCGGGCTCGGCGTGGTGTCCGGGATCGTCCTGGGCTTCGAGTTCGGCACGAACTGGAGCGAGTTGTCGCGCGCGTCCGGGCCGATCCAGGGTCCGCTCCTCTCCTACGAGACATTCACCGCGTTTTTCCTCGAGGCGAGCTTCTTCGGGGTTCTTCTGTTTGGCCGCTCGCGCGTCGCGCCATGGTTCTACCTGTTTTCCACCGCCATGGTCGCCCTTGGCACGACGTTTTCCGCTTATTGGATCATGGTCAACAACAGCTGGATGCAGGTGCCCGTCGGCTACGCGATGGAAAACGGCGCTTTCGTGCCGACCGACTGGGTCGCGATCCTGTTCAGCCCGGTCGTCTGGGTCCGCTTTCCACATATGCTTCTCGCAGCATACCTGACCGGCGCCTTCTGCGTGGCCGCCACCGGCGCCTGGTACCTGCTGCGCCGCGAGTTCAGCGCCGAAGCTCGCATCATGCTGCACATGGGCCTGTACCTCGCGGCTGTCCTCGTGCCGGTGCAGATCTTCTTCGGCCATCTGACCGGTGACTACGTTCATGACGATCAGCCGGCCAAGTTTGCCGCCATCGAAGGGCGCTGGCATGACGAACAGCCGGCAGCGGAGGTCGTGATCGCGATCCCCGACGAGGCGTCCGAGAGCAACGCCTATGAGATCAAGATCCCCGTTCTCGGCAGCTTGATCGGCAGCATGAGCTTCACGTCGAGGGAGGTCGGCCTGACCGACTTCCCGCCGCAAGACCGGCCGCCGATGCTCATCCCCTTTTTCGCGTTCCGGATCATGGTCGGCTGCGGCCTCATCATGCTGGCGCTGGCGTGGGCCGGAAGTTATCTCGCGGTGAAGGAGCGCATCGAGCAAAACGGAGTGCTGCTCTGGTGCATCTTTCTGAGCTTCCCGTTGCCCTACATCGCGATCTTGACGGGCTGGTTCACGGCTGAGGTCGGGCGTCAGCCATGGACGGTTTACGGTCTCATGCGGACGGCCGACGCCATGACGCCGTTCCTGACAACCCGCATGGCGACGATCTCGCTGGTCGTCTTCTGCACCGTCTACAGCTTCATCTTCGCGTTCGGCATTTTCTACATCTATCGCCTGCTGCGTGCGGGACCGGTCGCCAGCCTGGTTCTGTCGCCTGTCGCTGCGAGACCCAATCGACCTATGTCGGTGATCGACGAGCCTTCGCACGTGGCGACGACGGCCGCCCGGGATGCGGCGGCGAGACACGTGCCTGCCGGAGAATAGCCATGGTGATGTTCTGGACGTTCCTCCTCGCTGCGGGCCTGCTGCTCTATGTGCTGCTCGACGGCTTCGATCTCGGGGTCGGAATCCTCTTCGGCCTGGCCCCTGACGAGGCGGCGCGGCGCTCCATGATGGGCGCCGTGGCGCCGGTGTGGGACGGCAATGAGACCTGGCTGGTGCTCGGCGGGACGGTCTTGTGGGGTGCCTTTCCAGTCGTCTACTCGGTGCTGCTCTCGGCGTTTTATCTGCCGCTGCTCGTGATGCTCGCCGGTTTGATCCTGCGCGGGGTGGCGTTCGAGTACCGAATGAAGACAGAGCGGCTGCGCTGGATCTGGGACGCGGCGTTTTTCGGCGGTTCGCTCATCGCTTCCTTCATGCAAGGCGCGGCCGTCGGCGCGCTCGTGGAGGGGCTGCCCACTGCGAACGGCCGCTACACCGGGGGCGAATTGGGCTGGCTCAGCCCGTTCGCGCTGCTGTGCGGCGTTGGCCTCTCTATCGGTTACACGCTCCTCGGCGCATGTTGGCTGGTGCGGAAATGCGAGGCTGACGTCCGCGATCTGGCTTACCGGCTGATTCCGGCTCTGTCGATCGCGCTGCTTGGTTTTCTGGTCGTCGTGTTCGTCTACGCGCTCGCCGAGAACCTCCAGGTCATGCAGCGGTGGCTCGAGCGGCCGATTCTATTCATCTTCCCGCTGATCGGCGCCGCGGCCACGCTGGTCTTGGCCTACAGCGTCCGCCATCGCCGGGACGGCGCGCCCTTCTTCATGGTGGCGCTTATCTTTGCGGCGGCCTTCGGGACGCTCGCGATCTCGTTTTGGCCGTACATGATCCCGTTCTCGATCACGATCTACGAGGCGGCCGCACCTCACGCGAGCCTTGCCTTCATGTTCTGGGGCGAGGGGCTTTTCGTCTTCCCGCTGCTGCTGGTCTACACCGCGGTCACCTACAGCGTCTTCCGCGGCAAAGCCAGCGCGACGTCGCACCACTACTGAAAAACGGAAGTGTCGCCATGAGCTACATCGACAGCGGAATGCAGGACGATCGTTCCGAGTTGCGCCGCAGGCGGCTCTTATTCCGGTGCTGGCACCGGGGGACGCAGGAGAGCGATCTCATCCTGGGCCCGTTCGCCCAAACCTGCCTCGCGGGCTTCGACGGCGTTCAACTCGATCAGCTCGAAGCCTTGCTCGATTGCACCGACCCCGATGTCTTCGACTGGATTATCGCGGGCATCGCGCCGCCTCCACAACACGACCACGACGTCCTGCGCTTGCTGCGCGATTTCTGCGCCCTTGGTTCCCGCGGCCGAGACCAACACGTACAGCCTTGAACGCAAGAACAGGAGCAAGAGCCATGCAACGCCCGCTATCGCCCTTCATGTTCCCGATCTGGTACCGCTTCCAGATAACCTCCGCTCTGTCGATTCTTCACCGCCTGACCGGCGTCGCTCTGGCGGTGGGGTCTATCCTGCTCACCTGGTGGCTCATCGCCGTGGCGGCTGGCGGTGAATTCTTTGCCGCGACCCATGCTTTCCTGTCTTCGCCGATCGGTCTGCTGCTGTTGTTCCTCTGGTCGGTCGCCTTCTTCTATCACCTGTGCAGCGGGATCCGGCATCTCGCCTGGGACGCCGGCTATGGCTTCGAGATTCGGAACGCCTATCGCAGCGGTTACGCGGTCCTCGCCGCGACTGCACTGCTCACGGTGCTCACCTGGCTTTATGTCGGTCTGGCCTAGGAGGTCTTCGATGGCAGACGTTCGTTCACTGGCGAATTCGACCGCGTTGCGCGACGAGTCCGCGCTCCGGCGGGTGCAGCATCTCGGCAGCGCACGCGATGGGCTCAGGGAATGGCGGGTGCAGCGCTGGACGGCGGTCGTCCTGATCCCGCTCGGCCTCTATTTCGCGGCATCGGTCCTACGGCTCGCCACCTCCGACCACATGACCGCGACTGCGTGGCTCGCCTCGCCGGTCGGGGCGTTGCTGGTCATGCTCTTCGTGCTCGCCGGGCTCGCGCATGCGCTGGTCGGGCTGCGCTCGATTCTTCTCGATTACGTGCATACACGCGCCCGGCTGTTTGTCGGCGAGCTGCTCGTTCGCGCCGGCACGGTCACCCTCGCAGGTGCCAGCGTGCTCGCCATCCTCAAGCTCTTCCTCGGCCGATAGGAGGCCACGCATGCCCAACAGCTACGAGATCATCGACCATTCGTTCGACGTGATCGTCCTCGGTGCCGGCGGCGCCGGCCTGCGGGCGACCCTCGGCATGGTCGCGGCCGGCTTGAACACGGCCTGCATCACCAAGGTCTTTCCCACGCGCAGCCACACGGTTGCGGCGCAAGGCGGCATCAGCGCCGCACTCGGGAATATGGCGAAAGACGATTGGCGCTGGCACATGTTCGACACGGTCAGGGGCTCTGACTGGCTCGGCGACCAGGACGCGATAGCATACATGTGCCGCGAGGCGATCAACGCAGTCGTCGAGCTCGAGCATTTCGGCGTGCCGTTCAGTCGGACCGACGCGGGCAAGATCTACCAGCGGCGGTTCGGCGGGCATACGACGGAGTATGCGAAGGGCGACATGGCTTATCGGGCCTGCGCTGCGGCCGATCGTACCGGCCATGCGATCCTGCACACGCTTTACCAACAGTGCCTGAAGCACCGGGCACGGTTCTTCATCGAATATTTCGCCATCGACCTGTTGATGGACGAGGACGGCGCATGCCGCGGTCTGCTAGCGTGGTGCCTCGAGGACGGGTCGATCCACCGCTTCCGCGCCAACATGACCGTGATCGCGACCGGCGGTTGCGGGCGCGTTTACCAGTCCTGCACCTCCGCCCACACCTGCACAGGCGACGGCAGCGCCATGGTGCTGCGCGCCGGGCTGCCGCTGCAGGATATGGAATTCATCCAGTTCCACCCCACGGGCGTATACGGCGCTGGCGTTTTGATCACCGAGGGTGCCCGCGGTGAGGGCGGCTATCTGACCAACAGCGAGGGCGAGCGGTTCATGCCGAGATATGCGCCGCACGAACAGGACCTGTCCTCCCGGGACGTGGTCAGCCGGGCCGAGGCGATCGAAATTCGGGAGGGCCGCGGCGTGGGCGAGAAAAAGGATCACATCCACCTGCATCTCGAACATCTGCCCGCGGATGTCCTCGATCAGCGCCTGCCTGGCATCGTGCAGAGCGCGCGCACCTTCGCCGGCGTCGATCCGCACAAGGAGCCGATTCCCGTCATTCCCACCGTTCATTATGTCATGGGCGGTGTCCCGACGAATATCAGGGCCGAGGTCGTCGCCCCGACCAAGGACGATTCCGAGGCCGTCGTGCCGGGCCTCATGGCGATCGGCGAAGCGGCCTGCGTTTCCGTGCACGGCGCCAACCGTCTCGGGACCAACAGCCTCCTCGACCTGATCGTGTTCGGACGTGCGGCGGCACTGCGCGCGGCAGAGCTCATCAAGCCGGGATCGCGCGTGCGCGAGGCAAACGGACTCTCGCAGGAGAAAGCGTTGTCGCGCTTCGACCGCATCCGTAACAGCAAGGGCGGCAACAAGCCCGGCGAGGTGCGTCCGCTCATGCAGGAGGTGATGCAGACGGGCTTCAGCGTGTTCCGGCGCGGCGACACCTTGAAGGAGGGGCTCGACAAGCTGATCGCGCTGCGCGAGCCGCTCGATCGCGTCACGGTCGATGACGACTCGTTGCTGTGGAATACGGCACTGGTCTCGGCCCTCGAGCTGGCCAATCTCGCTGACCAGGCGGTCGTCATCGCGCATTCCGCTTGTGCCCGCACGGAATCGCGCGGCGCGCATGCGCGGGAGGACTATCACCAGCGCGACGACAAGAACTGGCTGAAGCATACCGTCGCGTGGAAGGACGAAGACTGGAAGGTCACATTCGCGTACCGCGAAGTCCGTATCAACACGCTCACGAATGAGGTGCAGAGCTTTCCGCCCGCCGAGCGCACCCACTAGCGGGTGCTCGCCACTGCCGTCGCCATCGCCGAACAGGAGATTCAGACATGTCCGAGTTCACGCTTCCGGCAAATTCGAAGGTCGGGGAAGGCAAGCACTGGGCGCTCCAGCAGCGGCCCAAGCACGTCAAAAGCTTCCGGGTTTACCGATGGAACCCGGCAAAGGAGTCCAACCCGACGCTGGATACGTTCGACATCGACCGCGATACCTGCGGGCCCATGGTCCTCGACGCTTTGGTCAAGATCAGCGACCAGATCGATCCGTCGTTGTCGTTCCGGCGGTCCTGCCGTGAGGGCGTTTGCGGCTCGTGCGCGATGAATATCGATGGCGTCAACACCCTGGCCTGCCTCACGCCCATTGACAGCCTCAAGCGCGGAACCAGCCGGATCACGCCGCTGCCGCACATGCCCGTCCTGAAGGATCTCGTTCCCGACTTGACCGGACTATACGCGCAGTACGAGCTGATTGAGCCGTGGCTGCAAACCGACCAGCCGCCCCCCGACCGCGAGCGCCGGCAGTCTCCTGAAGATCGCGCCAAGCTCGATGGGTCGTGGGAGTGCATCCTCTGCTTCTGCTGCTCGACGTCGTGCCCGAGCTACTGGTGGAATCAGGACCGCTATCTCGGCCCGTCGATCCTGCTGCAATCGTATCGCTGGCTCGCCGACAGCCGAGACCAGCGAACCGGCGAGCGCCTCGATCGGCTGGAGGACCCGTTCCGGCTCTATCGCTGCCACACCATCATGAACTGCACCCGGACCTGCCCGAAGGGACTCAACCCGGCGCGCGCGATCTCGAAGACCAAGGACATGATGGCTGGGCGCGGGTGAGTGCCCGACCCTGGCCCAACGCTACGCGCTCTATGGAAGGCGACGCTGCAATGATGATCCCGGCGGACGGCGGTTGGTCGACGGTTCGGTATTATGGCCGCCACCATTGAATCGGTGCCCGCAGGAGCCCACCATCTGACGCGCGCCGCAGCGCTGGAGACCGTGGCACGGGTCGCAGCGCTTTTGTTTGAGAACGGGCAGACCACCGAGCGAACGGTTAGCGCCGCGCAAAGGCTTGGCCGCGCCCTCGGCGTACCGATCGCATTGCATCCGCACTGGGGCGAACTCGTGATCCAAGTAAAGGGCATGCCGCTGTCTGAAGCCGTCCCGGCAATGCCGCTCGGCGTTAACATGGGCAAGGTGCTCGCCGTCATGACGATCGTCGACCGGGCCTGTGACGAGACGCAGCCCCGCGAAGCGTTGCACTCTGCACTGGCGGGCGTAAAGGACGTGCGTCCCGTTGGGACGCCGTGCTTCGCCTTGTTCACAGCGCTCGGGGCCGCTTCGCTCGGTGTAATATTCGGCGCACTCGACGCGCCAAGCCTGCTGGTGATCGCGTTTAGTGGCGGCCTCGGCGCGCTGCTTCGCCGCTGGTTGGCGAAACTGTCGCCCGACCCCTTCATCCAGCCGCTCTGCGCCTCCGGCGTCGCCGGCGTGATCGGCGCCGTCGCCGCGCGATTCGACCTGTCGGACGCTCTACGCCTTATTGCACTTTGCCCCTGCATGGTGCTCGTCCCGGGGCCGCACATCCTAAATGGTGCCATCGATCTCGCGCGCACACGTATCACCCTCGGCATCGCGCGCCTTGCCTATGCCAGCCTGATCGTGCTGATGATCTGCGCGGGCCTGCTTCTAGGACTTGCCGCCAACGGCTCGACAGTTCCGAGTGCTGCGTCATCTGTGCCTATACCGTTCGTCGCGGACAGCGTCGCAGCGGGCTGCGCGGTCGCCGCTTTCGGCACCTTCTTTGCGCTGCCGTGGCGACTGCTGCCGCTTCCAATCGCCGTCGGTATGCTCGCGCATGCTGCGCGCTGGACGTTGATCTCGCTCGCCGGTGCGCATGTCGCGGCCGGAGCGTTGGTCGCCTGCATCCTTGTAGGCGTCATCATCACGCCGGTCGCAGACCGACTGCATCTGCCATTCGCGGCGCTCGCCTTTTCGGCGGTTGTGTCGATGATGCCGGGGCTCTTCTTGTTCCGAGCCGCGAGCGCCCTGGTCGGATTGATTTCGATCGAGGGGCGCGCACCGCCGGACCTGCTCTCAAGCGTAGTTGCGAACGGCACCACGGCGTTCCTGATTATCCTGGCCATGACATTCGGATTGATCCTGCCGCGCATGCTGTTCGAGCGCTTCCTGCCCGCGCCGGCGCGGCATTAGAGGCCTGCCCCAAGCCCAGCTGAAGACCATCGTAAAGGAGAGACAGATGTCGACACCTACGATCAGCGGCTACGAGCTGCTTCGGAATCCACGGTTGAATAAGGGTACCGCATTCAGCGATGCGGAACGCAGGGACCACGGCCTCGAGGGCCTGCTGCCGCCGACAATTCTCTCGCTCCAGTACCAGGTCGCACGTCTGCACAACGAACTCAGCGAGCTCGATAGCGATCTACAGCGTTATCTGCTGCTGTCCGACCTTCAGGTGCGCAACGAAACCCTATTCTATGCAGTGCTGATGTCGGATCCCGCGCGGTTCATGCCGATCGTCTATACGCCAACGGTGGGCGAGGCGTGCCAAAAATTCGATCATATCTATCGACATGCCCGCGGTATGTATCTGCCGATCACCGCGCGCGGTCGGGTGCGCGAAATCCTTCGCAATTGGCCGCAAAAGGACGTGCGTTTTATCGTGGTGACCGATGGCGAACGTATCCTGGGCCTGGGTGACCTTGGGGTCAGCGGCATGGGTATACCGATCGGTAAGCTGGCGCTCTACACCGCCTGCGCCGGTGTACCGCCGCAGTGTTGCTTGCCGGTTACCCTCGACGTTGGAACCAATAATCAGAATCTCATGGAGGATCCGCTCTATCTCGGCTTGCGGCAGGAGCGGGTGCGCGGCGAGGCGTACAGGGCGTTCGTCTCCGAGTTCGTCGACGCCGTGCAGGCGCTTTATCCCAAGTGCTGTATCCAATGGGAGGATTTCGCCAATATCAACGCGGTGCCGATCCTTGAGCGGTATCGCGACGAGATCTGCACATACAATGATGACATCCAGGGAACCGCAGGCATCGCGTTGGCGGGGCTCTTCGCAGCCATGCGCATTACGAAACAGAAGATCACGGACCAACGGTTTCTGTTCCTCGGTGGCGGATCGGCGGGCACCGGGATCGCGGAGCTGATCAGCCAGGCCATGGCGCTGGAAGGACTAGATATACATGAGGCGAGACGCCGCAACGCCCTCTTCGACATCCATGGGCTGCTCGTAACGTCGCGCACCGACCTTGCAGGGTTCCAAAAACCGTTCGCGCAGGACCATGCGCCAGTCTCAACATTCGTCGAGGCGGTGAGGGCGATCAAGCCCACCGGTATCGTCGGCGTCAGTACGGTCCCGAAGCTATTCACCCGCGAGGTCATCGAGGCGATGGCCGAGATCAATGGGCGACCGATCATCTTTCCATATTCGAATCCCACCTCGCGCTCCGAATGCACCGCCGAGGAGGCTTATCGCTGGTCCAACGGTCGCGCCATCTTTGCCAGCGGCAGCCCGTTCCCGCCGGTCGAAATTGGCGGCCGAAAATTCGTCCCGGGCCAGGGGAACAACGTCTACATCTTTCCCGCGATGGGCATGGCCGTGTTCGTGACCGAGGCCACGCGCGTGACCAACGAGATGTTCATCGTCGCCGCCAGAGCCGTGGCCGAACAGGTGACCGAAGAGAATCTCGCGGTCGGGCTGATTTATCCGCCACAGAGCCGGATCCTCGACGCTTCGCTGCACGTCGCCGAGCGGGTCGCCGCCTATATCTTTGATAAGGGTCTCGCACGCGTGCCGCGGCCGAAGGACATCGGCGCGTTCATCCGGGCGCGCGCTTATCATCCGGCTTATCCGGAGTGAACCCGCGATGGCGGAGCAACTCGACCTTCGGACACGCGAGAGTGCAGTTGCCGACCCGGCGCCCGCGGTTCCAGCTACGCGCCGGGAACCGCCGCCCGCCGGGCAACGCTTGCATCGGGTCGTCGTGGTCGGCGGCGGCGCGGCCCGGCGGTGAAACTGCATTGAGCAGCGGGCGAGGACGATAGCCACGCACGGGAGACATCGATCATGACCGACATCAGGGTGGAATCCGACAGTATGGGCCGCGTCGAGGTGCCGGCGGACAGACTGTGGGGCGCGCAGACGCAGCGTTCGCTCGAGCACTTCAGCATCGGGCAGGACCTGATGCCGCGCGAGATGATCACCGCCTACGCCATCCTGAAACGGGCCGCGGCGGCGGCGAATCGCGCCAGCGGCCGGCTCAACGACCAGCGGCACGAGCTGATCACGCGCGTCTGCGACGAAATCCTCGCCGGCCAACATCACGATATGTTCCCCCTGCACGTCTGGATGACCGGCAGCGGTACCCAGTTCAACATGAACGTCAACGAGGTCATCTCGAACCGCTGCTGCCAGCTCGCGGGAACGCAGCTCGGCAGCAAGAGCCCGGTTCATCCCAACGATCACGTCAACATGGCGCAATCGTCGAACGACAGTTTTCCGTCCGTGATGCACATTGCGGCCGCCACGAACACCAAGAGCCGCCTGATCCCGGCCGTGGCGGCGCTCCGCGACGCGATCTCGGCGAAGGCGGCAGAGTGGCACGACATCATCAAGATCGGCAGGACCCATATGCAGGATGCGACGCCGCTCACGCTCGGCCAGGAATGGTCCGGTTATGCGGCGATGCTGTCCGACGATCTCGAGCGGATCGAACATGCGCTCAAGGGCATTTACCCGCTCGCGCTCGGCGGCACGGCGGTCGGGACAGGCATCAACGCCCCTTCCGGCTTCGCGGAAGCCGCCGCGGCCGAGATCGCAAAATTCACCGGGCTGCCCTTTGTCACGGCGCCGAACAAATTCGCGGTCCAGGGTGCGCATGACGGGCTGGTCCAGCTCTCGGGGACACTGCGCACATTGGCCGTCTCGCTCTACAAGATCGGGAACGATATCCGGCTCCTGTCGTGCGGCCCCCGCGCCGGCTTCGCGGAGCTCGTGATCCCCGAGAACGAACCGGGCTCGTCCATCATGCCCGGCAAGGTGAACCCGACCCAGGCCGAGGCCCTGACCATGATCGCCGTACAGGTCATGGCGAACGATGTCGCCGTGGGGTTCGGGGGCGCCGGCGGCTATCTCGAGATGAACGTCTACAAGCCGCTGATGATCGCCAATATCACAGAATCGATCACGATCCTGACCGATGGCTGCACGAATTTCCGCAAGTTCCTGGTCGAGGGCACGCGCCCCAATCGCAAGAAGATCGCCGAATATGTCGAACGCTCGCTCATGCTGGTCACCGCTCTCAGCCCGGTGATCGGCTACGACAAGGCATCAGCCATTGCGCACAGAGCGCATGAGGAGGATCTGAGCCTGAGGGAGGCCGCTCTCAAGTCCGGGTATATCGACGGGAAGCGGTTCGACGAGATCGTCGACCCGCGCAAAATGGTCGGCCATGGTGTGGCCGGAAGCTGACGGCGGAAACGGGAAACCAGCCCAATGAGCGCGGTCTCAGCCCGGGCGGCCGTGGAGAGATTTTTTGAGCGCGAGCGGCGCCCGCCAATGCCTTCCATAGGCAGCTCGCCGCGCGCGAACTTGCTTCCGGCCGTGCTCAGCGTGATCGCGGGAAGCACGGACACCATCGGCTTCCTCGGGTTGGGCGGCTTGTTCACGGCCCACATCACCGGCAATCTGGTCGTCCTGGCCGCCCACGTCGCCAGCGGCGGCACGGCTCGCCTGGCAGAGATGCTGTCGGTGCCAGTGTTCATGATTGTACTCTGTCTGACGCGGCTGTTGGCCGGCGGGCTGGAAGCGATCCAAATCGCGTCTTTGCGACCCTTGCTGCTGCTGCAACTCCTCCTGCTCGCCGGCTTTCTCTTTATCTGCGTTGCCGCAGGGGCACGTCTCGATCCGAACGCGACGACGGCGATCATCGCCGGCATGCTCGGGGTTGCCGCGATGGCGGTGCAGAATACACTCGTGCAGGTCTCGCTAAAGGGGGCGCCGCCGACGGCGGTGATGACCACCAACATCACCCGCTTCACCGTCGACATTGGCACCCTCTTGCTGGGAAAACCCGTAGAGGAGATTGCAGGCGCGCGCAGCCGAACGAAGCACACCTGGCCGGCGATTGTCGGCTTCGCCCTTGGCTGCGGACTCGGCGCCCTGTGTGAGGCGGCGGTCGGCCTGTGGGCCCTCATTCTGCCCACGGTTCTCGCGCTGTTGGCCCTTGCAATCAGTACGGACGGCCTCACCTGCGGCCTGTCGGTGCGGCGATGACCAGAACGGCAGTCCACGCGGGGGCTCGCGGTCGGCGCCGATCTCTGCTGAAGCCTCTGGCGGCAACCAAACCAACGTGCGGTCGCGATGATGCCCGAGAACGCGACGTTGGCCTCGGCATCGCTATTGCCTTTACAACCCAAAGGCCCCATTCACGACGCGCTGCCGGCGTCGGCGGGCACGGTAAAGTGGAAGGCGGCACCTCGGGGCACATTCGCGCCCGCCCACAATCGTCCGCCGTGCGCCTCGATGATGGATCGGGAGATCGACAGCCCCACCCCCAAGCCGCTCGGCTTGGTCGTGTGGAAGGGTTCGAAGATACGCTCGAGACCCGTGGCAGATAGACCCGGCCCGGAATCTCGCACCGTGACCAGCACGCCGGCCTGAGCTGGCGCGGTGCTGATCAGCAGTTCTCGCACCCCCTCGGTAACGGTGCTCGTCGCCTCGATGGCGTTGATGATCAGATTGAGGACGACCTGCTGGAGTTGGACCCGGTCCCCGTTGACGGGCGGCAGGCCGTCGGCAAGTTCCGTCTGCACCGAAACGTTGTTCTTCACCGCTTCGGAACGCGTGAGCTCGATGACCTCGCGGATTGCGTCATTGATGTCCAACCGATCCACCCGGGGGGGCACCTTCTTGATCAGATCACGGATGCGGCCGATGACATCGCCTCCCCGTTTGCCGGCCTCGACGATGCTGGCGAGGGCGTGCCGCACCTCCTCGAGATCCGGCGGCTGCGCGGCCAGTAAGTGCAGGGCCGCCTGCGCATTGGCCACCGTCGCGGTGAACGGCTGGCTCACCTCATGGGCAATCGAGGCGACCAGCTCGCCCAAGGTTGCGACGCGCGCGACGCGCGCGAGCTCGCCCTGCACGCGACGCAACGCCTCTTCGGCGCGCGCCTGCACGAGGCCGATGCGCGCCTCCTCCAACTCGCGCGCCGCCTGGACGCGCTCGGTAACGTCCCGCGTGATCTTGGCGAAGCCGATCAACTGGCCGCTATCATCCTTGAGCGCATCGATCACCGCGCTCGCCAGGAAGCGGCTGCCGTCCTTGCGCACGCGCCAGGCTTCGGCCTCATACCGGCCTTCGCGGGCGGCGATCTCGAGCGACTGCTGCGGCACGTTCGCGGCGCGGTCCTCCTCGGCGTAGAAGCATGAGAAGTGTTGGCCGACGATCTCCTCGGTGCGGTACCCCTTGATGCGCTGTGCGCCCCGGTTCCAGTTGGTGACGATGCCACTTGGATCGATCATGTAGATCGCGTAGTCGGTGACCCCGTCGACCAGCAAGCTGTAGCGCTGCTCGCTCTCGCGCAGCGCCAGTTCGGCTGCCTTGCGCGCGGTGATATCGACGATCGCCGATAAGACCAGTGTTCCCTCTTCGGTTTCGATCGGGTTCAAGCCGATCTCGACCGGGAACTCGCTGCCGTCCTTCTTGAGGCCGTAGAGATCGCGG
>Ga0335084_10002909_pt1 | contig 16639 bp, 12 predicted proteins | sample Lox_Sample_44_FD_206721 | JGI IMG/M metagenome (GOLD analysis project Ga0335084, IMG submission 206721) | Soil microbial communities from Loxahatchee National Wildlife Refuge, Florida, United States - Lox_Sample_4.4 | ecosystem: Environmental > Terrestrial > Soil > Wetlands | place: USA... | reverse complement strand
CAGGCGCTGCGTCGCCGACTGCTCGTCGATATCCTCGACAGCGGCGAGCTCGCGCACCAGGCGATCCAGCGCCGCCTGATAGATCTGGCGTTCGCTGTAAGACTGATCGGGCTGGTCGGCATTGCGATGCAAGTCGCGCACCACTTCGGCGATCGAGACTGGATCGCCCGAGTTGATCTTCGCCTCATATTCCTGAGCGCGGCGGCTCCACATCGTCCGCTTGACGCGCGAGCGGCCCTTCAAGGTCTGCAAGGCCGCATCCATCACCTTGCGGCTCGACAAGCGGCGAAGCCCCGAGTTGCGCGCCTTGGACACGGGCACGCGCAGGGTCATCCGGTCCTTTTCGAAATGAACCGTGATGACCTGGAGGCTGTGGCCGGAAATCTCCTGGCTCTCGATGCCCAGCACCTTGCCGACGCCATGGGTCGGATAGACCACGTGATCGCCCGCACGAAACGAGACATCTTCCAGCGGCTTGTGCGGCTTGGCCGGAACCGGCTTAACCAGCACGGGCTTGCCCATGGGTGGCTTCGCGCTGGCGGTCGGCTTCGCCGCTGCCGTCGGTCCCGCAGCCTTCACGGGTTGCGGCGCGGCCTTGACCGGCGGATGCGCGGGCTTGGCAGGCGCATGGGCCGGATGCGGGTGGGCCGGCGGATGAGCGGGCTTCGCGGTCGCCTTCGCCGCGGCCTTCGGGGCTTCCTTGGCCTTGGGCTTGGACGGCGTGGGTTTGGGCGCGACCGCTTTCTTCTTCGCCGGCGCGGCCTTCGCCTTGGCCGAACCATTCTTTGCCCCGGTCTTGGCGGCCGACGCCTTCGCCGTCGCGGCCTTTGGTTTGGTACGCGTGGACATCGTCTTTCCTGTTCCTCTCTCGGCCGGCGGTACGCGCACGCGCCCGCCGCAGCATTGCGGCGCTGCGTTCCGACCACCCAAGTCTTTGATTCGGGGTCGGGTGCCGCGAACACCCGCCTGTCTGCCTGGCCTCTCCTGTGAGATCTGGAGGCCGGCCGCCATCTTTCGGAAATATAACGGAAATTGGCCTTTGATTCAACTCAAGGGCTGGGCCAATCGTGGGCACAAACCAAGAATTACCCGAAGCAGGCCTTCGGGCATTTCATAAAATCCATAAAAATCAATCCCTTATCCCTTATCGGGACTGGGGCTGAAATATTTGTCGAACTTCCCTTCGACGCCTTTGAACTGGTCGGCATCGGCCGGGGCCTCGCCCTTCCGGGTGATGTTCGGCCATTGTTCCGCATATTGCCGGTTGAGCTCGAGCCATTTCTCCAAGCCCTGCTCGGTATCCGGCAGGATGGCATCGGCCGGGCATTCCGGTTCGCAGACGCCGCAGTCGATGCACTCGTCGGGATGGATCACCAGCATGTTTTCGCCGGCGTAGAAGCAGTCCACCGGGCATACCTCGACGCAATCCATATATTTGCATCGGATACAGGCTTCGGTGACGACATAGGTCATCTCAGGCGACTCCAGTTGCGTTCAACGGTCGGTGGCGAGGGTACCGCGAGCGGGCTTACCCGAACCGTCGCCGGCCGCGTCGCGGGCGCGCGCCAGCACGCGCTTGCGCGCGGCGCCATTCTCCGTGTCGGACAGGTCGAGCAGGCCGGCGATACGCCGCATCAGGTTATCCTCATAGGGATCGAGACGGCCGTCGGCATAGACGACTTCCCACAGCATCTCGACCAGCTTCACCCGTTCATCGGGCGTGGTGCCGTTCTTGACCTGCTGGGTGAAGGCGAAGAAGCGGTTTCCCGTCTCCGCCGACGCGAGCGCTTGGTCGAGCTGCGCGCGGGCGGCCTCGGCGGTCAAACCGAAACGCTGCGCCAAGCGCAACTCGATCACCTGTCTTTCGGCCGGATCGACGCGCTGATCCATGCGCGCCGCTTCGGCCAGCAACATCGTCACGGCGAGGACAAGATCGTCATGCTGTGCCGGTTGCTTCGGGTCCAGGCCCGCCAGCAATGCCTTGATGCGGCTGATCACGGGCTTGCCTAGCACGGCGCTCGGAGCGCGCGCAACCCTGGGCGGGTTGAGGATTTTGCGGTCATTTGCCGCGATCTCATGGCGGGATCAGCCCTCCTCGTTGCGCAGCCGATCGACCGCGCGCCGGTCACGTTTGGTCGGCCGGCCGCTGCCCGCAGGGCGCGCGCCCGGACCCGGTTCCTGGCGCATCCGGCTCTGAGGCGGGGTCAAGTCCTGATAGAGCGCGCGCGCCTCCGGAGCTGGCCCGCGGCGCAATCCCAGCGCCAAAATCCGGATGACGCGGACCTGGCCGGCGAGCGCAAAGGTCAGCACGTCGCCCGGCCGTACCGTATGGCTCGCCTTGGCGACAGGATTGGTCGTGCCGAGGACGGCGTTACCGCCCTCGCGCGCTGGCCCGCCCGATGAAGCCGGGGCCCAGCGGATCTGCCCGCCCGCGCAAAGCTTCGACGCCAGGCTCCGGCTCTTGCAGAAGCGCGCATGCCAGAGCCATTTGTCGAGACGCAACCCGGCTGCGCCATCGGCGCCGGCCGCGTCATCGCGGTCCGGGGCGCGATTCATCGCCTATCCTAGCGCCCCGCACGCAACCGCCGGCGCAGCGAGCTCAGGGCGGCGAACGGCGAATGCGGATCGACCGCGCCCGCCCCCTGCTTGCGCCGGCGCCGTGTCGGCTTCGCGGTCTTATCCCCCGGCTTGGGCGGCCGCGCCTTCGGCGGGGACGCTTGCGCTCCGGCGGATTCGCTGCCGGCGGCGACCGCCGCCGGTGGCCTGTCTCGCCCGCCATGCGCCGGCTGACGTCCTCTCAGCTGGAATGTCGCCTCGTCGCCTTGTCCGCTCTGGCGATAGCCCAGTGCGCGCAACAGTCCCGGCAGCGCCGCTGCATCGCAAGCGACCAGCGCCCGCAGCGGCTCGGCGGCAAGGAAGGCGCCCTGGCGGCCCAATTGATGCGCCGCTCTCGCAAAGCGATCAAGCGCATCGGAGCGCACCGCCAGGCCCGCCACCGGGCAATAGCCGAGGGCGAGACAGAGTCCGTCGGGCTGATCGGCCGTCGGCACGAAGCTAAGGGGCCGGCCCGGCGGCAGAGCGGGCAAGGGCCGCTCATGGCGAATGGCCCAGAGCTGGGCCGCGAGCCGCGCGCTCTTGCCGTTGCCGATGCCGCGATACCACAGGCTCCGGCTGCCAAACTCGACCCCGAGCCGCGCCAATGCCTGGCGGTCGGCGGGCGTCAGGGCGGCGATCTCGGTCTCGGCACTTCGACGCACCAGCAGGCCCGGCGCCTCCGAAAGTTGGAAGGCGATGCCGCGGGCCGCCCCTTTGAGGTCCGCCTCCGCCAGCGCCACCAGCGGCCCCAGCCTTGCGCGGATCAGTCGTTCGACCCAGGCCACGAGGCGGCGGCGGACCCGCTCGCGCTGCGGGCCGTCGAGATAGTCGCTGGCGAAGACCTCAATGCGGGGTTTCAGCGCGCGATCGCCCGCGACCAGCCGCGCTACCGAGCGATCCTGCCAGAGAATGCGCGCTTCGTCGGTCAGGCGGAACTCGGTGTCATCCGCTTGCTCGAAGCGCTTCACCCGGCCCGGGATCTCGCGCAAGAGGGCGCGGCGCGCGGCGGTGTGGAGATGGCGCGCTTCCTCGCCCTTGAGCCCGCCATCGACATGAAACTCGAAGCCTTCGAGGCGCCCCACCACATGGCCCTCGACCACGACATCGCCGCTGTGGGTGAGGGCGCTCATCAGCTCGCCCCCCTCCTTCATGCGGCGCACCAGCGTGGCGTGACGATGATCGACGAAGCGGCTGGTGAGCGACTGGTGCAGCGCGTCGGAGAGCCGGTCCTCGACCGCGCGCGTGCGCTCCTGCCAATGGGCCGGGTCGGCCAGCCAGTCAGCGCGATGCGCGATATAGGTCCAGGTGCGGATATGGGCGATGCGCTGCGTCAAGAGATCGATATCGCCATCGACGCGGTCAATGCGCTGGATCTGCTCGGCGACCCAGTCCGGCGGCAGCTTCTCGGTAGGGCCCGTCAGATGGCGGAAGATTTGGCCCAAGAGGCGCGTATGGGCATCCGAGAGGATCTTGCGGAAGTCCGGGATCTGGCAGACTTCCCATAAGAGGCGGATGCGGGCGCTCGAACGGGCCAGCGCCTCGATCTCCGGCTCGCGCGCGAGCGCCAGCAGCGACTGATGGTCGTCGGCATCGCGCGTGCGCAGCAGGCAGGGCTCGGGCGGCGGCGTCTCCAGGCTCTTCAGCAGGAAACCGAGGCTGCGGAAATCGAGCGCCGTATTGCGCCACTGCAGCGCCTTCAGGGGATCGAAGCGATGATTCTCCACCGCTTCGACGATCTCGGGCTCGATCACACCCGCTTCTGCCGTGGTGCCGAAACTGCCGTCGCTCATATGGCGCCCGGCGCGGCCCGCGATCTGCGCGATCTCGGCGGCCGTCAGGCGCCGGGGCCCGCGCCCGTCGAACTTCACCAGCCGCGCAAAGGCGACATGGTCGAGATCCATGTTGAGACCCATGCCGATCGCGTCGGTCGCGACGAGGAAATCGACGGCGCCCGATTGGAACAGCTCGACCTGGGCATTGCGCGTGCGCGGGCTGAGGGCTCCCATCACGACCGCGGTGCCGCCGCGCTGGCGGCGCACCAATTCCGCCAGCGCATAGACCTCGGCGACCGAGAAGGCGACGACGGCGCTGCGCGGCGGCAGCCGCGTCAGCTTCTTCGGCCCCGTATAGGAGAGGGTCGAGAAGCGCGGCCGCGAAATATACTCGGCCTCCGGCACCAGCTTGCGGATCAGGGGCCGGATCGTGTCCGAGCCGAGCAGCATGGTCTCCTCGAGCCCACGCGCCGCGAGCAGCCGGTCGGTAAAGACATGGCCGCGCTCTGGGTCGCCCGCGAGCTGGATCTCGTCGATCGCCAGGAAGTCGACCGGACGATCGAGCGGCATCGATTCGACGGTGCAGACGAAATAGGCCGCGCGCGGCGGGACGATCTTTTCCTCGCCAGTGACCAGTGCCACCGCGCTGTCGCCCTTGAGCTTGCGGATGCGGTCGTAGTTCTCGCGCGCCAGCAGGCGCAAGGGGAAGCCGATCATGCCGGTCCGGTGGCCCAGCATGCGCTCGACCGCAAGATAGGTCTTGCCGGTATTGGTGGGACCGAGGACCGCCGTGACGCGCGAAGAGCCGAAATCGCTCATGCCACCAGAATCGGGGCTCGGGCCCCGATTCGCAAGCCGGGGCTGCAATTTGACCGGGAAGCGCCGGAACGGGCCGCCAGTCCCGGGGGAGCTGCCAGCCGGGCCCGCCGGGTTCCGCGGTCCAGCCCCCTTGATGCATGCCTGAGGATGTCACATATCTGCGCCGGTCAGGGGCCCGACGGCACGGCCCGGCACGCCCCTGAAGGTCTCGCTAATCTGCCGACAATCCAAGGACTTCCATGTCGCCCAACGATGCCAAGCCCGATTCCGAGAGCCGCCACGGATTCCAGGCCGATGTTGGAAGGCTGCTCGATATCGTCGCCCATTCGCTCTATAGCGAGCGCGCCGTCTTCCTGCGCGAGCTGATCTCGAACGCGGCCGATGCCTGCGACAAGTTGCGTTACCTGTCCCTGACCCATGCCGACCTGATTGCGGGCGATCCCGACCTCAAGGTCGTGATTCGCGCCGACGCGCAAGGGGGGACCTTGACGATCGCCGATAACGGCATCGGAATGAACCGCGAGGACCTGGTCGAGAATCTGGGCACGATCGCGCGCTCCGGCACCGCGGCCTTCTTGAAGCAGGCGACCGGGGACGCCGCCAAGGATCTGGCTTTGATCGGCCAGTTCGGCGTCGGCTTCTACGCCGCTTTCATGGTCGCGGACCGGGTCGAGGTGGTGAGCCGCAAGGCCGGCGAGACAGAGGCCTGGCGCTGGCGCTCCGACGGCAAGGGCGAGTTCGAGGTGGTCACGGCCGAGCGCGACCGGCGCGGCAGCGATGTGATCCTCCATCTCAAGCCCGACGCCAAGGAATTCCTCGAGCGCGATCGCCTCAAGAAGATCGTCACCAAATATTCCGACCACATCCCGCTGCCGATCTTCCTCGCCGGCGATGGCAAGGGGAGCGGCAAGGAGGAGCGCCTCAACGAGGCCTCGGCGCTGTGGATGAAGCCCAAATCGGAGATCACCGAGCAGGGCTATGCCGAGTTCTATCGCCACAGCGCGCACGCCTTCGACAAGCCCTGGATGACGCTCCACTTCAGGGTCGAGGGGGTATTGGAATATGCGGGGCTCCTGTTCGTGCCCTCGACCCGGCCATTCGATCTGTTCGATCCCGACCGCAAGAACCGGCTCAAGCTCTATGTGAAGCGCGTCTTTATCACCGATTCCTGCGACGAACTGGTGCCGCCCTACTTGCGCTTCCTGCGCGGCGTGGTCGATTCCGCCGACCTGCCGCTCAACATCAGCCGCGAGATGCTGCAGCACAATCCGGTGCTGGCGAAGATGCGCGCCGGCATCACCAAGCGCGTGCTGGGGGAGCTCGAGAAGCGCTCGAAGGACGAGCCCGACGCTTACGCCGATTTCTGGAACCAGTTCGGCGCCGTGCTGAAGGAAGGGCTTTACGAGCAGAACGACCAGAGCGATGCGCTTCTGTCGCTGGCGCGCTTCCGCTCGACCGCCTCGGACAAGCTGGTCTCGCTTGCCGATTACATCGGCCGCATGAAGCCGGGCCAGGAGGCGATCTATTACGTCACCGGCGAGAGCCTCGAGGCCGCCAGCCGCAGCCCACATCTCGAAGGCTTCCGCGCGCGCGATGTCGAGGTGCTGCTGCTCACCGATCCGATCGACGAGTTCTGGGTGCCGGCGATCGGCGCCTACAAGGAGAAGCCGCTGCGCTCGGTTACGCGCGGCGGCGCCGAGCTCGACAAGATCGCGAGCGCGGATGCCAGCAACAAGCCGGCCCCGCCGGCGCCCGAGGGCATCGACGGGCTGATCGCCCTCTTCAAGCTCACGCTCAAGGATGCGGTCAAGGATGTGCGCGCCTCGCAGCGCCTGACCCAGAGCACCGCCTGCCTGATCGCCGAGGAAGGCGATCTCGACATCAATCTCGAGCGGCTCTTGCGCCAGCATAAGCGTCTCGACACCGGCGCCAAGCGCGTGCTCGAGATCAATCCGCAATGCCCGCTGGTCGCGGCGCTGACCAAGCGCCTCAAGACCAAGGGCAATGGCGAGGAGATCGGCGAGGCGGCCTGGCTCATCCTCGATCAGGCGCGGATCCTGCAAGGCGAGACCCTCGAGGACCCCGTCGGCTTCGCGAGGCGCCAGAGCGAGATGATGCGAAGGGCGCTGGCGAGCTGAAGGCTGATTTTCAGGATTCGGATACTCGACACCCGAACACCTTATCCCCTCCCCCCTTGAGAGGGAGGGTTCGGGTGGGGGGTCCTCTTCGGCGCAATGTAACGAGGGCTTCTGCAATCACCCAGCGGGCCTGCGTTGAACTTCGAGATTGAGCTCAGCGGCCCCCCTTCCTCACCTTCCCCCTCAAGGGGGGAAGGGATAAGAAAGAAAGGGCGGATAGGAAGATTCAACGGCGCTGAAAAGCGCGCCCCTCAGGGCGTCACCACCTTCATGGCCGCGGCGCCGAGGATGGGGCCGACTTCGCCGTCCTGCACGATGACGGCGCAGGCCTCGTAATCCTCGTCCTGGTCGTCGATCACGATGGGCAGCCGCGTGCGGCTACCGTCCCAGGTTCCGATCGGCCGCCATTCGCGCACGACGTTGAACTCCGTGAGCGTGGCGCCGGCGTTCTCGCCGCGCTGCACCGGCGTCTCATGCTTGCCGTCATAGAGCGCGATATAGACGGTGGCGTTGCCGCCTTCGGGCTTGGGGCCGTCACCCACCTCGACCCAGTCCTTGCCCGCCTCGTCGCGCCAAAAGGCGATCGGCAGTTTGGGGCGCGCGCGCGCCTCGGTGATCAGGCTCTCGACTTTGTCGCGATCGGAGCCGACGGATTCCGCCACGCCGTCGACAATCATCTGCGGCGTATAGACCATGCGTTCGCGCAAGCTACGGACATAGGCGCGCTGGCGCTGCGTCGCCGATGGGCTCGCGAACTTGTCCTTCCAGCCGATATAGTCCCAGTAGTCGACATGGAGCGCCAAGGGGAGGATATCGCGGCGCTTGGCGAGGTCACCCAGGTAGGAATCGGCAGGGGGACAGGAGCTGCAGCCTTGCGAGGTATAGAGCTCCACCACGACCGGATTGTCGGTCGTGAGCGGCTCGATCTTCTCTCCCGTGCCGGCAGCGGAAGTCGTCACCAGAATAACCGCCAAGGCCGCGCCGAGAATGGGCCTACTCAAGGTCATCGTATCGGACCCTCCATCCCCCTCTTAGTAGAAGCCAAAGCCGGTCACCTACCAATCAACTTGCGGTGATGCCAGGGCTATCTTGAGGAGGGGCCCGCGTTAACCAAGGCGCTGCAGTAGATGCAGCTCGCAGACATAAGGAAATTCGACCGTTCCAGAGGCCAGGATCTCGGGATGTTCGGCCATGAGCCGGTCGACCTGAGCACGCACCGCCGTCTGCTCGGAAACCGGCAGGGCGGCAATGAAGCTGGTGGAGAAGACCCGGTCATAGAGGCCGGTCCGGCCCATGGGATAGCGAAAATCGTGATGGCGCGTGCGCACCAGCCGGAAACGGAGGTCTTCGAGGATCCGCCGCCAAGCACCCGACGCATAGCGCCTTGTGCTCCCGGCGTAGTGATCGAACAGCTTCGTCAGCGCTGCCACCCAGGCCACGCGCTCGTCGCGGATGTTCCAGATCAGCGCCAAGTGGCCGCCCGGCGCCAGGACGCGGTGGATCTCAGCGGCGGCCGGCTCGTAATCGAACCAATGGAAGGACTGGGCGCAGCAGACCAGATCGACCGCGCCATCGGGCAGCGGGATCGCTTCGGCAGACCCAGGGCGCAGCTCGACCGGCAGACCGAGGCCGGCGAGGCGTTCGGCCATTTCCGGGACCGGCTCCACCGCATAGAGCGCCGTGGCGCGGCCGCGCTTCGATGACGCGAGCCGGCCCGCCAGGGCCCGGGTGAACTTGCCGGTGCCGGCCCCTAGATCCAACACTGCCCTCGCCTCGGCCAAGGGCAGGTCATCGAGCAGGGCCGCCGGATATTCGGGCCGACCGGCCTCATACTCGCCGACCCGCTGGGCGAAGCCTTTCGCCGCCGTCGCAATCATGGTGGGGATTCCTTGGTGTTCCTTCGCTTTCGCGTGACAAGGGCCGCTTGGCACGGCTAGATCAGGCGCCCATGACCTACCATATCAATCCGCTTCTCGCAGCCGTCGCACCGCCGCCGATCGCCGAGGCCCATGGCTGGATCAGGAACCGGCAGTTTCCCGCCGATAAGCCGCTGATCGATGTGGCGCAGGCCGTGCCGGGCTATCCCCCGCCCCGGGAGCTGACCGATCATCTGGCGCGGATCGTGGGCGAGCCGAGCTCGGCGCGCTACACCGACATCGAAGGGATGGCACCCCTGCGCCAGGCGCTGGCGGCCGATATGGGTGCTTTCTATGGCGCCGCGATCGAGGCCGCCGATACCCTCATCGCCGCCGGCTGCAACCAGGCCTTCTGCCTGGCCTTGATGGCGCTGGCGGGACCGGGCGACGAGATCCTCCTGCCCTTGCCCTATTACTTCAATCACCAGATGTGGCTCGACATGCAGGGCCTGCGCGCCTTGCATCTGCCGTTCCGCCCGGATCGCGGCGGCGTGCCGGACCCGGCCGACGCCGAGCGCCTGATCGGGCCCAGGACCCGGGCGATCGTGCTGGTCACGCCCAACAACCCGACCGGCGCGATCTATCCGCCGTCCGTCATCAAGGCCTTCTACGATCTGGCCCGGCGCCGGGGTCTCGCATTGGTGCTCGACGAGACCTATCGCGATTTCCTGCCTGGCGACGGCGCGCCGCATGGGCTGTTCTCGGAGCCAGATTGGCGCGACACCTTGGTGCAGCTCTATAGCTTTTCGAAGGTCTACTGCCTGACGGGCTACCGCGTCGGCTCGATCATCGCCGGGCCTGCCCTGATCGCCGAGATCGCCAAGGCGATGGACACGGTCGCGATCTGCGCGCCGCGCATCGGCCAACTCGCGGCGCTCTACGGGCTCGAGCATCTGAAGCAATGGCGCCTCGGCAACACTGCGATGATGCGCGAACGGCTGCGGGCGCTTGTAACGGCACTCAAGGCCAACGATATCGGTTACGAGCTGATCAGCGCCGGCGCCTATTTCGCCTATCTGCGCCATCCCTTTAAAGGCCGCCCGGCAAGCGAGGTCGCGCAGGATCTGGCCGCCAAGGAGAACATCCTGGCCCTGCCCGGCAGCATGTTCGGACCGGGCCAAGAGGAATTCCTGCGCTTCGCCTTCGCCAATGTGCCGGCCGAGACCATGCCCGCAATCGGCCGGCGCCTGGCGCATAGCGCGCAGGCTTGAACGCTCGGCCCTGAATTCAGAGTTTCGATGAACCGCATCACGATCCGCGTCGGCGGTCTGCACACGATCGATACTGATCTCCCGGCTTTCAAGCCGACCCATCTGATCGGCATCCTCGATCCGACCATGCCGGAGCCCGGCGGCTACCGGCATATCGCGCCCGACACCGACCGGACCTTGCTGCGCTATCTCGATCGCGAGGTCGAGCGCGAGCTGTCGCCGCTGCCCGAGCATGTCGAGACCAAGCTCGCCGTCATCGAACGCGCCGTCGCGGCCGTCGGCAAAGGGCCCGTGCGGCTCTTCATTCATTGCCATGCCGGCGCCAGCCGCAGCACGGCCACGGCTTATCTGGCGCTGGCCCGGCAATATGGGCCGGCCGAGGCCGAGGCGGCCTTTGCGGAGCTGCTGAAAATCACCAACAAGCCCTGGCCCAACCGTCGCGTCGTCGAGTTCGGCGACGCGCTTCTGGGCGGGCGGGGGCGGCTGTTGCAGCCGCTCGATGCCTATCGCGAGACCAACCAGAATCGGCTCGCGGCGCTCATTCGCCTGCATCGCATCCGCGCCATCCGCGATCCCACCTATGCCGAGCGGCTCGGCATGAAGAAATGGAACCCCGAAGGGCGGACGAAGAAGTAGAGGCAATGCAATGCTCCCGTCCCCTCTCCCTTCAGGGAGAGGGCTGGGAAGAGGGAAGACGCGGTCGACCGAGCAGCACCCTCCCTCGCCCTCCCCCGTTCCGGGGGAGGGGACAACATCACGCGACACCGCTCACCGTCACCATGACAATTCCTTCAGCCGCCCGCATGACCGCCATGCAGCGACGCCCCGATGACGCTGGCGTCTGAACCTCCATAATGCACGTCGCCGATCATCGGGTGCGAATGAGCCGACCCTTGCCGATTTCCATCCTATACATCGCGACGGTGGCGATCTGGGGCACTTCCTGGTTCGCGCTGCGCTATCAGATCGGGCAGGTGCCCGAGCTGCAGTCGATCGCCTATCGCTTCCTGCTGGCGGCGGCGATCTTGCTCCTCTGGTGCTTCGTCGCCCGCCGCCGGCTGCGTTTCGGCTGGCGCGACCATCTGTTCTGCGCGATCCAGGGCGCCACGCTGTTCTGGTTCAACTATCTGCTGTTCTATTTCGCGACCGCGCGGATCCCGAGCGGGCTGATGGCGGTATGTTTCTCGACTATCCTGGTGATGAACATCGCCAATGGCGCGATCTTCTTCGGCAGCCGCGCCGAGCGCCGCGTCTGGATCGGCGCGCTCCTTGGCATGGCCGGGTTGGGCTTGGTGTTCCTGCCGGAGATCGTCGGCATCGAGTTCTCGCGGGCTCATCTCGAGGGTCTGCTCCTGTCGCTGGTCGCGACCTTCTCGGCCTCGCTGGGCAACATGGTCTCGGTGCGCCATAAGCGCGCCGGCATGCCGGTGGTCGAAAGCAACGCGCTGGGAATGGGCTATGGCGCGCTCCTGGGGGTGGTCGCGGCCGGCCTCTTCAGCAGCCCCTTCCGCTTCGATGTCGAGGCGCCCTACCTGCTGTCCCTGGGCTATCTGGCCTTCTTCGCCTCGGTCATCGGGTTCGGCAGCTATCTGACCCTGGTCCAGCGCATCGGCGCCGACCGGGCCGCCTATGCGAGCGTGCTGTTCCCGCTCCTGGCGCTCCTGCTCTCGACGCTGTTCGAGGGCTATCGCTGGACGCTGCCCGCCGGGCTCGGCATCCTGCTGGTCCTCGCCGGCAATCTGCTGGTGCTGCTGCGCGCCAAGCCGGCACCGACGATGCCGGCTTCAGCATTGCCGCGAACCGAACCTTAAGACCCTCGCCCCTAGGATCGAGCCGCCCTAACGCCACAGCCTCCGAGAACCAACATGTCGCCCGACGCCTCCGCCTCCGTTGCGATGCTCCGTCCCGAGATCGATGCCCTACCCGACTCCCAGATCGTCGAGGTCTGGAAGATGGGGTTCGAGATTCCGGACGTGATCGGTTTGTGGGTCGGGGAAGGTGACATCCCGACGCCGCAGTTCATCTGCGATGCGGCCGCGGCGGCGTTCAAGGCCGGCCACACCTTCTATACCTACAAGCGCGGGATCCCGGCGCTGCGCGAGGCCTTGGCGCGCTACCACACCCGCGTCAACGGCGTGCCGGTCGCCTCCGAGCGCATTACCGTCACCAGCGCCGGCATGAACGCGATGATGCTGATCGCCGAAATGCTGGTGAGCCGGGGCGACAACATCGTCATCGTCTCGCCGGTCTGGCCGAACTTCGCGCGCTCGATCGAGGTCATGGGCGGCACCGCGCGCGAGGTGGCGCTCGAGCCCGGCAACGCCGGCTGGCGCCTCGATCTCGACAAGCTTTTCGCTGCCGTCGATGCCCGCACCCGCGCGATCTATGTCGCCACACCCGGCAATCCGACCGGCTGGCTGATGGAGCATGACCAGATGAAGGCCGTGCTCGATTTCTGCAAGAAGCGCGGCCTCTTCGTCATCTCCGACGAGGTCTATCACCGCTTCACCTACGATCGGCCGGTGGCGCCCTCCTTCCTCGAGGTCGCTACGCCGGACGACCCGCTCTTCATCGTCAACAGCTTCTCCAAGGCCTGGGCTATGACCGGCTGGCGCGTGGGCTGGACCGTCGCGCCGACGCGCGTCTGCGGCGCGCTCGACCGGCTCATCGAATACAACACCTCGGGCGGCGTGCAGGCGCTCCAGGAAGCTTGCGTGGCGGCGCTTGAGCAGGGTGAGGCCTTCGTGAAGGATCTGGTCGAGCGCTGTCATCAGGCGCATGACCTGGTCGTCAAGCGGCTCAACGCGATGAAGGGCGTCCATGTGGTGCCGGCCCAGGCCGCCTTCTATGTGATGCTGCAGATCGAGGGCATGGGCCCGTCGCTGCCCTTCGCCAAGCGCCTGGTCAAGGAAACCCGCGTGGGCTTGGCACCCGGCAGCGCCTTCGGTGCCGGCGGCGAAGGCCATTTGCGCCTCTGCTACGCGTCCAGCCACGAGCGGCTGACCAAGGCGATGGATCGGCTGGAGGCGTTTTTCGGGAAGAAGTAAGGCGACTGTTCATTGTCCCCTCCCCCGCGAAGCGGGGGAGGGGATTAGATTTCCTCACCCCGCCTTCGCTAGATTCCGCAGCACGTAGTGCAGGATGCCGCCGTTGCGGTAGTACTCCACCTCATCGAGGGTGAAGATGCCGCAAGTGAGCGTGACCTGTTCGCTGCGCCCATCGGCGCGCCGGATCGTGACCGGCACGTCCATGCGCGGTTTGATCCCGCCCGAGAGGCCGGTGATGTCGAAGGTCTCGCTGCCGTCGAGCCCCAGCGTCTTGCGCGTCATGCCGTCCTTGAAGAGGAGCGGCATCACGCCCATGCCGACCAGGTTCGAGCGATGGATGCGCTCGAAGCTCTCGGTGATGACGGCCTTCACACCCAGGAGGATCGTGCCCTTGGCTGCCCAGTCGCGCGAGGAACCGGTGCCGTACTCCTTGCCGGCCACCACGACCAGCGGCGTGCCCGCGGCCTTGTACTTCATCGCCGCGTCATAGATCGGCATGGTCTCGCCGGTCGGGATGAATTTCGTGACACCGCCTTCGACGCCCGGCACCATCTCGTTCTTGATGCGGATATTGGCGAAGGTGCCGCGCATCATCACCTCGTGATTGCCGCGCCTGGTGCCGTACTGGTTGAAGTCGGCGACCGCGACGCCGTTCTCGAGCAGATATTTCCCGGCCGGGCTGTCCTTCTTGATTGAGCCTGCGGGCGAGATGTGATCGGTGGTGATGGAATCGCCCAGCAGCGCCAGGACGCGCGCACCCTTGATGTCGGAGACGCTCTTGACCGTGCTGGTCATGCCCTCGAAATAGGGCGGGTTCTGCACATAGGTCGATTTGTTGTCCCAGCCATAAGTCAGGCTCGGCTTCACCTTGATGCCGCGCCAGAACTTGTCGCCATGGAACACGTCGGCATAGCGTGTCTTGAAGGCCGTGGGCGTCACGTTCTTCTTGACGAACTTCGCGATCTCCTCGTTGGTCGGCCAGAGATCCTTGAGATAGACCTTCCTGCCGCCCTTGCCCGTCCCGATCGGGTCCTTGGCGATGTCGATCTTCAACGAGCCCGCCAGCGCATAGATCACCACCAGCATCGGCGAGGCCAGATAGTTGGCACGGGTCTGCGGATTGACGCGGCCCTCGAAATTGCGGTTGCCCGAGAGCACCGAGGCCACCACCAGATCGCCGTCGCTGATCGCCTTCGAGACCGGCTCGGGCAGCGGACCCGAATTGCCGATGCAGGTGGTGCAGCCATAGCCCACCAGATTGAAGCCGATCTTGTTGAGCGCGTCCTGCAGCCCCGCCTTCTTGAGATAGTCGGTCACGACCTGCGACCCGGGGGCAAGGGAAGTCTTGACCCAGGGCTTCACTTTTAGCCCGTGCTTGACCGCGTTGCGCGCGATCAGCCCCGCGCCCAGCATCACCGACGGATTCGAGGTGTTGGTGCAGGAGGTGATGGCGGTGATCACCACGTCGCCATGGCCGACATCGTATTTGCCGCCCTCGACGCCGATGCGCTTGCCATCATCGCGGCGGCCAAACTCCTTCTCCATCGTGCCGGTGAAGAGCGAGGCCGCCTGGGTCAGCGGCACCCGGTCCTGCGGGCGCTTGGGACCGGCGAGCGAGGATTCGACCGTCGACAGATCGAGCTCGAGCGTGTCGGTGAAGACCGGGTCGGGCATCTTCTTCGAACGCCACAGCCCCTGCTTCTTGGCATAGGCCTCGACCAGCGGCGCCGCCTTGGCGCGGCCCGTGGCCTTGAGGAAGCGGATGGTCTCGTCATCGATCGGGAAGAAGCCGCAGGTGGCGCCATATTCCGGCGCCATGTTGGCGATGGTGGCGCGGTCCGCCAGCGCCATGTTGTCGAGGCCGGCGCCGTAGAACTCGACGAACTTGTTAACCACGCCTTTCTTGCGCAGCATCTGCGTGACGGTGAGCACCAGATCGGTGGCCGTCGCCCCTTCCTTGAGCTTGCCGGTGAGCTTGAAGCCGACCACCTCGGGCAACACCATCGAGAGCGGCTGGCCCAGCATGCAGGCCTCGGCCTCGATGCCGCCCACGCCCCAGCCCAGCACCGCCAGGCCGTTCACCATCGTGGTGTGGCTGTCGGTGCCGACCAGCGTGTCGGGGAAGGCGACATTTCCCTTCTCGTCCTTGCGGGTCCAGACCACCTGCGCCAGATATTCGAGATTGACCTGGTGGCAGATGCCGGTGCCGGGCGGCACCACCTGGAAATTGTCGAAGCCGCGCTGGCCCCAGCGCAGGAACTGATAGCGCTCGCCATTGCGCTGATATTCGAGCTTCACGTTGGCGCCGAAGGCCGAGCTGTTGCCGAAATTGTCGACGATGACCGAATGATCGATGACGAGATCGACCGGGACCAGCGGGTTGATCTTCTTCGGATCGCCGCCGAGCTTCACCATCGCGTCGCGCATCGCCGCCAGATCGACCACGGCGGGCACGCCGGTGAAGTCCTGCATCAGCACCCGCGCCGGCCGGAAGGCGATCTCGCGCGTCGAGCGCTTGTCCTTGAGCCAGGCCGCAACCGCGGCCACGTCCTCCTTGGTGACCGTGCGGCCATCCTCGTAGCGCAGCAGGTTCTCGAGCAGCACCTTGAGCGAGAAGGGCAGGCGCTTCAGGTCGCCCAGCTTCTTCTCCGCGGCCGCGAGGCTGAAATAGTCGTAGCGGCGCTTGCCGACGGTGAGGCTGCGGCGGGTCCTATAGCTGTCGAGGCTGGCGGTCACGTTCTTCTCTCCCTCGGATCGCGTGCGAGACAGGGGATCGGCCACGGCGGGAACATCGCCCGCGACTCGGCTGCCGCACGCTGGCATGAATCGGCGCCAGGCCTTTTATCACGGCCCATGGCCCGCTATCGAGGCCGGGACGACATGACGATGCGAGTTGCAGCCGAATGATCCTCCCCATGGTCGTCTCGTCCTCGCTCGCGCGGATGGCGGGGGGCTCGTCTGTGATCAGGATCGGGCACTGGAACCGGCTGGGTCGAAATCACAATTTCGCCATTTTCGCGGCCCAATCGCGCCACGATAGGTCCCTAGCTATTGAACCGTCAGAGACCTTCCCTCTCTGACAAAGGCGCTCCAGCCCGCCTCAGCACTGGCCCCCAATGGCTGGACTTGGATGACCGTCCA
>Ga0335084_10002908_pt1 | contig 16640 bp, 11 predicted proteins | sample Lox_Sample_44_FD_206721 | JGI IMG/M metagenome (GOLD analysis project Ga0335084, IMG submission 206721) | Soil microbial communities from Loxahatchee National Wildlife Refuge, Florida, United States - Lox_Sample_4.4 | ecosystem: Environmental > Terrestrial > Soil > Wetlands | place: USA... | reverse complement strand
AGCCAGGCACACCCCGGTCATCTGCCGAGGCGCGAAACCGGGACACGATCCTCCGCGAGGCGGCACGTCTCGTGACGGTCGAGGGGATTGAAGGCCTGTCGATCGCTCGTCTTGCGGGGGCAGTCGGTCTCAGCAAGAGCGGTCTCTTCGCCCACTTCCGATCCAAGGAAGAGCTGCAGCTGGCGACGATCGAGACCGCCAACGAGATCTTCCGCACCGAGGTCATCGGTCCGGCGCTTGAAGCACCCGCAGGGATCGCCCGTCTGCGCGCGCTTTGCGAGGCGTTTCTCGCCCATCTCGAACGCGGTGTCTTCCCCGGTGGCTGCTTCTTCGCGTCCGTCGCAGCCGAGATCGACACCCATCCTGGCCCCGTACGTGACCGCGCGCTCGCCCTCGTTGCCGAGTGGTTCGGCCAGCTCGAGACGGCGGCACGTGAGGCTCAGGCCGAGGGGAGCGTGAAACCGGACGAGGATCCGAGCCAGATCGCCTTCGAGCTCGATGCCTATGTCCTGCTCGCGAACGCGCAGTACATTGCGAGCGGTGACGTTGCGGCGCTCGACCGGGCACGAAACGCGATCAAGCGACTTCTGGAGTCGGTCGCCGCTACGGAGTAGTCGACCTTTGGGCGGGCCTCGTAGGATGTCGCTCTTCGGTGGGAAAGGGGACAGCGAGCGGAAGGACTCCCCTGCCTGGCCATTCAGGACGCGGCCGCTTGCGCCGGTCCAGCCACAGGAGCCCGCCGCCAGGCTCCACCCGGACGTTCCGACGCAGCGGACTCCTTTTACGCGATTGTGATCGCGAGCTTCCCTTGCGTGTGTTGAGTCTGGAGGTCGGCGAACGCCTCGCCCACCTGCTCGAGCGGGTAGCTGCGCTGGATCGGAACCCGCAGCTTGCCGGTGTCGATCAACTCGGCGAGCTGCTCGAAGCGTGCGAGTTCCGAGGCGTTCATCACGTTGGTGGCGCTGACCCCGTCAGGTACGCCGTCGCCCGCGGCACCCAGAGTGGAGGCTGCGCGGCCGCCCGCTTTGACAACGGATGCGTTCGCTGCGAATCCCGCGGGCTCGCGATTCACTAGATCGAGCAGCGCCGCGACGCCGTCGGGGTTGCGCTCCCTAACGACGGCCGGAACGTCCTCGCTGCGATCGACGGTCTCGGCGGCACCGAGGTCTCGCAAGAAGGTCTCGTCCTCCGGCAGCGCGGTGGCGATCACGTGCGCCCCGCGGCCGGCGGCGAGCTGGACGAAGAAGCTCCCGACGCCGCCTGAAGCGCCCACGACCAAGACTCGGTCGCTCTCCTCGAGCGCGAGTGCCTCGAGAGCGAACAGTGCGGTGCCGGCGGCGAGCGGCACTGCAGCAGCCTCCGTGAAGTCGACGCTTGCCGGCTTGGGTGCCGTGAACTCGTCCTCGGGCAGCGCGATGTAGTCGGCATAGGTGCCTTCCTGCAGCGCCGGCTTGCTCAGCCAGCCGAAGACCTCGTCGCCGACCCTGTAGCGGCTGACATTCGAGCCGACCTGCTCGATGACACCGGCAAGATCGCGCCCGAGGATGACAGGAAACCGGTACTCGACCATGCCCCTGAGCGCGCCCATGGCCGTGAAGGCATCAACCGGGTTGATAGAGCTCGCGTGGATGCGCACGAGCACGTCGTGGTCCCCGATCGCCGGGACCGGTACGTCGTCCCGCACCCCCGGCGTGGACTCGAAGCTGTCAAGAATGAAAGCTCGCATCTCTGTCCTCTCTTGATCGAACTGGTATCAAGCAGAGTCTCGCGCAACCAGTCAAAGCCACGTGGGGCGCGGCCCCGAACGGTCTGAAGCCAAGATGTTGACGCTCGCTCGCTGGTCATCCGATCACCGCCGCCTGGTCGTCGCGCTGTGGGTGGTCGTGCTCGTCGCGGTGATGGGGATCTCGCGCGCGGTCGGCAGTCGCTATGCGAACAACTTCTCGCTGCCGGGCACGGACGCCCAGCGGGCGGCAGATCTGCTCTCGAGCGGCTTCCCCGCTCAGTCGGGCGACTCGGATCAGATCGTGCTGCGCACGCCGCACGGGCAGTTGGCTGCACCCGCGGTTCGCAGCCGGGTCGAGCAGATGCTCGGGCGGGTCGCGCAGTTGCCTCACGTCACCTCGGTGACGAGTCCATACGCACCGGGGAGCCGGGCGGTCTCCCGCGACGGCACGATCGGCTTCGCAACCGTGTTGTTCGACCAGCGGGCGAATGTCATTCCCGTGTCGGCAACAAAGCGCGTGATCGCCGCGGCGACGGCCGCACGTTCCTCCAGCCTCCAGGTCGAGTTGGGCGGGCAGGCGATCCAGTTTGCCCAGCGGGCCTCGATCGGCTACACGGCGCTGGTTGGCCTCGGCGCTGCGATCGTTGTGCTGCTGATTAGTTTCGGTTCGATGCTCGCAATGGGGCTGCCGATCGTCACGGCCCTCTTCGGTCTTGGTACCAGTCTCGGCCTGATCGCGCTGCTGAGCCAGGTGCTGAGCATGCCGGACTTCTCCTCGCAGCTCGCGCTGATGATCGGGCTCGGTGTCGGCATTGACTACGCCCTCTTCATCGTCACTCGCTACCGCGAGGCTTTCGGTCGCAATGGACGCGACGTCCGCGCGGCCGTCGAGGAGGCGATGGACACTGCCGGGCGGGCGGTGATCTTCGCCGGCACGACCGTCGTGATCGCGCTGATGGGCATGTGTCTGCTCGGGATCGGCTTCCTGTACGGGCTCGCTGTCTCCTCCTCGGTCGCCGTCTTGCTCGTGCTCATCGCCTCGCTCACCCTGCTGCCTGCGCTTCTTACCTTCCTGGGCGCTCGACTTGGCAAGTCGGGCCTCCTCGCCCGCCGGCGCAAGAGGCCCCAGCAGGATCGGAGCAGCTTCTGGACCCGCTGGATCGCCGCGATCCAGCGCCACCCCTGGGTCGCCTTCGCCGCCTCAGCCGCGATCATGCTTGTACTCGCATCTCCCGCGCTCAGCCTGTGGCTCGGCAACACGGACGCCGGCAACGACCCGAAGAGCCAGACGACGCGCAAAGCCTACGATCTGCTGGCGCAGGGGTTCGGCAAAGGCTTCAACGGGCCGCTGCTCGTGGCCGTCGAGCTCCCCAGGTCCGGCGGCACGACCGCGGTCGAGCGGATCCGCGCGGCGCTCGAGAAGACACCCGACGTTGCCGCAGTGACGAAGCCGCGGGTCAGCCCCAGCGGAGACGTCGCGACGATCTCCGCCTACCCCGCCACCTCGCCGCAGAGCAGGCAGACCGAGAGGCTCGTCAAGTACCTGCGCCACGATGTCATCCCGCCAGTCGAGCGCAGCACGGGCGCGATCGCCTACATCGGCGGCGCGACCGCCGCACAGATCGATTTCTCGCAGGTTCTTGCCAACAAGCTGTGGCTCTTCATCGGGATCGTCGTGCTCCTCTCCGCGCTGCTGTTGATGGTCGTGTTCCGCTCGCTGCTGATCCCGCTGCAGGCCGCTGTGATGAACCTACTCTCGATCGGCGCCTCGATGGGGATCGTGGTGGCCGTCTTCCAGTGGGGCTGGTTCGGCTCGGTCTTGGGGATCGCTCCCGGCCCGATCGCGGCCTTCCTTCCAGTCATGGTGTTTGCGATCGTGTTCGGGCTGTCGATGGACTACGAAGTCTTCCTGGTCAGTCGTATCCACGAGGAATGGACACACGGCGCTGACAGCTCCACCGCCGTCCGCGAGGGCCTCATCCGCACCGGGAGGGTGATCACTGCGGCCGCGGCCGTGATGGTAGCTGTGTTCGCGAGCTTCATCCTGGGCGGCAACCGAGTACTCGAGCTGTTCGGGCTCGCGCTCGCAAGCGCGGTCTTTCTCGACGCAGTCGTGATCCGCTGCATCATGCTCCCTGCGACCCTGGAGCTTCTCGGACAGCGCACCTGGTGGTTCCCCGCCCGGCTTGACCGCAGACTCCCCCGGCTCGCGATCGAACCGGGCCCCCAGCGGCATCCCGAATCAGCCGCCAAGCCGACCTAGCTCGCACAGACGACCGCGCAGCGTTGTGCCGTCCTCGACGCACTCCGGTAAGTCCGGCCAGACTCACCCGGACTCGTCCGTCGAGCTCGTTGGCGGCGCGGGTCGGCGGCAGGAACACCGCTCTACGGAACTGTGTTAGTCGGTCAAGCCGGGCGATCGGATGGTCAATCCCTTGATGCGAGACCGGTCAGCAGCCGACCCTCAACGATGTGCCTGTTTGCGGGCACTTCGTAGAATGGGCCGGGCTGGACTCGAACCAGCGACCTTGGGATTAAAAGTCCCCTGCTCTACCAGCTGAGCTACCGGCCCCGCGGACGAGAGTACCCCGACGACCTCGCCACGGAGCGACCAGGCGATGTCGAAGCTCTGGGAGAAGGGGGCTGCACCCGCGGCACTGCAAGGTCGACCGGCTGAGCGACGAGCACGGCCTTTGCCTGGTGGGCCGGCGCGCCATGGTCGCCGGTCATCGTCCCGCCACTCGTGCGGGCACGCATTCGCGAAAGGAGCGAGGAGGCGGGGCCACCTCGCTCGAGCGTCGCTTCGTAGAAGGGCTCAGCCTGCCGGAATCTCCGCCGGCGGCTGGACCCAGGGGTACGTCGTGTCGAGGAGCGATACCGCCGTCTTCGTCGCTACGGGCGCAGGGCTGATCGAGATCCGCGCGGGCGGCTGAACCCACGCGTTCGAGACCCCGACCGTGACCGCGCCCGGCTGCACCCACGGATACGCCGCGCCGGGCAGGTACGCCGACGCCGCGATCGCAGGCAGGACGAAGGCGAGCATCGCGACCGTCACGAATGCGACAAGAAGCTTCCGAACCGCGCGCACGGTACGCATGGCTCACCTCCTTGTCGCTGTCAATCTCTGCTCTTCGGGCTACTCCGGCATCGGTGGATGTACCGATCGGCGTGCCCGAAGGTACGGATCGCCGGACCTCCGCCGTGGGTCGGTCACGTCTGTGCGTCCTCTTCCGTCCGCGTGCCGACCCCGTCCTCCTGCCAGGAGAAGACGGGTCGTGCGATTCTCGGCTTCTCCTCCACGATCGGGCGCCAGCTCGCGAATGCATCGGAGAGCATCGGTCGGAACGGGTCCTCGGTCATGCCGTCGACGACGCCCTCCACCTCGTGCCCCTCGAAGACGAACACGACCTCTCCCGCGGAGAGGTAGACCGTGTGGCGCTCGAGGCCGCTCCCGGCGATCTCGAAGGGCGGCCCCTCTTCGATCAGCTTCCTGGCCTCGTCCTCGGTTCCGGGCCTCAGACGGGCGACGATTGCAAGCTGCTCCATGATTCCTCCCTCGTGGGCGGGCTCGCGGCCCGGGCGGTGGTCTGAACGGGAACGAGCAGGACAGGGACGTGGGCTCGGCCCAGTACCGCACGCACGATCGGCGCCCTGTCGGGGGCCAGGTCCTGTGCCCAGCCGAGGACGATGACGTCGACATCTTCCTGCTCGGCAACCAACGGCACGAGCTCGTCCGGGCGGCCGAGCCGCACCTCGAACCGGACCGAGTCGATTCCCCACGGGCAGTACCGGCGCAGAAACTCCTCGACCCGCGCTGGCTGCTCGTGCTGCGGCTGGTCCGTGAACGGTGGCAGCGACTCCTCCTGCATCACGTGCAGGACGACGAGATCGAGCTCCGCTGCCTGGGCCAGCTCGATGATCCCGCGCGGTGCGTGCCTGCCCCGCCCCTCGAGGGGGACGAGCACGCGCCGGAGCTCGTCGGGTCTCCGAGCGTCGGGCGGAACGACGAGCACGGGCTTGGTCACCGCAGTGGCCACTGCGAGAGCGGTGCTGCCGAGTGGCGCACGGTGGCGAAGGGGCGTACCGCGCGCCCCCAGGACGAGCGCGAGGACGCCCTCCGCCTCGGTGGCCTCGACGAGCGCATCGGTGACGGGGCCACGCGCGATGCGCAGGGAAACCTGCTCGGCCGCGGCGGCCGCGCGTGGCGTGCGGTCGCCGTCTTCGCGAACGTGCAGTGCCTCGACCTCCCCGTCGAGCATCCTGCCGAGCGCGAGGCCCGCGAGCAGGACCGGCCGGGCGGCCATGCTCGTGTCGAGTGCGGCGATGACGTTTCTCATCTGAACACCACCTCCCAGTGGTTCTCGCGGCGCTCGAGGTCGAGCTCCGGCGCAGCGTCGAGCTCGACACCGCCGCGATCGATGCGGAGTCGAAGTGGCGAGCCCCGAAAGCGCAGACGAAGCTCGATCGCTCCCCAGTCCGGCGGTAGACGGGGATCGATGACGAGCGCGTCTTCGCGAGGCCTCACTCCGGCGAAGCCGAAGACGAGCGCCTGCCACACGCCACCCATCGTTGCGAGATGCACGCCGCTGGCCGTGCTGCGGGTCAGATCGTCCAGGTCGACGCGCGTCGCGATCCGGAGTGCCTCGAGCGCCTCGCGGAAGCGGCCGGCGCGGGCGAGGAGCGAGGCGTGCACCGGGGGCGAGAGGGAGCTGCCGTGCGCCGTCCGCGGCTCGTAGAAGTCGAGGTTGGGCAGCAGAGAGCCGGGTGCGACCTCGTCCGGGACGAGGTGATGGAGCATGAGCACGTCGGCCTGCTTCAGCACCTGCGCCGCGGCGGTTCGCTCGAGTCCGAGCAACAGGTCGGCCGCGATCGGCCGCCTCGGCGCGATGTCGGCGATGACCAGGGGCTCGAGGCGCGAGAAGCCGGCGAACTGCTCGTAGAGGCCGCTCATCGGGTCGTAGCCGTCGACGAGAGCGTCGGCCACGCGCAGCCATTCGGCCCGCTCGGTCTCGTCCTCTCCGTCGAGCCGGGCCGCAGCGCGCAGGTTCCAACGCGCCATGACGTTGGTGAAGGCGTTGTCGTCGACGGGCTCGTGGTACTCGTCGGGACCGATCACGCCGTACAGGTGGGCTCTTCCGTCCGAGAACCGGACGCGGGAGGCCCAGTAGCGGGCGGTCTCGGTCAGCAGCTCGCGTCCGGGGCCCGCCGCGAACTCCTCGTCCCCAGTCCAGTCTACGTAGCAGGACGCGGCCCAGGCGACGTCGGCCGTGATGTGCTCCTCCGCCTCGCCGGTTCGTATCGGGACGACGTCGCCCGTCGCCAGGCGCGCCTGGCTGGGAGTGACGTCCTCCCCGCTGCGGGCGGACTCCCACGGGAACCGCGCACCCGAGTGGCCCTCGCGCGCCGCGGCGGCGCGAGCGGCGTCGAGGCGACGGACCCGATACTCGAGCATGGCTCGGGCTGCAGGCGGATGTGTCGCGGCCAGGAAGGGCAGCACGAAGATGTCGCTGTCCCAGAAGACGTGTCCCTTGTAGGCGGGCCCGGAGAGGCCGCGGGCCCCGACCGCCGCCTCGCCCTCGTCAGCCACGGACCCGATCAGGTGAAAGAGCGCGAAGCGAACGGAGCGCTGGAGCGTCGGGTCGCCCTCGATGACCACGTCGGCCGTCTCCCACCGTTGCGCCCACGCCTGACGGTGCTCGGCGAGGAGGGCCTCGAAGCCCGCCTTCCGGGCGGCCCTCAGGGCGCGTCGCGCGGTGCGCTCGTCCGGTCCGTACGCCGCCAGCCGCTCGAGCCTATGATCGCCGCGAGTGTCCGAGACCGCGAGGGTGATCCCCGATTCCTGCTCGACTCGCTCTCCCGAGGCTGGGAGCCGGCGCGCGTCGCCCTTCACCCGCAGAGCGACCGTGCCCGGGCGTCGGAGCGAGGAGAGCTGGAGCGCCGTGAGCGGTCCGTCGTGACGGAGTAGGGCTCGGCGAAGGTCGAGCTGCCTGCGCAGCACAGGTGTCTCGGGGAGTCGGCCTGGCAGCCTCGTCCAGTCGGGGGCATGCGCCAGCTCGGATTCGGCACCGTCGCCCGAGTAGTAATCCGCCATCAGCACCCCCGGCTCGGCGGCAGGATGGGCGAGCAGCGGTGCGCCGCGAGTTCCGATCCGGCCGTCTCCGAGCGTGAGCATGGACTCGTGCACGCGCTCGAGCGGAGGGTCGATTCCCTCGATCTCGAACGTCCAGGCAGGGTCGGCGTCCACCTCGGGCACGTCGCTCCGGCTCCGCCGCTCGAGCTGATCGGCGAGCAGCCGGAGAAAGCGCTCCGGGCCGCCGCCGAGAGCCGTCACTCCGGCCGGGACTCCGGTCGGCTCGGCGCCGACCGAGACGGCGGTTGCCCTCGCCGCCTCGGAGACGAGCAACAGCGAGTCGCTGCCCGGAAGACCTCCGAGCGTCCCGAACTCATCGCCGGCCACGAGGACGAGCCCGGCACCGGTTCCCGCTCGCGCAAGCTCGCCGAAGAGCCAGCGCGCCGAGTCCGCCTTGTCGGTCAGGCCGATCTCCACGTGCTTGGCGTCGCTCGTCACCCGCGCGTGCGGCAGGCCGGACTCCCGAGCGGCCTGCTCCCCGAGCTCGACCGCCTCGCTCAGCCCGTTCAGGCCGACGCCCCGCAGCCGTTCCTCGACCGCCTGCAGGAGCTCCGAGATGCGAGCCTTGGGCGGGTCGGACCAGTCGGGCTCCGGGATCAGGTCGATCTTGCGCCGGTTGAGCCGCTCGGAGACGACCTCCGTCGTCAACCCTCGTTCCGCCAGCGTTCGCACAGTCGCGGCGGCGGCCGCATCGAGGGCGGAGTCCTCCTCGGCGGTCGCCTCTCGCCGCTGCACCAGCTCGAGGCCGCTCGTCGCATCGGCCCGGTAGACCTCCGAGCCTCGATTCACGCACAGGAACAGGCGACCCGGTCCGGCCGGTCTCGCCCCGAGCTGCCCGTCGACGTTCCCGACATGCGTGCCGGTCACCACACCGAGGTCGAAGCCCAGGGCACAGAGCTCCGTCGCCAGCTCGCGGAGCGCACCTGCGTCGGCGCTACGGTCGGGGACGGCGGTCCCGTCCCAGTCGAAGACCACCGCCTCGAAGCGCCGGTCGAGCGCGGCAGGCAGAAGTCGAGTGCGTTTCGGCTGAACGGCCATGGTCATCGCCACCGCGAAGCCCTTCACATATACACCCGACGGCGCGCGGCGCCCATCGGACCGGGCGCTGATCGCCGCTGGGGGAAAGTACCGACCCTCCCTGCGAGCCGCGCGTCGGCGTCAGCCCTCTTCACCGACCCGGCCGACGGCTACTGCCTGTGGGCTCGGATCGGGGCGCCCGGACACCGCGAGCGGGACGAGCCGGAAGCGGTCGACGTCGACAAGCCCGCGGTCCGTGATCTTCAAGGACGGAACGACGGAGAGAGAAAGGAACGACAGGAGCTGGAACGGGGCAGGGATCGTGACCCCCAGCGCCCGAACCGCGGTGGTGAGCTCACTCGACGCCTCGAGCACGTCGGCAAGCGGTCGGTCCGAGAGCAGGCCCGCGACCGGTAGCGGCAGCTCGGCCCGAACGCGTTGCTCGTCGGCGACGACGATCCCGCCGCCGAGCTCGTGAAGCCTGCCGACGACGCGAGCCATCGCCTCGTCGTCGACGCCGACCACGACGACGTTGTGGGCATCGTGGGCCAGGGACGTGCCGAAGGCTCCGCGCCGCAGCCCGAAGCCGCGTACGAACCCGAGACCGACCCGACCCGTCTCGAGGTGACGCTCGAGCACGGCGATCTTCGCGAGGTCGCGCTCCGGGTCGGCAACCGCTCGGCCGTCGTCGACCGCCGGTTCTTCGACGAGCGAGGCGGTCACGATCTGATCGGGGATCAGCCCAATCACGCGCGCGGCGCCGTACGTCCACGGGATCTGGAAGTCGTCGGCGGCAACCGGCCCGAGGTGCACCGTCCGCCGCATCCACTCGGGCACCCGCAGCGGTGGGACGTCGACTACGGGCCGGCCGCGCTTGAGGACGAGGTCGGGGACGAAGGACTCCAGGTCGGGGAGCAGCAGCAGGTCGGCTTGATAGCCGGGCCCGAGCGCACCGTGGTGCGAGAGGCCGTGCCAGGTCGCGGGGTTGAGCGAGGCCATGACCAGCGCGTCCTCGGGCGGGCACCCCAGACCGACCGCGTCGCGCACCATCGAGTTGACGTGGCCCTCGCGCGCGATGTGCTCGGGCTCGCGGTCGTCGGTGCAGAACGCGATCCGATGCGGGCCGAACTCCCGCGCGAGGGGGATCAGGGCCTGCAGATCCCTCGCAGCCGACGCGTCCCTTATCAGGAGCCACATCCCGGCTCGGAGACGCTCTCGTCCCTCGGCGAGCGTCCGTGCCTCGTGGTCGGAGCCGATTCCGGCGGCCACGTAGGCGGCGAGGTCTTTCTCCGACAGCCCGGGAGCGTGACCGTCGACGTGCTCTGCCAGCGCGAGCTTGGCCAGCTCTGTAGGCGAGCCGCTGATCACCCCGGGGAAATCCATCATCTCCGCGAGGCCCAGCACCCGCGAGCGGTGGAGCAACCCCTCCAGGTCGCCGGGGGTCAGCGCGCGCCTGGGCGACTCGAACTCGGAGGCGGGCACGCACGACGACGCCATGAAGTACACGTCGAGCGGCAGGTCCTCGCAGGTGTCGAGCAGCCAGTGGACGCCGTCGGTGCCGAGCACGTTCGCGATCTCGTGCGGGTCGGCCACGACGGTGGTCGTTCCCAGCGGCAGCACGAGCCGCGCGAACTCGTCGACGAGCAGCTTCGAGGACTCGAGGTGCATGTGGGCGTCGACGAACCCCGGCACGACGTGGCTGCCGCCGGCGTCGAGGATCTCACGGCCCTCGTAGGCACCGAGACCGGCGACGAACCCGTCCACGATCGCCAGGTCTCCCTCGAGCCATTCGCGGGTGAATGCGCAGAAGACACGGCCGCCCCGGACGACGAGATCTGCGGGCTCATCGCCCCGGGCGACGGCCAGGCGCCTCGGCAGATCGGTTGTCGGCTTCACAGCACCTCCTTACGCGGCCGCCTCCTCCGAATACCCGCCCATCGTCAGCGCGAGCAGCGCCTTCGCCGTGTGTAGCCGGTTCTCGGCCTCGTCGAACACGATCGAGTGCGGTCCGTCGATCACCTCGTCGGTGACCTCGCGGCCCCGGTCCGCGGGCAGGCAGTGCATGTAGAGCACATCCGGGCTTGCGAGCGAGAGTCGACGCGCGTCGCAGATCCAGTCGCTGTGGGCGCCCGACTCCTCGAGCGCGGCCGACCCTTCCGTGAACGCCTCCAGCTTGCCCCAGGACTTCGGGTAGACGACGTCTGCGCCCTCGAACGCGTCGTCCATGCTCTCGGCGTACTCGATCGACCCAGCGCCCTCCTCCGCGGCGGCGACCGCCTTCTCCATCACCTCGGGCATGAGCTCGAAGCCCGGTGGGTGGGCGACGACGAGGTCGATGCCGTATCGAGGCAGGAGGGTCGCGAGCCCCTGCGGCACCGAGAGCGGCCGGGCGTACGAGGGGGCGTAGGCCCACGTGACCGCGACCTTCAGCCCGCGCAGATCGTCGCCGCGATGCTCACGCAAGGTCATCAGGTCGGCGAGGGTCTGCGTCGGGTGGTCGACGTCGCACTGCAGGTTGATCAGCGGGATCTCGGCCCAGCGCGCGATCTCGCGCATCCAGGCACTTCCCTCGTATGGGGCGAGGTCGTGGCGAATCGCGATTCCCTCGCCGTAGCGCGAGAGGATGATCCCGGTGTCCTTCGGGCTCTCGCCGTGCGCGACCTGGGTCTTCTCCGCGTCCAGGTAGATCGCGTGGCCGCCGAGCTGGGTCATGCCCGTCTCGAAGGCGTTGCGCGTCCGGGTCGACTTGTCGAGGAACAGCATGTAGAGCGTCTTGTCCGGGAGCAGCCTGTGCGGCTTCCCGGTCCTGCGTGCTTCCTTCAGCTCGGAAGCGACCGTGAGCGCCTCGTCGATCTCGTCGACCGACCAGTCGATCGTCTCGATGAAGTCGCGGCCGACGAGCGCCGTTCGATCCGTGGTCGTCTGCATCAGTGCCTCCCTTTCATCAGCTCCTGTTGCCCGAGCCCCATGCCGAGCAGCTCGGGGATCGGCTCCTGACCCGGGACGTCCGGGACCGGCGGCCGGCCGGACGTGCTCGCGGAAGCCCGAAGGCCGATCAGGTCGTCCGGCAGGACGGGCACCCGGTTCAGCGCCTGCCCGGCAGCCGCCCGAAGAGCGGAGACGATCGAGGCCGTGGCGGCGATCGTGGGCAGCTCGCCGATCCCCTTGACGCCGTACGGCGAGCCCGGCTCGGGCTGCTCGACGAACGTGGCCGTAACCCGGGGCGCGTCCAGCGAGGTCGGCACGAGGTAGTCGGTGAAGGACGGATTCCGCATCACGCCTGCCTCGAGCTGTACCTGTTCCATGAGCGCGAGCCCGAGCCCCATCGCGACGCCGCCCTCGACCTGGCCCTCCGCGGCGAGGGGATTGACGACTCGGCCCGCGTCGAGGGCCACCGCGACCTCGAGCACGCGTGCCGATCCGAGCTCGGGGTCGAGCTCAACGAGAGCGCGCTCGGCGACGAACCCGAGCATCACGTGGATGTCGCCCTGCCCATCCTCGTCGAAGCCCTCCGTGGGCCGGTGGTGGTACTCGGCCGTCTGCGAGATCGGCCCGTCGAGCATGCCGTCCCGCTCGTCCAGCTGGCGGCGGAGACCCCGGCAGGCCTCGAGCACGGCGCCGCCGGCCATCGTCGTCTGTCTCGAGGCCGACGACGAGCCCGCCGAGCCGACCTCCGTGTCGGGCGGGAGGACGACGACGTGCTCGACGTCGAGCTCGGTGCGGACAATCTGGGCGATCACGGTGTGGACGCCGTGGCCGGCGTCGACCGCCGCCGTGTGGACCTCGGCGACCGGGCCGCCGGGGCCGGGACGCAGCGTCACGGTCGCCTCGGCCGCGTCGTCGAAGCCCTCGCTGTAGCAGACGTTCTTGAAGCCGAGGGCAAAGCCGATCGCCTGGTTCGGTCCAGGTTCTGGAAGCGGAATCGCTCGGCAGGCGTCGATCACCTCGCGCACGGGTGCGCTTCCCGTCAGCACCTGGCCGGTCGGCAGCACCGAGCCCGTGCGCAGCGCGTTCTCCAGGCGGAGCTCGATCGGGTCGATCCCGAGCTTCGCCGCGAGCCCGTCGATCGCCGACTCGTGGGCGAAGCACACCTGAGGCGCGCCGAATCCGCGCATCGCGCCGGACGGCGGGTTGTTCGTGTAGACGACCGTCGCCTCGACGCGAACGTTCGGGATCTCGTAGGGGCCGGCGGCGAACGTCGCCGCGTTCGCGAGCACCGCGGGGGACGAGGAGGCGTAGGCGCCGCCGTCGAGCAGCAGACGCACGTCCGCCGCGACGATCCTTCCTGCACGCGTGGCGCCGTACCGGATCCAGATGCGCGACGGGTGCCGGTGGACGTGGCCGTGGAAGGACTCCTCGCGCGAGTACTCGCTCTTGACGGGCCTCCCGGTCGCGAGCGCGAGGAGGCAGGCGTGGATCTGCGTGTGGATGTCCTCCCTGGAGCCGAAGGCGCCCCCGATGCCGGCCAGCGTCAACCGCACGTTCTCCTCGGGCAGGTCCAGGCAGGGGGCGAGCTGCTGGCGGTCGAGGTGCAGCCACTGCGTGTTCGCGCAGACATGCACCCCGCCGTCCTCGGGGACGGCGAGCGCGGCCTCCAGCCCGAGGGCTGCCTGGTCCTGCATCGCGGTCTCGAAGTAGCCCTCCGCCCACACGTCCGCGTCGGCGGTCTCGGGATCGCCGTGGAGGATGTGGACGTGGCGGAGGACGTTGCCGAAGTCGTGGACCTGCGGCGCCCCCTCGCGGAGCGCGTCCTCCATGTCGGAGACGATCGGAAGCGGCTCGTACTCGACCTCGATCAGCTCGACGCCGCGCCGCGCCTGCTCGACCGTCTCCGCCCCGACGAGCGCGACCGGCTCCCCTGCGTAGCGGACGACGTCGGCGGCGAGCACGGGCTGGTCGCAGAACTCGAGCCCGAACGTCGTCCTCCCGGGGAGGTCCTCCGCCGTGAGGACGGCGGCGACGCCGGGGCTCCGTAGCGCCGCCGACGTGTCGATCGCGTGAATGCGCGCCGAGGCGTGGGGGCTCCGCAACGTGGCCGCGTGGAGCATCTCCTCGGCGTGGAGGTCCCCCGCGTACACGTAGGCGCCCCGGACCTTCGGCTCGCCGTCGATCCGCGTCGCGCTCTCGCCCACACGACCGGTGGGGACGCCGGCGGGTCCAGGGCGGCCGGACGCTATCCGGACCGCGTCGACCACCTTCTGGTAGCCGGTGCAGCGGCAGAGGTTGCCGGCCAGCGCCTCCCGGATCGCCTCGTCGCTCGGCGCGGGGTCGCGTTCCAGCAGGTCGGCGGCGGCGATCGCGATTCCCGGTGTGCAGAAGCCGCACTGCACTGCGCCTGTGTCCAGAAGCGCTTTCTGGACTCGCTGCTCGACGCCCTCGATCGTTCGGACCTCGCGCCCGTCGGCCTGGATGGCCGGGACGAGGCACGCGTTCACGAGCTCGCCGTCCAGCCAGACCGTGCAGGAGCCGCACTCGCCCTCCTCGCAGGCGTTCTTCGTTCCGGTGAGTCCAAGGCCGTCACGCAGGAGCGCGAGCAGGCTCCTCTCGGGGGGGAAGTCGAGCTCTCGCACCGAGCCGTCGACCGTCGGCCTGATCAGCATCCGTTCCTCCCTTCGAGCGCCCGCCTGGCCAGTACCTCGACCACGCGTCGGCGGTAGGCGGCCGAGGCGCGCACGTCATCGATCGGACGTGCCTCCTCTGCCGCGAGCCGTCCGAACTCGGCCGGATCGTGCATCTCGGCCGCGAACGTCTCGGCCCTGGTCGCTCGCAGGACGGTCGGGCCGACCGATCCGAGCGCGAGCCGCACGCCGCCCGTCTCGTCGTCGTACTGCAGGCAGATGCTCGCGATCGCGATCACCATCGCGTTTCGCACGCCGACTTTGACGAAGGAGCCCCGCCCGTCGACCGGGCGCCACTCGACGCCGACGATCAGCTCCTCGGGCGCGAGCGCCGTCCGCTTCGGCCCGATCAGGAAGTCGGCCAGCGCGACGCGGCGAGTGTGGTAGAGAGAGCAGGCGACGACCTGTGCGTCATAGGCGGCGAGCACGGGCAGGCTGTCGCCCGCGGGCGAGGCGGTTGCGAGGTTCCCGCCGAGGGTCGCGCGGTTCACGACCTGCACGGAGCCGACCGACCGGGCTGCCTGGACGAGCGGCGGGAAGTCCGTCAGCTCGCGCGCGATCCGCGCGAAGGTCATGCCCGCCCCGAGGAAGACGACCCCGTGGTCGCGCCGCCAGGTCGCGAGCTCGTCGACGCGGGAGAGATCAAGGAGCATCGGCGGTCTGACGCGGCGGGCGTTGAGCTCGACCATCAGGTCGGTTCCACCCGCGACGGGCACGGCGTCCGGCCAGTCGGCCTTGATCGCCAGCGCGTCGGCGAGCGTTCCCGGTTGAAACGTCTCGATCACGCCGTCACCAGCGCGAACGCGTCGAGCATCGCCACGACGTCGTCGCCGAGCGGATACAGCACCGGGCAGGTGCAACCGTGATCCACGTAGTCCTGCACCTTCGCCCGGCACTCGTCCGCCGTTCCGGCCGCGCAGAGCAGCTGCACCACGTCGTCGGGAACGAGCTCCATCGCGTGCTCGATCTGCTCCGGCGTCGCCGGCCACGTCAGCACGCGGCCGATCTCGTCCAGCAGCGACTCGTCGACTCCGCTCGCCTTGCCGATGTGCGGCTGTTGCCCGAGGTACTGCGTGACGAGCTCGCGCGCGTGGTCGAGTGCGAGCGACCGGTCCTCATCGAGCGAGCAGACGACGAGCTGCGGCCGGTCGATCTCCTCGAGAGAGCGCCCCGCCCGGGCAGCCCCCGTCTTGAGCGCCTCCATGGCTGCGACGTTGTAGTCCGGACCGACGAGGTAGTTGAGCAGGACGCCGTCGCCGATCTCGCCGGCGAGCTCCATCATCCGCATCGCCGTGGCACCGACGTAGATCGGAATGTCCTTCGGCGAGCGGTCGCCGTGCACGATGTCGATCTCGACGTCGTCGAGGTGCACGAACTCGCCGTGGTAGGTGACCCGCTCCATCGCGAGCAGGCGGCGAACGGCCTCGACCGTCTCCCGCATCGCCTGGAGCGTCCTGCGGCGGTCGATGCCCACCTTCGAGGCCAGCGGCTCCCACCAGGCTCCGATGCCCAGCCTGATCCGGCCGGGTGCGAGGTCGTCGAGGGTCGAGAACGTCGCGGCCAAGAGGCCGACGTTCCGCGTCCACGTGTTCACGACCCCCGAGCCGATGCCGATCCGCTCGGTCACGGCCGCGTAGGCGGCCATCGGCACCGTCGCCTCGCGGACGAGCCTGCTCTCGGCCTGCCAGACGGCCTCGAAGCCGCGCTCCTCGGCCAGGCGCGCGTACTCCATGCCGTCCCGAATCGGATGCTTGTCCTGGAGATAGAGGGCTACGCGACGGGTGCTGCTTGCCATCGTCGACCTCCTTTCGGCTCGAACTCGTGCGGGCCGACGTCGTCGAGCCGTCTCCAGAGGCGCTCGGCCTGCGTGCGCGCGCCGGCTGCAAGCTCCTGTGAGTCCAGTCGTGTCGGTTGCCTGTCGCGCACGACCCACTCGCCCGCGACCATCACGTCGCGCACCGATCGCGCAGAGAGCCCGAAGACCCAGTGCCCCGCGAGGCTGCTGTCCCGCACCGGAGCCGGCGCGGCGTAGTCGAGGACGACGAGGTCGGCGGGAGCGCCCGGCTCGAGCGTCCCGAGCAGCGGCTCCTCGAAGATCCGGCCGGCGAGCCGCGCCGAGGCCGCCAGCCGCTCGAGCGGCCATTCCGCG
>Ga0335084_10002906_pt1 | contig 16642 bp, 16 predicted proteins | sample Lox_Sample_44_FD_206721 | JGI IMG/M metagenome (GOLD analysis project Ga0335084, IMG submission 206721) | Soil microbial communities from Loxahatchee National Wildlife Refuge, Florida, United States - Lox_Sample_4.4 | ecosystem: Environmental > Terrestrial > Soil > Wetlands | place: USA... | reverse complement strand
AAGCGCCATGGCGCCGCGCCGCGCATCGGCGAGGTTGACCCATCTACGCGCGAATTCGGGGGCCTCCTGGGTGATCGTGAACATAGCCAGTTCCTTGGGATGCATACCAATTGCGTCGGCGCGTTGTCCCCGGCCGGTGCGTTGGTGCGAGCTCGGTGCGCGGCGCTTCAGCTGTGCCAGGGGTTGGGACGGCCCGGATCGATCCCGTATTTCTGGATTGCCTGCATTACGGCCTTGGGCTCGATGACGTTGTCGTCGGCCAGCGCCTTGAGCGCGGCGACGGCGACGTGATGCCTGTCCACTTCGAAGAAGCCGCGCAGCCGCTCGCGCGTGTCACTGCGCCCATAGCCGTCGGTGCCGAGCGTGACGTAGCGCCGCGGGACCCACGTGCGGATCAAGTCCGGGACCGCGCGCATATAGTCGGTGGCGGCGATCACCGGGCCCTGGCTCGGCGCGAGACAGTCCTCGACCCAGCACTTCCTGGGCGCCGCACCAGGGTTGAGGCGATTGCGGCGCTCGGCGTCCATGCCGTCACGCCGCAGCTCGGTGAAGCTGGTGACGCTCCAGACGTCCGCGCTTACGTTCCAGTCTGCCTCCAGCAGCTGCGCCGCCGCGAGGACCTCGCGCAAGATGGTCCCGGAGCCCAGCAGCTGCACGCGCGTCCGCCCGCCGTGCGCCTGCGCCGCGCGCAGCCGGTACATTCCGCGCAAGATGCCCTGGTCAGCGCCTTCGGGCATCGCGGGATGCACGTAGTTTTCGTTCATGACGGTGACGTAATAGAACACGTCCTGCTGCTGTTCCAGCATGCGCTTCATGCCATCCTGCAGGATCACCGTCAGCTCATAGCCGAAGCAGGGGTCATAGGCGACGCAGTTGGGCACGGTGGAGAACAACAGGTGGCTGGAGCCGTCCTCGTGCTGCAGTCCCTCTCCCGACAGTGTGGTGCGACCCGCGGTGGCACCCAGCAGGAAGCCGCGCGCGCGGGAGTCGCCCGCCACCCAGACCAGGTCACCGACGCGCTGGAAGCCGAAGCAGGAGTAGAAGATGTAGAACGGCAGCATCGGCGTGCCATGGGCGCTGTAGCTGGTGGCGGCTGCCAGCCAGGAAGCCACCGCTCCGGCCTCGCTGATGCCTTCCTCGAGGATCTGCCCGTCCTTGGCCTCCTTGTAGTAGAGCAGCTCATCTCTGTCTTCCGGCTCGTAGAGCTGCCCCGTCGACGAATAGATCGCCACCTGCCGAAACAGCGCCTGCATGCCGAACGTGCGAGCCTCGTCCGCCACGATGGGCACGATGTGGCGGCCGAGCTTCGCGTCGCGCAGCAGCTGCGACAGCAGCTGCACGAAGATCATCGTCGTGGACTGCTCGCGGCCGTGTGTGCCTTCCAGGAACTTCGCCAACGCCGAACGCTCGGGGACCGGCAGCGACGGTCCCTGGGGCGTGCGCTCGGGAACATATCCTCCCAGCGCCTGGCGCCGAGCCTGGAGGTATTTCATCTCGGGGCTGTCCGCAGCCGGCTTGCAAAAGCGCAGATGGGTCACGTCTTCGTCCGACAAGGGCAGGGCGAAGCGATCCCGGAAGGCGAGCAGCGCTTCGTCTTCCAGCTTCTTCTGCTGGTGCGCCCCCATCTTGCCCTGCCCCGAGTCGCCCATGCCGTAGCCTTTCTTGGTCTGCGCCAGGATCACCGAGGGCTGTCCGCGGTGGCGGGCGGCGGCATGGTATGCGGCGTAGATCTTCACCGGATCGTGGCCGCCGCGATGCAAGCGATCGATATCCTCGTCGGAGAGGTGGGCGACGATGGCTTGCAGCTCGGGGTATTTGTTGAAGAAGTGCTCGCGGTTGAAACGCCCGTCGGTAGCGGCATACTTCTGGAACTCGCCGTCGACGGTCTCGTGCAGGCGCTTGAGGATGATGTTGTCGTGATCGCGGGCAAACAGCGGGTCCCAGTCCGAGCCCCACAGTACCTTGATGACGTTCCAGCCCGCGCCGGCGAACAATCCTTCCAGCTCCTGGATGACGGAGCCGTTGCCACGTACCGGACCATCCAGGCGCTGCAGGTTGCAGTTGACCACGAAGATGAGATTATCCAATCCTTCGCGCGCGGCGAGCGACAGACCGGCCAGCGACTCCGGCTCGTCCATCTCGCCGTCGCCGACGAAGGTCCAAACCTTGCGGCTCTGCGTGGCGAGAATGCCGCGGTTGTCGAGGTAGCGCAGGAAGCGCGCCTGGTAGATGGCGGTGATCGGTCCCAGCCCCATGGAGCCGGTGGGAAACTGCCAGAAGCGCGGCATCAGCCAGGGGTGGCAGTAAGAGGACAGCCCGCTCCCACCCACCTCCTGGCGAAAGTTCTCGAGCTGTTGTTGCGTGAGACGGCCTTCCAGGAACGCGCGCGCGTACACTCCGGGGGCGGCGTGCGGCTGGAAGTAGATCAGGTCTCCTTGTTGCCCAGCGCGGAAGAAATGGTTAAAGCCCACCTCGAACAGGTCGGCGATCGAAGCATACGTGGCGATATGTCCGCCCAACTCTGCGGAGATCTTGTTGGCGCGCACCACCATCGCCAGCGCGTTCCAGCGCACCAGGCCCAGCACGCGGGCCTCCAGCTCCAGATGACCCGGGAACTGCGGCTGGTCGGCGAGCGTGATGGTATTGCAGTAAGGCGTGTTGAGCACCGGCGGCAGCGGCACGCGCTCGGTCCGGGCATGGTCGAGCAGCCGGCGCAGGATGAAGTGTGCGCGCTCGCGCCCCTCGCTCCGGATGATCGCGTCGAGCGCGTCCAGCCACTCCTTGGTCTCCGCGGGGTCCGGGTCCTCCGGCAGCACGGCCCAATGGCCGGAAGTGGTCATGTCGCGAACATCGGATAGGTCGGTCATAGCGGGAGCTCGGGCTGGAACGCTGGAAAGGCGCCACGATCGGCGTCGGTGGAAATGCTACCGCGTTTCCCAGCGCGTGTGGTTGCGCGGAGGGCGCCAGGCTCGGCCCGCGGCGGAGCAGTCCCGCATTCGAGCGGGATTGCGAACGTGCAGCCGCTATGCGATGTAGCAGCGGGGACGCGCTTGAGGCGACGATGCGCACGCGCGCGTGGCGCCTGCTCGTCTGGCTGCTCGTCACGGCGCTCGCTGCCGCCGCCCCGCCCGCGAAGTGTGGCACGTTCGGGTCGGTCGAAGTCGGCGGAGGCGATTCGGTCGGGGTTTGGGGAGTGGGCTTCGGCTGGGATGATCTCTATACCTGGAACCTAGGCCCGCATTTCCAGGCGGTGCAGAACCTGCTCCTGCGCATCGATCACTGGCATGGCACGCAGGAGGAGGCGGTCTACCAGAATCTCTGGGACCTGAGCGTCACGCCAGTGTTGCGGCTGCAACCCCCGGCGCCAACGTTCCCGCGTGTGTTCTTGGACATCGGATTCGGCGTGCACTTGATCACGGAGACGCGCATCAACACCACGCGCCAGTTCAGCACGGTGTTTCAATTCGGCGAGTTCTTGGGACCGGGTGTCCAGTTCGGCGCTCGGGGCCAATATGAGCTGAGCTTCCGCCTGCAGCACGTATCCAACGGCCGCATCGAGGAACCCAACGACGGGCTGAACTACGGCACCCTCGTCTTCCAATACCACTTCCGGTAACGCGAGGCAAACGGCGCGCCCTTGCACAGGGAGCGTCCGGGCGTGTCCGGCGCACCCTCGCGTCGAGGCGGCTTCAAAGCGGCGGCAACTCGACGCCGATCTGCTCCAGGATCCCGCGCGGGGCGCCTCCGGGCACCACCTCCGGCTGGATCATGACGATCTTGTCCCCGACGACGCGATAGTAGAAATAGTGCTCGGGGATGGTGACCTTACGCCCGGTCGGTCCGACAGGCGCCATGCCGGGCATGGCGAATACCCCCGTGTGCGTGCCGCCTTGGCGCCACTTGACCGCGTAGCGATCTGCTTGCACCTCGACCGGATCGTGGTCGTAGCTCCAGTCGGGGAACCCGGTGTACAGCGCCGTCAGCATGCGCAGGAACTCGGGCTTGGAGAGCGTGCGGTGCGCCGACACGAAGGCGAGATCGTCCGATACCGTCTGCGCGATACGGTCCACGTCGTGCGCTTTGAGCCCTTCGATGTAGCTACGCAGGACGGCCGGGATCGGAGTTGGCATTCGGCTTGGTCTCGGCACAGCGCTCACACTGGCGCAGAACGACCAAGCCTGTCAAGGCGAGCTGAGCTCAACGCTCGTGGCTCGCTCGGCCGCGACCACAAGCCGGCTCACTCCGGGAGCGCTCGTGGTGCTCCCGGCAAGCCATCCGCGCGACCCCACCAAAGTCGAAGACCTGGTTACGCCCCACGTCTTCCTTTATCGCCGAGGCGATGATGAATGCAAGAGGGAGATCCGATGCGGTCTGGAGCCACGGTTCGCGCGCGGCGTCCCAAAGGCTCCCCTCATGGTGCATCAGCGGGGAGGGCGACGGCGAAGATAGGGTTCGATGAGCAGCGCCAGCCCGATTACCAGGGCAATCATGCCGCCCCACACGACGGGCATGGCCGGCGCTTCCACGTTCTTGCGCAGGCGCACGCCGACGCGCGAGATGGGCGTGTGCGGCGCGTCGGGCCCTTCCAGGAGAAGCGTATAGCTGCCGGGGTAGAAAACTTCGAAGGTGCCGGCGTCGACGGTGACGCTGTGACCAGGCCTCCCGGTGACCCGCAACGCACGCTGCAGGATCGCCTGATCGCCCTGAAGCAGCGTGACCTCGTAGTCGTCGGCGCCGGGACCGCCAGGCGCGCCACCGTCCGACTCGAAGCTCAGGCGCATGCCGATGCGGTTCATGTCCGGGTTCAAATCGACAGGGCCCGGACGGTACGCCTGACCCTTCGCGAAGTGGAGAATGGTGCCGTCGGGCAATGTCCAGCGCTGCGCGCGCTCCGTGAGCTCGAAGCTCGGTCCGTCCGAACCACTGAGGCGTTCCCAGAAGAGAAAGTACGCCGGCCCGAACAGCACGCCCAGCAGGATCAACAGCGTGGCCGGGCCGCGCATATCAGACCGACGGACAGGTTGCAGACGCGCCTACAGCGGGTCGCACGGAGGTACCTCGGCAGGCACGCTGGCAAGCGAATCAAGACGCCGTGACGCAGCGAGCTAGGACGTCGACGCCCACGGACAGGGTGGCAAGCGCGAACCGGATCCTCGGGCTGCCGCTCTCGTGCGCGAGGCTATGCAGCGCGCGTCGCTCCCTCACCCTGCCGAAAGCAGTTGCGTCAGGCTCAACGCTCGCCGAGGTAGAACCCAATCGGTACCGTGACTGCAACTTCGCGGCCGCGCAGGCGCTCCGGTACGGGTGGCACCGTGATGCGCCGCACGATGCGCACGGCTTGCTGGTCCAGTAGGCGAAAGCCGCTGCTGCGTCGCACCGCCACCTCCTTCATGCTGCCATCGGCGGCCATGGACACCAGCACGAGGGTCGTCCCGCTCCAGTTCCAACGCCGCGCCTCTTCGGGAAAGTCGGCCGCGTTGATTTCCTTCCCGACGTAGCGAGACAAGTCCCGCTCGAGCAGCTGCAGCGCCTGTTCTTCGGTCAGCGCTGGCGCTACCTTGCCACGGCGAGCCTGCACGGGGCCGTTACCGGGTGCCGGCGCGGGATGAATGCCTACCGCATCCCCACCCAGGCCCTGGCTGAAGGACGGCGCCATTTGCAGGCTGGCGAAAGTGAAGGTTCCGAGTAGCGCCGCGAGCAGCGTGCGCAGGGTACGACGGGGGTTCATGGGTGTGGGCCGCGGCGCGGCAGGGAATTATTGTTTGTAGGAGCCAGTATAGCCGACCCGGGCCGATTCTTCCTCTGGTCTGTGCCGGCTCAAATGGGGAGCAGGGACTTGAAGCGCTCCGTGGCAGCGACGAGCTGGGCGCGGATCCCGGGCTCCCACGCCGAATGTCCCGCATCCCCGACCACGACGTACGCGGCTTCCGGCCAGGCGCGATGGAGCTCATCGGCGCTCACGATCGGGCAGATCATATCGTAGCGGCCTTGCACGATCACACCGGGAACGGATCGAAGGAGCCCGATGTTCGCCAGCAACGCGTTGTCGGCCAGGAACGCGCGGTGGCGGAAGAAGTGCGCCTCGATGCGCGCCAACCCCAGTGCCACGTGATCACCGGAGAAATACGCCAGGGTGTCCGGACTGGGCAGCAACGTGGAGCAAGCTCCCTCGTACACGCTCCAGGCCCGGGCGGCCGGAAGGTGGACCGCCGGATCGGGATGGTTCAGTCGGTCCGAATAGGCCACCAGGAGATCGGTGCGCTCCGCTTCCGGGATCGGCTCGACAAAGTTGCGCCAGGCATCCGGGAAGATCTGTCGCAGGCCATACAGGAACCAATCGATCTCCTGGTCGCGGCAGAGAAACACTCCCCGCAGCACGAGGCCGAGACAGCGCTCGGGATCGGCCTCGGCGTAGGCGAGCCCAAGCGTCGCGCCCCAGGATCCTCCGAATACCAGCCACCGGTCGATCCGCAAATGGCAGCGCAGCCGCTCGATGTCGGCGATCAAGTGCGGTGTGGTGTTGTCGATGAGCGATCCGTGCGGCGTGGAGCGCCCGGCACCGCGCTGATCGTAGATCACGATGCGGTAGAAGGACGGATCGAAGAAGCGGCGATGCCCCGCACTGGCGCCCGCACCCGGTCCTCCGTGAAGGAACAGCACCGGCACGCCCGACGGATTGCCGGACTGCTCCCAGTACATCATGTGCAGCGCATCCACGGGCAACTGCCCCGACTGGAATGGTTCGATGTCGGGGTAGAGCTCGGTGCGAACGCGGAGGGGCTGGTCCATCTCGAGGTCGTGAAGGGTAAAGAGTGAAGAGTGAAGGGTGAATGAGGTGAATGAGGTGAAGGGAGTGACGTCGCTCCCACCTTGCCCTCCCCCGGTAGCGGGGGAGAGGGAGCCTCTCCTCACCTCTTCACCTTTTCACTTCTTCACCTGTTCACCTCTCATCGTCGTCACCTTGTACCCCTTCGCACGCAGCAACTCGACGATCCCCGTGGGACCGAGCAGGTGTCCGGCCCCCACGGCCACGAAGGTCGGCTCGTTCCCTTTGAGCATGCCGGCGATCTTCTCCGCCATCACCTCGTTGCGCCGGTCGTACAGCTGAGCCTTCAACTCCTGCGCCAGCGGCTCCGGAAGGCTCTCGGTCTCCTTGTCGACCTGTGCCATGAGCCGGTCAGCGTCTCCCGCCATCCAAGCGGACACCAGCTCGCGGATATCCGCGCTCATGCTGCCGTCGGCGACTTCGTCCAGCGACGCCTTGAGCATCCCCTCCTGCAATTGCGGAGAGAAGCTGTTCAGCAGCGCGAGCTGCGCCCGCAGCGACTCCAGCTCGACGATTCGCTGGCCCTGTTGCTTCGCCAGCCGTGCGAAGTGCACATCCAAGCCGAGGTTGGGATCGTAGCCCTCGCGTGCGACCTCGAGCATCGCGATGGTCATGGCCAGCATGTGTGGACGCATCAGCTGGGCATATTCGACCGGCAGGCCGAGCGCGGGCAGCGTCTTGGTCAGTTGCTCCATCAGTTGCGGCGAGATGTGCTTGGCGAGGTTGTCCGGCGGCTGGTAGGTCGCATCGGCGGTCATCGCTGACACAGCGGACGGATCGGTGGGATCGGCCTCCAACGCAAGGACATTGGACTGCGCGAACGCCTGCTCGACGGTGGCGCCGAGCGGATACATCTTACGCGCGCCGACGTGGATCGTGCCGAACAGGTATACGACGTTGGTGTCGGAACGTGCCTCCCAGATGAGTGGCGTGCTGCCGCCTTGCGCAGATGCGGCTAGCGCTGGCAGAAGGAGCAGGAGGGCGGTAAGGGTCCGGCGTGACAGCAGCCGGAGCGTACGGGACAAAACCTGCATGGCGTGCACAGTGTAGCAGAGGGGGCCGCGGCAGGCGGGGCGTATAATCCCGCGCTTGCTCACTTCGCCGCTGCGTTACAGTTCCATGGAAGATGCTCTGCGTAAGGCCGCACTGGACTATCACCGCCTGCCCAAACCGGGAAAGATCTCCGTCACACCGACCAAGAGCCTGATCACGCCGCGCGATCTGTCGCTCGCCTATTCTCCGGGCGTTGCGGCGGCATGCGAGGAGATCGTGGCGAACCTTGCCCGCACGCGCGATTACACCGCACGCGGCAATCTGGTCGGTGTCATCACCAACGGCACCGCCGTGCTGGGACTCGGTGCGATTGGAGCGTACGCCGCCAAGCCGGTGATGGAAGGCAAGGCGGTGCTGTTCAAGGAGTTCGCGGGCATCGACGTGTTCGATATCGAGATCGATGAACGCGACCCGGATGAGCTGGTGCGCATCATCGCGAGCCTGGAGCCGACCTTCGGCGGCGTCAACCTGGAGGACATCAAGGCCCCGGAATGCTTCTACGTCGAGCGCAAGCTGCGCGAGCGCATGAAGATCCCGGTATTCCACGACGATCAGCACGGCACGGCGATCATCGTCGGCGCCGCCGTGCTCAACGGCCTCAAGGTGGTCGGCAAGGACATCGCCGACGTCAAGCTCGTATGCTCCGGTGCGGGCGCAGCCGCCCTTTCCTGCCTCGATCTGCTGGTGAGCCTGGGGCTGCGGATCGAGAACATCACCGTCAGCGATATCAAAGGCGTGGTGTATCGCGGCCGCATCGAAGAGATGGACGAATACAAGGCGCGGTATGCAAAGGACACCAGCGCGCGCACGCTCTCCGACATCATCGCCGGCGCCGATATCTTCTTGGGATTATCCGCCGGGGGCGTGCTCAAGCCGGACATGGTCCGGAAGATGGCGGAGCGCCCGCTGATCCTGGCTCTCGCCAACCCCGAGCCCGAGATCAGACCGGAACTGGCCAAAGCGGCGCGGCCCGACTGCATCATCGCCACGGGGCGCTCGGACTATCCAAACCAGGTGAACAACGTCCTCTGCTTTCCGTTCATCTTCCGCGGCGCCCTGGACGCGGGGGCCACCACGATCACCGAACAGATGAAGCTCGCCGCCACGCAGGCCATCGCCGAGCTGGCGCAGCAAGAGCAGTCCGACGTGGTCGCGCTCGCCTACGGTGACGCGAACCTGTCCTTCGGTCCCGAGTACCTGATCCCCAAGCCATTCGATCCGCGGTTGCTGGTCAAGATCGCGCCGAGCGTCGCGGAGGCGGCGGCCGCGAGCGGCGTGGCAACGCGCCCGATCGCCGATGTGAACGGGTATCGCGACCAGCTCAACCAATTCGTGTACCACTCCGGCTTGATCATGAAGCCGGTGTTCGAGGCCGCCAAGAACAACCCCAAGCGCGTGGTCTATTGCGAGGGCGAGGACCAACGCGTGCTGCACGCGGTACAGGTCGCGGTGGACGAGGGACTGGCGACTCCGATCGTGATCGGGCGGCCGGAGATCGTCACCGCGCGCCTGGAGCAGCTCGGCCTGCGGGTGCGCCCGGGCCGCGACTTCGAGCTGGTCAACCCGAACAACGACCCGCGCTTCGGCGATTACTGGCGCCGCTACTACGACCTCATGCATCGCAAGGGCGTGTCGGTGGAGGTGGCCAAGCGGGAGGTGATCCGACGCACCACGCTGATCGCCGCGCTCATGGTCCGGCAGAACGACGCGGACGCCCTGTTGTGCGGGACGTACGGAGAGCACGCCACGCACCTCAACTACATCGCCAACGTGATCGGGCTCCGGCCCGGCGCAAAGCAGTTCGCGGCCATGAACCTGGTGCTGTTGCCGGAGCGCACGCTGTTCATCTGCGACACCTACGTCAACTCCGACCCCACCGCCGAGCAGCTCGCCGAGATCACCGTGCTGGCCGCCGAGGAGGTGCGCCGCTTCCGGCTCACGCCTAAGGTCGCGCTGCTGTCGCACTCCAGCTTCGGTTCGGCGCGCACGCCATCGGCGCGGAAGATGAGCCAGGTACGCGATCTATTGGAGCAGATGGCGCCGCATCTGGAGGTCGAGGGGGAGATGCACGGGGATGCCGCGCTGTCGGAGGAGATCCGCATGCAGGTGTTCCCCAACTCGAGGCTCAAGGGCGAGGCGAACCTGCTGATCATGCCCACGCTCGATGCTGCGAACATCTCGTTCAACCTGCTCAAAGTGGTGGCCGGGGAGGGGATCACCGTGGGTCCGATCCTGCTGGGGGCAGCCAAGCCGTGCCACATCCTGACGCCGACAGCCACAGTGCGGCGGCTGGTGAACATGACCGCGCTCGCGGTTGTGGACGCGGCCGCGCAGCGCTGACCCCGAACGCGGCGGGCCGGGGTGCTTGCAGCGGCGCCGGACAGAGAAAAACTGAGCGTGACGACACCGGCCGAGTTTCGCACACGCGAGTTCTTGCTCGATCACATCGCGCACACGCTCGGGTTCTATCACCCGCGCTGCATCGACGGCTCGGGCGGGTTCTTCCACTTCTTCCGCGACGACGGAACGGTCTACGACCCCGCCACGCGGCACTTGGTGAGCAGCACGCGCTTCGTCTTCAACTACGCGATGGCGTACCGGCAGTTCGGTGTGCCGGCGTATTTCGACGGCGTTCGTCACGGGGTCGCATTCCTGCGCGAGGCGCATCTCAGCCGGGCAACCGGCGGCTATGCATGGCTGCTGCGGTTCGAGCGCGGGCGGGCCGAGGTCATGGATGGCACCAATCACTGCTACGGCCTGGCGTTCGTGCTGCTCGCTTATGCGCATGCACTGCGCGCCGGGCTCGAGCCAGCACGCATGCATCTGGAAGACACGTTCCGCCTCATGGAGACACGGTTCTGGTCCGACGCACACGGGCTGTATGCCGACGAAGCGTCGGCGGACTGGACAACCCTTGCACCCTACCGCGGGCAGAACGCGAACATGCATAGCTGCGAGGCGCTCATCGCTGCATTCGAGGCGACGGGAGAGAAGCGATACCTGTCGCGCGCGGCGACGCTGGCGCGCAACATCACGCTACGCCAGGCGGCGCCGGCCGGCGGGCTCGTGTGGGAACATTACCATCCGGACTGGTCGGTGGACTGGGAGTACAACCGGAACGACAAGACCAACATCTTCCGTCCCTGGGGTTACCAGCCGGGACACTTGACCGAATGGGCGAAGCTGCTGCTGATCCTCGACCGGCACCGCGCCCATCTCGAAGGCGACACGAGCTGGTTGCTGCCGCGCGCGAAGGAGCTGTTCGATGCGGCATTGGAGAAGGCCTGGGACGGCGAGTTCGGCGGGATCTACTATGGCTTCGCGCCCGGCGGCGAGATCTGCGACGCCGACAAGTATTTCTGGGTCCAGGCCGAGTCGCTCGCGGCGGCGGCACTGCTCGGCGCGCGCAGCGGAGACGCGCGCTACTGGGCCTGGTACGAGCGCATCTGGAGCTATTGCTGGCAGCACTTCGTCGATCATCGCTATGGCGCCTGGTACCGCATCCTCACCCGGGATAACCGCAAATACAGCGACGAGAAGAGCCCGGCCGGCAAGACCGACTACCATACGATGGGCGCCTGTTATGAAGTGCTCAACGTGATCTGAGCTCGCACCGAATCCGTTTCGTCTGGTCTTGACTGGCTCTCGGATCATGTGCCTACACTGCGGCATCGAGCTTTTCCCACCTCTTGGATGACAGACCATGCCCGTTGCTCGATTCGACCACGTAGCGATCCCCACCGCGAAGCCGGAGCAGATGCTGAGCTTCTACCGCTCGCTGGGTTTTTCCGCGCCATCGCCCGCCGAGTGGCGTGCTCAGGGCCAGCCGTTCTTCTCGATCGTGTTCGGGGACAACAAGATCAATGTGCACGCCCCGGAGTTGTGGCAGAACGGCGCATTTACCCTACGCGGTCCCACCGCACAGCCGGGCTGCGGAGACTTCTGCTTTGTCTGGGCCGGCACGCCGGAGGAGCTGAGGGCAACATTGCGTGAGGCCGGCGCTGCGATCGAAGAGGGGCCGGTAGTGCGCGTCGGCGGCCGCGATGGCGGCCGAGCCAAGGGCATGAGCGTCTATACCCGCGACCCCGACGGAAACCTGCTCGAGTTCATCATCTACTGACTCTCAAGCCCGATGAGCGATGCAAACGCAGGCGCAGGCCGGGACGCCGAGCGCCTGCGGCAGAACCTGCAGGGCGAGGTCGACAGCGCTTCGCTCTACCGTGCGATGGCGCAGGCGGAATCGAATCCGCACGCCGCGGAGCTGTACCGCCGGCTGGCGCAGGTGGAGGAGGGTCACGCTTCGTTCTGGCGCAAGCGTTTGGAGGCCGCCGGCGTGGGCGCCGCGGATCCCGCGCCGGACTGGCGCACCCGGGTGTTGATCTGGGCTGCGCGGCGCTTCGGGGCCGAGGCGGTCCTGCCAACCGCGGCGAGCCTGGAGTCCATCGATCGCCATCAATATGACGATCAGCCGGAGACCAAGGCCACCGGCATGCCCTCGCAAGAGCGCTCCCATGCGCGGTTGCTGTCGCGCCTGTCTTCGGGGAGACGCGGCATCTGGGACAGCTCTACCTACGCCCAGCTCGAAGGTCGGCACCTGCCGGGAAGCGGCAACGCGCTGCGCGCCGCCGTGCTCGGCGCGAACGACGGCCTGGTGTCGAACCTGAGCCTGATCATGGGCGTGTCGGGCGCGACGGCATCCCAGCAGTCGGTGCTGCTGGCCGGAGTGGCCGGGCTGCTCGCGGGTGCGTGCTCGATGGCCATGGGCGAGTGGCTATCGGTGCAGAACGCGCGCGAGCTGTATCGCAAGCAGCTCAGCACCGAGGCCGACGAGCTCGCGCAGGTGCCGGACGAGGAGCGTGAAGAGCTGGTGCTGATCTACCAAGCCAAGGGCCTGCCCGCGGAGCAGGCGCGTGCTCTGGCCGACAAGATCATGTCCAACCGGGACACGGCGCTCGACACCTTGGCGCGCGAGGAGCTCGGCATCGATCCTGGCGAGCTGGGCGGTTCGGCGTGGTCCGCCGCCGCCTCGTCATTCTTGGTGTTCACTCTAGGCGCGACGATCCCCCTGCTGCCGTTCCTGTTGGCTGGCGGAGCGGGCAGCGTGCTGGTGAGCGCAGGGTTGAGCGCGGTCGCGCTGTTCGGGATCGGCGCGGCGGTGACCGTGTTCACCGGCCGCAGCGCGCTCTTCTCGGGGATGCGGCAAGTGTTGATCGGGCTCGCCGCCGCGGTGGTGACTTACTGCGTCGGGCGCGTGCTCGGCGCCACGATCCTGGGCTGAGGCTCAGGCGAAGATCGCATACAGCAACGCGCCCAGCAGCGCGTACTTGATCGCGTAGTACAGCGGCTGGTTGTACGCCTTGATCCGCTTGCCGAGCAGCCGCACTCGGTATGCGACCGAGAACACGTGATTGAGCGCCCCGACCTTCTCGTTGTCCACATTTTGGGTCGCGGTGGCTTTGACCACATGGTCCATCACGAACTGGTTGATCCGCCTCACGAGCCGACTGCGCAACGGACGCTCTACGTCGCAGAACAGAATCAGTCGCGTCTTGTCGGTCTTGTTCTCGGCGTAGTGAATGTACGTCTCATCGAACACCACGCCCTCGCCATCCTTCCAATAATAGGACTCGCCGTCCACTGCGATGTAGCAGTCGGGCGAGTTGGGCGTGTCCAATCCGAGGTGATAGCGCAACGAGCCGGCGAACGGGTCGCGGTGCCGCACTAAGCGCCCGCCGGGGGGTAGCACGGCGAACATCGCGCCGTGCACGGACGGAATGGACTGCACGAGTGCGACGGTCTTCGGGCACAGCGCCTGAGCCGAAGGCAGGAACGTGTCGTACCACTTGAGGTAGAAGCGCTTCCAGCCGGTGCGAAAGAAAGAGTTGAATCCCAGATCGTTATACTTCGCAGCCGCCCGGATATAACCCTCGTCGAACAGCTTCAGCCCCTCGTCGCGGATCGTCTGCCAGTTGTCTTGCAGCGGTTTCAGCTCCGGGAAGCCCCTCACATCCAGGTATGGTTTCGCCGGCACGGCCGAAGACAAGTACAGCAGTGCGTTGTACGGTGCCAGAAAGGTGGAGTGGTCGGTGAGCTGGCGGGTGAACTTGTGCCGCACTCGGCCTCTCAGGTGGACGTAGACCGCGGAGGCGACGAACACAGCGGCCACGAGGATCTTGGGAGCGAGGTTGGAGACAGACATCGATGTCTTCGGTTGGGGCTACCTGCTAAGGGACGAACGGCGCGTGCGCCGCACGCTTCTGCGTGAAAACGGCGAACTGTACTGCCATCTCCTGGGACTGGCCATTGCAGCGCGGCACGTGATCCAGCGTTCCGTCCGGCATCCCGATTGCTTAGAGTATAACCTAACAGCCGCCCGCGCCCGATGTACACCGAAACGCTAAAGCTCGTCTCCACGCTCGGTGCCCGCCGTCCGGCTGCGGCGTTGCCATCACGCTTGGACCAGCTCTTTCACTCCCTAGTCGCACCGGATTGTCAGCCTGCCGCGGTCGAGGATCAAATCTGGCAGCTTTGGATGCACCATCCGCACCGCCGGGTGGCGCAGGCGCTGGAGCGTACGACCGGAGATATCGCTGCAATGCTGTACGACGTTGCCGAGACTCGTCTCAACCATCTGCTGCGCGCCTGCCCCGACTTCTCCGAAGCGTGGAACAAGCGCGCGACCCTGTATTACCTCCAGGAACGCGACGACGAGTGCGTGCGCGACATCCACCGGACGCTGGAGCTCGAGCCTCGCCACTTCGGCGCGCTCTGCGGCTTGGCCGAGATCCTGCGCTCGGCGGGCGACGGCGAATCGGCCCTGTTCGTGTTTCAGGCCGCACTGCGCGTGAATCCTCATCTCACCACTGCCCGCCAAGCCGTAGAGGAGTTGCTCGGAGCGTCGGCGCAGGGCGTGCAGTAGGCTCCCCGGCTGCATCGCTATAATCCGTACGGCTGTCCGTTGGGCAGTCTACGCACCTATCGGCGCGCGGGCGATGCAGTTTAGCCGCAGCCAGTTGGCGCGGAAGCAATGGGAGAGAGACGCGCTACGATGGTGCAGCGGGTTGCGGTGGTCACGGGGGGCAATCGAGGTCTCGGGTTCGAGATCGGCCGGCAGCTGGCCGCCAAGGGGATCGGCGTCGTTCTCACCGCGCGCGATTCGGCACGTGGCGAGAAGGCGGCAAAGCTCCTGCAGGGCCAAGGGCTCAACGTGCTGTTTCACCCTCTCGACGTCACCGACCCGGCGGCAATCTCCAAGCTCACCGATTACATGGCCCGCGTTCATGGCCGTTGCGACATCCTGGTGAACAATGCCGGCATCCTCCTCGGCGGCCGCCGCACAAGCGTGATGACGGAATCTCTGGAGTCGGTGCGCAAGACCGTCGAGACCAACGTGTACGGCCCATTCCAGCTGATGCAGGCGCTCGTGCCTATAATGCGAAAGAACCGCTACGGGCGCGTCGTCAACCTCTCGAGCGGGCTTGGGCAGCTCGACGAGATGGGCGACGGTACCCCGGCCTACCGACTTTCCAAGACTGCGCTCAACGCCCTCACCCGCATGTTCGCCGCGGCGGCGGAGGGGGCGGGCGTGCTTGTCAACTCGATGTGTCCCGGCTGGGTGCGGACGGATATGGGTGGACCTCACGCCATGCGCAGCGTCGAGAAGGGCGCCGAGACGGCGGTGTGGCTGGCAACGCTGCCCGATGATGGTCCCACCGGCGGCTTCTTTCGCGACCGCAAGCGTATCGCTTGGTGAGGTGGGACGACCGACGAGCACAGGGCGCCGAGAGGAGATCCAAACCTCCGGCCCGCGCATCAGGGATGACGGCCGATCTGGCTGCTAAACGCACGGAGCCCCCGGTCCGTCTAGTGGCTAGGGCGCCCCATCCTCCTTGCTCTGCGTCGCCGGCGTGTGACTGCAGCGTCGCACGGGCTGCGGACGGGATAGTGATGAGTCTCAAGGTTGCGGCAGTCGCGGCGTAAAATAGGAATTCTTGTTGCTTGCCGTGCCGCGTGGCCATCACCCTATCTTTCCCACTCACGAGTGAGTCGATCGCCGAGCGCCTAGACCGTAGCCTCGGGCCGACGCAGGATGATCCGCTATTGCCCCGCTATACGCATCCCCCGGGCCGCAGCATCGTCGCCGCTGCCGTCCTCGTGCCGTTGGTCAACCGCCCGGCCGGGGTGCGGGTGCTCTTCACGCAGCGCACCGATCACCTCCATGACCATGCGGGCCAGGTGAGCTTCCCCGGGGGCCGGGTGGAAGAGCGGGATGCAGACCGCGCCGCAACCGCGTTGCGAGAAGCCGAAGAGGAGACCGGCCTCGCTCGCGACCGCGTGCAGGTGCTGGGGCACTTGCCCGACTACGATATTCTGACCGGGTTCCGGGTGACGCCCGTCGTTGGTTGGGTGGAGCCACCCTTCCAGCTGTCGCCGGACCCGTTCGAAGTGGCGCAGATGTTCGAGGTGCCGCTCGAGTTCTTCCTCGAGCCTGCCAATCACCAGCGCCAGTCCAGGGTGGTGAACGGCGTGGACCGCCACTACTATGTCATGCCCTACGAGGGCTGGAACATCTGGGGCGCGACGGCGGGGATACTGTATAGCCTGTACCAGGCGCTGACGCGCGACCAGTGACAAAGGGCAAAGCACCCGTGACCCCGGCGGTCCGGCAACTGCGCGCCGCAGGGATCGACTTCACCGATCATCTCTACGAGTACGAGGAAAGGGGCGGGACGGCGCGATCCGCGCGCGAGCTCGGGGTTGACG
>Ga0335084_10002904_pt1 | contig 16651 bp, 18 predicted proteins | sample Lox_Sample_44_FD_206721 | JGI IMG/M metagenome (GOLD analysis project Ga0335084, IMG submission 206721) | Soil microbial communities from Loxahatchee National Wildlife Refuge, Florida, United States - Lox_Sample_4.4 | ecosystem: Environmental > Terrestrial > Soil > Wetlands | place: USA... | reverse complement strand
CTCAAAGCTCTCCCCCCGCGCCATACTTATCATCGTTACAAACCCCATGGATGTCATGACCCAGCTCGCTCTTAAGGTATCCGGCTTTGACCCTCGCAGAGTAGTGGGCATGGGAGGAATCCTCGATTCCGGACGGTTCAGGACCTTTGTTGCGTGGGAAATGGGGGTTTCCCCTGAGGATGTCGAGGCACTTGTGCTCGGGGGACATGGAGATCTGATGGTTCCCATGCCAAGGTTCAGCACAGTCAAAGGGGTATCCCTCCCTGCACTTCTGAGCCAGGAGCGCATAAGCGCGCTGGTGGAGAGGACAAGGAACGGCGGCGCTGAGATCGTTTCCCTGCTCAAGACCGGAAGCGCCTACTATGCGCCTGCTGCAGCAACGCACCAGATGGTCAACTCCATCATCTTTAATAAAAAAAGAATGCTGCCCTGTGCCGCGTATCTCAATGGTCAGTACAACACGAAGGGGGTCTGTACCGGTGTGCCGGTCCTGCTGGGTAGCGAAGGTGTGGAAAAGATCATAGAGCTGGTATTGAATGAACAGGAAAAGAAGGATTTTGAAAAATCTGTGGCAGCAGTGAGAGAACTCGCAGATAAACTAAAGCTGTAAGACGTCAGCTATCAGCAATCAGCGCTCAGCTTCAAACTGATAATACCTGACCGCCGCTGATGGCTGATTTCTCAAGGAGGCACCGTGATGAACGCCATCAAGATCGCGATCAAGACAGAGACCGATGCAATCGCCTTTTATAAAGAAGCGGCGCTCAAAACAACACATCCCATCGGGAGAAAGATGTTCCTTTCGATCATGGAGGATGAAAGACACCACCTTGAAGACCTTAATTGCATCCTGGAAGGTCTCCATTTAAGAGTCCGTGACGTGGCGAGCCCGATGAAGAAGATGAAGACCGTCTTTGAAAAGGACGGAGACGTCCTGCTTGAAAGGATCAGGCCGACGACGGACGAGATGGAGGCGCTGAAGGTCGCGATGCAGATGGAGAAGGAGAGCATTGAGTTTTATGAAAAGCTTTCAAAGAGGGAAAGCACGCCAAAGGAGCAGGCCTTTTTCGAGAGGCTTCTCTCAGAAGAACAAGAGCATTACGCCATATTTTCCAATACCTATTCTTTCCTTTCTGATTCGGGCAACTGGTTCATGTGGGAAGAACACAGCATTGTGGACGGGGGAACTCCCTGGGCTTGATGTCACATGAATAGTGAGGTGCAGCCAAGCCCGCATGGCAAACACAAAGATCCTTTGGCTTTTTCCTTTTGATCGCTCTATGCCACTTCAATCGTGATTTTTGTTTCGAAAGAGGCGTCCGACCTTCCGGCAAGACAATAGCCCTTCTCGACAGCACCAGGCCCTGCACATCTCACAACACTCAGTCCTCACCCATCATCAAAGTCCGTCCTATTGGACACGCATATAACCCTGAGTCTTGCCATTGGAGCCGGACACCTCTTCCGTATTTATGAATAATCAAGGCGATATAGACACCTGTCAGTCACCATATAAAACTTAATAATAGCTTGATAATATGGCTGGCAATACCCAAGGGGAATGAGCTATTCTATAGAACAATCTTTTCCGGCCTGCGCGCTGCACCCTGTGTTGTGAAAAGCGCAATCAACAAAGTAAACTATAGCGAGTGAATGAAGAACCCTATGCATGCAACAGGGGATGCGCCCGCTATCCATTTCAAGGAGGACACGTACGATGAGCAGAAACATGATAACGGTTGACGGCTGTACCGCATGCGCCCATGTGGTGCACGCAACAAATGAGATTATTACAATCTATCCCATAACCCCCTCTTCTCCCATCGCGGAGATATGCGATGCGAAATCCGCCGCAGGCAAGGTAAATATCTGGGGCTCAGTTCCCCTGGTGAGCCAGATGCAGTCTGAAGCGGGTGTGGCGGGTTCGGTCCACGGCTCTCTCACGACCGGCGCATTGACCACCACCATCTCTGCCTCCCAGGGCCTTCTCCTGATCATGCCCAACATGTTCAAGATAGCGGGGGAACTCACTCCCGCCGTCTTTCATGTGACGGCCCGCTCACTGGCAGCCCAGGCACTCTCTATCTTTGGAGATCACTCTGATGTGATGGCAGTCCGCACCACCGGGTTTGGCATGCTCTGCTCACAGAATGTGCAGGAGTCCATGGACTTTGCGCTCATCGCACAGGCAGCGACCCTTGAATCAAGGATTCCGTTTATTCACTTCTTTGATGGCTTCAGGACGTCCCATGAAGTCCAGAAAATCGAGGAACTCTCCTTTGACGATATGAGGGCGATGATAGACAACGACCTCGTGATCGCACATCGCACAAGGGCGCTCACCCCTGACCGTCCTGTGCTGCGCGGTACTGCCCAGAACCCTGATGTCTATTTCCAGGGAAGGGAAACAGTGAACAAATTCTATAACGCGACCCCTGCCATTGTGCAAAAGGCAATGGACAAGTTTGCCGTAGTGGTGGGAAGACAATACAGGCTCTTTGATTATTACGGCCACCCTGAGGCTGAACGCGTGATCGTGATCATGGGCTCCGGAGGTGAAACCGTACTCAGCACCATCAATGCCTTAAACGCAAAGGGAGAAAGACTGGGGCTCGTTCAGGTGAGGCTCTTCAGACCCTTTGACACCGATGCCTTTGCCCAGGCCCTTCCCTCCAGTGTGAAATCCATCACTGTGCTGGACCGCACAAAGGAACCCGGCGCGATCGGGGAGCCCCTCTACCTTGATGTGAGGACGGCAATCGGCGAGGCCATGGAAAAGGGCACCGCACGGTTTAAGACTTACCCCAAGGTCGTGGGAGGCCGTTACGGCCTCGGCTCAAAGGAATTCACTCCTGCCATGGTAAAGGCAGTGCTGGATAACCTCTCACAGGAAAAGCCGAAGAATCACTTCACAGTCGGTATCAACGATGATGTGGCAGGTACGAGCCTCACGTATGATGAGTCATTCACTGTCGAGGGAAAGGGTGCGTACCGGGCCATGTTCTATGGACTGGGCTCTGATGGAACCGTCGGCGCAAACAAGAACACTATAAAGATCATTGGTTCAGAGACCGACAATTATGCCCAGGGATATTTTGTTTATGATTCCAAGAAGTCAGGCTCCATCACCACTTCCCACCTCCGCTTTGGCAAGGAAAAGATACTCAATCCCTATCTCCTGTCAAAGGCCGACTTCATCGCCTGCCATAACCCATCGTTCCTCGAAAAATATGACATGCTCTCCAGGGCCCAACAGGGTGCCACCTTTCTCCTCACCACGTCACACACGAAGAATGAGGTGTGGGACGTCCTGCCCATAGAGGTGCAGGAGCAGCTCATCGCAAAGAAGATGAAGTTTTACATCATCGATGCCATTTCCCTTGCCGAGGATATTGGTCTCGGGAGCAGGATCAATATGATCATGCAGACCGCGTTCTTTGTCATTTCTGGCATTATTCCAAAAGAGGAAGCGATCAAGGCGATTAAAGCAGAGATCAAGAAGACCTACATGAAGAAGGGAGAGAAAGTCCTCGACATGAACTATGCCTCGGTGGATAAGGCGCTCCAGAACATCGTAGAGGTCCCCGTACCCCAAAAGGTCACAAGCTCCACGCACCTGAAACCACCCGTGCCTGAGGACGCCCCTCAATTCGTCAAAGAGGTATCTGCAAGAATAATTGCCGGTAGGGGGGATACCCTTCCTGTGTCGGCCATGCCCCCTGACGGTTCCTGGCCCACAGGGACCACGCAGTATGAGAAGCGTAATATCGGCATTCATGTTCCGGTATGGGAGCCTGATGCCTGCATCCAGTGTGGTCAGTGCTCCTTTGTCTGTCCCCATGCAACCATAAGGATCAAGGCCTATGACCCTGCGTTCCTGAAAGACGCCCCCAGGGGGTTCAAGTCGGCAGATGCAAAGGGAAAGGAATTCGAGGGCCTGAAGTTCACGGTCCAGGTAGCACCCGAGGACTGCACTGGCTGCGGTTCCTGTGTCTTCGTCTGCCCGGGCTCCAAAAAAGACGCTGAGGGCAAGAAGATCCCCGGGTTCAAGGCCATCAATATGGAGCTCCAGGAACCATTGAGGGCCAGGGAGGCGGCGAATTACGGATTCTTCCTCAACCTTCCCGAAACAGACCCTTCCCGCTTTAATGTCGCCACATTGAAGGGCAGCCAGCTCGTAAAGCCGCTTTTTGAGTATAGCGGCGCATGCGCAGGGTGCGGGGAGACTCCATATCTGAAACTCCTTACCCAGCTCTTCGGCGACCGGCTGCTCATCGCCAATGCCACCGGATGTTCCTCTATTTACGGCGGCAACCTGCCCACTACGCCGTATGCAAAACGGGCGGACGGCAGAGGACCGGCCTGGTCCAATTCCCTGTTCGAGGACAACGCCGAATTCGGTCTCGGGATGCGGCTGACCGCGGACAAGTTCAAGGCCCAGGCCCTGGAACTCTTGGAGGAGCTTGTGCAAAAGCCCTCATACGCCGATGCCAAAGAGCTTTTCGATTCCCTGCGCAACGCGGACCAGACGACACAGGAGAACATCGAGGAGCAGAGAGGTCGGGTGGAGACTTTGAAGAAACGGCTTTCGAAGGACAGCTCCCCTGATGCAAAGAGCCTCCTCTCCCTCGCCGACTACCTCGTGAAAAAATCCATTTGGGCAGTGGGCGGAGACGGTTGGGCATACGACATCGGATACGGGGGACTAGACCAGGTGCTCTCTTCAGGAAAAAATATTAATATCCTGATCCTCGACACAGAGGTCTATTCCAACACAGGCGGACAGATGTCCAAGTCCACTCCCCTTGCTGCGACTGCTCAGTTTGCCGCGGGCGGAAAGACAACCCCGAAAAAGAACATCGGACTGATTATGGCAACGTACGGAAACATATACGTTGCCCAGATTGCCTTTGGCGCCAACCCTGCACAAACGGTAAAGGCATTTACCGAGGCAGAGGCGTATAACGGACCTTCCCTGATTGTGGCGTATTCGACCTGCATCGCGCAGGGCATCGATATGAGCAAAGGGGTTGATGAGCAGAAAAGAGCTGTTGCCTGCAGCCACTGGCCACTCTACCGGTACAACCCTGAGCTTGAGGCCCAGGGGAAAAACCCTCTAGTGATCGACAGCAAGGAGCCGACCATGTCTTTTGAGGAATATGCATATAATGAGAACCGCTACAGGGTATTGAAGACGACCAACCCGGACGTCGCAGCCGCACTTATGAAACAGGCTGAGGCGGATGTGAAGAGAAGATGGAAATACTTAAAGCACAGGGCTTCGTGGTCTCCCGAAGAGCAGGGGTAGCGCGCATCTGTTTTTTGCGTCAGGGAACATTTCTTGAGAAATGTTCTGTAGCCGAACGCTCCGGCGCGAAGCTGCATGCATGAATTAAGGAGGAGGTATATATGGATATATTCGAATTTGCGATGAAAATGGAAAAGGATGGGGAAGGCTACTACCGTGAACTGGCGAAAAAGTCCTCAACAACCGGACTTAGCAACATTTTTACCATGCTTGCAAAGGCTGAAGTGGTCCACCATGAGATATTCAAGAAGATGAAAGAGAATGAGAAGGTGAAGGTTGCCGACACAAAGATATTATCGCAGGTAAAAAATGTATTCGAAACAATGAAAGAAGAAAAAGATATGGAGAGTGCTCTTACGGAGACTGAACTTTACCACAAGGCCGTGGAGGCTGAAAAGCGTTCCAGGGAGTTTTATCTCAGCAAGGCAGGTGAGGTGAAAGACCCTGATCAACAAAAGATCTTCCACACAATCGCTGATGAAGAGAAGAAGCACTACCTTATATTGCAGGAAATAGTGGATTTTGTTTCCAGCCCCCAGACATGGTTGGAAAATCCTGAATGGTACCACCTGGAAGAGTACTAACAAGATAATTCATACACTGAGGAGAGGTATCCGGCTCGAACGGCAAGACTCAGGGTTATGTGCCGGTCCGCATATGCGGACCATTAACAGAGAACAGGAGCAGAATGTTTCTTAGGTGTGCAAACAACGGTATTACCAATAAGGGTTATTGTCTTGCGCAAGAGACGGATACCTTACATATAAAGAAGAACCTCGTGCAGAGACGGGGCTAAATCGAACGCGGACATGTCCGTTATACCTTCGCTTAAATTCGGAGACTTTGAACTCTCCTGGCTCAGAGGGGGGAGATTCGCCCTTGACGGTGGTGCCATGTTCGGGGTAGTTCCCAAGGCCCTCTGGACAAAGAAATACCCTTCCGACGAAGACAATGCGATTCCCATGATCGCCTACCCGCTTCTTCTCAGAACGCCCGAGGCCCTTGTGCTGATAGAATCAGGCCTGGGGAACAAACTGAACGAGAAGCAGAAGAAGATATTCAGGGTAACAGAGGACTGGATGGTACTGGATGACCTGAAGGAGATGGGTATTGCCAGGGATGATATCGGATATGTGATCCTCACCCATTTCGATTTCGACCACGCCGGAGGAGTAATCATGCAAAACGGCAAAGGCAGGAATGAGATCACGTTTCCGAAGGCTCGCCACATTGTCCAGAAGGATGAGTGGGAGGATGTCATGAGTCCCAACATCCGCTCGATCAATACGTACTGGCCTGCGAATAACGAACTCCTGAGAGGAAGCAATCTGCTTCAACTGGTGGAAGGGGACAAGGAGATCGTCAAAGGGGTAAAAGTCATGCATAAAGGGGGCCATACCAAGGGCTTTCAGATCGTGGTAATGGAGTCAAAGGAAGAGACAGCCACTCTCCTCTGTGACCTGATGCCCACCCATGCCCACTTCAATCCCCTCTGGCTCATGGCCTACGACAACTTTCCCCTTGAGGCAATAAAGCAGAAAGAGGAATTGGAGAAGACCTATATCGGAAGGGATGCGTGGTTCACCTTCTACCATGACCCCTTCGTCCTTGCCTGTAAGTTTGACGAAACCGGGAACATCACCCAGAAACTGACGCTATAGTATCGTCAAAGGGTACGGGCTCTGAGGGAATTCCTTCTAGAGCCCGCATCCTTTGACATCGCTTAAAGCCGACTCACATTGCGTCGTGATAAGTAATAAACGCTGTGTTCCCGAGACTCCTTATTGTCCTGGCGGTCCTACAGCTACCTGCCCGACTTGCCTGTGAATCGGGAAGATTAACGCGGTCCTCAGGTTGCCGTTCCCTTGTGTATACTGGTATGACCAGCCGAGGTATTGTTCGTTACCGGCGTTGAAGCAGGGATTCTGATCGCCAACGCTAGTGCCTGTTAATACCACGTCAAGCATGGCAAACCCTGATTTCGGGTATGTTGCGAAAAAACCCGGCAGAATATCCGCAACATTCACCACATTCACCTGGTCAGGAATAGGTATGGCAATGGAAAGGCAGTGCTCCTGTTCATCGCATATGATGCCTTCCATCACTCGTGTGCAAGTTCCTAACGTTGTGGTGAGGGCGTCTGAAGGTGTCATGATTATCCACCAGTTGTGCGTATCCGGGTCGTTGTTGGCGATTTTATATCTCGGCATGAGCTTTTGGTTGCTATCAATTACCCACGGACAGGTGGGGCAATCGTGTATAATGGTAGCGGCATTGACAAGAGAGTGGAAGTCCGGAACCCCGTTGAAGCCAGCATCAGTGTATAGCCACACATTAAGCCCACCAAAAAGAACTACCGTGCGCAAGGTCTCCATCTGCCCCCATCCTATTAACGCCCCTGACGCCGGCTCTTCCACGTCGTAGCTGATATATCCGGCATAGTACTGCACGCCGTTTATAGTCTTTATCATAGCAGTCTTGGCAGCTGCCGGCATCATGGCGATCACCCCTAAGCAGGTATTGCTTGACACGTCGTAAGGGGTTAAGTGAACGGCATAATCGAACAACGCCACGCTTTTGAAATTACGGACCAGGGCGGAAACATGCACGTCAAGGTTCGTCACATTCGCAATGGTAAAGACCATTTCCAGATGCTCAGGATTCACGATGAACCCCGTGGGCACCTTGCAGATAAAGGGAAACACGACTTCTGCACTCGGCCCTTCAATGGAATAGGCAGTGCCCGCACACAATATAAGCGACAGCGCGGTCAATCCTATGATCAGTGATTTCTTCATTTTGACCCCCTGTTCTCAAAAGAGCATTCATAATAATTTCGGGGTTGTTCCGCCTTCAGCTCACAAACAACCCCCTTCCCCTTTATACTCTTTTTCAATTCTCACCTCCCTCTGCAATCAAAGCCTTCAAAAACAACAAGGCCAAACTCACCAAAGGGATTTCTCCTTCGGCAGCTCGGCCATCTTCTCTAAGACCCGCCGCTTTCCGCCCCCTCCTCGCAAAGGGTTTGGTATTATCGGGAGAGCCTGATATTTATTATCCTTATACCATATAAGAGTGATGAGTGCTATCAGCCCATATCTGAAGTTTCCGTAGGTCTTCTTCCTACATAATTTGGGAAGATGCAATTTGCAACATTTATTTCTGCGTCCAGTCAACGCTACAATTGAATGCCTAAAGGGTGTTCGCTCAGGAAGCAACAAAAATAGCGTTTTGCGTGTTTAACCTGAACCACTATTTTATCCTTGAAAATTCCTCACATATCTGGTATTTAATAGGTGCGATGGCAGAGGAGCGAAAAATAACCGTTTCTGAGGGACACTTCAGGAATATTGAAAAAAAGGTCGACAGCCTCAAGCTCCTCATAGACGTTTCGACGCTCATCTCTTCAACCCTCGAGTTAGATGAACTGATGCCCCTTGTCATGGAGAAAGCAAAAAATGTGATGGACGCAGAGGCCTGTTCCATCCTCTTCTACAACAGGGAAACAAACAAGCTTGAGTTCGAGGTCGCCATGTGCGATGAGGACAATACATCCGAGTTCCTGAAGAAGACCATAAGCCTCGAGATGGGACAGGGCATCGCGGGCTGGGTCGCGGAAAATCAAAAACCCCTTGTCATCGAGGATGTCACAAAAGACAGCCGGTTCTTTAAGGGTGCGGACAAGATAACGGGGTTCACTACCAAGGCCATCATCGCGGTCCCTCTTGTGGGCAGGGGAGGTCTCATCGGTGTTGCTGAGATCATCAATCCCTCAAAAAAGGAATACGACCCCGAGATCTTTGAGCTCCTTTGCAAACAGTTCGCCATCGCCATCGAAAATGCCAGGTACCACAGGGACTCCATCGAGAGAGAAAGGCTCAAACAGCAGCTCGAGATTGCCGCCTCACTCCAGCAGAGTTTTCTTCCTGCATCACCCATAGTGACCAAAGGGAGTGTGACGGTCTCTGCAGTGAATATCTCCGCAACACAGGTGGGAGGCGATATCTATGATTTCATCGAAACCGCTGACGGCAAACTTGGTGTTCTTATAGGTGATGTCTCGGGCAAGGGGATATCCGCAGCCCTCTATATGGCAAAATTCATCAGTGAATTCAGATATGTGTGCCACAAGATAGATACCCCTGATCTCGCACTGAAGCGTTTGAATTCCCTTGTTTCGGGCGCTCCCAGAGGAATGTTTCTGACCGCCATTTACGCAATAGTGGACACAAAGACAGGAAGTCTTCGTCTCTCCGTTGCAGGACATCCTCCCCTTCTCCTGCTCTCCAGGGGCGAGGTCACGGTGGTGAGTCTCCCCTCAGGTCCTCCGCTCGGCATCATTCCCACAGAATACCCTGCAACCACCCTCATCCTTGAAAAAGGAGACCGCATCCTTTTCCTCACTGACGGCGTGTTTGACGCAAAGAACAAGGCAGGTGAGAGAATAGGCTTCGAATCTATTACCGAATTCGTCAAGAGCCAGATGCAGGCCGATGAACTTATTCACAGGATTGTTGATTACGTGAACGACTTTTCAAAGGGCACGGAGAGAGCTGACGATCTCACCCTGGTGGAAATACGGCGGAATGCGTAACCAGGGATGAAGGACTGCGCTCTCATCACGGTCCCCTCAGATCCCAAGTACCTCTCGGTAATCAGGTCGGTCACGGTCACCATGGGAGGCCTCAGTAACATGACCGATTCGGTGATAGAAGATGTGAAGCTTGCCGTTGATGAGGCCTGTGCCAACGTAATAAAGCATGCGTACAGGGGGGACACCCGCCAGAAGATTGTGGTAAAATTCAAGCTCAGGAAAAAAGGGTTCGAGGTAATCATCGAGGACAGCGGCATCAAGGCCCGGCCGGAATTGATCGCAGGGAGAGACCTTGAGGAGGTAAGGCCCGGAGGGCTTGGCATCCATTTCATCAAGAGGACGTTTGATGTCTTTCAGTTCGATGAAAAGAAAACAAAAGGGAACAGGCTCAGGCTCATACGGTACTTAGGGGGAGGCAATGAAGATCGAAATCTTGGACAGTAAAGGGCTTAAAGTAATGTCGGTTACAGGGGACATCGATATGTATTCTTCCCCTGATCTGAGAAAGGAATTGATGCAGCTCGTCCGCAAAAAGGTTTCGCCCCTGCTCGTTGACTTCAGGGGGGTCTCTTACATCGACAGCTCCGGCATCGCGACCTTTGTAGAGGGATTAAAGAACATGATGACCTACGGGGGAAAACTGAGGCTCATCGGAATCCCCGAGAAGATTATGGAGATCTTCTGCTTTGCAAAGCTGGACAGGGTCTTTGAGATTTACGGAACCTTTGACGATGCCTGCAATAACTGAAGATATTTTCGGCTTCATCGGGAGAAAAGCTACCTCAGCATTCAAAGACCTCCATGACGCGTCAAAGCTGATTAACGATACCTTCTATTGGACCTTCATCTCACCCTTCAAGGGAAAGGCGATACGGGTGAAGGCCATCATATCGGAAATGGTGAAGGCAGGGTACAACTCAGTTCCTATCGTCTCGGTCATCTCCTTTTTTGTGGGCATCATCCTCGCGCTCCAGGCAGCATACCAGCTGAAACGCTTTGGGGCCATGATCTACGTGGCAAACCTCGTAGGCGTATCCCTCACAAGGGAGCTTGGTCCCATCCTCACTGCCATTATCGTATCGGGGAGAAGCGGATCCGCCTATGCCGCAGAGATCGGGTCCATGAAAGCTGCCGAAGAGGTGAATGCCCTCATCAGCATGGGGATCAACCCCATTCGGTTCCTCGTCACCCCCAAGCTCGTTGCCCTCATGGTAATGCTGCCGTGCCTCACCGTCCTGTCTGATTTTATCGGGATTGTGGGAGGGCTCATCCTTTCCGCAGGTGCACTTGATATAAATCCCTATTCCTATATCCAGCAGACCATCAATGCACTGCTGGTGAAGGACATTGTCACAGGGCTTGTGAAGGCATGGGCCTTCGGCGCAGTGATTACCATTGTGGGGGCATACCAGGGGTTCAAGGTAACAGGAGGCGCCGAGGAGGTAGGCAGGAGAACCACCTCTTCTGTGGTTGCCTCCATCTTTCTGGTAATCGTGTTCGACCTCTTCTTTACCACCCTGTTCTTCTACTTTACCTAGATGGAAAACGCGATAGAGGTAAGAGATCTTATAACCCAATACGGGGACCGGGTGATCCTCAAGGGGGTAACTCTTTCCATACCAAAAGGAAAGACCGCCGTAATCCTTGGAGGGAGCGGCTGCGGCAAAAGCACACTCCTCAACCACCTCATAGGCCTCCTGAAACCCACCTCGGGAAAGATACTCATCGGTGGAAAGGATATCACGGGGCTGGATGAGGCCGGATTCAACGAGGTGAGAAAAAAAATGGGGGTCCTCTTTCAGGGTGCGGCGCTCCTGAACTCTCTGACCATTGCGGACAATGTGGCCCTCCCCTTGCGGGAACACACCAAGCTTGAGGAGCCGACCATCCAGATCATGGTCCGCATGAAGCTCAACCTTGTGGGCCTCTCGAAGTTCGAGCATTTCTACCCGTCCCAGTTGTCCGGAGGCATGAAGAAACGGGCGGGCATTGCGAGGGCCATTGCGTTGGACCCCGAGCTGCTCTTCTTTGATGAGCCCTCAGCCGGACTTGACCCTGTGACCGCGGCAGGCCTTGATGAGCTTATCATAAAACTGAGGGACGTCTTCAGGATGACCATCATCGTGGTGACTCATGAACTCCCCAGTGTATTTATGATTTCTGATTATGTTATTATGCTTGACCTTGGAGAGGTGGTCTTCGCAGGTACCCTGGATGAACTGAAAATGTCCCAGCACCCCAGGGTGAGAATGTTCCTTGAGAGGCATGCGGAAAAAGAGACCTACTCCCCCGAGGACTATTTCAGGTTTATCGCGGGGAACTGAGGAGGGGCAATGGCTTCATTCCTGAAGGAAGAAATTAAGGCAGGCGTCATTATTGTGGTATCTTTTGTCCTACTGAGCGGATCGGTGATCCTCATCGGCGGCACCCAGTTCTTCGAAAAGCTTGATCCCTATTACATGAAAGTAATGAACGTGGCAGGCATTGAGGAAGGCGCTCCGGTGAGGCTCGGAGGAGTGCGGATAGGGAAGGTCCTTAAGGTGAAAACCCCCTCCTCTCCCGGTGAGCCTATTACCATCACACTCGGCGTGAAGAAGGGAACGGTTCTCTACAAGGGAATAAAGGCCTCCATTGCGCAGGTCGGTTTTGTGGGTGACCTTTATATCCTGCTTGCCATGGACAAAACGACCAGCGAGCGCTTCGCGCCAGGCGACACAATACCGGCGGAGGAACAGGTACCGTTCTCCATACTTATGGCACGGCTCGACAGTATTTCGCTTACTGCGGACAGCCTCCTTAAGGATATCGGGAGCCTCTTCAACGACAAGAACAAGAAAGAGCTAGGAGATATCCTCAAGAATACGAATTCTGCCATTTCCTCGGGCTCAACAAATATCGATAATGTCCTCCTGAGCCTTAACAGGACAGCCGAAGAACTCAGGGACGTCCTCCAGGAGGTAAAGAACAAGCCATGGAGCGTAGTGTACAAGGAAGAGAAGAGAAGGGAGGAGTGAAATGCGGAAGCGAATGACCATGTTCTTGCTTATCACGGTGTTCACGGTGTGTGCGGCGTGCAGCATGCCCGAGACCCAGATCTATAGTCTCCACCTGCCTACACCGAAGAGTTCAACGAACAAGAACACAAATGCCTCCATTGCCATACTGATACATTCTCCCAAGTACCTCGCCCAGTCTTACATCGCCTACAGGAAATCCCCTTATCAACTTCTCATATCAAGATACTCAAAGTGGGAATCTTCTCCTGAAGATATGGTGGGCCATGCCATGAGGGATGCCCTCTCTGCAAGCGGGTTCTTTAAAGAGATAAAGACATCGTATGTGGTACCCGCAGGTTTTTACTCCCTTACCATAGACCTCAAGCGGTTCGAAAGGATGGACGAGGGAGAAGATTCCTTCGGCGAACTCTCCTTTGAGGCAACCCTCCGTTCGCCTGACGGCAAAGACGTCTATCAGGGAAGCGTCAGCAAAAGGACAAAGCTGGAAGACAGGAGCTTTATGAGTTTGGCAAAGGGATTGAGCACCAGCCTCGCGGAGGGGATTGCGGAGATCAGGAGTAACGTAGGAAGATCTCTCAGGCAATAATTCCGTTCTTATTCCCCTCTTTTGAGCCTTCTTTGCCCGCAACGACCATCTCAACGAGACTAACGAGGGTCTCCCGCACTCCATGCAAAAAAAGGTGGATGTCAAATCTCATCGCTTCTCAAAAAGAAAGAGGGCGAAGAGAATACAGGACACAAACGACATGGCTGCGCCATAGTAGAATAGGGCCTGGGGGGCAATGTGCTGCCACAGGGCTCCTCCGATAATCCCCGAAGGAAGGGCAGTGAGTCCGATGACAGTATGATAGACACCATAACTTGTTGCTTTGATTTCAGGCTTAATAATGGTCGCCACATATGCCCTCTGGACACCTTCATTCATGGCAACAAACAACCCATAGGCCCCGAAAAGAAGCCATGCGTGGAGAGGACTCGTGGACAAACCAAAACCCACACATATGAGGGAAAAGAAAACATAACTCGCGAGAATGACTTTCCGTTTGCCTATTCGGTCAGCCAGTATTCCTGCAGGAGTCGAGAGGGCGGCAGATACTGCATTGAAGGAGAGATAGAGGAGAGGGATTGTCCCTGCCTTTATCCCGAGGTCCTGCGCCCTCAGGACAAGAAAGGCATCGGATATCTTACCAAGGGTGAAAACGGCCGCAATCAGCAGAAAAAGTTTGAACCTCCTGTCAAGTCCTTGGAGGCTGATCTTGGGAAGCTCGTCTCCCCGGGAACCTTTTATGTCTTTCACAAAAATGGCAATGGTAGCCACAGCAAAGAGACCGGGCACCATGGAAAGCCAGAAGACGGTCTGGATACTGCCATGGAAAATACCCATGAGCGCAAATGCAATTCCCGGCCCGATGACCGCACCCACCGTGTCCATGGATCGGTGAAAGCCAAATGCCTTTCCCAAAATCTCTCTCCTTGTGGAGTCTGCGATAATGGCATCCCGTGGAGCGGTGCGCACCCCTTTGCCAAAGCGATCGGTAAACCTGTAAATAAGGACATGCACCCATGATCCTGCGGTGGCAAGGATAGGCCTGCTGAACACAGATATCCCGTATCCCCAAAATATAAGGGCCTTTCGTTTTCCCACCCTGTCAGAGAGCCATCCGGAAAAGACCTTGAGGATGCTCGCCGTGCTCTCCGCAATCCCCTCGATGACCCCGATGGATGTCTTGGATGCATGCAGAACATTGCTCAGATAAAGGGGGATGAGGGGGTAGATCATTTCAGAACTCACATCCATAAACAGGCTCACCACGCCGAGGACAAAGACATTTTTTGGGAAACCGAGGACCTCTTTCATGGTGTGATATTATAAACAATGATAGAGATCGATGGAAGTTTTGGCGAAGGCGGCGGACAGATACTCAGAACCGCCCTGAGCCTTGCCTGCCTTTTTCACAGGCCCTTCAGGATATTCAATATCAGAAAGAGCCGCAAAAAACCGGGTCTCATGCCCCAGCACCTTACCGGAGTCAGGGCAGCACAGCTCCTCACCCGTGCAGAAGTACGGGGCGACCACGCTGGTTCCATGGAACTCTCTTTTTCGCCGGGAAAGGTGAAGGGAGGAAACTTTTTCTTTGACATCGGCACCGCCGGCTCGACAATACTCGTTCTCCAGACCCTTATCCCTGCTCTAGTTCTTTCAGGAGAAAGGACGACCCTCACCCTTGTGGGCGGCACACACGTTCCCTTCAGTCCCTCGTTCCATTATGTAAGAGACGTGTTTCTTCCTTTTTTGAAAAAGACAGGAATAGAGATAAGCCTCTCTGTCGAATCCTACGGGTTCTATCCAAAAGGCGGAGGCAGAATACGTGCTGAATTGTTCCCTTTGCATGAGGTAATGCCCTTACGCATTGCGGACAGGGGAAAGATGCTCGACGTGAAGGGGATCTCAGGTGTTGCAAACCTCCCCTTGTCCATCGCCGAAAGGCAGAGGAATGCGGCACTCGAAAAGCTCCTCCCTCATGCTAGTGATTACTCACATCAGGTGGACATTGAGTTGCTTGATGTGTCCTCACCAGGGCAGGGGACGTTCATCTTCCTGAAGGCAGAGAGCGAGCACTCAGTCGCAGGATTCACCGCCCTGGGTGAAAGGGGGAAGAGGGCCGAAGCGGTGGGAGAAGAGGCTGCGACGGAACTCATTGAATACCTCGGGACAGATGCAGCCCTTGATTCCCATCTGGCAGACCAGATAGTCCTCTACCTCTCCCTTTGCAGGAAGCAGTCCCTGTTCACCGTCTGCCGCATCACCCGCCATCTTCTCACAAACCTTTGGGTAATCGGTCTGTTCCATGAATTCAGTCATGATGTCGACGGAGAGATCGGAAAGCCCGGGACTGTGAGAATCAATTAACCAGTTTTTACTTTAAACCCCCCATCGTGGCACGCTGTATATTCCTCTCAGGGCGAACCGCCTGCCCTGTTTTTGCAAATTCAAGATCAGAGACCTGCCCCTGAGTATCTTTTTCCAAGGTAACATCGAACCCGCCCGTAGTGCCATATGGATAGGAAACATCATTGCTCTCCCTTTCTTATTTATCTCTATTTATAAAATTTGTCTTCTTAATTAAAAGGAGCAGAACCATGCCAGCACATATTGAAAGAGTTATAATCGCTGCAGCATAAACATGGTGATTTTCAGGAAAAGGCACTATGCCTAACTGAAGACCAAGAAATGCTATGCCAACTGTCACGATATAACATGTGCCTTGGAACAGAAAAACTTTCATTTTAGCCCCTCGCTTAAAAAACTCTTTGAGTGTTGAAGTTCCATAAACAAGAATAATCAAGTAGGCGATGCAAGCGACTACGAAATCAATCCACTTTTTAGGAAGAAATTTGCCGAGCAGAATGTCAGATAATAGATAAAATAGCAGAATTAAGAAACCGGTCAAAATAAGGTAAAGTTTATCCATTACTTTGTTCTTCATTATATCCCAAAATTATTGTGAAAAATAAACTGGGTATCTTGGGGTCAAACCTTCATCCTCGTATTGACCGCGTCATCACAGCTGCACTCTATCACAATCGTGATTCAAAAACTATACATTTCTTGCTTTTTTCTAGGGATTTTTTGCAGGCTGGGGATTCATCTTTTCAAAAAAGAAAAAGCCTGCCTCTGAAAAGGCAGGCTTTGCGTCCAACTCATTTGCAGATCAAACAAAAGAAAAGATT
>Ga0335084_10002903_pt1 | contig 16652 bp, 16 predicted proteins | sample Lox_Sample_44_FD_206721 | JGI IMG/M metagenome (GOLD analysis project Ga0335084, IMG submission 206721) | Soil microbial communities from Loxahatchee National Wildlife Refuge, Florida, United States - Lox_Sample_4.4 | ecosystem: Environmental > Terrestrial > Soil > Wetlands | place: USA... | reverse complement strand
GTGCGCCGCACAGGTCCGCTTCCGGGAGCAAAGCGGACATGACTTTTTCCGGAGGTCCGCTTTCACGGTCGCTATTCGGGGCAAAGCAGACATGAGGTTTTGCGGCGCAAATGTCGCCTCCTGACCCGGAGCAGACATTCAGTCTCATCGTCGGTTATGACGGTGATGCGAACATTGCCGGTCAATCGCACCGCCGCGCGGCCGCTTGCAGTTTGCTCAACAACGCTACAACGTCGAACTTACCCAGCAGGAAGATAGGCATGGCCATCCCAGAAGAGATCAACACCGACATGCGTGTCTTCTGGAACGGGAAGGGTGGCCACACCTGGGTGGCTCGCCAGGAGCATACCGACATCACGCTCACGCCTGTGACGGACGCCTTGCTCACTTTTGCCGCGCCGCGCGCAGGCGAACGGGTGGCGGATATCGGCTGTGGCTGTGGTGCGCCCACACTGGAGTTTGCGCGCGCCGTTGGCCCTTCCGGCCGCGTCGTGGGGATGGACATCTCCGGGCCGATGCTGGCTGAGGGTGAAAGGCGCGCAAACGCCGCCGGCATCGCGAATGTCGATTGGCGACAGGCCGATCCCGCCACGGCCACGCTGGACGAATACGATTTGTTGACCTCGGCCTTCGGCGTGATGTTCTTCGGCGATAGGGTGGCGGCTTTCACCAATATGCGTCGCGGCGCCGCTCCGGACGCGCGCATTGCGCTCGTCTGCTGGCGCACGCTGGCCGAAAACCCGTGGATGGAGGTGCCGATGGCTGCAGTCGCGCAGCACCTGCCGCCGCGGCCGAAGCCGGTGCCGAACGCTCCCGGAATGTTCGCCTTCGCCGATCCAGAGCACGTCACCGAGGTTCTCACTACGGCCGGCTGGGCGCCGCCGCGCTTCGAGAAGCTCGATATGGACCTCGACATCGCCGCCGGCCGCGGGCTGGAGGAGGCTGTGGTTCAATCAACCCAAATCGGCGCCGTTAACAGTTGGCTGCGCAACCAGCCGGCTGAGGTCGTCTCCGCCGCCGTCGCCTCCCTCCGTGACGCGCTCGCGGCTTATGCGGACGGTCCCAGCGTGCGCCTGCCGGGCGCGATGTGGTTGATCAGCAGCGCGCCTGCCTGAACGAGCGACGCTGCTAACTAGCTTTTTTGGTGTCCGCTTCTGGCCCACAGCGGACATCCTTGGTTGCACCGCACACGTCCGCCTTCGATGGGGAAGCGGAACTGATCACGCTTGATGTTTGTCGATGTATTTATTCAGCCTGTTCGACGAGGTGCACGTTATGCCTTCTGACTCGTCTCAATGCCAAAATCGGCAACGCAAAGTCGCCTCGTAAGGCTTTGTGTAAGCGCTCTATGCAGTTAGATGATCGGCTCAATGGGAACGAAGGGAGGCCATAGGACACGTCGAGACCTCCTAGAAATGTTTCTTAACCGCAAATATCTGTCGTTATCGTCATTTGTGCCACGATTTATTGAATTGAGTAGAAGCATAATTTGCAAAGTTTGCCGCCATAGACTCATTTCATAGCGGCCAAGCCGCTCGAAACACTTGCCGTGGGTACTGGCGAGCCACAAGAACGACCGCGCAATACAATTATGGGTGACACCAGGTTTGACAGCATGTCCTGCTTGGCTTGGGTTGCCTGTGTCGTCCAACTCAAGACAGCTTTGATCGCCGTCGGTCTGAACTGCGAGTGTGAGTGGACGAATAAGACGGTAAAACACGTCCAGTCTGGTGGCCGTGTCTTTCCGTTTGGCAATCGTTTCGGCGTGAATGTTTAGCAGCCCGCTCTCAATTGCTATCGCGCGACGAAGCCGCCAGAGTAACGAGACGAGCCGGGCGACGAGTTCAATTTCAAAATTCGTTCGGGGACGATAATCGTTGTAAATTGCCCGTTGTAGGGCTTTGTAGTCGGCGGGATCTTCGAGACCTCCAATTGTAGTTTCGGCCGTAAGTCCGTGACGGACAGCATTTCGCCGTGAGCGTCGCTTGCCGGCCTCGGTTCTCGGTCCGGTGCTGTTCTTGGCATTTAACCGATTGGCGGCGATCTGTTTGTCCGTAGTCATTAGTCTTTGGTCAGCGTTTCAGTGGATTCGTTGGCAGCCTTTGTCTCCGTTTGTTCTTCATTGGGGTGGGTTTGCTCCCAAAGTTGCCGCGCGACGGGGAGTGCGTTGATGTTGAGAGCCTTCCACCAAAACATTTCGTCCCTGGCCTGATGCAATTGTCGATGATGGCCGCGGCAGAGCGGCACAGTGAACTCATCGCTGACTTTGACACCCAAAGCTCTCGGTTGTGCAAAGCGCAGGTGATGCGGATCGGAAGGGTGACGGCCGCATACAATGCACGGCTGCGAAGCCACAAACCGAAGATGCAGCTTATCTCGGCGACGTTTCGGTTCAGCCAAAGTGAGGGCGGACTTGTCGATCTTGCCAGGGGAAAGATCTGGAATTGCGGGCGCAATCGGCGGAGCGGCCACTGAGGACCGCGTTGGTGTCATGCGTTCTCGAAAATGATCGGTCACGGGAGGCGATTGGCGACGGCCATAGTAGCGAGAGGGTCGCGGGATGGGTGTGGTGTCATCGGGATGAAAACCCGTTCGGACTCGCGCGGTCTCCGGTATTGGGGAACCGAGTAATGGCTTCTGCGCTATTTGGCTCTTTCGATAAAGCTCAAGCCCAAACGGTTTGCCGAAAGTTGCCAGCGCACGTTTGGTCGCGTCGGTTTCTGCTGCCTTGAGTGCGATATCGTGGACCTCGGCAGGGGAGGTACCACGGCTTTCGCCAGATCCATGGCCCTCGCGGATAATGGTCGCGCTACCGGCGTGCACCGTAATCCGCACTCTCGCGATGTAGATGGCAAGGAATGATCCGCGGTTTTCCCGGGTAAGGGCGCAGCGGGATTCCAATGTCTCACGGTTCCAGCCATCAAAGCCAAAGATCCGATTGGCTTCGGAGATTGCGTACCAACCTTCGATGTAAGAAAGCTCGCGTCCATTGGCCTCGCGTGTGCGGATGTGTCGGTGATTGAGATTGCGCTGCAAAGCCTGCAGCTGTTTTGCAGAGAAGCCCATCACCGTGTCCTCACGCTCAAGACCGGCTCCGGATTGGAAAGCGTAACGCCTGTGATGTCGGCGCCGTCTTTGAGTTCGCTCAGTAACTCCTGCCGCTTGAGCCGTGGGTCTCTCGCTTCCCAATAGATGCTGGGGACGGCCGCTTCATCGAGCACCAGCAGCGATGGCATGCCAGGGCGGATCGAGACCGTAAAATCAGGCGCGATGATCTTTTTGAGATCGAGCTCAACCATCACGTCCTTGGCAATTTGCCGGCGTTTGGAGGCTCGATCCTGTAGCCGGTCGAGGCGCTCTTGCATCTCAGCGATCCGGCCTTTGAGCCCGTTGGCGAGGGCTTCATCGGCAAGCGCCGAGCGGACAATGGTGGCGATGATCTCGTGTAAATCAGTAAGCCCCTCTACCGTATCGGCGAGCGTTTGCTCGTCGATTTGGGGGTCTTCCGTACGGATCCGGTCACGGACGGCGCGGTAGGTGATAGCGGCAAAGTCGAGACTCATGGCAAACTCCAATTAGCAGGCTATCAACATTTTATATTGATGAGGCGTGGGAATGTCAACAGAAAATGTTGATTTTATCACTTCGGCCCAATGTCGTGGCGCGCGAGGATTGCTAGGTCTGACCCAACCAGCACTGGCCTCGAAGGCGAAGCTGGGACTTTCAACGATCGTCGACTTTGAACGGTCCAGAAGGCCAGTATCGAGTGGGGCGGTTCAAGCTATCCGTGAAGCCCTCGAGCTTGCCGGCATCGAATTCATTGACGAAAACGGGGGCGGCCCTGGCGTCCGGCTCCGCAAGCGCCAGCGGCTCAAAAAGCCCAAATAGTCTAAGAATGGGGTAGGGACCCGCTCATGCGCAAAACATCACATTGCGCAACGAAGCCAAATTTAGAACGCGAAAGGCAGAGGGTGGGGCGCCCTCGTTTATTTGATATCAGCAAGCCTTCCTCGCCCACCGCACTAGTAGGCTCCGAATCCGCCGGCGCTCTGCTTTAGCCTCGCGGGTGTACAGTCCATGTTTGCGTGCATTCTGGTTCCCACGTGGTGCACCGGAGCCCGGCGCGCCCCCGTGCATACGACAACGTCTCTTGCCGCTGACAGCGGGTGACTTGCAGGATCCACCAGAGCGGGTTTTGGCGCCGCAACGTATGCTGGACAGCATTGGTGCAGTGTTACGCTTGTGAGTACTCGTCATTGGTGCGCTCCTCTGTCAGCGCGGACTATGGAGGGCTGCGCGCACCACTCAATGATCGGCATCGGCTGCCGTGTGCGCATCAGCTGGTTATGCCGCTACTCCCGCCAAGGAGGAAACCGTTGTTGGACTTCCATCAAAGTTGCAGACGTCCGCGCAAGCTTGTTGAACATATTTCCAACGATTTCGATCTCCGCGGTACTTTTTGCGGTTGCGAGCCGCCGCGCAAACTCCATTGTGAGGGAGTGCACGGCAGCGACTTCAGTAGCCAGCATAATTTGAGTCGGCGCCCTCGATTTGGCTCCTCCGATGATCGAAGCGGTGAAATTCAACCGCTGTTCTTCATCGACGGCGTCATTGTTTAAATATACGCTATCGAGTTGGTGAAAAATGCCCGCCAAAAGATACTGATCGACAGTGCCGAAGGCTGCCCGAAACTTTTCGGCTTCGTCAGGAGTAAGCCTCTTTTTATCGGTAGCGTTTGTTTGATTTGATTCTTGCGCCGGCCGAACGTCCTGAGAGGAAGCTGCCGTTTCAGATTGGTGCGCAGAACGCGTTGAGTCGTTTGTTTGATTTGATTTTTGCGCCGGCCGAGCTTTCCGAGAGGAAGCTGCCGTTTCGGATTGGTGCGCAGAACGCGTTGTGTCGTCAGATTTCATCTGAACGCTCCTATGGGTTGGTACGCGTACCGCAGCTAACCCTGGCGTTCAGAAAACGCGCTAATAGTCTTCTAGCACAGAACGAGCAGATGTAAAATAACTTCGTTTCGACTCGTTAACGTTGGCTACTTTGCATGGGGTTGTTTTTCAGTTTTTGCAGACAAGGCCTTCCGGCTGGTGTGATCCAATCAACATCGACGTATTCGTCCGCTCCTCATTTGGCAAAACGAACCCAAATTAGGAATCGTTCATTGTCATGTGCATCGGCAATATTGATGTAAATCATGCCACCCAAGGGTCATAGCCGGCTCCAGCGCGATGATGCTCCCGGTTGCGAGTACGGGGTTCGCTAGGGTCAGAGATCGGTTAGACTTGAGCTGGTTCGCCACCACCTCTCAAGCGAATGGCATTTGATACAATGGAATTGCGCCATCTCCGTTATTTCGTGGCCGTCGCGGAAAAGTTGCATTTCTCGCGCGCGGCAGAGCAACTGAATATCTCGACGCCGACGCTCAGTCATCAAATCCAGGCTCTTGAAACGATGCTTGGCGCGCAACTTCTTTCACGCAGGAAGAAGAGCGCCGTAACGCTGACGCACACCGGCAAGCGCTTTCTTGAAGAAGCCCGTGCAACACTGCGGCAGGCTGAAAATGCAGAACTTGTCGGAAAGCAGGCTGCGCGCGGCGACATCGGCTCCTTAGCAATCGGCTATATATTATCGGCGAGCTCCATTGGTTTACTACCCGAGCTGATTGCAAGCTTTCAAAAAGAAAATCCAAATGTTCTGTTACAGATCGGCCGCATGGAGACGTTTCCACAAATGAAAGCGCTTATCGATGGCATCCTCGACGTCGCTTTCATTCGAGCGCCGCAGCGCTATCCCGCCGAACTCACCGGTTTCGTCGTCGACCGCCATCCCTACTATGTCGCCATTCCGCAAGGGCATCATCTGGCTCAGCGCAAGCAGATCACTCTCGCCATGCTTGCCGAGGAGTCCTTTGTCTCTGGTTCCCTGGAGATGGAAGTTGGTTTTTGGGGTAATCTTGGCGCCGTATCGAAGCCGGGGCAGTCGCTTCGCATCGTTCAAAGAACACCGGACATATTTTCTCTGCTGACCCTCGTTGCGGCCGGAGTGGGACTGGGGATTATCTCTGCGCCAATGCAAACCGTCGGAATTCCGGGCATCGTCTATCGAAAAGTCGTAGGCGCCCTGCAGGAAGCCGAAATTGCAGTAGCCTATCGAAAGAGAGAAAGCGCGCCAGTTGTTAAATCGTTTCTTCACCGGCTACGGGCTAGAGCGCGTGAGCATTCATGAGTTTAGTGGACCGGTTCAAATGACGCATGCACAGACGGTATTCAGTTCCGGCGATGACCGCCATGCATGATTCCGGCGTCCGCCTTCCGCTTCTTCTCCAGCCAATTGCCCTGCGCGGAATTTTTGCCCGTAACCGCATCGTCGTTTCGCCAATGTGCCAATATCGATCGGAGAGCGGCGGTCCAACCGACTGGCATCTTGTGAGCTTGGGAAAATACGCAATTGGCGGCGCCGGGATTGTCTTTACAGAAGAAACGGCGGTGGAGGAAAGTGGGCGCAAAACCTATGAATGCGCCGGCATATATTCGGACAACCATATCCCGGCCTACCGCAGGATTACCGAGTTTATTCGCAGTCTCGGCGCGATCCCGGCCATTCAATTGGGCCATGCGGGTCGAAAGGCTTCCAGCGATTTGCCGTGGAAGGACTTCAGGCCGCTGGACCACAGCGATGCGGCGCGTGGTCTAAAGCCATGGATTGGAGTATCCGCGAGCGCCATCCCGGCTCCTCGCGAGGGCTCGTCGATACCGATTGCAATGTCGGTGAGCGACATCCGCAGGATGATCGAAGTTTGGCGGGACGCTGCTGTGAGAAGTGTCGATGCAGGATTCGATATTTGCGAAATTCATGGCGCCCACGGATATCTGATCCACCAATTCCTCAGCCCGCTCGCGAACCAGCGCAACGACGGCTACGGCGGCGATTTAAATGGCCGAATTCGCTTTGCTCTGGAGATAACAGAGGCAGTCAGGGCAGTTTGGCCGCAAGACCGCCCACTGTTTTTTCGATGCTCGGCCACCGACGGTCCAGGAGGCCAGTGGACTATCGACGATACCATCGTGCTCGCGAGCGAGCTGTTGCAACGTGGCGTGGATGTCATCACCTGTTCGTCAGGTGGCATAGGCGGACCGATCAATACGGAAATTGTGCCGCGTGTTCCGGGCTACCACGTCGCCTATTCGGAACGCGTGCGGCGCGAGGCAGGCATAAAAACTGTTGCTGTTGGGCTGATTACTGAAGCGCGTCATGCCGAGCAGATACTCTCCGCCGGACAAGCGGATCTAATCGCTCTCGCGCGCGAACTTCTTTACAACCCGCATTGGCCTGTTCATGCTGCCAAGGAACTTGAAATCGAGAACTATCTCGACATTCTTCCCTTCGACCTTTCGTATTGGCTCAAGCGCCGGGAAGAGGTACGTCGTCTGAAACCGAAATAAGCGCAATTGAATCATCGCGGAGAATGCCGTGTTTCGGCGTGTGACCGTAGCTATTCTGTTCGCGGCCGGCTTATTTTCGCAACAGTCCGCGCTGGCCCAATATCCTACAAGGCCGGTCCATATTGTCGTTCCATATCCTGCAGGAGGCGCGGTCGATGCCTTCGCCCGCGTTCTGTCGCAGAGCCTTTCCGATGTGTGGGGTCAGCAGGTAATCGTGGATAATCGCCCCGGCGCCAGCACGATGATCGGTGCAGAGCAGGTGGCGAAGTCGCCAGCCGATGGTTACACACTTCTGCTTACTGCCGAATTGACTTTGGTGACGGTGCCGCACCTTTACGAACGGATTCCGTATGATCCGTTGCGGGACTTTGCTCCAATCACAGCACTGGTTTCTGCAACTCAAGCTCTTGTTGTGAATCCGTCACTGCCGGTGAAAACCGTAAAAGATCTTGTGGCACTCGCAAAAGAAAAACCGGGAGAGTTGACCTACGGATCCTTCGGCATCGGTTCTACGGGCCACCTGAACATGGAGATGCTTCAGGCGATGACCGGCGCGCGCTTCAACCACATTCCCTACAATGGAGCGGGGCCCGCCATGAACGATGTAATTGGCGGCCATATCAGTTTTATGTTTGCTGCGATCAGTATCGTCAAAGGCAATGTGCAGGCCGGAAAGTTACATATGATCGGCGTGGGAAACGATCACCGCAGCAGCGAATTTTCCGACGTTCCCACGATTTCTGAATCGGGCGTGCCGGGCTTTGAGGCAAAGTCCTGGTTTGGTCTGGTGGCGCCGGCTGGTACGCCGGCGCACATCATCACGAAGATTAATCAGGACGTGACAAAGGTGATTTCAGATCGCGTGTTTGCCGAAAAATATCTTGCCGCGCAGGGATTGGAGCCGATCGTCGGCACTCCAGAACAATTCGCGGCATTTATTCGCGCCGAAACGGTCAAATGGGGCAAAGTCGTCAAGGAGGCAAACATAAAAGTGACGAAGTAGTGTTTGCCGCGACTGACCTCAAAGCGGTCGTTCACTAAGAACGAGCCTTGGCATTAAGTCGCTGGTGCAAGCGTGGCATGTCGACGACCATGCGCTCGTGCGTGCCTTTTCCGATTTCCTCGATTTCGTCGCGAGCAGTTACATCGAATTCGATGCGGCGGCCATCGACTTTGGTCACCACGGCTTCGGCCGTCACGCGGTGGCCAACAGGAGTGGCGGCGAGGTGACGGATATTGACTCCGGTTCCGACCGCGCTCTCGCTGGAATCGAGGTACCCTCGCACCGCATTGAGCGCGGCGTTCTCCATGGCTGTGATCATCATCGGTGTAGCGAACACCGGCGGCAGCGCCGCGTCTTTGAATTGATTGGCAAGATGCGTTGGCGTCACATGCAGCGTAAAGGATCCTTTTGCTCCAACAGGAATGGGACGCATGTTAGCTCACGCTACTGGGGACATGAATTATCGCTGGCGCCAGGATGACTAGCACAATCCCGCACAGTGCGATCGGCAAGAAAGCCATGCTGGCAATGGCGGTCAGATCCCACGCAATCCCACTGATCACCGGCACGACCACCGCGCAGCTATAGCTGATGGTGAACATGGCGGCGGTCACGCGATGCACGTCATCAGGCGGGCTCAGCAGCGGCGGTAGCGCTAGCACCAGAATCAGGATCACCGACGCAGAGAAACCCTGAAGCGCGGCAGCGGCTACAACCCACGCACCGGTGCCAAATACGATGCCGGCGGTTGCGATCACGCACAGCAAACCGCACAGGACGTAGGGCCAAACCTTCCGCTCAAGACGGCTGGCAAAGGCGAGCAAGAGAAATGACGCGGGCAGCTGGCCGGTATTGAGACCCGTCAAAGCAGCGCTGATCCACTCGCTTTGCCCACTGCTCCGCATGTAGTCGGGAATGAACGCGTTGGTCGCAAAATATGTGGCATTGATACTTCCGAGCATGATGCCGAGCCGCCAGATCAGCGTGTTGCTCCAATCGGGCCACCATCGGCGACGCATCAGCATCAAGCCATTGGCCATTGGCCGCGGCGCGAGCAACATGATGATGACGGCGATCATGGCAACGGGAATGCTCCAGACGACAAAACCCCACTGCCAGCTGCCACTGACCAGCGGCAGCACCAGCGGAAGCATCAGTGCCACCGGCAGGATCTCGCCGATCAATAGGCCGTTGGTATAGACGGCAGTGGCGAATCCAATACGGCGCGGCGCCCAGGCGCGCACGGCCGGCGGCATTGTCACCTGCATGATGGCGACACCCGCTCCCATGGCGACGGTCATGCCATAGAGCCAGGCCACGTCCGGGAAGGCGCCGCGTAACGCGCCGCCGGCTGCGGTGAGCATAAGCCCCACCACCAGAGCAGCGCTGATGCCGAGCCGGGCGATCAGCAGCGAACCCGGCACTGCCGCGAAGGCGAACAGCATCGACGGTAATCCGGTCAAAATACCGATCTGGGTCGCACTCATGTTCAATTCGTCGTGGATGAGCGGAATGACGGGGGGCACGGCCAAAATTGTCAGCCGCAAGGCAACGCCGGCGAGCCAGAGCAATAGAAGCGGGGTCAGAAGATGGACCCGCGAGGCTACTCCCATACGAGCATTCATAAATGACGCCGATCTTGCGGCTTCGAACGGCCGCCGAGCTCGCGTCGTATCAAATCCGGCAATGAATCGGTCAGCGCATTGAATTTTATCCCACGAATATTGAAGGCGGCGGCGGCGGCCAAGTCATGGTCCTTGTCGCCGATCAAAAAGCTGCCGCCGATATCAATCGGCCATTCACGGGCGGCCTGTTCCAGCATGCCTGTGCCGGGCTTTCGGCAGTGACAATGCACCGACAATCGTTTGATCGTACCTTCAGGATGATGTGGACAGTAATAGAAGGCGTCGACATGGGCGCCATGCGCGGCAAGGCTGTCCTGCATATGAATGTGCAACGACTTCACCGCCGCTTCATCGTAGTAGCCGCGCGCAATACCGGACTGATTTGTGACGACCAACACGTAGTACCCGGCCTCGTTCAGGAGGCGCACTGCTTCCGCCGCACCTTCCATCCATTCAAGCTGTTCAGGCTTATAAGTATAGCCGTGATCGACATTGAGGACGCCGTCGCGATCGAGAAATGCCGCCGGCCGGCGCGCACCGGCTTTATCGGTCAGGGCATCGCGATAGCTATCGTGTCCGGTCATTCTGCGAAGACAGTCATGGATTATCGATGGCAGCCTCGGCCGTCGCCTGGTCGAATGAACGTACCCGTAAGCCGCTCACGACCCACACGATCCCGCCAGCCACACCGATGACAAAACTCGTCGCACCATACAGGATGGATAATGTAAGGCCGTCGCTTTGGGCAAGGCCCGCAAACGCGAACGCCGCAATCATGCTGCTTTCGCGGACGCCCCAGCCGGCGATCGATATGGGTATGGTCGAAATCAGCAGGACTGGAGGGATAAGAAATAGAAGTTGAAGGAAAGTAACGGACGCAGCGATCGCCTTTATGCAGCACCAGGCTGCAGCAATGGTGAGCAAATGAATTGCAATTGAGCACGCGAAGACAACGCTGATCGAATGTAATGATGTGCACAGCGTTGCGGCAATGCGTGACGCAGCCGAGAGGTGCCGGGTGAGCGTCCACCGATCGAGTGTTTGCCGGAAGCGCGTGCCGACTATGATGAAGACTGCCGTGCCGGCGACAGCGCCGCACCCAATAATCAGCAAAACGGCCCGGGCGACCGGATCATGGATAAGTTCGAACGTCCAGGGCAGGCACGCTATGACGATGACGGCCAAAGCGAACACACCGACGATACGATCGATCAAAACAGAGTACGTCGCGCGCGTCCAGCCGGCGCCTTTGCGCGCAAAAAGCCAAATTCGCGCGCCATCGCCGCCGACTGTCGATGGCAGCACCTGGTTGAAAAATGTTGCAATGAAGCTGAACTGCAAAGCTAGTGTAAATGTCAAACTCGCGCCGCATGCGGCGGCAATTTTTCTCCAGCGCATGGCAAGGAACGCGACCTGAATTGCAAGGAGGGCAAGTGCCAGCGCAACCCACCTCGGATCTAGCTGGCTCAGCTGATCGGCGAATACGCTGATATTCACCCATCGCAATGACAAATAGAGCAGCAGAATGGAGGTTGCCGCCTTTGCTAACAGAAGTAGCGTGCGGCGCATCGGGGCAAAGTCCTTCAACGCATTGGCGCTTTTTTAACTTTGGCGGGACGGCTTCGCACGCCCTACCTACTGATGCAAGTAGGTTACAGCAACGCCGAACGAGCCGGCGCACCGCAAGATTCAAGCAAATCTGACCGGCCGAACATGGAAAGGTTAGTACCCAAACTCTCTGGAACTAAACGATCACTCGACCAGCCATCGTCTAAACATGATAGAAGATATGTCCAATCAATAGGTGCGCAATGCATTTGCAGCAGCGAATTCTGGTGACTGGGGGGGCGGGATTTCTCGGTTCACATCTGTGCGAGCGGCTGCTCGCACAGGGAGGAGATGTCCTTTGTGCTGACAACTTTTTCACCGGCAGCCGCAAGAACATAGAGCACCTTTTAGACCACAAACATTTCGAAATGATGCGGCACGACGTTACGTTTCCGTTCTACGTCGAGGTCGATGAAATCTACAATCTCGCTTGTCCTGCCTCGCCGATTCACTACCAGCGCGATCCTGTGCAGACGACCAAAACCAGCGTGCATGGCGCGATCAACATGCTCGGGCTCGCGAAGAGAGTGAAGGCGAAGATCCTTCAAGCGTCGACTTCAGAAGTTTATGGCGACCCTAATGTGCATCCGCAGCCCGAGGAGTACTGGGGTCATGTCAATCCTGTTGGGCCTCGATCCTGTTATGATGAAGGCAAGCGTTGCGCGGAGACGCTGTTTTTTGATTATTGGCGCCAGCACGAATTGCGCATCAAGGTCGCGCGAATATTCAACACATATGGTCCACGCATGCATCCAAACGATGGCCGCGTGGTATCAAATTTCATTATTCAAGCTCTTCTGGGTCGCGATCTGACGGTTTACGGAGACGGCACGCAAACACGTTCGTTCTGTTATGTGGACGATCTTATCGACGGACTCATGAAATTGATGGCAACGAAGGATCAGATCACCGGCCCAATCAATATCGGCAATCCGACCGAATTCTCAATGCTCGAACTTGCAGCCACGGTGATTGAAATGACTGGTTCGCGTTCCCGTGTCGTGCATCGTCCGCTGCCCGAGAACGATCCGCGGCAGCGGCGTCCCGATATCTCGCGCGCGCAGGAACTGTTGTCTTGGACACCCCGCACGCAATTGAAAGAAGGTCTGACCCGCACGATTGCGTATTTCGAAAAGCTGCTGAAGGAAAGTGATGTGCGGGCAATGCTGACCGCCGATCAAGCCACCTGAACACAGTATTTGGTTCCGGCTGTCGCATTTTTTCAAGAAGTTGACTTGTTGTCGTTTCCGGCCAAGTCGTCGCCAAAATTGACTGGTACTTGGTCGCCCGAATTTGCTAGCTAAGTGATTGGAAACCGACGCAATTTAACTGGTCCGTGCTGGGGACAGGGCCGAGCCGTGGCAATTTGCTAGTATATCGGATGGGCAAAAAAGGGGAGCCGTTTCAGTATTGAATATCGCATCGACCAAAACGGTGCCGTCCGGATCAACCGGTGCGAAGACCGCGGATGTTACCGTTGTGGGCGGCGCCGGCCACGTAGGCATTCCGCTGGTGCTGGCTTTTGCCGAGGCGGGCCTGACGGTCAATGTCAATGATCTCAACGAGGCCGCGCTGACCACGTTGAGATCAGGCAAGCTTCCGTTCATAGAACATGGCGCCGCACCGCTGCTGGCGAGGGCGCTGGCCGGTAACAAGCTGCTCTTCACATCATCGCCCAACGCGATTGGCCGCACGGGCCCTGTGGTCATCACCATCGGCACGCCGGTCGACGAATTCCTCAATCCGGTGCAGACGGAGGTGCAACACTGCATCGACAGTCTGCTATCCCATATTGCCGACGATCAGCTCCTGATCCTTCGGTCAACTGTCTACCCAGGAACGACCGATTGGCTGCATGTCTATCTCAAACGGCTTGGCCGCAAAAATAATGTGGCATTCTGTCCCGAACGTGTGGTGCAAGGCTATGGCATCAAGGAGCTGCGCGAGATGCCGCAAATTATCAGCGCCACCTCGCCGGATGCCGAAAAGGAAGCAAGCGAAATCTTCAGGCGGATTGCGCCTGAACTCGTGATTGTGAAGCCGATCGAAGCCGAGTTCGCAAAGCTCTTCAATAATGCGTATCGTTATATCGAATTCGCCGCCAGCAATCAGTTCTATATGATCGCGAAATCGGCAGGCGCCGACTATCAGGCGATCATGCGCGCGATGAAACAGAATTATCCGCGCGCCAAGAATTTTCCCGGCCCCGGGTTTTCTGCCGGTCCTTGTTTGTTCAAGGATACCATGCAGCTGGCTGCATACGCGCGGAATCAATTCGGACTCGGCCATGCGGCCATGCAGGTGAACGAAGGCCTCGTGCTCCAGCTCGTTGACGATCTCCGTCGGGCCTACGAAATTTCGAATATGACTGTCGGATTGTTGGGGATGGCATTCAAGGCCGAAATCGACGATACCCGCGCGTCATTGAGCTACAAACTCAAGCGCGCCCTGGAAATTTGTGCGGGAAAAGTTCTCACGACCGACCCATTCGTCACGACTGATCCGAATACTCTTCCGCTCGAGCAAGTGATTGAGCAAAGCGATATTCTGATCTTGTGCACGCCGCATTCCGTGTATGCGGAGACCGACCTCAAGGGGAAACCCGTGGTCGATGTTTGGGGCTTTCTCAAAAATGCGAATGTCGTGTACTGAGCATGGCTCCGTGCGTCGTCACCATTGACTTCATTTATCGTCAGGGAAGCATTCTGTGACTCGTCGTCAGGTTTTGATCGTACTGCACGATCTTGTGGCAACCACGGCAGCAATTGTCGCCACATTTTACATGCGTTTTGAAGGCGTCGCTCTCAGCGACCGGCTGCATGGCCTGTGGCTATTCCTTCCGTTTTTTGTCGTGTACGCGGGCGTCGTTTATTTCGTCATAGGGCTGCATCGGAACAAATGGCGCTTCACGTCGGTCCCGGATCTCTACAATATCTTTTGGGCCTCGACCGTGATGGCCCTTTCCCTGCTCGTGCTCGACTACGTTCTGGTGGCGCCCAATTTTTATGGAACGTTCTTTTTCGGCAAGGTCACTATATTGCTCTACTGGTTTCTGCAGATGTTTTTTCTCGGAGGCCTGCGAGTCGTATATCGATACTTTCACTACGCGCGCACAGTTAATCGCTCAAAAAAGAATACCGATTCGATGCCCACGTTGGTTCTTGGCCGAGCCGCCGATGCAGAGGTTCTTTTGCGCGGAATCGAGAGCGGCGCCGTAAAAAAGATCTGGCCGGTCGGCGTGCTTTCGCCATCGTTCGCCGATCGCGGACAATCAATCCGCGGTATTCGCGTGTTAGGCGATATCGACGATCTTGAAAAGGTAGTGTCCGATCTGGAGGCCAGCGGCAACCGGGTGACGCGGCTTGTTCTGGCGCCATCAGCGCTCGCGCCGGAAGCCCGCCCTGAGGCGATTTTGATACGGGCGCGCAAACTCGGCTTGAACATAAGCCAAATGCCGTCGCTTGACGCTGATGGGCCTGCTGTTCAGCTGGCGCCCGTTGCCGTCGAAGACCTTCTGCTGCGGCCCAGCGTCAAGATCGATTACCGCCGGCTTGAGGATTTTGTCAGCGGCAAGGCGGTCGTCGTGACGGGTGGCGGCGGTTCGATCGGCTCGGAGATATGCGACCGCGTTGTTACATTTGGCGCCGCCCGGCTGCTCGTGATCGAACATTCCGAGCCTGCGTTACATGCCGTGCTGGAGACTCTCAAAGGCAAACAGAGTGCGGCGGAAATCTCCGGGAGAATTGCCGATGTCCGCGATCGGCATCGGATCATCGGGCTCGTCGCACAATTCAGGCCCGACATCGTTTTTCATGCCGCGGCGCTGAAACATGTGCCGATGCTCGAGCAGGACTGGGACGAGGGCATCAAAACCAACGTGTTCGGCTCGATCAATGTTGCCGACGCCGCGGCGGCAGCCGGCGCAACTGCCATGGTCATGATTTCAACCGACAAGGCGATCGAACCGGTGTCTGTGCTGGGCGCCACCAAGCGGCTGGCGGAGATGTACTGTCAGGCGCTCGATGACGAATTCGCGCGCCACAGTGGCCCTGGCCAGCACGCGATGCGTTTGATCTCCGTGCGATTTGGCAATGTGCTCGCTTCCAACGGTTCGGTGGTACCAAAATTCAAAGCGCAGATTGAATCGGGCGGCCCTGTCACCGTCACACATCCGGATATGGTTCGCTATTTCATGACGATTCGAGAAGCGTGTGATCTGGTCATTACGTCCGCAAGTCACGCGCTTGGCGAACGGAACGGGGATGTTTCGGTCTACGTCCTCAACATGGGTCAACCGGTTAAGATCGTCGATCTTGCCGAACGCATCATCCGGCTGTCTGGGCTGGAACCCGGTCGTGACATTCAAATAGCATTTACCGGGATTCGCCCGGGCGAGCGGCTGCACGAAATTTTGTTTGCGCGCGAGGAAGCGACGGCGGACATTGGCATACCGGGCATCGTCGCCGCAAAGCCGGTGCGCCCGCCGCTTGATGCGATCCGGGCCTGGGTAGCAACCTTGGAGCAGGGAGTCGCCCGCGGCGAACGTGCAGCAATCTATAACGTGCTGCGCGACGCAGTTCCGGAATTTCGTGGCGAGGCGGCTTGAGGAACGCGACATTGGACCTGGCAGCATTCTTCAAAGCGGAATTCGCCGAACACCACGATGTTGCGCGACGCGCGGAAGCTGCGTTGTCCAACGCATTCGCAGAACTTGTTCACGCTTGTGCTAAATCGATTCGTGGCGGTGGCAAACTATTGTTCTTCGGCAATGGGGGCAGTGCCGCAGATGCCCAGCATCTCGCGACTGAGCTGACGATCCGCTACAAGCGCGACCGCGCCGCGATCGCCGCGATCGCCTTGACCACCGATACGTCGGCACTGACCGCCGCGGCCAATGACCTCGGCTTTGAGCAGATGTTTGCACGCCAAATCGAGGCGCTGGGCAAACCAGGCGACGTAGCGATCGGAATC
>Ga0335084_10002902_pt1 | contig 16654 bp, 17 predicted proteins | sample Lox_Sample_44_FD_206721 | JGI IMG/M metagenome (GOLD analysis project Ga0335084, IMG submission 206721) | Soil microbial communities from Loxahatchee National Wildlife Refuge, Florida, United States - Lox_Sample_4.4 | ecosystem: Environmental > Terrestrial > Soil > Wetlands | place: USA... | reverse complement strand
CACCGGCTCGTGCGCGGGGCGCTGCCGCTCGACGCGCGTGCGCTCGAAGCGCGGCTCGCCGAATCCTTCACGGTGGGCCCGCGCCCAGCGGGCACGCCGCGCGCCCCCGGCGAGATCGACTGCATCCTGCCGGGCCGCCAGCTCCGCCTGCGCGCGCTGCCGGCGGCGCAGTCCCGGGTCGCGGGCGTTCCGGCACCGCTGCGCGCGCTCGACGTCACGCTCTTCGAGCGGGCGATCCTCGAGCCCATCCTCGGGCTCGACACGCACGGGCTCGAGTTCACGCACGACGACGCCGAGGCCGAGGCGGCCGTGCCCGGCCGCGCCTCGGCCGCCTTCCTCGTGAACCCCCCGTCGATCGACGCCGTGCGCGCCGTGTGCTTGGCTGGCGAGGTGATGCCGCAGAAGTCTACGTACTTCTTTCCTAAGCTCGCCGACGGGATCGTGTTCGACCTGTTCGACCCGCGCTGGAGCCGATGATGGAGACCAAACGTCCGACCACCCCGGCGGCCGAAGAGATCCTCGGTCTCTACTTCCCCGTCCTCGATCACGGCTTCGTGTCGCTCGTCGACTACATGGGCTCGGACGAGGACGTCGAACGCGCGGCGCGCGTCTCGTACGGCTATGGCACGCGACGCACGAGCGCGACGCGCGGGCTCGTCCGCTATCTCCGGCGGCACCGGCACACGACGCCCTCCGAGATGGTCGAGCTGAAGTTCCACTGCGCCATGCCGATCTTCGTCGCGCGACAGTGGATCCGCCATCGCACGGCGAGCGTGAACGAGGTGAGCGGCCGCTACTCGCTGCTGCCGCTCCTCTACTACCGCCCGGCGCGCTCCGAGTTCCAGGCGCAGAGCGCGTCGAATCGCCAGGGGCGCGACGGCGCGCCGATGGAGGCGCTCTACGACGAGGCGATCGGACGCTGGGAGCGCATCCGGACGGAGGCGTCGTCGGGCTACGAGTGGATGGTCGGCAACGACGTCGCACGCGAGCTGGCGCGCATCGACCTGCCGCTGTCGGTCTACACGCAGTGGTACTGGAAGATCGACCTCCACAACCTGCTGCACTTCCTGTCGGTCCGCGTCGACGCGCACGCGCAGTACGAGATCCGCGCCTTCGCCCGCGTGATGGCCGGGATGCTGCAGCGGGTGGCGCCCCTCACCTTCGAGGCGTGGATCGACTACGAGGTCGCGGGCGCGGTGCTGTCGCGCGGCGAGCTGGCGGCGCTCCGCCAGCTCGTGCGCGTCCGCGAGGGTGCGCTCGAGGGCAGCGGCGCACGCCTCGCGGCGGCGGAGCTCGAGGCCCTCGGGCTCTCGAACCGCGAGATCGACGAGCTGCTCGCAAAGCTCGGATCGGCGCCGGCGCCGGAGGACTTCACGCTCGATCCGTCGCAGGCGCGGCCGGCCGAGGCGTTCGCGCGCGAGATGGAAGCCGCCGTGCCGTCGGTGGATCGGCGGTGAGCGACGACGCGCCGGACGTCGCGGCGGCCGTCGCGCGAGGGGTTCGCCTCTTCAATCTGGGACGCTACATGGGTGCACACGAGATCTGGGAGGAGAGCTGGCGCGCCGCCGACGGCGACGACCGCGGTTTCCTCGAGGCGCTCGTGCAGCTCGCCGCCGGGCTCCACCTGCGCACGCGGCGCGGCGGCATGCGCGGCGCCGAACACCTCCTCTCGCAGTCGCTCGCCACGCTGGAGGACTTCCGTCCGGCGCACCACGGGGTCGACGTCGACCGCCTCGTCACCGAGTTCGGCGTCTACGTCGATTGGGTGCGCGAGGTGAAGCGTCCGCACAAGCTGCTCGACGCCCGGCGAATCCCGCGCCTGCGCTCCGCACCAGCGTCGAGATGATGACGCTCGACGAGATGCGCGCGGGGATCCGCGCCGCCCGCTACATCACGACGCCGCGGGTGGAGACCGCCCTCTACTTGACGGTGACGCTCGGGAAGCCGCTCCTCGCCGAGGGCCCCGCGGGCGCCGGCAAGACCGAGCTCGCGAAGGTGCTCGCCGAGGTGCTGTCGACGGACCTGATCCGCCTGCAGTGCTACGAGGGCCTCGACGAGGCGCGCGCGCTGTTCGAGTGGAACTACCAGAAGCAGCTCCTGCGGATCCAGGCCGATCGGCGCGAGGGACGGAGCTGGAGCGAGGTCGCGCACGACGTCTTCTCGCGCGAGTTCCTGCTCGAGCGGCCGCTCCTGCAGGCCATCACCGCGCCGAAACAGGTCGTGCTGCTGATCGACGAGGTGGACAAGGCCGATCCCGAGTTCGAGGCCTTTCTGCTCGAGGTCCTGTCGGACACGCAGGTGACCGTGCCCGAGCTTGGCACCATCCGCGCCACCCATCGCCCCGTCGTCGTGCTGACCTCCAACCGCACGCGGGAGCTGTCCGAAGCGCTCCTGCGGCGCTGCCTCCACCTGTTCGTCGAGTTCCCGGGGCCGGAGAAGGAGGCCGAGATCGTCGCGTTGAAGGTGCCCGAGGCCGACGAGCGCCTGCGCATGCAGGTTGCGCGGTTCGTGGCCGGGCTCCGCAAGCTCGAGCTCCGCAAGGCGCCGTCCATCGCCGAGACGCTCGATTGGGCGCGCGGCCTGTGTGCGCTCGGCGTGCGCGAGCTGGACGCGGCCGCGGTCCGCCGGACGTTGTCGCTGGTGCTCAAGCACGAGGACGACCTGCGCAAGGCGGAGAGCAAGGTGAGCGCATTGCTCTCCGTCTCGGCTCCGCGCTGACACTCGGGGGCGCGCGCGGCACAGGATTGTGTGCGCGGGCGGCGCAGGGCGCCGGCCGGCTGCACAGAGCAGTGCGTTTCTCGGGTGGCACTGCCCTTGCAGCGTCACTCTCCCGCGATGACCGTCACCGAAGAGCGCCTGCATCAGCTCTTTGTGCTGAACCTGGCCCTGCAGCTCTTCGACGGGGTTGCGTCGTGGCAAGGCATCCACCTGTTCGGCGAGGGCAACCCGTTCCTGCACGGCATCATGGCCTACCTCGGCGTCGGCATGACGTTGCTCCTCTTCAAGGTGAAGGCCTGCGGCTTCCTCATCGTGCTGCGCCGCTGCGGGCAGCACCGCGAGGCCTGCCAGGCGCTCGCGCTGGTCGCGACCTTCTACGCCGGGCTGTCGTTCGTGCCGTGGATGACGCGCATCGTGTCGCTCCTCAGCGCGTGACGCGCTAGAACACGGCGGATGCGGGGTCGGATCCTCCGCTTCGTCGACAGCCTGCGCGCCGAGGCGCTGCCGATCTCGGTCGCCGAGACGATGGACGCGATCGCCGCCGTCGGAGCGGCCGGCATCGAGCGACCGGTCCTGCGCGAGGCCCTCGCGCTGACGCTGGTGAAGGACGAGCGGGATCGGCCGGCGTTCGACGCGCTCTTCGACGTGGCGTTCCCGCTCGGGGGCGACGAGTCGGAAGCGAAGCGACGCCGCCGGAGCAAGGTCGCGGCGGGCGACGGCGAGCGTCCGAGCGGGCGCGCACGCGCCGGCGAGGCAGGCGGCGGCCGCCGTCGCGAGCCGGTGCCCGAGACGCGCCCGCCCGCGCCGAGCGACGTGCAGCGGCCCGAGGACGCCGCGATGACCGGACGGCGCATGGTCGGGATGCACCGGCGTGAGCTGCTGCGCCGTCCGTTCCGCGAGCTCGGGCCGCGCGACGTCGAGGAGGCGCGCGATCTCGTCCGCGAGCTGGGTGCGCGCCTGCGCGGACGCCTCTCGCGACGCGAGCGCCGGCGACGTCACGGGCGGCTCGACATCCGGCGGATGCTGCGCGCAGCGACCTCGACCGGCGGCGTCCCGCTTCGGATCGTGCGGCGCGGCCGCCGCCCGCATCGCCCCGACCTCGTCGCGCTGGTCGACCTGTCCGGCTCGGCCGCCGTCGCGAGCGAGCTGTGCCTGGGTCTCGTCGCGCCCGCCGCAGCGTTCTTCCGGCGCGTCCACACGTTCGCGTACGTCGACCGCCTGTGCCCGGTCACGATCGAGCACGGACATCTCACGCCCGGCGGACCGCTCGATCTCTACGCGCGCTCGGACTTCGGGCGCGTGCTGGAGGAGCTGGCGACGCGCGAGGCGCGCCTGCTGACGGGACAGACGCTCGTCCTGGTTCTCGGCGACGCCCGCAACAACCGGCTGCCGCCGCGCGCGGACCTCTTGCGCCGCATCCGCGATCGCGTGCAGCGCCTCGTCTGGCTCGTCCCCGAGCCGCGCGTGCGCTGGAACACGGCCGACAGCGTGATCGCGACGTACGCGCCCATCTGTGACGAGGTGCTCGAGTGCGCGCACTTGGGCGCGCTTCTGTCGGCCCTGCGCCGGACGCTATGATGGCGGCCATGCCCGTTCCGATCGCGCGCACGACCGAGCTCTCGCCCGGACAGACGAAGAAGTTCCTCCTCGACTGCGACGGGCGCGAGATCGAGGGCTTCGTCCTGAACGTCGCGGGCGCGTTCCACGCCTACGTCAACCGCTGCCGCCACGTCCCGATGGGCCTCGACTGGGTGGAGAACCAGTTCTTCACCGAGGACGGGCAGTTCATCCAGTGCGCCACGCACGGCGCGTACTACGTGCCGGACACGGGCGAGTGCATCGCGGGCCCGCCCTGCGGCAAGTCGCTCGTGCGCGTCCCGATCAGCATCGACGGCGACGTCATCCTGGGCGAGTGTCCGGGCCCGCTGCCGGACGACGCGTAGGTCGCTCGCTCACTCCGGCTCGTCGCCGAAGTGGGCGCGCGTGATGCGCTCTTTCAGGTACTCGAGCGTGCCGAGATCCTCGATGATGTCGCCGCCGGTGTCGTAGAAGAAGATCTCGCCGTTCTTGTTGCGGCCGACGGCGACGAGCCATTCGAGATCGTCGCGATCCTCGAGGAGGTAGTTGATGGTCTGTGCGACGCCACGGCCGGGAATGATGGTGACTTTGGGCCGCGCCGGCCGCTCGATGTGCTTCGCCATCCCGCCATCGACGATAGGGAGGGCCTTTCTTCAAGTCAACCCGAGCAACGCCACCGTCTCGACGTGGTAGGTCTGCGGGAAGAGGTCGATCGGCTGTGCCAGATGCAATGCATAGCCTCGGGCCACGAGCGCGCGCACGTCGCGCGCGAGCGTCGCCGGATCGCACGAGACGTACACGATGCGCGGCGGCCGGCGGGCGACGATGCCGTCGATGGCGGCGGCCGCGCCCGTGCGGGGCGGATCGAGGACGACGCCGTCGACGGGCGCGGCATCGCCCGACGCGAGCGCTGCTGCGACGTCGCCGGCGACGAAGCGCGCCCGTGCGACCCCGAGGCGAGCGGCGTTCGCCTGCGCCGCGTGGATCGCGACCGGCGAGCGCTCGATCCCGGTCACGTCGGCACCGCGGCGCGCGAGCGGCAGCGAGAGGTTGCCGGCGCCGCAGTAGAGGTCGAGCACACGGGCGCCGGCCTCGAAGCCACCGGCGTCGACGACGGTACGGACGAGCGCCTGGTTCGCCTCCGAGTTCACCTGCGTGAAGACGTCGGCGGGTACCTCGAGCGCGAGCCCGGACTCGATCTCCTGGCGCACGGTCGCGTCGCCGACCACGACGCGCGCGCCCGCGCCGGACAGGATCGCCCCCCGTACGGTCGCGTGCGCTGCGAGCAGCGTCTCGGTGTCGGTGACGTCGGCGGGACCGGGCCGCCCCCGCGTCGTCGCGGCGAGCACGACCCCGCCCGGCGCGACCACGAGCGTCACGCGCAGCACCGTCGCGCGCAGGCGGGCGACCCACGTGCGGGCGATCGGGAGATGGGCTTCGAGCGGCGTCGCGGCGATCGCGCAGGTCTCGATCGGCTCCAGCCGGTGCGAGGCGGCGGCGTGGAAGCCGAGGCGCCGCCCCTCGGCGACCAGCGTGATGCGCGAGCGGTACGCCCACGCCGGGCCGCCGGCGATCGTCGGCCGTACTGGCGCGTCGCGAAGGCCGCCCAGTCGCGCGAGCTGCTCGGCGACGATCGCGGCCTTCGCGTCGCGCTGCGCCGCCACGTCGACGTGCTGCCACTGGCAGCCGCCGCAGCGCCCGAACGCCGGGCAGGGCGGGACGACGCGCGCGGGCCCGGCTCGATCGACGGCGACGGTCTCGGCCCGCACGTAGCCGCGACGCCGTTCGACCACGCGCGCCCGGACCCGATCCCCCGGGGCGGCGTGGGCCACGAAGACGACCTGTCCCCCGTCGTGGGCCAGCGCGTCGGGCCCGAAAGTGAGCCGCTCGATCTCCAGCTCGAGCGCTGCGGGCGCGTCGCGCACGCGCCCATGGTCGCCGGGCCGCGGGATGGCTGCAAGCGGTGCGACCATGCTAAGACCCCCGCCGCCAACCATGCGAGAGACAGCGAGCGCCACCGAGCGCATCCGGCTGCGGCGCGGGCGTCGAAGCGATCTCCCACGGGTGCGCGCGCTGCTGCCGGGGGAAACCCCGCCGCGGCGCGAGCGCTTCGACCGGCGCACGCTCGCGACGCTCGCGGGCGACGTCTACGTCGCCGAGAGCGCGGGTGGCGAGATCGTCGGCGTGGTGTCGGTCGGCTATCTTCGTTCGCTCGGGGCCGGACGTTTCGAGGCGATCCTCGACACGGCGCACACCCGCAACGCCGCCGATGCGCCGCTGCTCGATCGCCTGATCGCCTTCGCCGAGGCCCGGGCGCGGCGCCGGGGCTGCCGGCGGCTCGCGGCGTGGCCGGGCTCGACCGAGCCCGTGCTCCGCGCCGCGCTCGAGTCGCGCGGCTACTGCGGTGGTACGCTCCTCGTCGCCGAGCTCGGCGAGGTCGGGTGATGGGGGTGCCGGCCGAGAGCGGAGCCAAGGATCGGGGCCGCGTCGCCGAGCGGCTCGCGGCACTCCTCGCTCGCAAGGTCACCGCGGCCGACGCCGGCGCGCTCGGCGCCTTCACGACCCAGCTCCTCCAACGTGCGCAGGCCTACACCGGCGGGGTCGCCGACGAGGAGGCCGTCCAGCTCGTGCTGTCGGCGTTCCGCTTCTTCCAGGCGCCGGGCCCGCTGCCGCGCGTGCGTGTGCTCACGCCCACCTATCTCGACGAGGGCTGGGACGCGCCCGGCACGGTGATCGAGACCTGCATCGGCGATCGTCCCTTCATCGTCGATACGGTTCGCGAGGAGCTGCGCGCCCACGGCCTCGAGCCGCGCGTCCTGCTCCATCCGATTGTCGCCGTGACGCGCGATGCGACCGGGCGCGCGGTGCAGGTCGACCCGCCGATGCACGGCGCGAGCCGCGAGTCGTTCCTGCACATCGTCGTCCCCCGCGTGACCGAGCCCGAGAAGTTGGCGACGCTCGAGAGCGCGATCCGCGCCCGGCTCGACGACATCGTGCTCGTGACCGAGGACTTCGGCCTCGCGCTGGCACGCGCGCAGGCGATCGCGACCGAGTTCGAGCAGCTCGGGCGCACGCGTGATCCGCGGATTGCCGCCGAGGCGACCGCGGTCGGCGACTTCCTGCGCTGGCTCGTCGACGGGGGCTTCGTGTTCCTCGGCTACCGCGAGTACGCATTCGTCGACGCGCCGGAGGGAAGGATGGTCCACCTCCGCCCGGGCACGGGCCTGGGTCTCCTGCGGCGCGAGGATCGCTCGGCGTTCCGGACGCCGCAGCCCTTCGAGGCGCTGTCGCCGGTGGCGCGCCGGCGCGTGGCGGGACGCCGCCTCCTCGTCGTCGGCAAGACGCACGCCCTGGCGCCCGTCCACCGGCGCGTCCCGATGGACGACTTCGGCTTCGCCGCCCTCGACGCCGCCGGGAACATCGTCGGCGAGCGCCGGTTCGTCGGCCTCCTCACGTCGAAGGCGCACGCCGAGGAGGCGTCCGAGGTCCCGATCCTGCGCCGCATGCTGCGGCAGATCCTGGCGGCCGAGGGCGTGATCTCCGGCAGCCACGACTGGAAGGAGCTCGTCGGGGTCTTCAACGGCCTGCCGAAGACGCTCCTGTTCGCGTCGTCGGTCGACGAGGTGCGCGAGGACATCCAGACGATCCTGGCGGCTGAGCGGACGGCGGAGGTCCTCGTGCGCGTGCGCGAGCGTGGCGAGGGCGACCTCCTGACGGTGCTCGTCGTCATGCCGCGCAGCCGCGTGTCGGGTGAGGCGCGCGCCCGCGTCGTCCGCCTGGTGCGCGAGCGGCTCGACGTCGAGCTGCTCGAGGACCACTTGGACGCCGGCGCCGAGGACATCGCCGACGCGCCCGCCCGCCTCCACCTGACGTTCACGCGCGGCAGGGCGGCGCTCGACGCGGCGACGCGCGCGACGCTCGAGCGCGAGGTCGACGCGGTCCTCGAGAGCTGGTCGGTTCGCCTGCGCGAGCTGCTGATCGAGCGCCACGGCGTCGAGGTCGGCGAGCGACTCGGGGCGCGCTTCGCCGACGCGTTCCCCGCCGACTACCGCGCCTCGACGACCGTCGAGCGCGCGGCCGACGACGTCGTGCTGGCGAACCTCGCGCTCACCTCCGGTACGCCGCAGATCGAGTTCGATCGCGAACCGCAGGAGGGGGCGACCGTGCTGCGCGCGTACCTCGCGGGCCCGCCGCTCGTGCTGACCGAGATCCTGCCGCGGCTCGACCACGCCGGATTGCGCACCCTCGTCGAGGACCGCGTGCGGATCGAGCCCGTGAGCGCCGTCCCGCTCTACCTCCACCGCTTCCTCGTCCAAGACCGCGCCGGCCGCCCGCTCGACGTGGAGCGGGTCGGGAAGCGACTGGTCGATCTCATCCTCGCGGTGCGGGGCGGCCGGGTTCCGGACGACGCCCTGAACGCCCTCGTCGTCGCGACCGGTCTCGACTGGCGTGCGGTCGATTGCCTGCGCAGCTACGCGGGCTACGCCGTACAGGCGGGGCTCGGCACGCGCACCGAGGTGTGGGCGACGCTGGCCGGCAACCCCGAGCCGGCCGAGCGCCTGTTCGCGTGCGTGGCGGCACGCTTCGGCCGCGGCGATGGCGACGCCGACGCCGACGCGCGGGCGCGCTTCGTCGCGAGCCTCGAGCGCGTGGAGCGGCTGCGCGAGGACCAGTGCCTGCGCGGGCTGGCGGCGCTGGTCGCCGCCACCGTGCGCACGAACGTCTTCGCGCGCGACGCCGTGTCCGATCGGATCGTCATGAAGATCCGGTGCGCGGACGTGCCGTTCTTGAGCGACCCGCGTCCCCGCTACGAGATCTACGTGCGGGCGCCGATCGTGGAAGGCCTCCACCTGCGGGCGGGCCTCGTGGCGCGGGGTGGGTTGCGGCTCTCCGATCGTCCCGAGGACTATCGCACCGAGGTGCTGGGCCTCATGCGCACCCAGACGATGAAGAACGCGATCATCGTACCGACCGGCGCCAAAGGCGCGTTCGTTCCCCTGCGCGGTGGAGCGCCGGTCGACGCGTACCGCGAATTCGTGCGCGGCCTCCTCGAAGTCACCGACAACGTCGTCGGCGGGCGCGTCGTACATCCCGCGGGCCTGCGGATCTACGACGAGGAGGATCCGTACCTCGTCGTCGCCGCGGACAAGGGGACGGCCACCTTCTCGGACGAAGCGAACGCCATCGCTCGCGACAACGGGTTCTGGCTCGGCGACGCATTCGCCTCGGGCGGCTCGCAGGGCTACGACCACAAGGCGCTCGGCATCACTGCGCGCGGCGCCTGGGAGTGCGTGCGGGCGCACTTTCACGAGCTCGAGATCGACGCCGACACGGCGCCCCTGCGCGTCATCGGCATCGGCGACATGGGCGGTGACGTTTTCGGCAACGGGCTCCTGCGCTCACCACACCTGCGCCTGGTGGCGGCGTTCAACCACAAGCACGTGTTCATCGATCCCGACCCAGACCCGGCCAAGAGCTTCGCGGAGCGCGAGCGGCTCTTCAAAGCCGTCGCGGGGTGGGATCAGTACGATCCCGCCGTGCGCTCGCCGGGCGCGCTGCTCGCGCTACGCGGCGCCAAACGGATCGGTCTCACACCCGAGGTACGCCGCCTGCTCGGCGTCGCCGACGAAGCCATGAGTGGCGAGGCGCTCGTGCGTGCGATCCTCGGACTCGACGTCGATCTGTTGTGGAACGGCGGCATCGGCACCTACGTGCGCGCGACCGACGAGACGGACGCGTCCGTGGGCGATCCCACGAACGACAGCGTCCGCGTGCCGCACACCGCGCTGCGGGTCCGCGTGGTGGCGGAGGGCGGCAACCTCGGCGTCACGCAGCGGGGGCGGATCGCGTTCGCGCTCGCCGGCGGTCGCATCAACATCGACGCCATCGACAACTCGGCCGGCGTCGACTTGTCCGACCACGAGGTCAACCTGAAGGTGTGCCTCGCCCCGCTCACGGCCTCGGGACGGCTGTCGGCGGAGGCGCGCAATGCGCTCCTCGCCGTAGCGCTGCCCGAGGTGACCGAGCACGTGCTCGCCCACAACGCGAGCCAGGGCCGGCTCCTCGCGATCGAGCAGCGGCGGAGCGCGTCGCGGCTCGACGACTTCTGCGATCACCTGGGTGAGCTCGAGCGCGCGCTCGGCCTCGACCGCGCGCAGCTCGCGCTGCCGGATTGGGAGACCTTGCGCGCGCGGCGGGCGACGTTCCCGGGGCTCACGCGCCCCGAGCTGGCGGTCGTGACGGCGTATACGAAGATCCACCTCGAGGGCGCGCTGCGCGCGTCGCCGCTGCCCGACGATCCCGGGCTCGAGCCGTATCTGCTCGGCTACTTCCCGCGTCGCATCGTGGCCGACCTGCCGGACGCGGTCCGCACGCACCGCCTGCGGCGCGAGATCGTCGCCGTCGAGGTCGCGAACACACTCGTCGACGCGCTCGGCGCGACCTTCGTGACGCGGCTCCAGCGCGAGACGGGCGCGACGATCCCGGGCGTGTGCCGCGCCTGGGCGATCGCGTGGACGCTCGTCGACGGCGCCGCGATCGCGCACGAGATCCGCACCCGTCGGATCGGATTCGCGGACGAGGTGACGTGCGTGCTCGCGCTGGAAGAGGCCATGCGGCGGATGACGCGCTGGACGATCCAGGGCGTCGACCCGGCACGCACGATCGCCGAAGCGACATCGGAGCTGGCACGCGGCGCAGCGGTCGCCCGCGCGCGTCTCTGCGATTGGCTCGCGGGCCCGGAGGCCGAGGCTCTGCACAAGCGTCGCGCCGACCTCGAGATGTGCGGTCTGGGTCCGGCGGCGCTGAGCCTTGCGGTCGCGGGATGGATCCCGAGCGCGCTCGACGTCGTGCAGCTCGCCGGCGCCGCCGGGCTCGAGCTCGAGGCGGTCGCGCGCCGCTATTTCGGGCTCGCCGCGGAGATCGACTTCGCCTGGCTCGCGAGCGCGCTCGTGCCGTCGCCCGACGACGATCGCTGGGTCGTGCGGGCGCTCGACGGCGTCGATGCCGAGCTGCACGCCGCGCGCCGGTCGCTCGCGCGCCGGGCGGAGGGCGCAGGGTTCACGCAGCGCGTCGCGGCGGTGCGTGCGATGATCGAGGACCTGAAGGCGAGTGGACGAGCGAGCCTGCCGGCGCTCGTCGTGATTGTACGGGAGATCCGGCAGCTCGCGGAGGCTTCGTCATGACGGCCGTGATTCGGTTCCTGTTCGCACTCCTGCTGGGCGCGCTCATCGGCGCGGGCGCCACCGTGTACGTGATCCAGTCCGACGCGGGGAACCTGCTGGTCCGCCGCACCGACGTCGTGCAGGACCTCGAGCGCCGGCTGCGCGAGATGGAGCAGCAGCGCGATCAGCTCGGGCGGCAGCTCGAGGACGTCTCCGCGCGCGCGGGACGCATGGAGCAGGCCTTCACCGAGCTCGAACGGCGCTTCCGCGCGATGGTCGACGAGCACCCGCAGGCGCCCGCGCAAACGCCCTAGCGGCGGCTCACCAGCGCGGGCCGGCGGCGCCGAGCGAGGCGAGCTTCAGGAAGCCGCAGATGGCGAGCGCCCCCGCAAAAGCCGCGATCAGCGGCTCGCCTGCGATCTCCGGACCGGTCGGAAAACCGGTCAGATCGAGCAGGTGAGGCCCGACGTAGAGCCCGAACAGTCCCGACAGGAAGGGGAGGCCCCGCGTACGGACCCCGGTGTCGAGCAGCCGCTCGGCCGTCCAGCCCGCGAGGGCTGCCACGGCCACGAGCTGAAAGAGGCCCCAGGCTTGCCCTAGCAACTCCGGATCAGTCGACGTACCCAACATGGTCCACCTCTGGTGATTCCCGCTTCTGTCACGTAAAAAGCAATGAGCATGCCGCGCCTCCCTCGGCCACTGAGGCTCGTTTCGCGCGCGCGCGTCGACACCAGTGTGACACCCGTGTCCACTCCTGTCCCAGTCGGCGCACAGTGCAATGCGCGGTGCTGATGGCGTCGACTCTGCAAGTGACCGTGCTCGGATCGGGCGACGCCTTCGGCGCGGGCGGGCGGCTACACAGCGCGTATCTTGTCGAAGGCCCTGGCGCCACGTTCCTGGTCGACTGCGGGGGCACGGTGCTGCACGGCCTGCGCCGCTTCGGGATCGAGCCCGGGCGCATCGACTTCGTACTGCTCTCCCACCTGCACGGCGATCATTTCGGCGGGGTGCCGTTCCTGTTCATGGACTATCTCTACGTGAGCGACCGGCAGCGGCCGCTCGCCGTCTACGGGCCGCCGGGCACCGAACGCCGCGTGCGGGCGCTCTTCTCGGCGCTCTACGAGCGCCAGAGTGGCGAGCCGCTGCCGTTCCGCGTTTCGTATGCGGAGCTGCCCGCGTCCGCGACGACGATGATCCAAGGTGTGAAGGTGGAGTCCTTCGTCGTGCCGCACGTGAGCGAGCTCGTGTGCTACGGCTATCGGCTCACGATCGGCGGCAAGACGATCGTCTACTCGGGTGACACCGGATGGACGGACGAGTTCATCGCGCGCACGAGCGGCGCGGACCTCTTCATCTGCGAGTGCTCGACGTTCGAGACGCACCTCGACATCCACGTGTCCTATCCCGAGATCGCCGCCCGCGCCGCCGAGCTGCGCTGTCGCCGGCTCGTGCTATCTCACCTCGGGGCCGAGACGTTGCGGCACCGTGGCGACATCACGCTCGAGGTCGCGGAGGACGGCCTCGTGATCCCGCTGTAGCGACCTCGCCCGGCGTCAGCACGAGCGAGCCCTTCCGCTCCTCGCGGCGCTCCGCCTCCAGGGTGGCGAGGTGCGTGCCGACGCCCTGCTGCACGAGGGCCTGGAGGAACGGGATGGTGCTCGCGCTCGCCGGCTCCGCGCGCAGCGCGGCGGCGACGGCGAGCGCGAGCCGCGCCGCCTCGGCGCGGCCCGTCTCGGCGAGGACGTACGCCGTCGCGTCCAGGCGGCGGGCGACGACGGCCGGCGGATAGAGCGACGTCGTCGCGCGCTCGAGGACCTCGCGCAGACGTATCTGCTGCTGGGCCTCGCTCAGCACGAGAGGGCTCTCGCGGATCTCGCGCACCTCGACGAGGATCGGTGCGACCGCGTCGGCGTCCGGCCACCAGGTGCGGAACTCGGGCTCCGCGAGCAGCGCTGACGAGGCCGCGACGAGCGGCGCGCGCCCCGCGCCGTCGGGTGACGTCACGCGGGCGGACACGAGCTCGCTGGGCGTGAGCGGCGGCTCGCTCGTCAGCCGCTCACGCACGCGGCGGTAGTCGCTGGTGCGGCGCTCCGGGACGCCGGCGCGCTCCTGCGCCTCGACGACGAGCGCGTCGAGCGCCCGCCAGTCGGCGGCGACGAGACGCAGGCCGGCGCGGGCCTGGAAGCGCTCGCGCATCGCGCGGACCTGCTTGCGCGTCACGTCGAACACCTGGAGATCGCGCAGGCCCGCCGGCTCGTTCACATCGGCGGCGACCAGCAGGAGCCCGCCGGTGCTCTGCTCGCGGACGAGCCAGATCAGGCGGTCTCCCCGCCCGTCGACCGCCGAGACGAAGCCGTCGATCGCCGGACCGAGGACTTGACGGGCCGGCGCGGCGGGCGCGCGCACCGGCGCCGCGACGCCCTGCTGGCGGAGGCGGTAGAGCATCCGGCGGATTGCCGTCCGGTCGTCGCGATCGCCGACGCGGCCTTCGAGGTTCGCCAGCAGCTCGGCCAGGCGCTCCCGTGGAATCTCTCCGGCGCCGACGTCCGCGCCGAGGCGCTCGAGCAGCGCCCGCGCGTCGCCCGCGACGTCGCTCACGACGGCTTCTCGGCCGCCGCTGCCTGGGTGGGGGTCGCCTTCGGGTACGGCGCGAGGCGCGCGTCGACGTGGTCCTGGATCCAGTGCGGGTCCCACCACTCGACGGGATCGACGTGGATGCCGTGGATCATGACGCTGAAGTGGAGGTGATCCCCACCCGCGAGGCCGGTGTCGCCGGTCTTGCCCACGACGTCGCCACGCGCGACGTTGGCCCCCGCGGTGACGTCCGTCGCGCTCAGATGTCCGTAGAGCGTGAAGAGGCCCTGGCCGTGATCGATGACGACGGTGGTTCCGTAGATTCCGAGCGACCCCACGTAGGCGACCCGACCGTCGGCTGCGGCGGGCACGGGCGAAGCCTTCAGCGAGGCCAGATCGAAGCCGAGGTGGGTCTGGTGATCGATGACGTTGCCGGCGTGCATGTACGTGCGGCGGTCGGCGAACCCGGACAGGGGCGCCGCGTTCGGCAGTCGCAGGAGACCGCCCTGCCAGTGCGGGACGGGATCGCTCGCGCGACAGATCTCCCGCACGCGCACTTCGGTCGTCTTGCGCAGGTCGCGATTCACACGCAGGTAGCCGGCGACGAGATCGTCGGTCACGGGGAGCCCGTTCTCGCGCAGCAGGTCCGGCACCTTGCGCTGCAGGAACTCGTCGTCGATCGTGAGCGTCTTGTCGGCGAACTTGCGGGGCTTCACGACCAGATCGAACGCGACCGTGCGGCGGTTCCCCGCAGCATCGACCGCGAACGCCTTCACCTGGGCGTCGGGCTGATTCTCCGGCAGCGCAAAGAGCGCGTCGCGCAGCGCGGGATCGTTGAAGTAACCGGTCGTGCCCGGGAAGACGAGGTCGCCGACCGTCACGCCGCTCGCGGTCGCGTCGGCGCCGACGCGATAGACCAGGCACTCGCTGCCACCCAGCCGCGCGATGTGCTGCGTGCTCAAGACCTCGAGGGTCGGTGGTGTCGTGTCGATCGTGATCGGACGGCTGACGGCGGGTCCGCGGCGCAGCGACGGGAGCCACGAATGGTCGCGCGCCCACACTTCGAGCACCGCGGGGCCCTCGGGCAGGTGGTTCTTCGCCACGTCGAGCACCGGCTCCAGCGCCTTCTCGTGGACGCCGCTCCCGTACCAGGAGGTGGCGGGGAAGTCCTCGTGGGCGACGACGACCGGCTCGGCCGCGCCTTGCGGGAGGACCCGGACCTCGACCTCGGCGAGGCCGGTGCCGCGATCGCGAGCGACCAGGCGGAGCGGCGTCGCCGCGCCGACGACGTCCGGGGGCGTCTCGAGCTCGACCCGGGGGCGGAGCGGTTCGGCGACCGTGAGCAGCAGGCCGGCAACGACGACGAGCAGGGCGATGAGTAGACGCATCAGCGAAGGGTCTCCAGGAGATCGAGAAGGTTGCGGGTGATCCGGTGCGTGGCGCCCCAGATCACCTGGCCCGCCACCGGGAAGTGATCGATCGGCACGTCGCGTCCGGAGAAGTCCCAGATCTCGCGCCGCTCGGCGCCGGGCGCCAGCAGGTCGTCGATCGCCACCGTGAAGATCTGGTCCACCTCCCCCTCGCGAGGGTGCCATGCATACGGGTGCGGCGCCACCCCGACCACCGGGGTGATCACGAAGCGCGACGTCATGGTCTCGATGTCGTCGAGGGCGCCGAGGAGTCGGACGTCGCCGGGTGCGAGCCCGATCTCCTCATGGGCCTCGCGGAGCGCGGTCGCGACCAGGTCCCGATCGCGACCTTCGTCGTAGGTGCCGCCGGGAAACGCGACCTGGCCTCGATGGTGCGGGAGCGACGCCGAGCGGCGCGTGTAGAGCACGTGCATGTCACCGGCGACGGGGAGCAACGGTACCAGCACGGCCGCTCGGGTCTTGCCGTCGGGGGCGAGCGCGCTGCGCGATCGCGCCTCCAGCACCTGGGTGAGTCGCGGAACGAAGTCGACGATCATCCGCTCCGGACGACAGTATCACCCGGTCGCGCGCGCGCCAACGCGACGACTCAATTGGTAGCGAGCACGAGGTAGATGTCGCGCACGACGGACGAGCCGAGGCGGGCGTTCAGCCGCTCGACCACGTCGCGTTTCACGTACTGCAGCTCGTGCATCCATTCGGGTCCGTCGACCGCGACGACGAGCACGCCGCGCCGGAGCTGTGCCGGCTTCGCGTGCGCGGCGATCGTCGCGCCCACGACGGCGCTCCATTCCGCCCAGATGGGGTAGTGGACGAGGCCCGTCGCGCCCGGAAGGCGTGCCAGCGCCGCCCGGAGCGCCTCCGCCAGGCGTGCGAGGTCACCCATCAGTCCCCACCCACCGGACCCCCGGTTGCGAGATCCTGGGGATCAGGCAAACTTTCCTTGACAACACAAGATATGGTGGTGTATGTGCGCGCGCACCCAATATGTGGGTATCGGGCGGGGGATTTCGGGGGCCGCTCGGATGAGCTTTCTGAGGGGGTGACCATGGTCATGGAGAGGCTGGAGGGGGCGGCGGCCGGGCCGCAGCAGGTCCAGGCGACGCCGCGGCGGGGGATCACGATCGGGCGCCAGTTCGTGCCGCAAGGCGTGAGCCCGTACGACGAGGTCGAGTGGGAGATCCGCTCGGCGGT
>Ga0335084_10002901_pt1 | contig 16655 bp, 18 predicted proteins | sample Lox_Sample_44_FD_206721 | JGI IMG/M metagenome (GOLD analysis project Ga0335084, IMG submission 206721) | Soil microbial communities from Loxahatchee National Wildlife Refuge, Florida, United States - Lox_Sample_4.4 | ecosystem: Environmental > Terrestrial > Soil > Wetlands | place: USA... | reverse complement strand
GCTGCCGCAGGCGAACGACTACGTGCTCGTCGTCAGGCCCGGCCTCGCCGAGGCGGCCGAGACTCGCGGCTTCGACTGGCTGACCGAGCGCGTCGACGAGATCCTGGAGAAGGCGGCCGCATGATCGTCACACGCATCCCCGCGCTGCTCGGTATGGGCCTGATTCACCTCTACCGGCGGACCGCAGGCGTGCTCTGGGGCGGGAACTGCAAGTACCACCCGACCTGCTCGCAGTACGCGCTCGACGCGATCCGCGAATTCGGGCTCCTACGCGGGACCGTGCTCGCCGGCTGGCGACTGCTGCGCTGCAACCCGTGGAGCCGCGGCGGAGTGGACTACGCCCACGACCAGGGGCTGTTCCGGTGATCCTGTTCCTCCTCGCCTCGACGAACCCGCTCCGCCCGCTCGAGGACATCCTCCGGCACGTCCTCGACTGGCTGCATCTGAATGCCGGCTTCACGTGGGCCTGGTCGATCGTCGCCCTCACGCTGATCGTCCGGATGCTGCTCGTGCCGCTGACGGTCAAGCAGATCCACTCGATGCAGAACCTCCAGCTGCACGCGCCGCAGATGAAGGAGATCCAGAAGAAGTACAAGGCCGACAAAAAGCGCCAGCAGGAAGAGCTGATGAAGTTCTACCGGGAGAACAACATCAACCCGGCGGCGTCGTGCCTGCCGATGCTGGCCCAGCTCCCGATCTTCTTCGCGCTGTACCTCGTCCTGCGGGGATTCTCGAAGCACCCGCCGTGCCCAGGCCACGAGCTCCATCCGCAGACTTGTGTCGCCAACGGCGACTTCGCCTGGCTGCACGGCTGGGTTCCCAACATCGCCGCGCCGGTGAGCTCCCACTGGTCCGGGTACGTCCTGCTCGTCCTCTACGTGGCCAGCCAGCTGGCCTCGACGTTCCTGATGTCGTCCACGATGGACAAGACGCAGCGGACGCTCTTCCTGGTCATGCCGATCGGGTTCGTCTTCTTCCTGCTGAGCTTCCCAACCGGCCTCGCGATCTACTGGGTGACCACCAACCTGTGGACGGTCGGGCAGGGCCTGATCACTCGACGGATGATGCCGAAGCCGCAACCGCCGCCGAAACGCTCCTCGCGCACGGCTCCACGGGAGGCGACATCGGAAGACGGCAAGGGCGAAGCGGTCGAGGAGGCCGCTCCGGAGGCGGCGCCGACCGCCCCTGCGGCTCCCCCGCGGCGTGTGCGCAGGAAGAAGAAAGGCAAGGCGCGGCGATGAGCGACACGATCCAGGTCGAGACGACCGGAGAGACCGTCGGCGAGGCGAAGTGGGCCGCGCTGCGGGAGCTGGAGAAGCTTCAGCCCGGGATGGACAAGGGCGCAGTCCGCTTCCAGGTCGTCTCCGAGGGCGAGCGGGGCCTGCTCGGGGTCGGGTATGCGCCCGCGCGCGTGATCGCGACGATCGACGCAGCTGCGGTGGCCGACCAGGCTGAAGAGCCTCCACCGCAGGACGAAAGCGAGCTCGCCGGCGAGGTTCGGGAGGTCGTCGAGAGGCTGCTGGACGCGATCGGTGTCCGGGCGCGCCTCGAGGTGAGCGAGGACGAGGACACGCTCCTGGCGACGGTCGTCGGCCGCGAGCTCGGCCTCGTGATCGGCAAGCACGGCCAGACGATCGACGCGATCCAGTACCTCGTGAACGCCATCGTGTGGCGGGGGCACGGCGAGGATCGAAAGGCGGTCGTCGTGGACGCGGCCGGCTACCGCGCGCGCCGGGATGCGACGCTCGAAGGCCTTGCGGTACGTAACGCCGAGCGGGCGATTTCGTCCGGTCAGGCCGTGGAGCTCGACCCGATGACCGCCGTCGAGCGCAAGACCGTGCACGTGCGCCTGAAGGACTACCCGGGTGTGACCACGCGGAGCGAGGGAACCGAGCCCAACCGCTTCGTCGTGATCGAGCCGGCTTGACCGACGACGAGCTGCTCGAGCGCTGGCTCGACGAGCTCGTCTCGACACCGGGGCTGACCTCCCTCACGGGCGACGACGCGCGGCGCGTCCACCTCGAGGAGAGTCTGGCCGCCGCAGGCGTCGTGCGCGAGTTCGCAGGCTCGATCGTCGACGTCGGCTCGGGTGGCGGTGCGCCCGGGATTCCGCTCGCCGTGTTGTTTCCGGAGCGGGAGGTCACGCTGCTGGAGGCGAACCGGCGGAAGTGCGCGTTTCTGGAGCGGTGGGCCCGCGAGGTACCGAACGTGCGCGTCGTGTGCGGCCGGGCCGAGGAGCAGCCGGTCGACAGCTGGGGGGTCGCGGTCGCGAAGGCGCTCGCGAGCCCGCCGGTCGCGGCAGAATGGTGCCTGCCGTTGGTCAGGCCGGGTGGCGCGGTCATCCTGTACGTCGGCCCGAGCGCGGCCCCGGAGCGGGTCGCGCAGGTGGCGGAGAAGCTCGGCGGCGAGCTCCGACCGTCGCCGTCAGGCCTGCTCGTCCTGTCGAAGACCCACGCGACGCCGCAGGGCTTTCCCCGCCGCCCCGGAATGGCCAGGAAACGTCCGCTTGCCTAGCTAGCGTGGCCGTGTGCCCGGCCGGGTCTATGCGCTTGCCAACCAGAAGGGCGGCGTCGGCAAGACGACGACGACGATCAACCTCGCGGCCTGCCTCGCGGAGGCCGGCGAGCGCGTGCTCGTCGTCGATCTCGACCCCCAGGCGAACGCGACCTCCGGACTGGGCGAGCGCGCGAACGGGACGTCCTCGCTCGACCTCCTCGACGGGATCCCGCTCGCGGACCTCGCGAAGCCGACGCAGTTTCCACGGCTGGACCTCGTGCCGTCGCGGCGGGAGCTCGCTGGCGCGGCCGTCGAGCTTGGGCGCAGGCCGGACGGCGAGCGCTACCTCGCAGATGCGCTCGCGGGGGCGGGCGAGGGCTATTCGTTCGTGTTCGTCGACTGCCCTCCGTCCCTCGGCCCGCTGACGGTCAATGCACTGGCGGCGGCCGACCGGGTGCTCGTGCCGCTGCAGGCGGAGTACTACGCGCTGGAGGGCCTCGCCCAACTCGTCGGCTCGGTCGAGCTCGTGCGCTCGCGGCTGAACCCGCGGCTTGCGCTCGGGGGCGTGATTCTGACGATGGTCGACCGGCGGACCCGCCTGTCGGCCGAGGTCACCGCCGAGGTGCGCCGGCACTTCGGCGAGCTCGTGTTCAGGACGGCCGTGCCGCGCTCGGTGCGCGTGGCCGAGGCGCCGAGCCACGGGCTGCCGGTGACCGCCTACGACCGCGCGTCCGCCGGTGCCGACGCGTACTGGAAGGTGGCGATGGAGCTTGTCGGCCGTTCCTGAGAGACGACGCGGCCTCGGCCGCGGCCTGGAAGTGCTGGTCGGCGGGCCGGGCGAGCCGGAGCTCGCGCATCTGCCCGTCGAGACGATCCACGCCAACCCGCGCCAGCCGCGCAAGCGCTTCGACAACGAGGCGACGACCGCGCTCGCGGACTCGATCCGCGCGCAGGGGCTCGTTCAGCCGGTCGTCGTGCGCCCGCGCATCGAGGGCGGGTACGAGCTGATTGCCGGGGAGCGGCGTTGGCGCGCGGCCCGGGAGGCCCGGATTCCGACGGTGCCGGCGCTCGTGCGTACAGCCGACGACCGGGACACGATCCTGCTCGGCCTGGTGGAGAACGTCGCACGCGAGCAGCTCTCGGCGGTCGAGGAGGCTCGAGCCTACGCGCTCCTGATGGACGAGTTCGAGCTCTCGCTCGGAGACCTCGGTGAGCGTGTCGGCAAGGCGAAGCCGACCGTCTCCAACCGGCTGCGGCTGCTCGAGCTTCCCGACGACGTGCTCGCGCTGGTCGAGCGCGGCGATCTCACGGAGGGCCACGCGCGCGCTGTCCTCGCGGTGCCCGACCAGGACGGCCGCCGCCGGCTCGCCCGCAAGATCGTCAGGCGCGGCATGTCGGTTCGCGCCGCCGAGCGGGCCGCTCGCTGGGCGGGTGCCAAGACGAAGCCGCGCAAGGCGCCGAAGGTCGACCCCGCGCTTGCCGACCGCGTGCGCAAGGGCGCCGAGCGCGTCACCGGCTTTCCCGCACGCATCAGGGCCGGCCGCCTCGAGATCGCGTTCGGCGACGAGACCGAGCTGGAAGAGCTGGCCGAGGTCTTCGAGAGTCTCGTCGCCTGAGGCGCCACGAAGCGCCGGACTGGCGCGGGAGGCCCTGACCGCATACAACTAGGGAAGGGTGAGGTTGCGGCGTGAGGGGGTTCTCGCGGGGCTGTGTGCGCTCGCGCTCTGCATGGTCCCGCCGGGCCAGGCGGACGCTCCCGGCCGCTCGCAGGATCCACCCGACTTCCAAGAGTCGACGGTCATCAGCAACCTGGACTCCCCGACCCAGGTGCGCTTCGCCTCCAACGGCCAGGTCTTCGTGGCCGAGAAGAGCGGCGTGATCAAGCTCTACTCGAGCCTCGACGACACGAGCCCGACGGTGTTCGCAGACCTCAGCTCACAGGTGGACGACTACTGGGACCGCGGGCTGCTCTCGATCGCGCTCGATCCGGGCTATCCCGCACAGCCCTACGTCTACGCGCTCTTCACGTTCGACGCGCCGATCGGCGGAACCCCGCCCGTGTGGGGCGACGACTGCCCGACCCCGCCGGGGCCGACGACCTTCGGCTGCGTCGTGAGCGGTCGCCTGGTGAGGCTGACGGCCGACGCCGGCCTGCAACACGCCACCTCGGAGCAGGATCTGCTCGACGGCTGGTGCCAGCAGTTCCCGAGCCACTCCGTCGGCGACCTCCAGTTCGGCCCCGACGGCTCCCTCTACATCAGCGGCGGCGAGGGTGCGAACTTCTACGGCGTCGACTACGGCCAGTACGGCGACCCGGTCAACCCGTGCGGCGATCCGCCGGTTCCCGTCGGCAGCGACCAGTCTCCCCCCGCCGCGGAGGGCGGCGCGCTCCGCTCGCAGAGCCTGCTGCGCAGCCCCGGCGAGGCGGCTGTCCTGAACGGATCGATCCTCCGCGTCGACCCGAGCACGGGCGCGGCGACGCCGAACAACCCGCTCGCCGCGAGCTCCGACCCGAACGCGCGCCGCATCGTCGCCCAGGGCCTGCGTAACCCGTTCCGCTTCACCACGCGGCCGGGCACCTCCGAGCTCTGGGTCGGCGACGTGGGCTGGAACGACTGGGAGGAGGTGAACCGGGTCCTCTCCGGCAGCGACTCGGCGGTCGAGAACTTCGGCTGGCCCTGCTACGAGGGCAACGGCCCGCAACCGTCCTATCAGAGTGCCGGTCTGCGGATCTGTACCCAGCTCTATGGGACCGTGGGCGCGGTCACGCCGCCCTACTACACCTACAACCACAACGACCTGGTCGTTCCTGGCGAGTCGTGCTCGAAGGGATCGAGCTCGATCAGCGGTCTCGCCTTCTACCAGGGCGGTTCGTACCCGTCGGACTACAACGGAGCGCTGTTCTTCGCCGACTACTCGCGGAACTGCATCTGGGTGATGTTTCCGGGACCGAACGGGTTGCCCGACCCGACCGATATCGAGACGTTCGACTCGCAGGCCTCGGCCCCGGTCGACCTCGAGGTCGGCCCCGGCGGCGACCTCTTCTACGTCGACCTGACCGGCGGGACTGTCAGGCGGATCCGGTACTTCGCGGGCGACGCGCCCCCGAACGTCGTCGCGAAGGCGTCCCCGACCAGCGGCGGCGCCCCGCTCACCGTCCACTTCGACGGGTCCGGCTCGTACGATCCCGACCCGGGCGACACCATCACGTATGCCTGGGACCTCGACGGCGACGGCCAGTTCGACGACTCGACCACGCAGAAGCCGACCTATACCTACGGCCCCGGGACGTACACCGTCCGGCTCCGTGTGACCGACAACCACGGCTTCTCGAGCACGAGCGACCCGATCACGATCTCGTCCGACAACGACCCGCCGGACCCGGTGATCACGACGCCGCTCGAGACGAAGACCTGGAAGGTCGGCGACCCGATCTCCTTCTCGGGAAGCGCGAGCGACCCGCAGGACGGGGCGCTGCCGGCCTCGAGCCTGACCTGGACGGTGATCCTCCACCACTGCCCGTCGAACTGCCACATCCACATCATCCAGAGCTTCCACGGCGTTTCGAGCGGCACGGTCTCGGCGCCCGACCACGACTACCCTTCGTACCTCGAGCTCCAGCTGAAGGCAACCGACTCCGGCGGCCTCTCGTCGACGACCTCCGTCGACCTGCTCCCGCAGACGACGGTGCTCTCGTTCGACTCGGTCCCGCGGGGCCTGAAACTCGCGGTGGGATCGTCGGAGGAGGCGACCCCGTTCACGCGCAAGGTGATCGTCAACTCGACGAACGCGATCAGCGCACCGCTCACGCAGACGCTCGGCAAGCGCGGACTCGGATTCGTCTCGTGGTCGGACGGCAAGGCCGCCACGCACATCGTCACGGCCCCGGCCGGCGGCGCTTCCTACTCGGCGACCTATCGGGACATCGTTCCGCCCACGGTTGCGATCAAGGCCCCGGGCGCGGGCGGGAGGGTGCACGGAAAGGTCCTCGTCAAGGTGACAGCCTCCGACGACACGGGAGTCACGGCGGTCTGGCTCACGCTCGACGGCAAGCGCCTCGGCCCGGTGCTGACACGCGCGCCGTACACGCTACTGTGGGCGACCGCCCGGCTGCCAATCGGCCCGCATGTGCTGACGGCGGCCGCGACCGACGCGGCCGGGAACACGACCAGCTCGGCCCCGGTCAAGGTCCGCGTCTACAACCCGACTCGGCGGCCGGCCTCGCTGTTCCTGCTACTGAGACGCCTCTTCTCGCGGCGCTAGACCGGACTTCCGTCATCGGCAGGACGGCTGAGCACGGCGAGATGGGCGATCGTGGATTCGAACCACGGACCTCCGCCTTATCAGAGCGGCGCTCTAACCGACTGAGCTAATCGCCCGGGAGGCGCAGTGTAGCCGCACCCTCTTTAGGGATGTCGACGCGCTCCGGGGTGCCGACAACGAGTGTGGTACTGCGGCCATGAACATCGGCGACCTCGTCCTCTATCAGGGTCGGGCCTTCTACCTGCGCGGCCTGGACCCGATGGGTGTGCCCGAACGGCGCGCCATAGTCGAGGATGCCGAAACCGGGGAGGAGCTGCAGGTTCCCCTCGGCGACGTCGAGCCGCGACGGCCGGCCGGCTGCGAGCCGCGGGTCGGGAGTTGAGCGGCTACCCTCTGGCTATGATCGGAGCGGGGGCCGTGGGCTGATGCACGAGATGGTCATCTACGGGGTGAGCTTCGACCTGGTCGGGAAGCAGCCGATCGTCCTCCTCAAAACGGCCGACGGGAACAAGTTCCTCCCGATCTGGATCGGGCACCCGGAGGCGGCGGCGATCCTGATGAAGCTCCAGGGCGCGACCACTCCGCGACCGATGACCCACGACCTCGTGACGGACATGCTCGGCCAGCTCGACGCCCAGGTGGTCCGCATCACCGTGACCGAGCTGAAGGAGAACACCTTCTACGCGAGCATCACGGTGCAGCAGAACGGCTCCGAGATCGAGATCGACTCGCGCCCCTCGGACGCCATTGCGCTCGCCGTCAGGGCGGACGCGCCGATCTTCGCGGCCGAAGAGGTGATCGAGGAGTCGGCGATCGAGTTCGAGGGCGAGGACGTGAACGAGGAGGAGATCGTCTCCGAGTTCAAGCAGTTCCTCGAGAACGTCACGCCCGACGAGTTCGCAGAAGCGAACGGCGAAGAGGGCTAGTCCGCGTCGACCTCGCGCTTTGTGAGGTCGAGGATCTGCTCGAAGATCTCGCGGAGGCCCTCGGCGGACAGCGGGCCACGGTTGGCGCGCGCGAGGTACTGCAGCATCCACTCCTCCCGCTCCGGGTCGACGAACGAGAGCCCGCGCGACTCCTTGTAGCCCTTCAGGCGCGAGACCAGCTTCAGACGCGTGTTGATCGCCTCGACGATCGCGCGGTCGTTGTCGGAGATCTGCTCCCGCAGCTGCTTGATCAGAGGGTCCTGCTCGCTCATCGGCCTTGCAGTTTGAGGTATACGGGCTTGGCGCTGCCGTGCATAGCGAGCACGCGGTACGGATACGTGACCTTCGCGGTCACCGGCTCGCCCAACGCCGGCGTTTTCTCGCGCGCGTACACGTAGATCCCGCGGCGGCGCTCGATCACCCGCTGGATGACGAGCGAGTAGCCGGTGCTCGAGCGCGGGCCGAGCGCGATCACGACCGTCTGGTCCCGGTCCCAGTTCAGCCGAGGCGGCCTCGGCGGCCGGCCGGGCATGTTCGCAGCGAGCATTCTCGAGAACGAGCCCCGGGAGTGGAAAACGCCGAGGAGCTTGTGTGGGAACTGAACGGGGCCGAAAGAGTGCGTCACGTCGCGCCAGGCGACGGGCCGCTCTCCGCCCATCCCCCAGACCTGCGTGTAGACGAGCCAGCCCGCGAGCGCGAGCGCGAGGCCCGCGACGACCACGGCCCCCGCGGCCCTAGTAGATGTAGACCGTCGTGCCGTAGTCGATCAGCGAGTACACCCGCGGTGCGACCCAGAGGGGAATGCGGACGCACCCGTGGCTGGCGGGAAACGGCGGCACGCTGTGGTAGCCGTGGATCGCGAAAGCCCCGACGAAGAACGAGGAGTAGTACATCTGCAGCGCGTTGAAGCCCGGCACCTTGCTGTAGACGTGCCAGACCCCGAGCGGTGTGTTGCCGGTCGCGCCGGTCGACACGTCCACGACGAGCATCACTCGTCCGCCCCGGACGACGAAGAGCACCTGCCGCTCCTTGCTGACCTCTATGTGGCTGCCCGGACGCGCGGCGGTGGGGATTCGCGCCGCGTCGAGGGCCCGCCAGAAGCGGAGGTCCGTCGTGCCGGTCCGCGGCAGGTTGTGCAGCTTCTGGAAGGCGACCACCGCGTCGGAGGTGGCGGCGCCGTAGTAGCCGTCCACGCGGCCCAGGGCGAAATGGAGCTCGTGCAGGCGCTGCTCGAGCCCGTAGACGCTCGGCCCCGTGTCGCCGACCCGGAGATCCGGGACGAAGACGGTCTGCCGGAGGAGCCGCCTGTTGGTCGTGTAGCCATGAGCTCCCGTGACCGTGACGAGCAGGCGGTAGGTGACCGAGCGCGCTGTGCTGAGCGGGACGCGCAGGCGACCCTGTCCGGTACGAGTGGCGATCAGCCGCCCGGCTCTCCAGACGCGAACGGTGAGCGTTCCCGCGCCCGAGGGACGCTCGCGGACGGTGAGCGCAAGGGGCCGGTCGATCCGGCCCGAGCCGACGAACGCCGTGTCGAGTCCGGGCCTGACCGCGAGCGTCACCGCGTTCGAGACGGCGTCGCCGTAGCGGACCGTGTACTGAGCGTCGGGCGTCCCGACTCGGCCCAGCAGCGAGAAGCGGCCGCCCTTCGTCGTCTTGCCGCCGGCGAGCCGGACTCCGTCGCGGTAGAGGGCGACCGGCACTCCCTTCGCCGCTGGGACGAGCCGCCCGTGGAAGCGGAGCTTCTGCTGGTATCGGCCGACGTGCGGAGCCGCGAGGGTCAGGCCGAGCGAGACGATCGCCACCTCCGCCTGTGCCGTCTCGCCTCCCGGGCCGGTTGCGGTCACGCGTGCGGTGAACGAGCCGGCCGCATACACGTGCTGGACGACGGCGCCGTCCGCGGTGGCGCCGTCGCCGAGATCCCAGTGGTACGTGGCCGCGTCGCCGCTCGCGGTGAGCGTGACGGTGAGCGGTGCGGCTCCTCTCGAGGGGCTTGCCTGGACGCTGACGGCCGGCGGAGCCGCGTGCGCCGCGGGCGCGAACACGAGGGCCAGGGCGATGATCGCAGCGCGCCGCACGGGGCGGGAGAATACCCCGCTAGCTCAGGAACACCAACGCGAGCGCGGCCGCGTTGAAGCAGCCGTGGAAGATCATCCCCGGGTAGACGCTCTCCGTCCTCAGGCGGAGGAAGCCGATCGCGAGCGCGAACAGCAGCAGCGGTACGAAGCCCTCGACGAGCCCGTGCACGGCTGCGAACGCGACCGCCGTCCCGATCACGGCCACCGCCGGGCCGTACGGCAGTAGCACCGCGAACCCGAGCCCGCGGAACGTAAGCTCCTCGACGATCGGCGCGACGACAACCACGACCACGGCGTTGAGCGCGAACGCGAAGGCGTGATCCGACTCCCAGCGCGTCGGTTCGAGGCCTTGCTCCCTGGCAGCGTGGAGGAAGGGCTCGAGAACCTGCTCGGCGATGACGACCAGGACCAGGAGGCCGAGCATCAGCCCCGCCGCACGCGCCCAGGACCGTGGCCGCTTGAGCCCGAGTGTTCCCCGCGAGAGGCCTCTCGCGATCGCGAGCACGATCCCCAGCAGGATCGCGTACTCGATGAGGCCGCCGATCGCGAAGCTGTATTTGTAGAGGACGTCGCGCGACGGCTTGCCGCCCGCGGCCCGGGCGGAGTAGCTCAGCAGGGCCAGGGCCCCGACCAGCAGGAGCCACGCGACGAGCTTCCGCGTCGTCACGGGGCTCTCGGGCTCAGCGGAAGGCATTCGCGTGGAGGATGTGTGCGATCCGCGTGAGCGCGATGCCTACCTCCGGCCCGGGCGCGACCTCCCGGCCCGGGATCACGGCGAAGCGGCCCTTGCGCACCGCCTGCAGGCGCACGGTCGCGGGGTCTGCGCGCAGCCTTGCGAGCGTCGTCCCGGTTCCGGCGAGGGCGATGTAGACCTGCGGGTTCAGCTTGACGAGCCGGCCCAGCGGAAACGGCCCCTGCTCCGGGCTCGGCCCCGCGACGCTCTTTCCGTGCGCCTTTGCCAGGAGATCGCCGATCAGGCTCCGGTCGGGGACGGTGGTGAAGTTCCCGAGGTCGACGAAAGCGGAGACGACCGGCTCTCCGCTGAGCCGCGCTGCGACCCTCTCTCGCGCACGCACGATCGACGCGGTCACCCTCCGCGCAGCGACCGGCGCGCCGGTCAGGAGGCCGATCTGGCCGATCGCGTGCTCGACATCGTCCAGCGAGGTGTCGGGCTCGACGTAGACGGCTGCGTGGGTCGCCGCCCTCGCTCGCGCGAGGTCCAGAGGGTCCGCGTCGGTCGACGCGACAATCAGGTCGGGCCTGGCCCGCCGGATCTGGTCGACGAGCGGCAGCCCGACGAGCGAGTCGTTCACCGTGACCGTGCGGCGCTCGAGCCCCAGTGCGCGCAGGGTCGTCCGCGGGCCGGATCCGAGCGGCACGATGCGGTGCGGGATGCTGCGAACGGCCGTCGGCGAGTCGCCCGCGCCCTGGACGGTGACCGGGTAGAGCTGGACGAGAGGGCCGGTCGGTTCCTGCCGCTCCCCGCAGGCCGTTCCGGCCAGCAGGAGCGCCGCCGCTCCCGCGGCGAGGGCGAGCCGACGGCTCACGCGACCCACTGCCAGAGCGACCACTGCACGATCGCCACGCCGAGCAGCAGCGAGCTGACGCCAACGATCGCCGTATGCACGCGCGGGCGGCCGCCGAGCACCGCGAGCGCCAGGAAGAGCGGGAAGATCGTCAGGCCGAACCGCGGCAGCGAGAGCAGCGGCCAGCGCTCGCTCGGAACGCTCAGCGGGATCGCGAGGCTGACGGCGGCGAAGAGGCCGTACGGCGCGCCGAACCGGCGCCACGCGACCACGGTCAGCGCGACGAACAGGGCGAGGAACGCGAGGCACTCGAGGTTCAGCGTCGCCACCCGGATCGGGTCGGTGTCCCGCACCGGTGCCCAGTAGAAACGCGTGTGCGACCCGGAGGCGAGCTGCTCGACACCGGCCCAGCCGGCGCGGAGCCCGTCCCAGATCCCGCCGAGCGGGCCCGCGGGCGAGAGATGCCGGTTCCACACGCGCTGGGCGTGCAGGAACTGCCACGGGTCGCCGTCGGTGCGCCAGAGGTAAAGCGGGTAGGCGGCGAAGAGCACCGGCGCGACGGCGAGCGACGCCAAGGCGCGGAGCCGGCTTCGCTCACGCCAGGCGAGCAGCGCGAGCGCCGGCAGCAGCGCGAGGCCGGTCGGCCGGGTCAGGAGCGCGAGACCCGCCGCGCCTCCGCCCAGGAGGAACCGCCTCCGCTCCGCGAAGGCGAACGCGGCCAGCGTGAGCAGCAGGTAGAGCGACTCGCTGTACACGGCCTGCAGGAAGAGCGCGAACGGGAACAGCGCGAGGTAGAGCACCGCGCGGCGGGCGCCGTCTGCACCGAGTCGCTCCTCGGCGATGCCGTAGAGCAGCAGGCACGAGCCGAGCGCGCACGCGAGCGAGACGAGGATCCCCGCGAGCACGTAGTGGCCGAAGAGCGCGCGGCCGAGCACGGCGACCGTCCCGGGGTAAAGCGGGTAGAAGGCCGTGGCGGCATTGCTCGCGGCGGAGTAACCGTGCTCGGCGATCCGAAGGAACCAGACGCTGTCCCAGCGGGCCCAGACGTCGGTGACCGCGCCGAGGTCGTGCGTCAGCGTCGGGTCGTCCCAGCGGCCGGCGCGTGGGTTCCGGTTCGGGACGAAGACGAAGAGCGAGAACAGCGCCGCGGCCCAGATCGCGGCCCGCGTCCAGAGGAAGATCTCGAGCGCCGGGTTCCGCGCCCTGGGCGGTGCCGGGGGGCTGGAGGCCGCCTGCGGCTCGCGAACGCGTTGACCGGCGGACACGGCGCGCGATGATACTCACATGGCCGAGCGCTACTTCACGCCCGAGGAAGCGAACGACGCGCTGGCCGAGGTCAGGCCGGCGGCCGAGAGCCTGGTCGCCCACCGCCGCACGATGAGCGTCGTGGCGACCCGGAGGGCGAAGCTCGTCCACCGGATCGCCGGGAACGGCGGCGACTTCGACCCGCAGGAGCCGCGCACGCTCCAGGAGCAGTTCGAGGCGGAGGCTGCTGCGGTCGCCCAGTGCGTCGAGCAGCTCGAGCATCTCGGGGTCGTCGTGAAGGACCTCGACCGCGGCCTCGTCGACTTCCCGGCGCTGCGCGACGACGAGGAGGTGCTCCTCTGCTGGCAGGTGGGCGAGGACGAGGTCGCGTTCTGGCACGGCCTCGACGAGGGCTTCGCCGGCAGGAAACGTCTGCCTTTCGACTAACAGCGCGCTGATGCACTACTGGAATCGCCTGATCGTGTTCGGCGCCGTCCTGCTGCTGACCCTGGTGATCGCGTGGTTGATCGACCGCCGGATGAGCCGGAGCAACCTGCCTCCGGCCGTCGAGACCCGCTACCGAATTCTGCGTCGCAGCGTCGTCTCACTGATCGTGTTCGTCGGCCTGCTCTCGGCGCTGCTCGTCATCCCGCCCGTCCGCGCGGCCGCGATGGGGATCCTCGCCTCCTCGGCGGTGATCGGCTTGATCGTCGGCTTCGCGGCGCAGCGGACGCTCGGCAACTACATCGCGGGGCTCCTGATCGCGTTCGCGCAGCCGCTCCGGCTAGGAGACCACGTCGAGATCGCCGACCTGACCGGCGTCGTCGAGGAGGTCGGGCTCACGTACACGTTCATCCGTACCGCCGACAACGACCGGCTCGTGATCCCGAACGAGCGGATCGCCTCGGATACGATCCGGAACTCCTCGATCGTTGGACGAAGGAAGCTCGCGCGTGTGACCGTCCAGGTTCCTCTCGATTCCGATCTCGACGCTGTGCGCGGCCTTCTGCGCGAGGCTGCGGGCGACGAGCGGGCCGATGTCGAGGTCGCCTCGCTCGGCACCCAGGCCCGCCTCGTGCTGAGCGTCTGGGCCGACGACGCACCAGGTGCGGAGCGGCTCGAGAGCGAGCTCCGCCTGAAAGCCCACGCGCGTCTGCGCGAGGCCGGGGTCTTCGCGTGACGCCGCCCTCGCCCCCGCGCGGGCCGAGCGGGCGGCGCGGCCGCGAGGACGGCTTCGACGAGGTCCTGCGGCGGGCTCGCCGCCGCCGCAACCGGATCAGCGGCCGCCGCCGGCGGCGCGTGACGTTTCTCTGCGGTGCGGTCCTCGTGATCCTGCTTGCGCTCCTCGCATCGGGGATGGGCGCGGTGGGCGCGTTTCGCTCGAGTTGCGACCTGAACCAGCTGGAGCCGGTCCAGCTCGGCCAGAACTCGTTCATCTACGCCTCCGACGGCTCCCTCCTCGGCTCGATCCCCGCGGAGAAGAACCGCACGCCGGTCCCGCTCTGGAAGATCAGCCCGTGGCTGCTCAAGGCGACCGTTGCGATCGAGGACCACCGCTTCTACGAGCATGGAGGCGTCGACTACCAGGGAATCGCGCGCGCCGCCTGGAGCGACCTCCGCGCCGGCCAGGTCGTCCAGGGCGGCTCGACGATCACGCAGCAGCTGGTGCGCAACCTCTACATCTCGAAGGAGCGCACGTTCAAGCGCAAGCTCAAGGAGGCGTGTCTCGCGATCAAGCTGAGCCGCCGCTGGTCGAAGGACCGGATCCTCGACGAGTACGTGAACCAGGTCTACTACGGCAACCACGCGTACGGGGTCGAGGCCGCGGCGCAGACCTACTTCTCCAAGCACGCGCGCGACCTCTGGCTCGGGCAGGCGGCGCTCCTGGCCGGACTCCCGCAGGCGCCGTCGATTTACGACCCGCTCCACCGGCCCGCGAGCGCGATCGCGCGCCGGGACGAAGTGCTGCGGGCCATGCTCAGGTACGGGTACATCACGCGCGCCCAGTACAAGGAAGCAGTCTCGGTCCGCGACCTCCGGCTCAAGCCGGGGAAGCTCTACACGCGGATCAAGGAGCCGTACTTCTTCAGCTACGTGCGCGACCAGCTGATCGCCGAGTACGGGTCGAGCACCGTCCGGTCCGGCGGGCTGCGCGTCTACACGACGATCAACCCGCGCCTGCAGCGCGCCGCGGCGAAGGCGATCCGAGACACGCTCTACCTCCGGAACGATCCCGCGGCGGCCGTGGTCTCGATCAACCCCGCGAACGGCGCGATCAGGGCGATGACGGCGGTCACTCCCGGCCACACGGGCAACCAGTTCAACCTGGTCGCGCAGGCGCGGCGGCAGCCCGGCTCGACGTTCAAGACCTTCGTCCTCGCGGCGGCGATCGAGCAGGGCATGAACCCGGACACGACCTACTACACCTCCGCCCCGTTTCACTACGAGCCGGACCCGTACACGCCGGCCTGGAACGTGTCCACGTACGACCACACCTATGCGGGCTCGATCTCGGTCGTGAACGCCACCCTGCGCTCGGACAACACGGTCTACGCACAGCTCACGCTCGACGTGGGTCCGGAGAACGTGGCCGAGATGGCGCACCGGCTCGGGGTGACGACCCGTCTCGACGTGGTCCCGGCGATGGGTCTCGGCGCCGACGCAATCTCGCCGCTCGACGAGGCGTCCGCCTACGCGACGCTGGCCGCCGGCGGGATCTACTCGAAGCCGATGGCGATCACCGAGGTCAAGCTCGCTAACGGGAAGGTCGACACGGATGCGGGCTGGGGCAACCCGGATCGCAAGCGCGCGATCTCAGACGGCGTCGCGTACGAGGTGACGCGGATCCTCGAGGAGAACGTGCTCGAGGGCACCGGCACGGGCGCGTACTTCGGCAGGCCGGCGGCGGGCAAGACGGGCACGACCGACGACCATGCCGACGGCTGGTTCTCCGGGTACGTGCCGCAGCTCGAGGCAACGGTCTGGGTCGGATACCCGCAAGGTGAGATCCCGATGGAGGACGTGCACGGCATCGCGGTCGCCGGCGGCACGTTCCCGGCGACGATCTGGCGGCTGTTCATGGAGGCGGCGACCGCCGGCGCGCCGGCGCTCAACTGGAGCCAGCCCCTCGACCCGGTCACGTGGCGGCCGTTCACGCAGGGCCGGTACGGGTCGAGCTACTACTACCCGCAGTCCAGCGGCTACTACTCGCCGCCCGCCACGACGACGCAGCAGACGACGACGCAGCCGGCCACGACGACGCGGCAGACGACCACTGGCAGGACGGCCACACCCGTGCGCACGCGGCCACCGGTCGAGCCGCCGCCTCCTCCCGCGCCGCCGTCTGGCCCGCCTCCCCCGCCACCACCGCCGTAAGCGCGTGAAGCCGCGCCTCGAGCCGGCGGGCGTGCGGGACGCGTTGCGTGCTGCGCTCGTCGCAGCGCCCGTCTTCATCGCCGCCTGCGCGGTTCCCGACGGCGGCCTCTTCCGGGCAGCGCGATTCCGGGACGTCCACGTCTACCAGGGGTATGCGGAGAAGTTCCTGCACGGGGCCCTGCCGTACCGCGACGTGTTCGTCGAGTACCCGCCCGGTGCGTTCGCGGTCTTCATGCCGCCAACGGCGTTCGGCGCCGGACACTACAACGCTGCGTTCAAGTCGCTGATGGCGCTCTGCGGGATCGCGACGATCGTGCTCGCCGCACAGGTGCTGGTGGAGGTCGGGGCCTCCCAGCGCGAGCTCTACGTCGGAGTCGGCCTGCTCGCGGTGGCGCCAGCCGCCCTCGGGCCGATCTCGCTCAACACCTACGACGCCTGGCCCGCGCTGCTGACGGTGCTCGCACTCTGGCTCTTCCTGCGCGGCCACGACCTGTCGGCCTTCGGGACGCTCGGCCTCGCGGTCTCGGCGAAGGTCTACCCGCTCGCGCTCGTCCCGCTCGCGTGCATCCTTGTCTGGCGCCGAACGGGCCCGCGGCGCACGCTGCTCGGGCTCGGCGTCTTCGCCGCGATCGCGGTGCTCGTGCTGATCCCGTTCGCCGCCTACGACGCGCACGGCGTCGTCACGAGCTTCCGCTCGCAGGCCGACCGCGGGTTGCAGGTGGAGAGCCTCGGCGCGTCCCTGCTGCTCG
>Ga0335084_10002900_pt1 | contig 16657 bp, 16 predicted proteins | sample Lox_Sample_44_FD_206721 | JGI IMG/M metagenome (GOLD analysis project Ga0335084, IMG submission 206721) | Soil microbial communities from Loxahatchee National Wildlife Refuge, Florida, United States - Lox_Sample_4.4 | ecosystem: Environmental > Terrestrial > Soil > Wetlands | place: USA... | reverse complement strand
TCGAAATCGTGCTGCAGGTCAACGGCAAGCTCCGCGGCAACCTGACGGTAGCCAAGACCGCCAGCAAGGCCACGCTGGAGCAATTGGCGCTTGCCCACCCTTCCGTCCAGAAACATCTGGCGGGCGCAGCGGCAAAGAAGATCGTGGTGGTACCCGGCCGCTTGATCAACGTCGTCATATAGGAAAAACTTTGCGTGCGCTGCTTCGATTCCCAGTCCTGATTGCCGCCATGACGCTGGCCGCCTGCAGTTTTCATCTGCGCGGACAGGCAGGCATGCCGTTCGATACGATTTATCTGAAGGCGGCCAATCCAAACACGGACATGATCAAGGAATTGCGGCGCAGCCTGGAAGTGAACAAGGTGAAATTGGTGGATAATGCGCAGCAGGCCGATTTGATCCTCGATATCGTTTCTGAAAACCCCGACAAACAGATCCTCACTTTGGACAACAGCGGGCGCGTGAATGAATTTGAACTGTTTTATCGCGTATCCCTGCGTGCATACGACCTCAAGAAGCAGGAATGGATTCCTGCCGAGGTATTCATGTTGCGCCGCGATTTCCCGTACGATGATAACAATGTTCTGGCGATGGAAGCCGCGGAAGACCTGCTGAACCAGAGCATGCGTACGGAAATGGTTCAGCAGATCGTGCGCCGCCTGAGCCGATCAAAACCCCAAACCCAGTCTGACTGATCCATGGCGACGACGATTACCTGCACAGAACTTCCGCGCCACCTTGCTTCCGGCCTGAAGCCTTTGTATGTGGTGTTTGGAGACGCGCCGTTGCTTGCCATCGAGGCAGCGGACAATATCCGCGCGGCGGCCCGTGCCGCCGGATACACCGAACGGGAAATCTTTGTCGCCGATCAACATTTCAGATGGGGCCAATTGCACAACAGCGCGCAGAGCATGTCCCTGTTCGCCTCCCGCAAGGTGGTCGATCTGCGAATACCATCCGGCAAACCCGGGGTAGAGGGTGGACAGGCGTTGCAAGCTTATTGTGCCGACCTGAACCCGGACGTTCTGACGCTGGTCTCGCTGCCCAAAATGGATTGGGCCGCCCAAAAGAGCCAGTGGTTCGGCACGCTGCAGCATTCTGGCGTGATGATCTCGGCCGACGATATTCCCCGCGGCGCATTGCCCCGATGGATAGCCGAACGCCTTAAACGTCAGGAACAAATGGCGGATAATGCCACCCTGGAATTCCTTGCGGATCGCTGCGAGGGGAATCTGCTTGCCGCCTTTCAGGAGATCGGGAAACTCGCTTTGCTGTTTCCGGCTGGGAAGCTGTCTTTCGAACAGGTCAAGGACTCGGTCATGGATGTGGCGCGCTATGATGTTTTCAAGCTCACGGAGGCCATGCTGAATGGCAACGCTGCACGGTACGCGCATATCCTCGACGGTCTCCGCGCTGAGGGAACCTCCACCGTGCTGGTGCTGTGGGCGATCTGCGAGGATATCCGCACACTGGGAAAAGTGCTGCAATCCGTGCAGCTCAACGCTAATCCCGGCGGCGCGATGCGCGACGCGAGGGTGCGCAAAGACAAGCAGGGACCGATCGAAAACGCGTCGCGGCGGTTGAAATTTCCGACCGTCGAACGCGCCATGCTGCAAGCTTCGAAATTGGACAAAACCATCAAAGGGTTGCGCCAGGGCGACGCATGGGATGAATTGCTGCAATTGGGATTGCGCTTTGCAAAATGAATGATATCTTATTGGTGTTAACCAACCTGCCCGACGATGCTTCAGCGGTCAAACTATCGCGCCTGCTTGTCGAGGCTCGTGCCGCCGCTTGCGTGAACAGGCTCGCTGCCTGCATCTCGATCTACCGCTGGAACAACGATATCGAGACCGCCACCGAAGTGCCGCTTCTGATAAAAACCACCCGTGCCGCATACCCGCGCCTTGAAAAACTGATACGCGAAGCCCACCCGTACGAACTTCCCGAAATCATCGCTGTCCCTGTCACAGCAGGCTTGCCCGCATATCTTGATTGGGTAGACGGGGAAACCACCACAATATAAGGAACAAACATGCGTTTTGCGCTTCTGCTGCTGCTTTGTCTGGTTGGGCCGGTTTCGCATGCGGACGGGTTTCTGGATCGTATTTCCAGTTTGACCGGCAGCAAGCAGCCAGACTTCCTGCCGCCGGATGAAGCTTTCGGCCTCGATGTGGTCGTTCGCGATGCGCATACCCTGCAGGCCAGTTTCAGAGTAACGCCCACCTATTATCTGTATCGCGACAAAATCACTTTTAACACGAAGGATGGCAGTGCCAAAGTCGACGCGGTCGATCTGCCCGAAGGCGAAATCAAGCACGACCCCAATTTCGGCGACACGGAAGTTTTTCATCAGTCGTTTCAAGCCATGATCAAACTGGACCGCACGAGCGATGCGGCTAACGGCATCACACTTACCGCCGTCTACCAGGGTTGCAGCGAAGAAGGTCTATGCTATCCGCCGATCACCAAGACATTACTTGTCAACCTGCCGAATGCCGCGACCGGCCAGCCTGCTCCCCCGGTAATTTCCGAGGCTCCGCCGCCATCATCACGGTCTCCTGTATCAGAAGGTTCGCAAATTGCCCGGCTGTTCAAGAACGGCAATTTCTGGCTGATCGTTTCTTTCTTCTTTGGCGCGGGATTGTTGCTGGCGCTGACTCCATGCGTGTTTCCGATGATACCGATACTATCCGGCATCATTGTCGGGCGCGGCCACAAGATAACCCATCTGCACGCGTTCATCCTGTCGCTGGCATATGTGTTGGGCATGGCGATCACCTACGCCGCTGCAGGCGTGGCGGCGGGATTTTCCGGCAACCTGATTTCCAACGCATTGCAGACTCCCTGGGTGCTGGGCAGCTTTGCTGCCGTGTTCGTGCTGCTCTCGCTGTCCATGTTCGGCCTATACGAGCTGCAGATTCCGACTGCTTTGCAAAGCAAACTGAGCGAAACCAGCAACCGCCTGCACGGAGGCCATCTCGGCGGCGTGTTCGTGATGGGCGCGCTGTCCGCCATCATCATGGGGCCGTGCGTGGCCGCTCCGCTTGCCGGAGCGCTGCTATACATCGGCCAGACCCATGATGCCATGCTGGGCGGCGCGGCGTTGTTCGTGATGGCGCTGGGGATGGGCGCGCCATTGCTGCTGATCGGTACTTCGGCGGGCGCGTTGCTGCCCAAGGCCGGTGCCTGGATGGAAGCAGTCAAACAATTTTTTGGCGTGATGCTGCTGGCGCTGGCGATCTGGATCATTCAGCCGCTGCTGCCCGTCAGCGTGGCCATGCTGCTGTGGGCGGCGTTGCTGATCTTCTCGGCGATCTATCTGCGCGCACTGGATGCTTTGCCGCATAATTCGAGCGGCTGGCACAAGTTGCTCAAAGGCGTCGGCCTGATTGCCCTGCTGCTGGGCGTTGCTTACTTGATTGGTGGGCTTTCCGGTGCTCGCGACATGTTGCGCCCGCTTGGCAACATCGGGCGCGCGGAAGCGCAGACATCCGCTACCTTGCAATTCTACCGCGTCAAGGACATGGCCGCCCTGGACCAACGGATTGCCCAAGCCGGCGGTCAAGGGGAATTGGTCATGTTTGATTTTTACGCCGACTGGTGCATCTCTTGCAAGGAAATGGAACGATTCACCTTCTCCGATGATGCGGTAAAAGCCAAACTAAGACCGGTGCTGCTTCTGCAAGCCGATGTCACAGCCAACAGCGAAGCCGACCAGGCCTTGCTTAAGCGTTATGGATTATTCGGCCCTCCCGGAATTTTGTTCTTTGATACACACGGCAATGAGTTGAGTGATTTTCGCGTTACCGGTTATCAGGATGCAGCACAATTTTTGAAAACCCTGAAAGACATCGGACTCTAATGTAACTGAGCTAACTTCGGTAAAATTCTGGACAAGTTATCCTAATCTCCGGCAAAATGAGAGCATGAAAAATATTCTCGTGTTGCACGGACCTAACTTGAATCTGCTTGGCAGCCGCGAGCCTGGAGTTTATGGCCGAACCACATTGGACGAAATTAACGAAAGTTTAACGAAGTTGGCACAAAAAAACGGTGCGAACTTGTATTGCTTTCAAAGCAACGCCGAGGCGGAACTGGTGGACCGGGTGCAGCAGGCACAAGCCGATGGCACAGCGTTCATTATCATCAATCCGGCCGCATACACCCATACCAGCGTGGCATTGCGCGATGCCTTGGCGGCAGTCGCCATTCCGTTCATCGAAGTGCATCTGTCCAATGTGTTCGCCCGCGAGTCGTTTCGCAAGGAATCTTTCTTTTCCGATCTCGCTGTAGGCGTGATCAGCGGTTTGGGTGCAGCCGGGTATGAATTCGCGGTTCAATTCGCGCTGGGCCATAAAAATCAAGTTTAAGGGAGGACACCATGGATTTACGCAAACTCAAGACATTGATCGAGTTGGTGGAGAGTTCCGGGATCGCGGAACTTGAAATCAGCGAGGGAGAGGAGAGGGTGCGCATCACTCGCACTGCCGCGTCCGCTCAACAGACTTACACCCCGGCTTCTGCGCCCATTCCACAACCCGTCATCCACGCCTCAGCGCTACCGGCAGCGGCGCCAGCCGCCGAACCCGCCAAACCTCCCGCAGCTGAGGGGCACGTGGTGAAATCGCCCATGGTTGGAACGTTCTATCGCTCGGCATCGCCGGGAGCCAAGGCTTTCGTGGATGTGGGCCAGACCGTAAACAGCGGCGATACGCTGTGCATCATCGAGGCGATGAAGCTGCTCAATGAAATCGAGGCCGATCAAGGCGGAGTCATCAAAGCCATCCTGGTGGAAAACGGCCAGCCGGTGGAGTTCGGTCAGCCATTGTTTGTAATTGGATGATGCCATGAGAGAGATATTCGCCATTGTCGTGCCCGTTTCGGCGTCGGCTAATGTGAGCGCAGAGAAAGCCAAGCAGCGGAACCGCGACCCAAGCCAAAACGGCCAGCCGGTGGAATTCGGCCGGTTCTTGTTCGTAGCCGGCTAATCATCCCCGATTCCCAATGCATAACTATTTAGCAGCTCAGCTAACATGACTTTACAGACCACGGGCTCGAATTTACGCGCCAAATCCAAGTTCGGAGCCACAACCATGTTTGAAAAAATCCTGATCGCCAATCGTGGCGAGATCGCGCTCCGCATTCAGCGCGCCTGCCGCGAAATGGGCATCAAAACTGTCGTGGTGCATTCCGAGGCGGATGCGGATGCCAAGTACGTGAAACTGGCCGACGAGTCAGTCTGCATCGGCCCCGCCTCGTCCACACATAGTTATCTCAGCATCCCGGCCATCATCAGCGCCGCGGAGGTAACCGATGCCCAGGCCATCCATCCCGGATACGGCTTCCTTTCCGAAAATGCGGATTTTTCCGAGCGCGTGGAGAAATGCGGGTTCGTATTCATCGGTCCGCGCGCCGAGACCATCCGTCTGATGGGAGACAAGGTGAGCGCGAAGATCGCCATGAAAAAGGCCGGCGTCCCCTGCGTGCCGGGCGTCGAAGGCGCATTGCCGGACAAGCCGGCGGAGATCATCAAGATCGCGCGCAGCATCGGTTACCCGGTCATCATCAAGGCTTCCGGCGGCGGCGGCGGACGCGGCATGCGCGTGGTGCACACCGAGGCCGCCCTGCTGAATGCGGTGACCATGACGCGCACCGAAGCCCAGGCGGCATTCAACAACCCGATGGTATACATGGAAAAGTTCCTGGAGAACCCGCGTCATATCGAATTCCAGGTGCTTGCCGACCAGCATGGCAATGCGGTATATCTGGGTGAACGCGATTGCTCGATGCAGCGCCGCCACCAAAAGATCCTGGAAGAAGCTCCTGCACCGCTGCTGGACGCCAAATTGCGCAACAAGATCGGCGAGCGTTGTGCCGAAGCCTGCCGCAAGATCGGCTATCGCGGCGCGGGGACATTCGAATTCCTGTTCGAAAAGGGCGAGTTCTATTTCATTGAAATGAACACGCGCGTGCAAGTCGAGCATCCGGTGACGGAAATGATCACCGGCATCGATATCGTCCAGCAGCAGATACGCATCGCCGCCAACGAAAAACTTCCGTTCAAGCAGCGCGACATCCATTTCCACGGACACGCCATCGAGTGCCGCATCAATGCCGAACACCCGTACAAGTTCACGCCTTCGCCGGGTCGAATCACCACCTGGCACCCACCCGGCGGTCCCGGCATCCGGGTGGATTCGCACGTGTATGCGAATTACATGGTGCCCCCGCATTACGACTCGATGATCGGCAAGATCATCGCGTATGGCGACACCCGCGAGCAGGCCATGGCGCGAATGCGCACCGCCCTTTCGGAAATGGCTGTGGAAGGTATCGATACCAACATCGCATTGCATCGCGAATTGCTGCAGGACGCGGCCTTCATGCGCGGCGGTACCAACATTCATTATCTGGAAGAACGTTTGGCAGAGAGAACTAAGGGTAAATGATGCCTTGGTTGAATCTGGTCGTGGATAGCGACGCCGAACACGCCGAAGCGCTGAGCGAAGCGTTGCTTGGACACGGCGCACTGTCGGTGGATATGCTGGATGCCGATGCGGACACACCCGACGAGCAGGCGATCTTCGGCGAGCCGGGAGAATCTGTCCCGGGAATATGGCTGCATAACCGCGTCAGCGCGTTGTTCGAAAACAACCAGGATGTGGCCGCGATCCTGCGCAAGATCTCTGCAGATCTCGGGCTCGAACATGCGCCGAAACATCGCATCGAGATACTGGACGACAAGGACTGGGTGCGTGTCACACAATCCCAATTCGAGCCCATCCCGATCTCGCAAAGATTGTGGATCGTCCCGACCTGGCACGCCGCCAAAGAGCCCAATGCGATCAACATCGCGCTCGATCCCGGTTTGGCGTTCGGCACGGGCAGCCACCCGACCACGCGCCTTTGTTTGCGCTGGCTGGAGGACAATCTTCATGGCGGGGAAGGCGTGCTGGATTACGGCTGCGGTTCCGGTATTCTTGCCATCGCCGCGATCAAACTCGGGGCTGCCCACGCCACCGGGGTTGATGTAGACTTGCAGGCCGTGAATGCGAGCCGTGACAATGCCGTTGCCAACAGGGCCGAAAACGCGCGGTTCTATCTACCCGATGATGCCCCGCAATACAATTACGACGTAGTCATAGCGAACATCCTGACCAATCCGTTGCGCATGCTTGCACCCCTGCTGGCAAAATATACGCGTACGGGCGGGCAGATCGCGTTGTCCGGCATACTTGAGAAACAGGCGCAAGACGTGATGAATTGCTATCAACAATGGTTCGACATGAACGCCCCGGTTAGCGAGGATGGCTGGTCGTGCCTGTCCGGACGCAAACGATAAGATGCGCGGAACGACCGTCTGTCCCCACTGCAACACCCGCTTCAAGATCACCAAGGCACAGCTGGAGGCGCATCATGGCATGGTGCGATGCGGGCATTGCCTGCAGGCTTTCGATACCGGTCCCCACTTTACTCCGGATCAGCTCGACCTGCAGCTCGAGTTGCCCATACTGGACAAACCCCTCCCCGCGCGCGATTCCAAAATGGCCGTGCTCCGGCCCATGACACTGGCCGAGCAAGTTGCCTTCATAAAGGATGATGCCAATGAATACGACTTCAAGCGCCGGGCCTGGCCGTGGGCCGTTGCGTCATTACTATTGCTGCTGACGTTGATCGCGCAAACCGCGTACTTTTTCCGCGTCGACCTCGCCGCACGGGTGCCCGGCTTGAAGCCGGCGCTTGTCGAATATTGCCGGATGCTTAAGTGTACCGTGCCGCTGCCGCAGCATACCGATCTGATCAGCATCGAATCATCCGAACTTGAGGCCGACCCTGCCAATGTCAGCCAGATCAGTCTGAATGCTCTGTTGCTCAACCGGGCCCCGTATGCGCAGGCCTTCCCCGATCTGGAACTTACGCTCAACGATATTCAGGACAAACCGATCGCTCGCCGTACATTCACGCCGGCGAATTATCTGCCGCAGACCGAAAATGAAGCGACAGGCCTGCTGCCCAACCACGATATCAGCGTCAAACTGCATCTCAACACCGGCAGTCTCAAACCTTCCGGTTACCGTCTGGTACTGCTTAATTCAGGCAGCTGACAGCCAAGCATCAATTCTGCGGGACTGTTGAAGCCCGACGGGTTGGGGGGTTGGACAATGACCAAGTAAGGTGTTATATGCTAACTTCAGTAACTGGAATTTTTCTTCTTTACGGGCACCCAGCGAATCGTTAATGCCGTGCCCAATCCCAGGCTAAGGGGCGTATTATAAAAATTATTGCCATGGATATCTTCGAGTTGTTCGACCCTATGTGTCCGGCAAGCTTCACCCGGGAAGCGCGCGGGAACGGCCATGCATAATCCGGGAGAATTGCAGGCGAAACTGACTGCCTTGAGCGACGCCTATGCCGCTCAATTACCGGAAAGATTGAAGATTCTCCGGCAGGCCCTGGCTGATCTGCCCCAAACGGAGTGGAGCGAGCGCTCCTTCGAAACATTCGTGCGCCTGGTACACGGATTGATCGGATCGTCACGAACCTTTGGATTTGAGTCGCTCGGCGACATCGCGCGCAATCTGGAGGAATATCTCAGGCCGCTTGCCCAGTCGAAGGCGGTATTGAGCAGGGTTCAACGCGATCACATACTGGCAGCGATGGATGAAATGCATCAAGCGATGCATCTCAAGGACGCTTCCCTGGCCGATCAGTCCGGATTGATTGCGATCGCGCAGGCTGGCCTGGAAGTTGCCGCGCCGCGCCGCATATTTGTGGTCGAGGACGAACACGAGCTCGCGGAGGAGCTGAAGGTTCAGCTGGGATATTTTGGTTATGACGTAAGCGTGTTCAATACACTGGAAGAATTCCGGCATGCATTGCAGAAATCCCCGGATGACGTTGTTGTGCTGATGGATATCACTTTTCCCGGGGATCGGCTGGGAGGAGCCCAGCTGATGATCGACATCCAGCGCGGAAGGGACGTTCCTGTCCCCGTCGTTTTCCTCTCCGCGCACGACGAATTTGAATCCAGGCTGGAGGCGGCCCGCGCAGGCAGCATTGCCTATTTATGCAAGCCGGTCAATATCGGGAATCTGATCGATAAGCTCGATACGCTGACCTCAAACAAGCCGCTGGAACCGTATCGCGTCATGATCGTTGATGACTCGGTAGCGCTTACGGCCTATCATACCGTTGTGCTCGAACAAGCCGGAATGGTGGTGAAGGCCGTCAACAACCCGTTCAATGTGATCGATGCATTGCTTGAGTTCACCCCGGATCTGATCCTGATCGACCTTTACATGCCCGAATGCAACGGCACGGATCTGGCCAAGGTCATTCGCCAGCTGGATGCCTTCGTCAGCATTCCTATCGTGTTCCTTTCAGCCGAAAGCGATCTCGACAAGCAGCTTTTCGCGATGGGCTTGGGCGCGGACGATTTCCTGACCAAACCGATCCAACCCCAGCATCTGATCTCTTCGGTGACCAGCCGCATCCGCAGATCACTTTTGCTGCGATCCTTCATGGTACGCGACAGCCTGACCGGCCTGCTCAACCACACTGCGATCAAGGACCTGCTGTACGGTGAAGTGGCAGGGGCGGTACGGCAGAAAAAACCCCTGGCCTTCGCGATGATAGACATTGACCACTTCAAGAAAATCAATGACAGCCATGGCCACCCTGCGGGGGACCGGGTCATCAAAAGCCTGTCCCGCCTGCTCAAGCAGCGGTTGCGCTCGAGCGATCTGGTGGGGCGCTATGGCGGCGAAGAGTTTGCAGTGGTCCTGATCGACGCCGACCGGACGACAGCCATGAACGTACTGGATACCATCCGCGAGGATTTTTCCCAATTGCGGCATGTCGCGGATGAAAAGGATTTCTCGGTGACGTTTAGCTGCGGGATCGCCGATGTTTCACAGTTTCCGGACGCCGCAAGGCTTAGCGATGCTGCGGACAAGGCGCTTTACAAGGCCAAACACGCGGGGCGAAACCGGGTGATGCTGGCCGATGTGCAGCGCGCTAATGCCGGCAAGGCCAGATAATCTTCAGGACCCGGAAGCGACGACCGTGCTTATTTGTCAGCTCGGGTACTTTAAGGTATATTCCTCACCGCTGATCAGACCAATGGGAGAGAGTGTCGCCCGGTTCAATTGCATGATCTTTCATGCGTCGCATGAACCCTGACGCCGCCGAAGGCGCAACACCCGCAATCGCTCAGGCTCAAGAACCGTTGGCACAGGCAAATCTGGAGAGCGTTGGATCAACCAACCACCGAAGGGGCACGCAACGCAAGTTGTAAACTCTCAGGTAACAAGGACAGATGGGGCGCAGCACCAGGGAGTTCCAGATAACCTACTGCGCGGTTGACCTGCTTTGTTGCCTGCTCGCTCGCCACTCGCCTATCTCACAGATATGTCCCGTGTCTCGCTGTGCGGCTCCTCGCATGCCGAACCGCCGGTTATCTTTATCTGAAATTCCCCAAAATTGACTAGCGGGGAACCAATGGCTCTAAGACAAACAGCTTTAAATGCCGCGCATCGGGCGATGGGCGCAAAGATGGTCGATTTCGGCGGGTGGGATATGCCGGTGAACTACGGATCCCAGATCGAAGAACACCATCACGTGCGCAACAACTGCGGCATGTTCGACGTGTCGCACATGCGCGTGGTAGATATCAAGGGCGACGGCGCGCGCGATTTTTTGCGCTTCCTGCTGGCGAACAACGTCGACAAGCTCGCCTCGCCAGGCAAGGCTTTATATTCCTGCATGCTGCTGGAAAGCGGCGGGGTCATCGACGACCTGATCGTCTACTTCTTGAACGAGAAGTGGTTTCGCATCGTCGTGAATGCGGGCACGGCAGACAAGGACATCGCCTGGATGAAACAACAGGCGCTCAAGCATGCCCCCCAATTGGATATCGCCGACCACCCCGAACTGGCGATGATTGCGGTGCAGGGTCCGAATGCCCGCGCAAAAGTCTGGGAAGCGCTGCCAGGCAGCCGGGAATTGACCGAAAACCTGGCCCCATTCAACGCGGTGGAAATGGGCACGATGTTCATCGCGCGTACCGGCTATACGGGCGAGGACGGATTCGAGATCATGATCCCAGCCAAGTCCGCTCCATTCTTCTGGGCTACCCTCATGGAAAAAGGGGTGAAGCCCATCGGGCTCGGCGCTCGTGATACGTTGCGTCTCGAGGCGGGCATGAACCTGTATGGCCAGGACATGGACGAAACCGTCAATCCGCTGGAATCAGGGCTGGCCTGGACCGTGGACCTGAAGAGCGAACGCGATTTTGTCGGCAAGGCTGCGCTGCAGGCCAATCCACCGTCCCGCAAACTGGTCGGTCTGGTGCTGCTGGATCGAGGGATACTGCGCGGACACCAGGCAGTACATACCGCTCACGGCGACGGCGAAATCACCAGCGGAAGTTTTTCGCCGACTCTGGAAAAATCCATCGCGTTCGCCAGAGTGCCCAAAGAGGTGCAGACAGGAGACAGCGTACAGGTCGCGGTTCGCGATAAAATGCTCGCCGCAAAAGTGGTGAAATATCCTTTCGTCCGCAACGGTAAAAGTTTAATATGAATATCCGCCTTCGCAAGCAGCGTTACTATTTCTTCGCAGTGACTTTTTGATTTTCTTCTTAAGGACAAATACATGAGCAACCCGGCAAATCTCAAGTACACCGCTTCACACGAATGGGTCAAATCCGAAGCAGACGGCACCCTCAGCGTCGGCATAACACTGCACGCGCAGGAACTGCTGGGCGACATGGTGTTCGTCGAAACTCCGGTTGTCGGCCGCCAGCTCAAGGCAAAGGAAGAATGCGCGGTGGTGGAATCCGTGAAGGCGGCGGCGGATATCTACGCGCCGGTAAGCGGTGTAGTGACTGCTGTGAACAGCGAACTGGATAGCGCGCCGGAAGCCATCAATTCCGATCCCTATGGGGCCTGGATGTTCAAAATGAAACCTGACAATCCGGCCGAAGTGAACTCTCTGATGGATGCCAGGGCGTACCAAACCTTCGTGGACAGCGAATCACATTAAAACCTGTTGCGTGGCCGGATTGCAGTGTTGCGCGGTGCTCGCTCCCCAGGCTATCTGCAAGATATGTCCCTGTCGCCGTGCTCCCTGCGCCTTGCACTCCTGCCATTCGCCACGGTTATTGTTTTCTTTGCATTCCACAAAATACTTTTCCATTATTAAGTGCTGAAATCCAACATGATCAAAACCGACAAATTCGTAAACCGCCATAACGGCCCGCGCGCAGACGATATCGCCGCGATGCTGGAAAAGATCGGCGCGCGCTCCCTTGATGACCTGATCGAACAAATCGTTCCCGCCGCAATACGCCTGAAAGCGCCCTTGGATTTGCCGGAGGGAATGAGCGAATACCAATACCACAAGCATCTGCGCGCGATCGCCGCAAAGAACCGGGTGTTCAAGACCTACATCGGGCTGGGTTATTACAACACCATCATACCGGCCGTGATACAGCGCAACATCCTGGAGAATCCGGGATGGTACACCGCTTACACCCCTTACCAGGCAGAGATCGCCCAAGGCCGCCTGGAGGCGCTGCTGAATTTCCAGACCATGGTCATGGACCTGACCGGAATGGAGATTGCCAACGCCTCGCTGCTGGATGAAGCCACTGCGGCCGCGGAAGCGATGGCGATGCTGTTCCACCACCGCTCACGCGAAGCCGTCGAAAACGGTTTGAACAAGTTCTTTGTTTCCGACGAATGCTTTCCGCAAACCATCGATCTGCTGAAGACGCGTTCTGCGCCGATGGGTATTGAGTTGGTCATTGGCGATTTCAAGACTGCTCCGCTGGACCACGGCATGTTCGGAGCGCTACTCCAATATCCTTCCGTGGACGGCAAGGTGCATGATTATGCGGATTTCGTGAATAAGGCAAGAGCGAACGGGACTGCAACCGCGGTCGCCGCCGACATATTGAGTCTGGCGCTGCTGACTCCGCCGGGCGAATGGGGTGCCGATGTGGTTGTCGGCAGCACCCAGCGCTTCGGCATTCCGATGGGTTACGGCGGGCCGCATGCGGCATACTTTTCCTGCCGCGAAAGCTACAAGCGCGCCATGCCCGGACGCATCATCGGCGTTTCGGTCGATGCCCAGGGCAGCCCGGCGCTGCGCATGGCGCTGCAGACGCGCGAGCAGCATATCCGCCGCGACAAGGCCACTTCGAACATCTGCACCGCACAGGCGCTTCTGGCGATCATGGCCGGCATGTATGCGGTATATCATGGGCCGGAAGGTCTCAAGGGCATCGCGCTGCAGGTACATCTCGCCGCGGTCGCGCTGGCCGCAGAATTGAAGAAGCTGGGGTATGCGCTCGAAGATTGCATTTATTTCGACACGCTGAAGGTCAACGGCACAGACAATGCAAGAATCAAAGAACTGGCCGAAGCAATGCAGATCAATTTCCGCTATACGGATGACGCAGTCACGATTTCTGTCGACCAGACGACGGATGCCGGTGACTTGAACGCGATCATCGCCGTGTTCGCAAAGGCCGCCGGAAAAGCCGCCGTGCAAGTAGACGCGGCGCAGATTCTTGCGCAGAGACCGCTGATCAACTTGCGCAGTTCGCCTATCCTGCTGCATCCCGTCTTCAATTCCTATCATTCCGAATCGGAGATGATGCGGTACATCAAACGCTTGGAAAACAGGGATCTTTCCCTCACCCATTCGATGATCTCGTTGGGCTCCTGCACAATGAAATTGAACGCGGCTGCAGAACTGATCCCGCTGACCTGGCCCGGGTTCTCCGACATCCATCCCTTTGTGCCGATCGATCAGGCGGCGGGATACCTGGAGGTCATCGCGAACCTGGACAGATCGCTTTGCGAGATCACCGGTTTCGCAAAGATGAGCTTCCAGCCCAACAGCGGCGCGCAGGGCGAATACGCCGGTCTGCTGGTGATCCAGGCCTACCATCATTCGCGCGGCGATATACACCGCAACGTCGCGCTGATCCCCACGTCGGCGCACGGGACCAATCCGGCCAGTGCCGCGATGTGCGGTATGAAGATCGTGCTGGTCAATTGCGACAAGAATGGCAATATCGACGTGGCGGACCTGCGTGAAAAGGCGCACCAGCACAAGGATGACCTGTCCTGCCTGATGGTCACTTATCCGAGCACCCATGGCGTTTACGAAGAAGGGATCAAGGAAATTACCGGCATCGTTCATGCCAACGGCGGCCAGGTCTACATGGACGGGGCCAACATGAATGCCCAGGTCGGCCTGACCAGCCCGGGCAACATCGGCGCGGATGTGTGTCACCTGAATCTGCACAAGACTTTCGCGATTCCGCACGGCGGCGGCGGCCCCGGCATGGGACCGATCGGTGTCGCGGAACACCTCGTGCCGTTTTTGCCCGGTCACCCCTTGGTCAAGACCGGCGGCGCACGGGGAATCGGCGCCGTATCCGCTGCCCCCTACGGCAGCGCGCTGATTCTGCTCATTTCATACGGATATGTCAGGATGCTGGGCGGGGCAGGCATGACGGAGGCCACGCGTATCGCGATCCTGAATGCAAACTACATCAAGGAATCATTGAAGGATCACTACCCGACGCTGTATAGCGGCAAGAATGGCCGTTGTGCGCATGAGATGATTTTGGCATGCGCTTCATTCAAGCGCGATGCCGGGGTGGAAGTCGGCGACATCGCGAAGCGCCTGATGGATTACGGCTATCATGCGCCCACCGTATCTTTCCCGGTGGCCGACACCCTGATGGTCGAGCCGACCGAAAGCGAATCGAAGGAAGAGCTGGACAGATTTTGCTCCGCGATGATCTCGATACGCAACGAGATGGACGTGATCATCTCCGGCAAAGCCGGCCGGGAGGACAACGTGCTGAAAAATTCGCCGCACACCGCCCGAATGGTCACCGACGACGACTGGCGCCACGGCTATACCCGCCAACAGGCCGCGTTCCCGCTGAAGTGGGTAAGGGAAAACAAATTCTGGCCCTGTGTCGGCCGTATCGATAATGTGCGCGGGGATAAACATCTTATCTGCTCGTGCCCGCCGGTCGAATCCTATGCCGACTCCTGAAACAGGAGGATCCGTTTGGATAACCCCAACAAGCACCGTCCGGGTTTGAATCATGCCTGGCGGGCCACCGGAATTGCGCTGCAGGGTTTGCGTGCCGCGTGGCAGCATGAGGATGCTTTTCGCCAGGAAGTGCTGATCGCCGCAATTGCGATTCCGGCTGCTTTGCTGTTGCCTGTAAGCCGGGTCGGCAAGGCGATGATGGTCGCAAGCATACTGCTGGTATTGATCGTCGAGCTGCTAAACTCGGCGCTCGAATCGGCAGTGGATCACACTTCGCTGGAACAGCATCCGCTCGCCAAACGCGCGAAGGATGTCGCCAGCGCGGCAGTGTTGGTAAGCATCGTGAATGCTTTGGCGGTGTGGGTGATGGTCGCTTACCCCGTGCTGCTTTAATTTGCGTCACGTACCGATCCCGGATTCCGGGCCGGTATCATAAAGAGAATCTGTCAGTAGACAGAGTCGGAACTGGGGGCGGTATGTGTAACGGTGCCGGCCTTCGGTTTCGGAGGTTCCGCCACCTGGCCCAGTTGAGCGGCAGATGGCGTCAATACACCGACAACGAGTCCGACGACAATCGAGACAGGCGCCACGAAAGGCGCAAGCACCAAAGCGGCCGTAGTTCCGGTAACCATGGTGTCGGCTGGAGAAATCGGTTCTGATGGCGCAACCTGATCCGGTGATTTCGCCTTGCTTGGCAGGGTCTTCAGGGCCGGTGCGGATGAAGGCTTGGAAATCACGGCCACGTCTTTTGAGTCCGGGGCAACCGCCACAGGATTGGATATTGCCGCCCCAGTGGATCCTGCAGCCGGGACGACCGCATCCTTCGCGGCAGCGGACGGCGCCGGTTCCGGAACATTATCCAAGGCATTCTTTGAAGCAACGGCTGGAGCGGCTACAGCCGCCGGTTCGGATTTTGCCGTTGCAGTAGATTCGGCAGCCGGGACAGTCGCTTCCTTTGCAGCGGCAAGCGGCGCCGGTTCCGGCTGAAGGGCTGCAGCAACGGCCGGTACCGGAGCAGGCTTGGCCGCAGCTGCGGATTTTGCAGCGTGAGGGATCTTCGCCCTGGTCTGGGCAGGCTCGGTATAACTCCATGATGGAACAGGGGCCGGTGTCGCAACCAGTGCAGCCGCCGGAGAGTAAGTGGCCCGGACCGGATTGGGCGTGCGCGGAAGAGCGAAGACAAAGGCCAGTATCGATACGGATACCAACCCTATCGTCGCCATACTTTTCGTCCGGTCGAGCTTCGCTATCATCTGAGTCCTGTCATTCGTTCCCGGCAGATTCTGAAAGCCGGAATCCGCTTATCATTGCTGCATTTTCCTGGCGGCTTGGTTTGTTGCCCCAGTCCCTGCACTGCCATCCGCAATAGGTTGCGCCCTGTTCATGCGGCATTGTACGCGATTTAATGATCATCGGTAACATGCCGCCTGGCCAATTGGCGTTCCGAACCATCGTTCAGGTTCAGACCATTCTAGTTCAATGCCGGGATTATTGATAGGGCCGGCTGCCCGCAAATCAACTATGCGCGGCCCTGAGCCAATGAAACTTGACCTGCTCGTAATCCTCGCCCT
>Ga0335084_10002899_pt1 | contig 16657 bp, 13 predicted proteins | sample Lox_Sample_44_FD_206721 | JGI IMG/M metagenome (GOLD analysis project Ga0335084, IMG submission 206721) | Soil microbial communities from Loxahatchee National Wildlife Refuge, Florida, United States - Lox_Sample_4.4 | ecosystem: Environmental > Terrestrial > Soil > Wetlands | place: USA... | reverse complement strand
GACCTCGCGAGCTCGGCGGCGACCGGATCCCGGAACGATCGCACGGTCACGAGCGCCATCCGTGTTCCTCGGGCTACGCCTTCTTGCGACGGGCCCCGCGTTTGCCGGCCGGTCGCCTCTTCGCCGCGCGCTTCGGCGACGACTTCGCGCTGGCGACGCGAACCGCGCGCCTCGCGGTCGCGCGGATCTCGACGAGTCCGCCCGGCACCGCCAGCTCGACGACACCGATCGCGGTCCAGGCGGGATACGGCTCCGGCAGGTAGCGGTCCTTCACCTGCATGAAGGTCCCGATGTGCTGCATCAGCCCCACGTGGAAGGTCGTGATCTCGACGACGTCGCCGAAGCCGAGGCCGGCCTCCGCGAGCACGGCACCGACGTTCTCGAAGGCCGCGACGAACTGCGCCTCTGGATCGGCGATGCCGCGGCCGTCCGGGCCCGTGCCGATCTGGCCCGAGCACAGCAGCCACTCGCGGGCGCGCGCCGCGGCCGCGAAGTGGAAACGGTCGTACATCACCCGCATCGAGGCGGGAATCACGAGCTCACTCTGCTTCATCGGCTCTCCTTCGCGGTGTTGTCTTCGGTCTCCGGGTCCAGCGTGATGCCGAAGGTCTCCGGCTCGTTCGCCCAGGCAGCGGGACAAAGCAGGCCGAGGAATGCCACTCACCGTCCGGTGTCTGCACCGCGGGGATGCCGCCCGGGAAGCCCGCGCGCAGCGATTCCTCGCTCATCCCGTAGAAGCGGCGCAGCTGGTACGGGATGCGCTTGTACTCGAGGTAGCCCGTCATCTTGCGGGTGAAGTACGACTGCATCATGCCGTGGAGTCGGTAGGCCTTCATCGCGTCGATCTTGCTACCAGCCGGGGCCGACGAGCGCGGCCACCGCGAGATTCAGCAGCGTGAGGACGAGGCTGCCGAGCAGCGCCGGACCGAAGCCCTGCACGCGGATGCCCGGCACCATCGCCGCGACGAGCCACAGCATCAGCGCGTTGATCACGAGCAGGAAGAGACCGAAGGTGAGGATCGTCAGCGGGAACGTCAGCACCAGCATCAGCGGTCGCACGAACGCATTGACGAGCCCGAGGGCGATCGCGCCGAGGAAGGCCGAGCCCCAGCCCTCGACCTCGACGCCGCGGACGACGTTCGCGACGAGAAGGAGCAGGGCGGCTGTCAGCAGCAGGTGCGCCAGGAATTCGATCAACACGGGTCCCCCTTCGACGTGGTGGCGGCGTCGCGACGCCTCGCGATCTCCAACGTGGCAAAGTCGTACAGCGCCTGGTTCGGCGCCACGCGCTCCTCGATGCGGGCGCGCAGCGAGTCCGTCAGCTCGTCACGCGCCGCCTGCTGGCGCAGCCGGCCGGCGTTCGCGTGTGGGAGCCGGAGCCGGACGCCGAAGCGCTGCCGGAAGTCCGCGACGAAGCCGGGAAGATCCTCGAGCAGGCCGAGCACCGTCACGCTCGCGAGGCGCTCGCGCGCGGCCTGCTGCGCGGCGTCGCTCTCGAGGTCGCGCGCGGGGGAGCCCGCGAAGGCCTGCACGAAGCGCGCGCCGATGCGCCGCGCGTGTGGTCCGTCGAGGAACGCGTCGAGGCTGTCGCCTGTGCGCCCGCGCTCGCGCGCCTCGTAGTAGCAGGAGAGGAAGTGCGCGACCGGGTCGCGCAGCAGGGTCACGAGCGAGACGTCGGGAAATTCTTCGAGTAGCCCTTCGGGCCATGCGAAGTGACCCGTGAAGAGGCGCCGCTTCGACTCGGCGAGGTGGTAGCGGAGGAGCGCGTCGCGGAAGGCGTCGACGGGTACGCCGAGCGACTCGGCCGCGCGGCGCGAGGCCTCCGGGCCGACGTGCATCCGGTGCCGGCTCCCGCCCGAGAAGGGCCCACGGTAGGCGTCGCGCAGGGCGAGCCGCACGGAGTTGCCGCCGCACTTCGGCACGTGCAGGAAGACGATGCGCGCGTCGAGCGAGCGCGCGAAGCGGCGCGGCAGGCCGCCGAGTCGCTTCGTGTGGGGGACGAAATTCACGCGAGGACCTCGAGCGGTCGCCGACGTCAGGCCAGCACCTCGTTCCACGCGCGGACCGACCACTTCGTCACGACGCCGTTCACGATGAACGGGTCCCCGGCGATGAACTCCTCGGCCGCCTCGCGCGTGGTGAAGACGCCGAGCGCGCGATCGGTCGGCTCCATCAGCGGACCCGCCATCAGCAGCACGCCGCGCGCGTGGAAGGCGTCGAGCCGCGCGCGGTGCGCGGCCACGTGCGCTGCCGCCTTCGGGAGCGAGGCCGGGTCGGTCTCGTAGAACATCACGTACTTCATGGGGGAATCTCCGACGCCATTCTGCACGCGAGGTCGCGAAGGGGGAAGCGCTACCAGACTCCCGGCACGAGTCGCCAGCGCACGCGCGACGCGTACTCCGCGTAGCCCGCGAGCCCCGCGCGCAGCGTGCGCTCCTCGACGACAATGCGTAGCGCGACGCCCGCACCACCGAGCGCCGCCGGCACGAGTCCCCAGAGCGATCCGAGCGCCACGGGCAGCGCAAGGTGCGCGAGCAGCGCTCCCGCGTAGCCCGGATGACGGACGAAGCGGTAGGGCCCACGATCGACCACGCGATGGCCGCGCTCGCGCTGGATGCGAACCATGGTCGAGAAGAAGGCGTTCACGTGCATCGCCCAGAGCGCGACGGCGTAGCCCGCGAGGAAGAGCGCCAGCGCCGCGAGCTCGAGCGACAGCGGAAGCTCCGGCGATGCGCCGAAGCGCCGGTCGAGGCCGCACGTGATCCAGATCCCCGGGTACAGCAGCAGGAAGAATGCGATCGAGAGCGCGACGTCGTCGCGCTCTCCACCGGCGAGGAGCCGGCTCCGCTCGGCGACGAGCCCGGGGCTGGAGGTCGCGAGCGCTGCGACGGCGGTCGCAGCGAAGCCGACGAGGTAGGCCCACGCCATCGGCCAGTCGAGCGAGCGGGCCGACGCGAAGAGCGCCGCGGCGGTGCCGAGGATCAGGGCGAGCGTCTCGAAGAGCGCGAGGATCAGCTCAGCTCTCCGACTCTGCTCAGTTCTCTTGAATCGCTCGGACGAAGTCGATGAAATGCGGCCTGTTCCACTGGTAGGTCCCCTCGAGGCCTATATACGCGATGACGAAAGCCCCGCGCTTCGAGCTCCAGTCGGTGTACTCGAAGTGCATCTTCTGATCCGAGTCGTAACGCTCGCGACTCTTCCGGGATCGCGCGCCGAGCTGTTTCTCCGGCTCGTCCCCCGAGAAGCCGAGTTGTCGCGACCAATAGGGGACGAAGTCGTCTCGATCGACTCCCGGACCGAATAGCAGCATCAGCGTCGCCTGGGAGTGCCCTTGCCGACCCTCGTCTCGGGCGGCGCCAGTCGACACCGCAACGAGCTGCGTTTTCGGGCCTCCCTTCGCAGCGAACTCCTGGATGTTCCAGATCATGAAGTAGTAGGGAACTTCGACGGACCAGCCCCCCGATGCCGATGTCAGGCGAAGCATGTCCTTGCGAAGAGAAAGGTCGAAGCCGGAGGGTACGGGCAGCACCGCTGGCGCCTCCGGGAACTGAGGCGACTTCACGGCCTTGTGTATGAGGCTCCCTCCAAAGACGCCGAGCCGTTCGGACCAGAAGAAGAGCGTCTGGAGGACGGCGTCGGGAGCAGCGGGAAGGACCAGGTGATCGCGCGCGTAGAGCATCTTCACCCAGGAATCGATCAGGTAGTACAGACGCTCGCGCGGCCCCTGCATGGTCTCGGTGGTGAGCGTCGCATAGTTGTCAGCGAGCCAGTTGTTGAACGCGGTGGCTTCTACCGCGACGCGCGCCGGGTCGAACACGGCTTGCTCGAGCGGTTTGGTGGTGTAGCCGCCCTGAATGTTCGCTGCAGTCTCGGCGTGAGAGCTTCGCCCCCACAGGAGGAGAACGATCATCCCCGCGACGAGCGCTACACCGCTTCGCAAGCGGCGCTCCTCAGCGCTCACCGGAGTTGTGGGGCGGCGACTGGCGCATCACGCGCAGGCTCAGCAGACCGAGCACCGCGACCGCGACGATGAGCGCGCCCCACACGAGGCTCGTGCGCAGGAGACCGCTCGGGCCGTCCTCGCCGCCGAGGCGCGCGCGCAGGCTGAAGTCGGGATTGGGTTCGAGCGCGCCCGGCGTGGCCGCGTTGCTGTCGGCCGCGAGCACGACGTCGCGCACGCGTTCGATCTCGTAGCGCGGAGCCGGTACGTCGGGATTGCCGAGCAGCATCTCGTAGCGACCCTGCGGCGCCACGAGGAACAGCTCGGGCAGCAGCACATCGGCGGTGGCCTCGCTGAAGGCGAGCGGCGCGTCGTCGCCGTCGTCGACGCGGAGCTCGAGCGCGTGCACGGGCGCGCCCGCGAGCGCGATCTCGGCGGCGCGGGGCCGCAGCGCCTGCTTCACCAGCCGCCCCTGCGCGACCGTGCGTTCCTGACCATGCTCGTCCTGCGCAACGAGCTCGAACGCCCGATCGAAGTAGGGGACCTGAGAGCGCAGCGAGACGCGCTCGACGCGCAAAGGCGTCGCCGGCAGCGCGAGGCGATAGCTCGAGCGGCGCCGCTCCGACTTCCCGGGCGCGATCCCGAGCGGCACGGCCGTGCTGCGCTCGCGCGCGCTCGAGAGATACGGCCACTGCCTGCCATCGTCGTCGACGATGCGGAGGTCCGCGAGGTCTGCGCGCAGCAGCGCCGCGTCCTCGGGAGCGAGTGAGAGGCGCGAGAGCCCTTCCGGCGAGGGCGCAATCGCGAGGCTGCGCCGGTGGCTGAAGACGCGTGCATCGAGCGCCGCACCCGCGTGCATCGCGAAGGCGAGCGCGGGCGAGCGGTCGAAGCCGGGATTCGCGCGCACAGGGCCGAGCGTCGCGAGCGGAAGCCACGCGCCCTCGGCCAGCTTTGCAGCCGCCTCCGCCTGCGCGCCGGTCTCGCCGCCGCGCGCCGCGAAGGCATCGAGGTCGTAGTGTGCGCGCCGCACGCGACCGCCGCCGAAGCGCAGCGTCCCGGAGGCCGCGCCCTGCCCGTCGGCCGGCAGCTCGAAGACGAGCGCCGGCTCTCGGATCACGGCCTGGAAGCGCAGATCCTCGAGCGGCGGGCTGTCACCGTCCTCGATCTCGACGCGCAAGGTCGCGCCGCGCGCGGGCCGCAGGTGGACGAGGAGGTTCTCGGGACCACCGCCTGCGAGCCGGTAGAGCGTGACCGCGCCGAGCCGCGAATCGGCACTGCCCTGGAGCTCGTCATACACCGAGACCGGCCGGCGCAGCGTGCCGGTGCGCGTCTCGACGCGCAGCCACGCCGGCACGAGTCCCGAGGGCCGCGCAAGCTCCACGACGGTCCGGCCCTTGCCCTGCTCGCGCGCGATCTCGTCGAGCGGCACGCCCCTCGGCTCGGAGGCCTCGATGCGCCGCCCGCTCTCGAAGCGGAGCTTCGGCTCGAGGTAGAAGCCCTCCTGGCCCGAGATCTCGACGCGCAGCACGCCCTCGCCGAGCGGCGGCAGCGGCAGGCGCAGCCGTCGCGTGTCGCCGTCGAGGCGGAAGATCGGCTCGTTCGCCGCAAGCGCCTGCTCGTCCTTCTCGCCGCCCTGATAGACGCTCACCTCGCGCACGAAGCGCGGCGAAGAGCTCTCGAAGACGAGGTTCCACGTGCCGGCACGCGGCTCACGCGGGGGCACGGCCAGCGCATAGATCTCGAGGGTCTTGGCGAGCCCGCGCTCTGGCTCGGTCTTCTCGCGGCGAACTCCAACCACCTCGCCATCGAGGGTCTCCGTCACCTCGAGCGCCTCGTCGAGGCGCAGGCTATCGACCAGGAAGGCGACCTCGCGGCCCGCGGTGTCGAAGACGCGCAGATCGGAGAGGTCGGGCCGGCAGCTCCGGATCACCTCCGGCGTGAGCACGAGCCGCACGAGGCCCGGCGCGGCGGCGGTGATCGGCGCCTCCTGGGCCAGCAAGCTCGCGAGCCCGGGGCCCCCGTCGCCATCGTCTACCGCGAGCGCGGCAACGCCGCAGAACGTCGCGGCGAGGGCGCCGAATCCGAGGCACTTCGCGAGCCGGCTCACCGGCGTCCCTCCAGCTCGTCCGGGTCGCGCGAGACCACGAAGCGTTGATAGGCGAACGAGACCCCGATCAGCGAGACCGCGAGGCCGAGCAGCGACGCCACGCGGTAGAGGTCCTCGAGCTCGCCGAGGTCGTAGAGGAAGACCTTCGCGACCGTCACCATCATCAGCGCGAGCGAGAGCCAGCGCGCGCCGCGGCTGCGCCCGCGCACTCCGACGGCCAGCAGCGCCAGCGCGTAGAGCGCCCACGCGATCGAGGTGGTGAGATCGCGCGCGGGCGTCCGGTCGAAGCGCAGCCGCAAGGTGTCGCCCGATGCGAAGACGTCGGCGATGGCGAGGTTGATCCAGACGAAGAGTACGCAGGCGGCGGAGAAGGCGGTGAAGATGGCGCCGAGGGCCTGGCCGCGCGCGTAGAGCGGGCGCTCGAACTCGCGCGCCCGCCCGACCTCGTGCGCCGCGAGCACGCGCGCCGACGCGATCAGCCCGGCGGCCGGCACGAAATAGGTGTAGAGGAGCCAGTTCACGATGCGGAAGGCAGGCCGCGGGTAGTAGCCGAGCACGGCCTCGTTCGCGACGAGCCGCACCGTCGCGCCCGCGAGCAATGCGAGCGCGAAGTACTTGAGGCCGACGTGGTCGAGGCGCCGCCACAGAACCGTGGCAGCGAGGCCTTCGAGCGCCCAGCCGATCGTGATCCACTCCTTGTCGAGCTGGAGCGGGATCGCGACGGTGACGAAGCCGAGCGCCGCGGCGAGGTACCAGGCGAGGTTGCTGGTGCGGCGCGGGTCGCTCGCCTCGCGCATCCGATTCGCCTGCGCCGCCGCGGCGAGCGAGATCGCGCCGAGAGTGATCGGCAGGAGGCCGATCGTCGAAGCGCCGAGCGCGGTCACGTAGAGAGACCGCAGCGACAGGAACCAGGCGGGGCCGGCGAGCGCAGAGCCGTACCAGGCGAAGCGCTCTGCGCGCAGACGCGCGAAGAAGAGGCAGGGCCAGGCCGTGAAGAGCGCGGCCGCCGCGAGCTGGAGTCCGAGCGCACGCAGCGCGAGGTCTCCGTCCCGCGAGACCTCCCAGGTGCTGTGCACGAAGGCCGTGAGCAAGGTCGCGACGAGCACCCAGCGCCCATCGGGCGCGCGTGCCGCCGCGAGGAGGATCAGCAGTCCGAGCGCGAGGGCGACACTCTGCGCCGGCAAGACGGGCATCGCGATGGCCGGCGCGAACGACAGCAGCATCAACGACGCGAAGAGCGCCGCGGCGTGCTCACCGGATCGCCGGGCAGCGGCCGGCACGCGCAGCATCGCGACGAGCTGCAACGCGACCGCGACCCCGAGCACCGCGCCCGCGTCGAGCGAGAAGCTCCAAAGCTCGAGCGAGCCGCCGTGCCACCAGCGGACGATCCACCAGCCGAGACCTAGCAACCCCGCCGCAGCGATCTGCACGTGCGCGCGTCCGGCGACACCCGCGTGGCGCAGCGAGAGCGCGGTGAGTCCCAGCCAGCCGGCGAGGAACGGCCAGAGCCCGGCATCCGACTTCGCGAGCGCCGCGACGACGGCGAGCGCGTGGAAGCCGAGCGCGGAGAGGATCGCCGCAGGCGACGTCGCGGGCGGGGCATCGCTGCCGCGCTCGAGCTCGACGACCAGCTGGAAGACGCCGGCCAGCAGCACCGAGAGCGCCATCGCTTCCCAGGCCAGCGAGCGGTCGAGGTCGGCGCGCAGCATCCACACGGCCGCGACGGCGAGCGAGCCCGACGCCGCGCCGAGCGCGAGCCACGGCCGCCGCTGCGCGCGCGCGAGCACGCACGCGGAAGCCGAGAGCAGCGCCAGCAGCAGCGCGAGCGGGTAGAAGTGCCGTCCGAGGTCGGATCCGGCCGCGAGGTAGAGCGCGAAGCCGAATGGGAAGAGGGCGGCACCAGCCTGCGTCACGATCACCGAGCGCCGCGCCTCGGCGGGCCGACCGCGCAGCGCGACCGCGAAGAAGGCGGCGAAGACCCCGAGCACGCCGAGCGCGATCGCGACCTGGTGCGGCTGCATGCGACCGCCGATCCAGGCGGCCTGGTAGAAGAGCGTGCCGACGAGGCTGACGAGCGCGAGCAGCGGCCAGCCGCGGCGGCGCGCGACGAAGAGGAGACAGGCGTCGAGCAGCAGGATGTAGGCGAAGAGCGCGATCGGGCGGTCCTGACCGGAGGACAGCAGGAAGGGCGTCGCGAAGCCCCCGATCAGCCCGATCATCGCGATCACGAGCGAGGCGTGCCGGTAGGCCAGCGCCGTACACGCTCCCGTGACGGCGATCATCAGCACGAAGCCCGCCACCGGCGGGACGAGCTGGTAGCGGACCGCCGCCGCCCAGAAGGCCGCGTAGAGGACGACGATACCGCCGCCGACGAGCCCGTTCGCGAGCGCCTCGTAGCGGCCGCGCGCGCGCAGCTCGGCCGCGAGCACGCAGCCGAGCCCGAGCGCGGTGCCGGCCAGCACGCGCAGCCAGGGCGGGATCAGCCCGTGCTCGACCGAGTACTGGAAGAAGTAGAGGCCCGCGAGCGCGAGCACGACACCGCCGAGGAGCGCCGCGCCGCGCACGCCGATCCAGCGTTCCCAGTCGACGCGCGGCAGCGAGGGCAGGCCGATGCGCGCACCGGGCGCCGGCGCCGCGGAACTCGCAGCCGGACGCGGAGCCGACGGCGCAGGCGGCACGACCACCGCGGGCGGCGGCCCGACCCGAGGGGGCGGCGCGGCCACCGGTTCCGGTGTCGGCGGTCGCACGCCCGCCGGCGCGGCAGCGCGCGGCGCCTGCGCCCGCTCCGCGTCCGCGAGCGCCCGCTCGAGGTTCTCGATGCGGCGATGCAGCGCGGAGTAGTCGCGCGAGCGCAGCAGCGCGACCGCCGCCATCCCGAAGGCCGCCAGGACGAGCCAGCTCACCGAGCCCTCCGCGCAGGACCGTAGGTCTGTCGGCCGTCCGGCGCCCCGACTCGAGCGCCGCGCCGGGCCGCGACCTACTCGAGGGCGCCGGAGATCGCGAGCTCCGCGATGCGCTCGTCCTCGTAGCCGAGGACGCTCTCCAGCACCCACATCGTGCTGTCCCCGAAGCACGGCGCCTGGCCCTCGACACGCGCCGGCGTCCGCGAGAGCCGGAAGCGCGACGCCTCGACGAAGGTGCGGCCCTCGGTCGGATGCGGCAGTCCGACGATGTGGCCGCGCTGCGCGAGCTGCGGGTCGCAGGCCAGCTCGGGGCTGTTGTAGACGCCCGAGGCCGGGACGCCGGCGGCGTGGAGGCGGCGCTCGATCTCCTCCATCTCGAGCGGGGCCGTGAGGGTCGCCAGCCGCGCGTCGAGCTCGTCCGCGTGCGCGAGCCGCGACGCGGCGCTCGCGAATCGCGGCTCGGCGGCTAGCTGCGGCGCGCCGAGCGCTTCGCAGAGCGCGCGCCAGTCGCGCTCGTCGCGCGCCGCGATCGCGACCCAGCGGTCGGCGCCCACGCACGGGTAGACACCGTGCGGAGACAGCTCTGCGTCGCGGTTGCCGGCGCGCGTCGCGACCACGCCGTTGACCGTGTAATCGAGCACCGCCGGCGAGAGGAAGTGGAGCGCGGCCTCGGCCTGCGCGAGGTCGATGTGCTGGCCCTCGCCCGTGCGGCGGCGGTGCTCGAGCGCCGCGAGGATCGCGGCCGCGTTGAAGCGCGGCGCGATGTAATCGGTGTAGGCACCGAAGGGGCCGGCGGGTGGACGGTCCGGCCAGCCGGCCAGATCGAAGAAGCCGGCGAGCGCGGCGGCCAGGTTCCCGTAGCCCGCGAAGCTCGCGAGCGGCCCCGTCTGACCCATCAGACAGGTCGAGAGCATGATCAGATCGGGGCGCACGCGCCGCAGCGTCTCGTAGTCGAAGCCGAGCTTGCGCATCGCGCGCGGCGTGAACGACTCGCACACGACGTCGGCCCAGCGCACGAGGTCGAGGACGAGCTTGCGACCGTCGGGATGGCTCGGGTCGAGCGTCAGCATGCGCTTGCCGAGATTCGCGGAGTGGAAGACGGCCGCGGTCTCCGTGCCGACCTCCCCGCGCAGGAACGGCGCGATCGTGCGGCAGACATCGAGGCGCCGGCTCGACTCGATGCGGATCACCGTCGCGCCGTAGTCGGCGAGCGTGCGCGTCGCGAGCGGTCCGGCGAGTGCCCACATGAAGTCGAGGACGCGCACGCCTTCGAGCGGGCGACCGCCCGGAGCGCGCGCATCGGCGCGAAGTGTCATCGGCGTGCGGCGAGCCTCCGCGCGGATCTCGGCCGAGTGCTCGCCGAGCCGCGGCGCGCGCCGCCGGTAGCGGATCGGTGCGGCGCTGAACTTCGCGAACGGCCCGGGGTAGCGGACGCGCGTGCCGTCGGGCGCGTCGCACTCGACCAGGAATTCGCGCGCCGCCGCCTGCTCGCTCTCGACCACCTCAGCCAACGTGCGGACGGGCGCCATCAGCAGCTGGCGGTCGAGCGCCACCTGGAGGAGCTCGGCCTTCGTCTTCGTCGCCGTGCAGGCCGCGACGGCGCGCTTCACGCGCTCGAACTCGGAGAGCGGCTCCTGTCCGCTCGACAGCAGCTGCGTGTAGGCGATCCAGTCCTTGTCGCGCATGGCCGCGTCGCAGAAGCCGCACTCGTGGACCCACTCCATCAGGCGCCGCGTGACCGGGCCGATCGTGCTGCCGAAGAGGTGCGTGATCGAGACCCAGCCGTCCTTCGCGGGGTAGACGAATTCCACGCGCAGCCGCCCGACCCGCACGCCGCCCGCGACGCGCGTGCTCGTGCCGGCGCCGAGCGGATGCGAGAGCAGGTACGCCTGCGTCGCGATCGTGGAGGCCTGCTGCGCCGACACGTCGACGTGCTGGCCGAGGCCCGAGCGCCTGCGCTCCTCCAGCGCGACGAGCGCTCCGACCGCCGCCTCCGCGGCCGCGTGCCGGAAGGCCTGCGGCACCGCGACGCGCACGGGCGCGCGGTCCGAGTCGCCGGTCAGCGCGAGCGGCCCCGCGGCCGCGAGCACGGTGAGATCCGTCGCGGGCTGGTGTGCGCGCGGGCCGTCCTGTCCGAAGGGCGTGATCGAGACGAAGACGAGCCCCGGATTCTCGGCAGCGAGCTCCGCATGGCCCAGCCCGTGGCGCGCGAGCTCGCCCGGCGCGCCCGACTCGAGGAGCACATCCGCGCCGCGCGCGAGCTCACGGAGCTCGCGGCGGCCGGCCTCGCTCTCGCGATCGACGACCAGGCTGCGACGCCCGCGCGCGTAGGCCCAGAAGAGCAGCGAGCGCTCGGGGTCCGGAGCTCCGCCCGCGAAGGGACCGCGCCGCCGCGCGGACGCTCCGACCGGCGGCTCGACCAGGATCACATCGGCGCCGAGGTCGGCGAGGATCTGGCCGCAGAGCAGAGCCTCGCCGTCGCAGAGGTCGAGGACCCGGATGTGCTGGAGCACGCGCGCCTCCTGGTCGAGGTCATTCTACGCGCGTCCGATTGGAGCGCGCGCTCAATGTTCCGGAGCGATCTCTTCGAGCGAGCGCCCGGCGGTCTCCGGGAAGAGCGCGAGCACGCAGAGCGGCGACAGCGCGCCGATCGCGCAGAGCATCGCGATCGCCGCCCAGTTCGAGCCCGCCAGGCCGAAGAGCGCCGACACCAGCGCGAGTCCGGCGACGGCGCCGCCGGTCGAGCAGAAGACGCGCACGCCCGAGGCGGTCGAGCGCACGGCGGTCGGGAACATCTCCGCGCCGTAGGCGGCGAGCGTCACGTCGGTCCCGCTCAGCCCGAAGAGCAGCAGGATCCAGAAAAACGGGCCGATCGGGCTTCGCAGCAGGTAGAAGCTCGCGATCGCGATCAGGACGCCCACGCCGAACGCGACCGCGACGGGCCGCCGGCCGCGGCGATCGGAGAGCCAGCCCGCCGCGGAGTTCCCGGCGATCCCGACCATCCCCCCGACGAGGGTGAGCACCGTGACGTGACCGGGGCTCCAGCCGTGCACGTCCTGCAGGTACTTCGACGGAAACAGAATGGCGGGGCCCATCGCGATCTGGATCGAGAAGACCGCGAAGGCGAGCATCGCGAGACGCCCGGGATAGCGACCCACGAGATCCCTCACGGGCGCGATCGGAGGAGCGGCGTGGAACTCGACGCGCCCGCGCTCGAGCGCGTCGAAGCGCGCGGTCTCCGGCAGCGTGCGGCGCAGGTGCGCGACGATCCCGAGCGGCACCAGCCCGATCGCGTAGAGGGAGCGCCAGCCGAAGGGCAACACGCTCACGAATCCGTAGGCGAGAGCCGCGAGGCCGCCGCCGCATGCGGCCAGCGCTCCGAGCGCGCCGATGCCCCAGCCGCGGTTCTCCGCGTCGAACTCTTCTGCGACCACCACGTTCGCGATCGCCGATTCCGCCCCGGCGAATACACGCGCCAGCAGCTGGAAGACCACGAAGCTCGCAGCGTTCGGGGCGAAGGCGGTCGCGCCCGTGCAGAGCGTGTAGCCGAGGATGGTGACGAGCAGCATGCGGCGGCGGCCGAGGCGATCCGCGGCCAAGGTCACCGGGAGGGAGAAGAGGGCGCCCGCGCGCACCAGACCCGCGAGGAAGCCGAGATGGGATTCGGCGAGGCCGAGGTCCGCCTGGATCTGCTTCAGATTCAGCGAGAGCAGGAAGACGTCGTACAGCTCGAAGAGCGAGACGATCGAGACGAGCCCGAGCACGCGCCACTGGCGCCGGGTCAGCGCGGGAGGACGGCCGAGGAAGGGCGCGAAGCGAAGCCAGCCGGGCCGGTAGCTCCGGTCGTCGTCTGCCTGCACGGTCGGGCCTCCGCGCGCGGCGCATCGCGACGAGCCGGTGCCGCCGCGGAGGCCCTTTCATACACCGGGGCCCTTCCCGCTCGTGAGGATTTTTCGCGCCCCGCGAGATGCAACCGACCCGGGGGGTCACGCGTCCAATCCGCCGGGTCGAAGAGCTCCCCACCCCAGCAGGCATCCAGGCATCCATGCGTCGCCGCGTCAGCGTCCTGATCGCGACGGCCGTCGCGGGCGCGGCGGCCTTCTGCTTCTTCTTTTTGCGCGAGCCGGCCCCCCACTTCGTGACCGTTCCCGTCACGAAGCAGGACGTCTCGCGCGTGATCATCGCGACCGGCGCCGTGAACCCGGTGGTGACGGTGCAGGTCGGCTCCTACGTCTCGGGCGTGATCCAGTCGCTCGCGTGCGACTTCAACACGAAGGTCCAGGCAGGGCAGCGCTGCGCGAAGATCGACCCGCGCCCCTACCAGGAGACCGTCGACCAGGCGAAGGCCAGCCTCGCGACCGCCGATGCACAGCGCCGCAAGGACCAGGCGATCCTCGAGCAGGCGAAGATCATCTACGAGCGCGATCAGGGCCTGCTCGCGCAGGGCGCCGTCTCGCAGGAGTCGCTCGACGAGGACCGCAGCACCTACGAGCAGGCCGTGGCGCAGGTGCACCTCGACGAGGCCACGATCGAGCAGCGCCGGGCGGCGCTCGAGGCGGCTCAGGTGAACCTCGACTACACGGACATCGTGTCCCCGGTCAACGGCACGGTGGTGTCGCGCAACGTCGACGTCGGGCAGACGGTCGCGGCCAGCTTCCAGACGCCTACGCTCTTCCTGATCGCGCAGGACCTGACGCAGATGCAGGTCGACACCAACGTGAGCGAGACCGACGTCGGCCTCGCGCAGGTCGGGCAGCGCGCGACCTTCACGGTGGAGGCCTATCCCGATCGCAGCTTCGTGGGGAAGGTCGTGCAGGTCCGCCAGGCGCCGATCACGGTGCAGAACGTCGTCACCTACAACGTGGTGATCGGCGTCGACAACCGCGAGCTGCTGCTCTTCCCGGGCATGACGGCGAACGTCCGCATCCTGGTCGACGAGAGGAAGGACGTCGCGACGATCCCGTCGCAGGCGCTGCGTTTCGATCCGAAGGGCGTGCACGCGCATGCCGAGGGCGGATCGGGCGGCGGCGACGGGAACCATGGAGACGGCGACGGCGCGCGCGTCTACGTGCTGCGGGACGGGCGACCGCAGGCGGTGAAGATCTCGACCGGGGTCGACGACGGCACGCGCGTCGAGGTGACGGGCGGCGAGCTCGCGGTCGGCGACCCGGTGATCGTCGAACAGAAGAGCGGTGCGCGAAGCGGCGGCGATACCGCTGCGCGCTCTCCCTTCCGGTTCTGAGGCGACCATGTCGGACGCGGTGATCGAAGTCCGGGACGTGACGCGGACCTACCAGATGGGCGACGTGCTCGTGCACGCGCTGCGCGGCGTGAGCCTCACCGTCGAGCGCGGGGAATTCATCGCGATCATGGGGGCGTCGGGCTCGGGCAAGTCGACCTTGATGAACATCCTCGGCTGTCTCGACCGGCCGAGCAGCGGCAGCTACTCCCTCGAGGGCGTCGACGTCTCGTCGCTGGACGAGCCCGGGCTCGCGAACGTCCGCAGCCGGCGCATCGGCTTCGTGTTCCAGAGCTTTCAGCTGCTCGCCCGCACGAGCGCGGTCGAGAACGTGATGCTCCCGCTCTTCTACTCGGGCCGGCTCGGCGATGCGCGCGAGCGCGCCCTTCAGGCGCTGCGCACTCTCGGGCTCGAGGGCCGCGAGCAGAACCACCCGTCGCAGCTCTCGGGCGGCCAGCAGCAACGCGTGGCGATCGCGCGCGCCCTGATCAACGACCCGAGCATCCTGCTGGCCGACGAGCCGACCGGAAACCTCGACTCGACCGCCGCCACCGATCTGATGAACACGCTGCGCAGCCTGAATCGCGAGCGCGGCCTCACGATCGTGCTCGTCACGCACGAGCAGCGCATGGGGGACTTCACCGACCGCATCGTCACGGTGCAGGACGGACGCATCGTGTCCGACAAGCGCTTACGCGAGTCCGTGGTGCCGGCGGTCGCGGAGCCGATCGCGGCGAGCGCCCCGACGCCGCGATCGGAGCTCCGCACCATCGTGTCGTTCGCGCGCATGGCGCTCTCGGTCGCCGCGGAGTCGATCGCGCGCGCCAAGCTGCGCTCGGCGCTGACGATGCTCGGCATCTTCATCGGCGTCGCCGCGCTGATCGCGATGGTTGCGATCGGCCAGGGCGCGAACCAGGCGGTGATGAAGCAGATCGAGAGCCTCGGCTCGAACCTCGTCGTGGTGATGCCGGGCGCGAACAACACGGGCGGCGTGCGCTCCGGCTTCGGGAGCGCCTCGACCTTGCGCGTGTCCGACGCCGAGGCGATCCGCGCGGAGGCGCCTTCCGTCGCCCAGGTCAGCTACGTGACGCGCGGCTCCGCGCAGGCGCAGTACGGCTCGAAGAACTGGAACACGACGGTGACGGGCATCAGCGCCAACCAGCTCCAGATCCAGAACTGGCCGCTCGACGCCGGGCGCACGATCAGCCCCGAGGAGGTGCAGACGGGCGCGCGCGTCGCGTTGCTCGGTCATACCGTGCTGTCGAACCTCTTCGGACCGCACGAGAACCCGGTCGGCGCGACGATCCTGGTGAAGAGCGTGCCGCTGCGGGTGATCGGCGTGCTCTCGTCCCTCGGACAGACGGGCTACGGACGCGACCAGGACGACGTGATCATGGTCCCCTTCTCGACGGCCGAGACGAAGATCCTCGGCGTCGCGGCGCCGACCCTGGTCAACACGACGACCTCGATCTACGCCGCGCAGCTCAACCCCTTCGGCGTGCAGCCGAAGCTCACCGGCTTCGTGAACATGATCTTCGTCCAGGCGCGCGCGGCCGACGAGGTGGAGAAGGCGCTCGAGGAGGTGAAACGCATCCTCGAGACGCGCCACCGCATCCCGCCCGGCCAGCTCCCCGACTTCGACGTCCGCAACGTGAGCCAGGTGGCGCAAGCGCGCGAGGGCAGCAGCCGCATCCTCGCCGCGCTGCTCGCGACGGTCGCGTCGATCTCGCTGCTCGTCGGCGGCATCGGCATCATGAACATCCTGCTCGTCTCGGTGACGGAGCGGACGCGCGAGATCGGCCTGCGCATGGCGATCGGCGCTCGGCGCATCCACGTGTTGCTGCAATTCCTGGTCGAGTCGGTGCTGCTCTCCGGCATCGGCGGCGTGTGCGGCATCCTGGCGGGCATCGCGATCTCGTGGGCGGTCGCGGTGCTCGCGGGCTGGCCGATCCTGCTCTCGCCCGCCGCGATCGTCGGCGGATTCATCTTCTCGGCCGCGGTCGGCGTCTTCTTCGGCTTCTACCCGGCGCGGCGCGCGGCGGGTCTCGATCCGGTCGAAGCGCTCCGGTACGAGTGAGGAGACTCCCGTTGGCGAGGCGCGCCGAGCGACTCTTGTCGGTGACGGCACTGGCGCTGCTGGCGCTCGGCGCGCCGGGCTGCGCGGTCGGACCGGACTTCGTGCGGCCGGAGCCGCCGATCGCGAGCCGCTACACGCCCGACCCCGAGCCCGAGGTCCTCACGCCCGGCGCCGACCGCCAGCAGGTGCGCCTCGCCGAGGACATCTCGGCGGCGTGGTGGGAGCTCTTCCGCTCGGATGCGCTCGACGACGTCGTGAAGCGCGCGCTCGACGGCAGCCCCAACCTCGCGCTCTCGCGCGCGACCCTGGCGCAGGCGCACGAAGCCGTGCTCGCGGCGCGCGGCGCCTACTATCCGCAGGTCGACGCGAGCGGCCACGTCCAGGAGCAGGA
>Ga0335084_10002898_pt1 | contig 16658 bp, 9 predicted proteins | sample Lox_Sample_44_FD_206721 | JGI IMG/M metagenome (GOLD analysis project Ga0335084, IMG submission 206721) | Soil microbial communities from Loxahatchee National Wildlife Refuge, Florida, United States - Lox_Sample_4.4 | ecosystem: Environmental > Terrestrial > Soil > Wetlands | place: USA: Florida... | reverse complement strand
AGGTGCCGCCGACGCCCGGAACCTGCGCCTGGCCGCCCAGCTTGCCTTCCGTGCCGACTTCGCGGGCCACGCGCGTCACCTCGCCGGCAAAGGCATTGAGCTGGTCCACCATGGTATTGATGGTGTTCTTCAACTCCAGAATTTCGCCTTTCACATCGACGGTGATCTTTCTGGACAAATCTCCACGGGCCACCGCCGTCGTCACCTCGGCAATGTTGCGCACCTGGCCGGTCAGGTTCCCGGCCATGGAATTCACGGAGTCGGTAAGGTCCTTCCACGTGCCGGCTACTCCGGGCACATTGGCCTGGCCGCCGAGGCGGCCTTCACTGCCGACTTCGCGGGCCACGCGCGTTACCTCGCCGGCAAACGCGTTGAGCTGATCCACCATGGTGTTGATGGTTTCCTTGAGCAGCAGAATCTCGCCGCTCACGTTTACCGTAATTTTTCGCGACAGGTTGCCGGTCGCGATCGCGGTGGCCACCTCGGCGATGTTGCGCACCTGGCCGGTCAGATTGCTGGCCATCGAATTGACAGAGTCGGTGAGATCTTTCCACGTACCCGCAACCCCCGGAACCTGGGCCTGCCCGCCGAGCCTGCCGTCGGTGCCGACTTCGCGGGCCACACGTGTCACCTCGGAAGCAAAGGCCCGCAACTGGTCCACCATGGTGTTAATGGTGTCTTTGAGTTCGAGAATTTCTCCTTTCACGTCCACCGTGATCTTGCGGGACAAATCGCCGCGCGCCACGGCGGTGGCCACTTCGGCGATGTTGCGCACCTGACCGGTCAAATTGCTGGCCATGAAATTCACGTTGTCGGTGAGGTCTTTCCAGGTGCCGGCTACGCCGGGGACCTGCGCCTGGCCGCCCAGCTTGCCTTCCGTTCCGACTTCGCGGGCCACACGCGTCACTTCGCCGGCGAAGGCGTTGAGCTGGTCCACCATGGTGTTAATGGTGTTCTTCAGTTCAAGAATTTCGCCTTTGACATCCACCGTGATCTTGCGCGACAAATCGCCGCCAGCGACGGCCGTCGTCACCTCGGCGATGTTGCGCACCTGCCCGGTCAGATTTCCGGCCATCGAGTTGACCGAATCGGTCAGGTCTTTCCAGGTGCCGGCCACGCCGGGGACGTTAGCTTGTCCGCCCAGCCGCCCTTCTGTGCCCACTTCGCGGGCCACGCGCGTGACTTCGCCGGCAAAACGGTTGAGCTGGTCCACCATGGTGTTGAGCGTTTCTTTGAGCTGTAGGATCTCTCCGCGCACATCCACCGTGATTTTGCGCGAGAGATCACCGCTGGCAATCGCCGTGGCCACTTCAGCGATGTTGCGGACCTGCCCGGTCAGGTTGCTGGCCATAAAGTTCACATTGTCGGTAAGGTCTTTCCAGGTGCCGCCCACTCCCGGAACTTGGGCCTGCCCGCCGAGTTTGCCTTCGGTGCCGACTTCGCGGGCCACGCGAGTCACTTCGCCAGCAAAACCGTTGAGCTGGTCGACCATGGTGTTGATGGTGTCTTTGAGTTCGAGAATTTCGCCCTTCACGTCCACCGTGATCTTGCGTGACAAATCGCCGCGTGCCACGGCGGTCGTGACTTCCGCGATGTTGCGCACCTGCGCCGTGAGGTTTCCGGCCATGGCGTTGACGGAATCCGTGAGATCTTTCCACGTACCTGCTACCCCCGGTACGACCGCCTGACCGCCCAGTTTGCCGTCGGTGCCCACTTCACGCGCCACCCGCGTGACTTCAGAGGCAAATGAGCGCAACTGGTCCACCATGGTGTTGATGGCTTCCTTGAGCTGAAGAATCTCGCCGCGCACGTCCACCGTAATTTTGCGGGAAAGATCGCCGCTAGCCACGGCGGTCGCGACTTCGGCGATATTGCGCACCTGCCCGGTCAGATTGCTGGCCATCGAATTGACCGAGTCAGTAAGATCCTTCCAGGTGCCGGCCACGCCCGGCACCTGGGCCTGGCCGCCCAGTTTTCCGTCGGTGCCGACCTCGCGCGCCACGCGCGTCACTTCAGCCGTGAATACGCCCAGCTGCTGAATCATGGTGTTAACGATTTTGGCGGAGCGCAGAAACTCCCCTTCCAGTGGCCGCCCATCCACATCGAGCCGGACGGTTTGTGTAAGATTGCCTTGCGCTACCCCCGCGATCGCGCGGGTGACTTCGGCAGTCGGGCGCAGCAAGTCCTCAATCAAAGTGTTGATCGAGATTTCCATCTCGCCCCACGCGCCCTTGGATTCATGAAACCGGGTGCGTTCGCGCGTTCTCCCTTGCTTGCCCACAACCTGCCCGACCCGATTCAACTCCTGTGCCATTTGCTGGTTGGCTGCGACAATCTCATTGAATGTGTCGGCGATCTTTCCCGCCAGCCCCGTCCAGGAACCGGGAAGGCGCACCGAAAAATCGCCCGCGCGCATACTCTGTAGACTCGCTAGCATGACACCAAGGTCAGGCGGCGCCGTTTCGGCAACCAGGCCGGAACGGCCGTTGCTCCCGGAACTCCTTTCGAGTGAATTCATGCCGAGGCTAGCGCCGTTACGCTCGTTTCTTTTCACGATCGCCTCCTGACCAGGGTAAAGTCTGTGCTTGTAAGAGCCTGTGATTCTCGTGCTTCTCACATCGGGTAGGTCGACCCTCGCTCGGACACAGAACGGCATGGTTCGGGACCGGGAGCGGAGGAAACCCGTTCCATGGCTACGCCAGCCCCTTTAAAAAAGACGAGGAAGATCAAGAAGCACGCGACCGCGGCTATTCTAAACACGAAGACTTACACTTGACTGTACAGTATTTCCTGTATTGACCCGGCCACCCCTACCAGCAGCGGGCCCGCATGCCACAGGCGATCGAGCAAGGAGGCGGGTAGTGTCGCAGAGTAACCACGGGGTGCTCCCGAAGCTTTGGGCAGCGTCTTTACCAGCGCCTGATCAGCGCCACAAAGACGCGGGAACCCAGAACCCTGGAATCCAATCGGCAGGCCGAGTTGTCGATCAACAGGAATCCGCAGGGCTGCGCAATACAGATTGTTCGCTAGAATGTGTACTTCAGCGCGAACTCGATCTGACGATTATCGGTAGCAGTGTTGGTGATGCTGGCGCCTCCAGGCACATCCACCGCGACTGCTGAGCCGCCCCCGGGCAAGCCGAAATTAGGGTGATTGAACAGGTTGAAGAATTCCGCCCGGAACTCCACCTGTTGGGACTCCCGAATCTTGAAGTTCTTTTGCAGCACAACGTCGAAATCGACCAGGTCTGGCCCACGGAGGTTCCCAATTCGCGAGTTTCCGAAGGCGTGGGCCGATTGTTCTCCGGGCGCGAGCGCCGGCACCGTAAAGGCCGCCTGGTTGTACCAGCAATCCAGAGTCTGGTGACCGGGATTAGTGCACCCGAAGTCAGTACCCTGAGAGCCAGAGTTGAACGAGAAGTCGTTGGGATTAGCAATCTGATCGGGCCGGTAGCTGAAGCTTCCGGTGTTGCTGAGGTCGGAGGACATAACCGCCGTCACCGCTTCGCCGCTCTGCACCGTAGTGATTCCGGCTACTTGCCAACCCCCGAAAAACGCTTCGGCAACGCCTCCCATGTTACCGAGGAACGGCCGTCCATGGCCGAATGGGAGTTCATACAGATAGCTGAGGGTGAAACGCTGCCGCAAATCGGGAGTCACCGGCCCATGCTCAAGATCGGCGCGATATGAGTTCTGGATGAAACCTCCTACGTTCCCATCCGCGTTTCCCAGATTCTTGGCGAAGGTGTAGGCGGCCAGAAAATTGAATCCGTTGGCGAAGCGTTTGTTCAGAGAAGCCTGAAATGCGTTATAAAACATCTCCAGTTGCGGGTAGTCCAGAGGCAGAACCGCAGTCAGGTTCGGTTGCTGGTTAAAGTATCTCCGGCCAAAATTCGAAATACAGTTACTCGGGTCGGGGCCACAGAAATTTGTATCGAGAATCTGCAACGGTTGGTTCAGGTCGCTCGCCTCGTGATTCCACAAGTGGTAGGCCCTGGTTCCGACGTACCCGATCTGGGCCAGAAAGTTCTCTTTAAACTGGTGCTGCAGGCCCAGGTTCCATTCCATGATGCGCGGAATTGTGCGCTTCGGTCCGGTGGTTTTTACCGGTCCGCTGATGTTGATCGCGTCCCCGACCGGCAGCGTGCTCGGAAAGCCGGTCGATATCAGCTGGCCGGTGGAGGGCAGCGCACCTGGGTTGAAGGTATTGGCCAGGAAGGTCAGCTGCGGAGGGTTCAGTCCCAGATCGTCAAAGATATTGGCTTCGGCCGAATAAAAGACGCCGAATGCGCTTCGCACGACTGTATTGCGATGCACCGACCAGGAAAACCCAATGCGAGGCGCCCAGTCGTTCTTGTCGAATTCCACGCCGGCATGCGGCACCGCGTTCTGTCCATATGATGTCACCACGATGGCACGATTCAGGTCGAAGTTACCGACCCGCCCGTTGGCGGGGGAAGTGACGTTGTAGCGAAGCCCCAGATTGACCGTCAGATTGGGACGGACCCGCACATCATCCTGCACAAAACCGCCGAGGTCCCAATAGCGGGTCGGATAGAGGCCAATAAGAAAGTCCTGTTCGTTGGCGTCCGCGATGCCAAACAACAGGTCCGCCAGCCCGTTTCCACCATTGGCGGTAGTGAGGTCGTTGCTATAGACGCCTCCGAAGTCGAAGAACCCTCGTGGCGCCGTGACTTGATAAAAGTTGCGTTGCTGACGGCGGAAGTCGATGCCGAATTTCAGGGAGTGCCGGCCCCGGATCCAGGTCACCGTGTCCGCAACCTGAAAAATATTCTCGAAGGCGTGCTCAGGCAGGAACTCCGAGTCTCCCAGTGAGGTGAAACCGGCGATATCGATATTGGTCAATCCCGTTGAATTGGGATCGGTGCTGCGGTTCGCATTCGGAATCCCGAGTTGATCGGAAGACAGAGTCGAACCGAAGTTGAAGGGCAAGGCGTTGACCGCATAACGAAAGTAGCCGCCATGAAGGTCATTCAGCAATTGTGGCGAAAAGGTGTGTGTGTACCCCAGGCCTACGTGTTGCGCGCGAGAGTTGCTGGCGCTGGGACAACAATCGGAGCCGCCCCACAAAGGACCAAGAGGGCCAGGCCGCTGGCTGCGCACATCGCCAAAGCTGTACGACGCGAAAATCTGGTCTGGATCGCGGAAGCGGTGATCAAATCTCACGTCGAATGAATCCTGATTGTTCACGTGGTTCTGATTGGCGAGATAGTTGTTGGTGAGCCCAGGTAAGTTGGCTTTAGGATAGAAGTTGGCTACATTCTGCCCGATTGCATTGATCGCGCCCGCAGGAATCACGTTCACTTGGCCAGCGCTCGAGATCGGATTGCGCAGTGACACTACTGCCCCGTCAGCGCACGAGTAATCATGGGTGGAGAACGGATCGAAAATCGTGCCAGTGTCGAAGGTGTCGTTCGCCGTGGGTGTGGTACAGGGCGAGAAAGTTTCTCCGGTCAGGCGGTCGGTAAAATCCCCGGCCCGCTCCGCATCGGTGGGAACGGTGGAAATGAACGGGTTGCTCTCGCGGAGACGCGATCCTTCATAGTCACCGAAAATAAACGTGCGGTTTTTCTTGATGGGGCCGCCCAGGAAAACTCCAAATTGATTTCGCTTGAACGGTTGCTGGCCCTGATTGAAATAGTTGACGGCATCCAGTTTATCGTTGCGAATGAACTCGTAAGCCCCGCCGTGCACCTGGTTTGTCCCTGATTTCAGGACAACATTGACGGCAGCGCCACCGCGGCCGAATTCGGCGCTCATGGAGTTTTCTTCGGTGCGAAACTCCTGAATGGCATCGGGCGGAGGGAGCACAACCACTCCCCCAAGGCCGAACTCGTTATTATCCACGCCATTCAGCAGGAAGTTATTGTTGGAAACTCGCAGTCCGTTTACCGAGACCGCTTCATTGGCCCGTTCGTTTTCGAATACTCCGCCGCTGACGTTGGTTCCTGTCTGTCCGCCGTTTGCGCCGGGGCCAAGATAGGCCAGCTGAATAAAGTTCCTTCCGTTCAGCGGAAGGTCGGAAATGCGCCTCTCCGTCTCGATGGTTCCCAGCGACGATGCTTCCGTCTGCAGCAGCGGAGGAGCCGCCGTCACCTGCACGGACTCGGTCACCGACCCAATCTGCAAAGCAATGTCCACCCGCGCCGTCTGATTTACTCCCACATCCACATTGGATTGCACAGCCCTCTGAAAACCCTGCTTCTCGACGGTCACCGAGTAAGCTCCGATACGCAGAAGATCCGCGGTGTATTGCCCGTTGTCGTCAGTGGTCACGATGACTGATTGGTTGGCGGCGACGTTCGTGATGGTGACCCGCGCCCCCGAGACCCGAGCTCCGGCAGGGTCGCTCACCAGCCCCACGATGCTGCCGCGGTCCACCTGCGCAAGCAGGCGGCCAGGGGTGATCAGAATCGAGCAGAAGAAAAGTAGTAGAAGTACAACCAGGGACAACCGCCAGCTGGTGCGCATAGGGCCTCCCGGATATCCGTACAGCGGCCGTGGACCTCCACGGCAGGGTGGGCAACTGTGACATCACCCTATCCAGCCTGTCAAGACGGACTGCTGCTCCGGCAGACTCCTGCTCCGGCATAACTCACGGTCACATTTCTGAGGCCTGGCCATCTCAACCTGGCTGGCCTGTTCGACGAATTCGCGTCTTTGAGCTATCGTTATGGCCGGTTGGTTTTGGACTGCGGGGAGAACTCCAGCATGCGGAACTGGCTCGTCCTTTTCTGTTCACTGTGTCTCACTCTTGCTTCAGGTCAGGCACAGCAAACTCGTCTCGAAGAACTTCACAACAAAACGATCCTGGTTTTTACGCCCCATCCCGACGACGACGTCTTCGGAGCTGGCGGCACCATAGCTCTCCTGAATCGTAACCACAACAAGGTCTTGATCGTTGTGTATACCAACGACGACAAAGGTTCGTACGATCCGGAAATGAGTTCCCAACGTCTGGCCCGCATTCGACGAGCCGAGCAGGAAGCGTCCGAAGGATTACTGGGTACTCCCAGGGAAAACATCATGTGGATGGGTTACGACGACGGCATGCTGGAGTATGCTCCGCAGCCCAAGCTCACGGAGGAAGCCACCGCTATCATCCGCAAAATCCGTCCCGACGTCTTGCTCAGCGTGGATCCCGGCGAATGGTACGAGCGCTGGCACAAAACGGATCATCGGATGGCCGCGTTCAACACGATTGACGCCGTGCGCGCCGCGGAATTCTGGCTCTATTTTCCCAATCAGCGCCTGCAACAGGGGCTGGAACCGTACAAGGTTCCGGAAATGTATTTCTTCTATCCCTCGGCGCAAGAAGCAAACTATTTCGTCAACATCGAGAGTGTGGCTGAGCTTAAATTCGAGGCTGCGGCGAAGCAAGTCAGCCAGTTTGAGCCCGCCGTCAACAAGTATCGCCCGGACTGGACAGCTGAAGACCTGCAAAAGGCAAAAGACGAAATGCGCAAGGAACAACCCAAGAAAGATGGACACTACGTTGAGGCTTTTCGTCATGCCACGGAGTTTAACCAGTACTAGTCAGGCTTCCTAGAGGAGATCGAATATGTCGGAACTGGCACTGCTCGGCGGCAAGAAATCCAAAAGCAAACCGTTCCCTTTGTGGCCGCAGTTCGATGACACCGAGCGGCGGGGTTTAAATGAGGTTTTGGAGAGTCGCGTCTGGTGGCGCACCCCCGGCACCAGGACCCTCGAGTTTGAAGGCGCATTCGCGCGCTTTCACGGCGCTCGTCACGGACTGGCGGTCACCAATGGGACGGCTGCGCTGGAGGTCACGATGGCGGCTCTCGGCCTCAAACCCGGGGATGAGGTGATCGTACCCAACTTCACTTTCGTCGCCACGGCCAGTGCTGTGCTATTTGCGAACGCGCTGCCGGTCCTGGTGGATGTCCGCCCGGATACCTATTGCCTCGATCCCCAACTCGCTGAGGCTGCAATCACCCCACATACCAAGGCGATCATTGCGGTTCACATGGGTGGACACCCCGCCGACCTGGACGTGTTAAAGGACCTCGCTGGCCGCAAAGGGATCGCCCTGGTCGAGGATTGCGCCCACGCACACGCCAGCGAATGGCGCGGACAGCGTGTCGGCACTTTCGGTATCGGCGGAACTTTTAGTTTCCAGTCCAGCAAGCTGATGACCGCGGGCGAAGGCGGCATGATCATTTCCAACGATGACGAATTCGAGCGCCAGGCCCGTTCCATCCACGATTGCGGACGCATGCCCGGAGAATGGTTCTACAGCCACTTCATTTACGGATCGAATTATCGGCTCAGCGAATGGCAGGCCGTCATCCTGATGGCGCAGTTCGGACGCCTGGATGAGCAGACCCGGCGACGTCATCAGAACGCTCGCTGGCTGGATCGCGAACTGAGCCAGATACCTGGCATCACTCCACAACGACTTGACGAACGCTGCACACGTAATGGTCAATACGCCTACATTTTTCACGTGGACAGCACGCAATTCGCAGGCATCTCCACCGAGAGTTTCATTGCTGCCATGAATGCGGAAGGCGTTCCCAACCAAGCCAGCTATCCCCCGCTGCACGAACTGGACATGTTCCGCAACGGAGAATACCGCAAGCGGCTGAGCGGAGCGCAGGCCACCGCTGATCATGCCTTTTTGCGGCAGTCGTTTCCGCACACCCAACGAGCGGCCTGGGAGACGGTTTGGATTCCGCAGCCCGCATTGCTGGGAGATGAAACCGATATGCGTGAGATCGTCGCTGCAATCCGGAAAATCCAGGCCAACGCAAAAGAACTGGCGGCTCACGATACCCATGCCACCCCCGTGCCGGCCCGCGGTTGAGAGCCGCGACACACTCAATGCTGGAACGGATCAGTTATCGGGGATGGGAAAATTCATACAGGATCTCCAACGCTACGGTCGAACTGGTGGTCTTGGCCGATGTGGGCCCGCGGATCCTGTCGTACGGCTTCGTGGGCGACAGGAATATTTTTCACGAAGTTCCAGAGCACGCAGGCCTAACGGGCGGATCCGACTTCCGGCTCTACGGTGGCCATCGGCTTTGGATATGGCCGGAGGTCGAGCGCACTTATTTTCCCGACAATTCTCCGGTGGCGGTTTCGCAGGATCGTAACTCGGTACGATTTACGGCACCGGCGGAGAGCGCGTCCCCGGGAAGCGATCTCCAGAAGGGGCTGGAGATCCAGTTGGATGAGGAAGGGTCGCGAGTTATGGTCAGGCACCGCGTCACCAATCGGGACAGCCGTCCGACCGAACTGGCACCCTGGGCTCCGACCATGATGAGACCCGGCGGCCGGGCAATTTTGCCCCTGCCCGTGCGTGCGGCGATGGATAAAGATCACTTCCAGTCGGTCGGCCTTTTGGCGCTGTGGTCATTTACGGATTTCGCTGATCCAAGATGGGTCCTGGGCACGGAATATGTCCAATTGCGGCAACAGTCGAACCTCGCTAGCCGTTTTCAGGAGCAGATGACCGGCGTGTACAATCCGGCAGGTTGGGCTGCCTACTTTTTGAACGGAACGCTGTTCGTTAAGAGTGCTCCTGCAATACCCGGTGCCGTGTATCCGGACTTTGGCTGCAACTTCGAGGTTTTTGCCAACCTGGAATTCCTCGAACTTGAAAGCCTCGGCCCGAAAATTCAACTGGGTCCAGGAGAAAGTACTCAGCACACGGAAAGCTGGACTCTCTTCCGGAATGTTCCTGGAGGCGAGGACGACTCGTGGGTCCGCAGCGCCGTGGCACCCCTTGCGCTTTCATGAACTCGTGTGACTGCTCGCAGACGGGCTGAGAGGCGTAAACGATATCGCGCATTACTCGGATTGCTCAATTCTTGCTTGTCTAGATGGAGGGACAAATGCAAACCCGTAGATCCCGTGGTCTTCACAGGCAGTTCCTTCTTCTGTTTTCGGTAATCGTACTTTCCTGTGCATTCGCTCCGCAGTGCCTGGGACAGAAACAGCGGAACCTGCCCGACCACGTTCCTCCCAAGCGCTCATCACAAATCCAGGACGGCTTTGGCATCAACTCGGACCTGCCACGAGACCCGTATCTGCCGTGGAATCGCTGGTGGTGGACGCGCATGTTCGACGCGGGGTTCAACTGGATCCGCATTGGTCAGTACGAAAACAGTTCCGACTACACAAGCTGGGATTGGATCGAACAGAAGCGCGGGGTCATGGCAACAGTGCCCGAACTTGACGACTACGTAGATTCACTGGTGGACAACGGCGTGAACATCCAGGTGCAGCTGCTATATGGCAATGTCATGTACACGTCGCCCTCCGGGAAGTTGCCGGATGTCAGCACACCGGAACCAGGGTCGTTTCACAACGATGATCGCAGCTTGTACTCCGTATTCTGGGCCCCCACCACGCCGGAGCAGATTGCCGCGTTTAATCGATACGCGGCGTGGATGGTAAAACGCTTTCATGATCGGATCCATTTTTGGGCGTTGTGGAATGAACAGGACATTGGATATTGGAACTCCTGGGGGAATCCCGAGCAATACGGAAATCTGCTGGCTCCCTTTATTCAGACCGTCCATCAATCCGACCCAAGCGCGAAAGTAATCTACGGTGGCCAGGCGGATCCTTCACGCGAATTCACGCAGCGGGCTTTGGCTACCTGCAAATGCGCTTCGGGAATCGACGTGTACGCCTATCACACCTATCCTGGCTACGGGCAAAATCTAAACCCTGAATCCATGGATTACGGCGCGTACCTGAACGAATCGCCTCGTGCATTGCGCGAGTTGGTCACTCATTACCCTGGGATCAAGCCCGACATCCCGTTCTTTGATGATGAATTCAATTCAATTCCTTCGTGGGTGGGTTCAGATGAATCCGTGCAGGCGAAATATGTGCCGAGAGGGTTGATTTACAACCATGCTGCGGGAGTAAAAACCTTCGTTTGGCTGCTTGCCGCTGGTGCGGATGGCAATGAATACGACGATTTCGGCATCCTCCACGGAATGACGAATCACGACACCGATTTCACCGCGCGGCCCGTCTTTAGCGCGCTGCAAAACACAAATGCTCTGTTTTCCGACACCAGGTTCGATGCGTCCATAGAAATCTCGGGGGTTGATCTGCCGGCACTGCGTCGGCAAACCGGCTTCCCCTTCATGTCCTACGGATTCCGCTCAAGCCATGGCAAGGCGATCGTGGCCTATTGGATGGCGGCGCACAGTCTCCCGGGCAATTCCTTTCCGCCGCTGTCCACCACTCTGTCTTTGAAGAATACCGGCATCAGTCATCCCGTGCTGGTTGACGTAGTCAGCGGCGAAATCACACCTGTGGCCTGGAAGCAGGGGACGACCGACACACTGGAAGGACTGCCTGTTCGAGATAGCATTATCGCGGTTACCGACGAGAGCTACTTCGACTGGCCGGTGCTTCCGGAAGCGCCGAACTCGCTCAATGTCAACGCTGTGGGCTTCGCTCCGATGCTGACATGGCTAATCCATGGCGGGGATCGGACGGGCATCGTGGTGGAGCGGCGGATCGAGGAAACGAAGGAAGCAAGAGGAAGCTGGGAACGAATCGCAAAATTGGCAGCCGACACGATGGAGTACAGTGACTCCACTGTCAAAAAGGGTCAGCGTGTCGCCTATCGAGTCCGCGCAGTTAACCCCGAGGGTGAGTCTGCGTACTCCAACATCGCTCGTATAACACTTGGCAACCAGCCGGTGAAGTGAGCGTTTCTTCGAGGTACAGCATCTCGATAGATCGCTACAACCGCCTGATGGTCCAGAACGTTCTTGGCCTTGTTCCGGCCTCGAAGCTGCGGGCCACCACCGCACGCGTTGCGTCGCATCGCTTTTATTTCCTGCTTTTTCACTCCACCGGCATCATTGCACCGTGAGCTGGATCTGAGTGGATTTTGAGATTGAGCCCGAACTCGCGGAAACCGTGACGGTATAGATTTTCGGCTGCGGTGGAGGAGTGTTAGTGCCTCCTCCACAAGCAGCTTGCAGTGCTAGGACGGCAAGCGCCAGACCCCACAGCAGCCGGGCCAAGGTTTTTCGCTTTCTGGACTTGCCGGAGGTGAGGCCAATGCCGATGAACGCGATGCCCGGTAGTGGTAGCAATGCGGCATAGAAAAATCCTTTGAGTCCAAGCCGGTGCGCGGGCTCTAATCCTGCCCTGAGGGCTGTGAGCACGAGCGTTGCGGTAACGGGGGTGGGTCCAGTGGTCACCGAAGAAGGCGACACTGAGCAAGACGGTGCGGGAGCCGGACCAGCCACCGAGCACGCCAGCGATACACTGCCGGCGAAACCTCCCAGCGAGGTAAACGTGAGCACGTCCATTCCCGATGCTCCCCGCTGCATTGTCAGACTCGGGCTCGCGGGAGTCACGACGAAATCAGGGGCCTGGGCCACGTCAATATTCAGGTTGGCCTGGTTGTTGGAACTGTCCGGGTCAGGCTCGGTGGCGGCAAGGCTTGCGCTATTCGTCCACTGCCCGACGTCGGTAAAGGTCACGGGAATTATCACCGTTGCGGTTGCGGATGGGCCCAACGATCCTAGACCGCAGGTAACCTGACCACCTGAGGGCGGGCTGCATGACCCCTGACTCACAGTCGCCGAACCCATTGTCCCGCCTGCTGCTTGCAAGTCCGTCACGGCCACGTTGTTTGCGGTCGCGGGTCCCTTGTTGACCAGGTTGAGAGTGATGGTCACTTGAGTCCCGGATACTACACTCACCGCGGAAGCCGTCTCCGTGACTGCAAGGTCCGCAGGGTTGACCACGACTGTTAAGGATGCGTTGTTGTTGTCTCCAAGCAGGTCGGGCTGGTCCGATCCTACACTCAAATTGTTGACAAAAAATTCGGCGGTAGCCATCGTGACGGCGAAGCTCAGGGTGGCGCTGGCTCCGGGCGCGAGGGTGCCGATCGAGCAGGTAATCGGCGAAGGACAGCTTCCCTTGCTGATCGTGAGCGAAGTCACGGGAAGCGCATCGCTGAGGGAATCGGTCAACACGACATTAGTCGCCGTGGCCGGGCCATGGTTAGTGACAGTGATGTTAAATGTGACTTGATCGCCGATCTTCGCGGTGGTCTCGGACGCAGCGCCGGAAACGGCCAGGTCCGCAGGCAAGACTGCCGTGATCGTCATCGAAGCGGAATTGTTCTTCGAATTCAGGTCGGGCTCGGTGGCCGTGATGTGAAGGCCGTCCGTGAAGATTCCCGCTGCAGTAGGCCTAACCGTAAAATCTACCGTGGCTGAGGATGCATCCGCCATGGCGCCCAGATCGCAGGTAATCGTGGTCGTGCCTGAACATGTTCCCTGGCTTGGCTGTGTAGAGACCAAGGTGAGGCTGGCGGGCAGCGTTTCCTTCAGAGTAACTCCGGTGGCATCTTGGGGGCCCGTGTTCACCACCCCTGCTTGATAGACAAGATCATCGCCGCCAACGACCACATTCTGGGTCGCGGGCTCAGTCACGGACAGATCAGCGCCGGAGGTTGGGCTGGCGTTCAGAAAGACAACAACATTGTTATTGGTGGTGTCGGTAACGGCCAGGTCGGGTAAATTGTCGCCGTTCAAGTCTGCGGCACTCACGAAAGCACCCAGGCCCGTCCAGACAGGCGGCACAGCGAGGAATGTGCCATCGTTGTGCCCAAGAAAAAACAGACCCGATCCGAAACGTGGCTCGATCAAGTCCGGCTTGCCGTCCGCATTGAAATCGCCGGTGGCGAGGTTGCCGGTGCTTGTATTGATCTGAACTAGCACTGATGCTGCGACATTGAATGTTCCGTCGCTGTTACCGTTGAACACGAATATTCGGTCCAGGCCGAAACAAGGGGCTCTTCTGCAGCTAGGAGGCCGTGGCGTTTCCTCTCGGAGCATCAGATCGAGCTTGCCGTCCCCATTGAAATCACCCACGAGCAGATGGGGAGAGGTCGTGTCGGTAGTGATCTGTGCCGGGGCGTGAAAACTTCCGTCTCCATTACCCAACAGGATGAAAATGGACCCAGATGAAATGGCGGCGACGATGTCTACCTTCTTGTCTGCGTTGAAGTCACTCACTGCCAAAGCCGCTACGGACCCGCTGCTTGCGAGCGTTACAGTCGCAGGTTTCTGGAAAGTGCCGTCCCCCTTCCCCAAGAGAACGGTCAAGGTGCCACCGGCCGCGTCTCCGAGGATCAGGTCGGGTTTACCGTCAGCGTTCAGATCGGCGACGGCAATGCTCCCTGGAAATTCATTGGCCGCAATCTGTACTGGCGCCTGGAACGTACCGTCGTTGTTGCCTGGCAAGAGAAAGACCGCTCCGCCCGCGCCGCTGGGCGGAGTACCTTGATTGATTAAAACGAGGTCGAGCCTGCTGTCCCCGTTAAAATCGCCAGCCGCCATCGCCTGCGGGGCTGTGCCAGCCGAGGAGGTCACTGCGGCGAGGAACGTCCCGTCACCTTTGTTGACCAGAACGCTGACGTTACTGCTCCCAAGGTTCGCGACGGCTAGGTCAGGTTTGCCGTCACCGTTGAAATCGCCTACGACGATTGCTGAAGGGGCAGTGCCAACCGGGTAGGGCGCTGCCGGCGCGAAGTCAACGGCACGACCGTTGGATGGAAGGCCAATGGTAATGAAGAGCAGCAAAGCGACCGCCGAATATTGCCCCATTCCGCGCATGACTGGGCTCCTCTCACGGCTCGTAATCCCACCGAGCAATCAAGGCTTCCAGGGCTATGCCCTGGACACAACTACAGCCAGTTACTACGTTCGTTCGGCCCGACGAATTAAGAGGCCCGAGGCTGCTGGGGGAAGTCGCTGAGAAATCGACTGCGGAAAGAAATAGCGAGCGGAATTGTGCTCCCAGGAGGCCCCTCGCGTCAACCCCAAAAGTGACTGACACACTTTTCGAATGGCTGATTGGGGGGAACATCTACACAACCGAACTTCAGTGCCCGCCGGGAGCACTCCGAACAAACGGCTACCGCTGCCCGGCCAGCTTGGCAGCGACGGCGGTAAAGCCGGCGGCGAAGACGTTGTTTCCGATCTGCTTGACCACGGCGTCGCGCTCGGCTCCTACCACCTGGAAGTCAGCCCACCACTCCGCGAAGGTGCGGTTACCCAGGGTTACGCGATGGAGTCGGACGCCCGCCACATAGTCGCGAACCGGTAGAGTGCCCTCGATAATTTCGTAGGTGAAGGCGTAATTCCGGTCATCCATGCAAAGCAGGACTTCACGGACGAAGCCTTCCGTCAACGTGAGACGACGAACACAGCCGACCTGATCGCTGGGACGGCCACCTTCGATCAGGCTGTGCTTGATTCCGGGATGATACGAAGGCATGCCGTTGTAGTCACGGATGACCCCCCACACTCTTTCAATCGGCGCATCGATTACCGCGCTCACGTAAACCGTGTTTGGCATCGTTCCTCCAAGGCTAGAAGCTGATCCGTTTGAAATCCTGGGTCTGTTTCACGATCGCCTTCTCGGCAGGTAGGCGTTCGAGGGAACTGGCACCGTAGAAGCCGTGACAATGGCGAGTCTTGCTGAGCACAAATGTGGCGTCGGCGGGTTCGGCGATGGGGCCACCGTGGCAAAGCACAATGATGTCGGGACGTACCTCTAGCGCAGCTTCGGCGATGGCGTCGATTCGCCCGGGGCAGGCTTCGAGGCTCAGGGCGGTTTCCGCACCGATCGTGCCGCCGGTGGTTAGACCCATGTGAGCGACGAGAATGTCCGCTCCCGCCTGCGCCATCGTGGCTGCTTGCGGGGGGTCGAAAACATAAGGGGTCGTCAGCAGGCCCTTTTCGTGGGCCAGGCGGATCATGTCAACCTCCAGTGCGTAGCTCATTCCCGTCTCTTCCAGATTCTGACGGAAGACTCCGTCGATCAATCCGACGGTGGGAAAATTCTGTACTCCGGAAAAGCCGATTGCGGCCACGTGGTCGAGGAAGGTGTGGAACAGGCAAAAAGGATCGGTGCCATTCACTCCTGCCAGTACCGGCGTCTTTTTGACTACCGGCAAGACTTCCCTGGCCATTTCCATCACAATGTCGTTGGCATTGCCGTAAGCCAGCAGTCCCGATAGCGATCCTCGGCCTGCCATGCGGTAGCGGCCAGAGTTGTAGATCACAATCAGGTCGATCCCGGCCGCTTCCTCACACTTGGCCGATAAGCCGGTGCCAGCGCCACCGCCGATAATGGGCTGACGACGGCGAACCATTTCCCGATATTTCGCCAACAATTCTTCGCGCGCAAAACGTGGCATGCACTATTCCCTTAAGACAGTATTGTCAGGAATTCTTCAACCGCGGCCTGTGCGAACTTTGGATGGTTGATGTGATACGGAATCTCGAGCAGCTTCCGCCGGTCAGTCTGCGCCAGTTCGGCGGTCAGGGTCTCGAACAGGGCCGCATCCGCCGCCGGATCCCAGAAAGGCTGCCCAGGCGCATCCAGGGCCGACACCCCTCCGAGAGGCAGCAGAAATCTAACTTCCCCTTGACACTGATTAAGTCGATCGGCGATCCAGCGGGCCTGGCGGACATTTTCCTCGACCGTAGTCCGCATCAGCGTGATCTGCGGATTGTGCGCGTAAAACTTTCGCCCACGATAACCTTCGGGCACGGTCTCGGGCGCGCCAAAGTTCACCATGTCAAGTGCGCCGCAGGAACCAATGTAGGGTGA
>Ga0335084_10002897_pt1 | contig 16660 bp, 10 predicted proteins | sample Lox_Sample_44_FD_206721 | JGI IMG/M metagenome (GOLD analysis project Ga0335084, IMG submission 206721) | Soil microbial communities from Loxahatchee National Wildlife Refuge, Florida, United States - Lox_Sample_4.4 | ecosystem: Environmental > Terrestrial > Soil > Wetlands | place: USA... | reverse complement strand
TTGAGGACGGGTGGTCGAGCTATGAAATTCGTACGGCCTTTGATCTTTGCAATGGCGATTGCAGGCGCATTTTTCTATTTCACGACCTGGCGATCGAATTCCGCCGCCGAACCGCACACATCAAGCTGGCTTTCCCGCCCGGATCGCGTAGAGATCACTGAGGCAGCTCCCGGAGAACCGCTCGACGGCGAAGAACAAAACAACATCTCCGTTTACAAGAAGAACATTCCGTCAGTGGTGAATATCACCTCGCGCGCGATGACATTTGATTTCTTCTACGGTCTGGTTCCACAGGAAGGGCAAGGGTCGGGCTTCGTCATCGACAAAGAGGGGCACATCCTCACGAACTATCACGTCATCGCTGATGCGCGGCAGGTCGAAGTCACAATGCACAACCGGAAAAAATACAAGGCGACGGTGGTCGGAACCGATCCGCCACACGACCTTGCGGTTATTCAAATCAAGGCGCCGGAACTAGTTCCGGCGGTTCTCGGCGATTCGCGCAACCTGCAAGTGGGACAGAAGGTCTATGCCATCGGCAATCCATTTGGATTATCGGGAACGATGACGCGGGGCATCGTGAGTTCGATTCGTCCCGTACGCGAGCCTAACGGTGCGATGATTGACGAAGCGATTCAGACCGACGCCGCTATCAACCCCGGCAACTCCGGCGGCCCGCTAATGAACTGGCACGGCGAGGTCATCGGCATCAACACGATGATTCTCTCGAATTCAAATCAGAGTGCCGGGATCGGTTTCGCCATCCCGATCAATACCGCCAAGGCGGTGCTGAACGACCTGATGACGCTTGGCCGCGTGCGACGTCCAGCGCTCGGTGTGCGGACCGTACCGATCAGTCCGGAGCTTGCGGAAGAAATGAGCCTGCCCGTGGACTACGGACTATTGATCGTCGGCGTGGTACCTGGAGGTTCAGCCGATGAAGCAGGACTAAGGGCGGGGACAGAGCGCGCCTATCTTGGCAACATTCCGATCATGCTGGGGGGCGATTTGATCATCGCCCTGGACGATCAAAAGGTAGAAGATCAGCAGGACCTTGCGCAGATGATGAACAATCACCGTGCCGGCGACACCGTGAAGGTGACGATCTATCGAGGGAAGAAGAAGATGGACGTCACGGTCTCGCTGGGTGAGGCGCGGCAGCAGGTGTAGACGCGGACTTCCGACCTCAGACCTCGGGCGTCGGACTTTGGCTCCCGCGATGATTTGCAAAGCGAGCTGGTTCGGAAAGTCCAACCGGTCGAATGATCGGCATCCGTCCTCTCGCTTGCGCGAATTCCTATCTCTGGGGTAGTCTGAGTCCCTGCTTATGACCGCCGTCCTTTAATTCCGCGAGTTGCTTGCCCTGAATGAGGCGCATCAGTGTGCGCCATTGCGGTTTCCTGAACGATCACACTTCAGAAAGGACCTCAAAAATGCAATTCGTGGATCAGGCGCTTGCGCGCCGTCTGGAATCTTGCGAGGAAATGCCGCAGGTGCATTACGCCAGGGTTTTCAAGCAGACGCAGCCCCAAATCGGAGCCGCGGAGGAAGAAGTTTGTGGCGGGCATATGGTGTTTGGAGGGCTCGGGTCGCCGATTGGCCGGGCGACAGGTGCGGGACTGGATCATCCGTTTAGCAGGGACGACCTCGACCGCATCGAGCAGTTTTATCGCGAACACAAGGCTCCATCCCAAGTCGATCTCACTCCTCTCCATCGGCCTGAGATTTTCGAGATGTTCAAGGAGCGGGGCTATGGCATCGCGGAACTCAACAACGTCATGTTTCGCAGACTCGATCTGGATGAGAAGTTCCCAGCTCCACCGGTGGAGTGCCGGATTCGGCGTTCTCATCCCGAAGAGGCCGACATCACAGGATCGATCGTTGAGAAAGCTTTCTTTCCCGACGGCGCGCCTGAAGCCTTCAGGGGGCTGATTGCGCCGCTGTACCAGATGGAGGGCTCGCGCGCTTTCGTAGCAACCGTGGATGGTAAGCCTGTAGCTTGCGGTACTGGACTTGTGATCCCTGAACACAAAGTGTTTGCTCTTTGCGGAGCGGGAACGTTAGCGGAATATCGCGGCCGAGGATTTCAGACAGCCCTGCTGCGGGCTCGAATGGCAGCGGCCATCGAAGCCGGCTGCGAATACGCGGTGGTTGTCACCCAGGGCGGCACTATCTCCCAACGCAATGCAGAACGGCTGGGGTTCCGCGTGGCCTACAGCAAAGTGACGGTAATCAAGCAACTGGTTTAGCGTCGCCCTATGCAGCAACGGGACTGCACGGCACCAGCCTGCAGTCCTCTACTTTCCTTGTCAAGGAGTGAAAGTGGCGGACGATAAAGGAATACCTGCTCAAACTCATCGATCGTTGATGCGATCATGTGATCCTTCGGTATTCGTAACGTATTCGTTTGCGTCGCGGGCTTACCGTAAACAGGGCATTACAATGGGGGGTGCTGAGGTGGCAACGGGATCGGATTGGAGTAAGTTGTGGCAGTGACGTATAGCATCGACCCGGACCGCAAATTGATACACACCATCTGCTGTGGGCCACTGACACTGGGAGAAGTTGTCGATCATTTTCGAGCCCTCAGCACGGATCCATTGTGCGTTGGCGATCTGGATGTGTTGCTGGACGTAGATCGTGCGGAGAAGTTCCCTGAAGTCAGCGAACTCGGATCGGTTGTTACAGAGGTTGCGAAGGTCAGCCATAAGGTTCGGTTTGGGCTTTGCGCCATCATTGCCAGCAACGTCACGATGTTCGGAATGATGCGAATGTTCGAGGTTCTAGCGGGACGATATTTTCGAGCGATCCGCGTATTCCGGAAAGCTTCCCAGGCTCAAGAGTGGTTGGACTCTCACCATCTCCGGGCGTGACCGACACGGTCGCTCGCCATCTCCATTTGCTCCTCCGGTGAGACATTCAGGCTCTGGGTTGAAGGAATTTGACTCGACCTGCATGGCTCGGCTAGCCTCAAGAGTCTCCTCGTTTGCTTGACGTCCTCGACCGCATGGGATTTCCGCGCAAAGTATTGATTTTGGCCTTTCTGGTGGCCTTGACGCTGCACACCCAGGCTTCCACCGAACCGGTGCATGCACGGCATGCGATGGTCGTGAGCGTCCACTCCCTGGCATCTCAGGTCGGAGTCGATATCCTGCGAGCCGGTGGGAATGCAGTCGACGCAGCGGTGGCTACAGGTTTCGCGCTCGCCGTGGTGCATCCTGGGGCTGGAAACATCGGTGGGGGCGGATTCATGTTGATCCGCACAGCCGACGGAAAAAATCACTTCGTCGATTATCGCGAGAAAGCTCCTGGGACGGCCGCACGCGATATGTACCTCGATGCTCAGGGAAATGTCATCGACGGAGCCAGCGAATTTGGTTACAAGTCGATTGCAGTGCCGGGTTCTGTCGCCGGTATGGTCTATGCTGAGCACAAGTACGGGAAGCTCACACTGAAGCAGGTGATGGAACCTGCGATTAAACTTGCGCGCGACGGCTACGCCCTCACCTGGTCAGAAGCTGAGGACTTTCACGATCGTCACCTGGCGCAATATCCGGAGTCGCGTCGGGTTTTCCAGCGAAACGGTGACTACTACAAGCCTGGAGAGATCTTTCGGCAGCCCGACCTGGCGCGAACGCTCGAGCGCATCTGTGAGCAGCCGGATGATTTCTATCACGGCGCACTCGCGCGAGAATTGGCTGCGGCGGTCCAAAAGGGCGGTGGATTAATCACGGTCGATGATCTCGCTCACTATGAGGTTAAGGAACGCGAGCCTGTCCGGGGAAATTATCGCGGATATGAGGTCATCAGCGCGCCTCCGCCGTCATCGGGTGGTACGGTACTGATTGAATCTCTCAATATGCTGGAAGGCTATGGGTTGGCCAAGATGGAGAGCCGGTCGTCCGAATCGGTGCACTTCACCACGGAAGCATTTCGGCGTGCATTTTTCGATCGTGCGGAGTTCATGGGCGATCCCGAGTTTTCCAAAATCCCGGTGGCGCAACTTTTGGATAAACGATACGCCGCTGCATGGCAGGAAACGATCGATCCACAACATGCCAGTTCGAGCAAAGAATTGAAGAGGCCTGTCGTTTTCAACGAGTTGGAACAGTACGCCGCTGCGCATTCTCCGGCTGTTGCGCAGCGTGAGTCGAATCATACGACGCACTACTCTGTGGTCGATGCCGAGGGCAATGCCGTTGCTGTCACAACCACGATTAATGACTGGTTCGGATCGCGCGTGACCGCCGAGGGACTAGGCTTCCTGCTCAACGATGAGATGGACGACTTTTCCGCCAAGCCCGGCGTTCCGAATGCTGACGGGCTCATCCAGGGCGCCGCCAATGCGATTGGTCCGGGCAAGCGGCCGCTTTCTTCGATGACTCCCACGATTGTCGTACACAATGGGAAGACCGTGATGGTGCTTGGTTCGCCGGGTAGCTCCAAGATCATCACGACCGTGGCCAACGTCCTGATGGGAGTTGTGGACTACGGAATGAACATTCAAGAGGCCGTGAATGCGCCACGATTCCATAATCAGTGGATGCCTGATGTCCTGAATGTTGAGAAGTGGTTCTCGCCCGATACGATGAACGCGTTGAAAAAGATGGGATACGACGTCCAAGTTGGCGTTGGCAGTGGCGAGGACTATTCCGCGTACTGGAGTGACGCGGAGTGCATTGCGATCGACGAAAAGACCGGCGATCGGCTGGGGGCGACCGACGGACGGAATACTAACGGGAAGGCCGTGGGATACTGAAAGGCATTGCGGATTGTGGATTGAAGATTGATGATTGAAATCGATATTGCTCGGGTCCGGTTTGCAACCTGAGGTCCGAAATTCTGGAATTTCAATTTTGATATGCAAAAAGCCGTTTCAACCTACCTGTTCGTGAAGGAACGTCTGCACCCGGGGATTCTCGACGGGCTGCTGCGCAGCGGCGTTCAGTCGGTCGAGATTTTCGCCGCACGCCAGCACCTCGACTACGCCAACCGCAAGCAGCATGTGAAAGAGATCGCCGAGTGGTTCCGCGGCAGTGGTGTTCCGCTTAACTCTGTGCATTCGCCTCTTTACGCCGACTATGAATGGGGACGCGCAGGAGCACCGCCTGTGAACATTGCGTCCACCGACCGTGCGGGAAGGATTGAGGCGATGGATGAAATCAAGCGCGCTCTGGAAATCGCGGAACAGATTCCTTTTCGTTTTCTTGTACAGCACCTCGGTACACCGAACGAGAGCTTCGATGAGAAGAAGTTTGAGGCCGCGATGACCTCAATCGAGCACCTGAGGGCATTCGCGAAACCGCTCGGTATTCGCATCCTGCTGGAGAATATTCCCAACGAACTATCGACGCCCGACCGCCTGGTGGAAATGATCCACAATGCGCACTTCGATGATGTAGGAGTCTGCTTCGACTTCGGCCACGCCAACATGATGAGCTCGGTACGCGAGGCTTTTGAAATTCTTCGCAGCTACATTTGCTCCACGCATGTGCACGACAATGACAAGTTGAAAGATTCACATCTGTGGCCCGGTACGGGAACCATTGACTGGAAAGAGGCGATCGAACTGCTTCGTTCCGCGCCCCAGGTGCCGCCTCTCCTGCTGGAAGTTGGGGAAGATGAGAAGGTTAATGCATTAGAGAAGTTGGGGGAGACGTTCGATAAGCTGGAAACTGCTTGAAATTGAGTCATTGTAGGATTGAGTCATTGAGTGATTGCATTCCCCGCAGCTTTGCTCTTAATCGCTTATGCCCAATGATTCAAGCACGCAATTTTTAACCCTATGCCATCGCCCGTAAGCACAATTTCAGAAATCGGTAAGCACGAAGGCCAGAGTGTGACGATTCGCGGCTGGCTCTACAACCTGCGTGAAAGCGGGAAGCTCCTGTTCCCGCAATTTCGCGACGGGTCAGGAATTATTCAGGGCGTTGTTCCGAAGAATGCGGTAGCTCCTGAGGTCTTTGACGCAATCAAGACGCTGACGCAGGAATCGAGCGTAATCGTCGAAGGGAAAGTCCGTGCGGACAAGCGTGCGCCCGGCGGCTACGAACTCGACGTCTCTAATGTGCAGGTCTTGCAGCGCGTGCCTGAGACTGACCCCTACCCAATCACTCCCAAGGAGCACGGCACAGATTTTCTGATGGAGCACCGCCATCTCTGGGTTCGATCTCAGCGGCAGGCGGCGATTCTGCGTGTGCGAGCAGAGATCATCAAAGCCGCGCGTGATTTCTTTGACGATGGCGGATTCACTCTGACGGATCCTCCGATCATTACTCCGGCAGCTTGCGAAGGCACGACGACGCTCTTTCCAGTCGACTATTTCGACGATCAGGCATTTCTGACGCAATCGGGACAACTTTACGTCGAAGCTACTGCGATGGCGCTGGGCAAGGTCTATTCTTTCGGTCCGACGTTCCGCGCGGAGAAGTCAAAGACGCGCCGCCATCTCACGGAATTCTGGATGGTCGAGCCCGAAGTTGCCTACGCGACGTTGGATGACGTGATGGAGTTGGCCGAGGGCCTCATCAGTTTTATCGTGAAGCGATGCCTGGAGCGGCGCAGGACAGATCTTCAGACCATTGGCCGCGATATCTCCAAGTTGGAAAAGATCGAAGCGCCGTTCCCTCGCATCAGTTACGACGATGCTGTGAAGAATCTTCAGGAAGGTCACGCCAAGGGCGCGCTCGAATCGAAGTTCGAATGGGGCGGCGACCTCGGTTCACCGGATGAGACTTATCTTTCAGCACAATTCGACAAGCCGGTGATGGTTCATCGGTATCCCGCGAAGGTGAAGGCGTTCTATATGGAGCCTGATCCTGAGCGTCCGGATCTTGCCCTATGCGTAGATGTTCTCGCCCCAGAAGGGTATGGAGAGATCATCGGCGGCTCGCAACGTATGGCATCGCACGAATTGCTGTTGCAGCGCATTCATGAGCACGGGCTACCGGAATCCGCATTTAAGTGGTATCTGGATCTGCGCAAGTTCGGCAGCGTGCCCCATGGTGGATTCGGCATGGGCATTGAACGCGCCGTAGCCTGGATCTGCGGCCTGGAGCACGTGCGCGAGACTATTCCGTTTCCGCGAATGCTGTACCGGCTGTACCCATAGGCCGATTGAGTGATTGAGCGATTTCGCCATTGAGTCATCAATATCGCTTTGAAATGAACAATCACTCAATCGCTAAATGACTTAATCGCTCAATTTCCATGACGACTACAACATCCACTTCTGGCGGCCGTAAGATTCGCGTTATCGGTGTTCCGCTCGACCTCGGCCAATCGCGCCGCGGCGTTGACATGGGGCCATCCGCAGTTCGTGTCGCGGGCCTTGAAGCCCGCCTCGAAGCGCTCGGACATGAGGTGGAAGATGGCGGCAATGTTCCGGTCGCGATCCCGGAACAAAAGAAGGAAGGCGCGGCCAACGCAAAGTACCTGAAGGAAATCACTGCAACCTGTACGAAGCATGCAGAGTTGGTGTTCAAGACGCTTGAAGCGGGAAAGGTTCCGCTGGCCCTCGGCGGTGACCACTCCATGGCCGCTGGAACCGTCTCGGGCGTTGCTGAGTTCTATCGCAAGCAGAACCAGCGCATCGGACTCATTTGGATCGACGCGCACACGGACATCAATACCCCGGATTCTTCTCCCAGCGGCAACGTTCACGGCATGCCTTTGGCCGCATTGATGGGGCTATGGCCTGGGGAGCTAGCGAACATCTACGATTTTTCTCCGAAGGTGAAGCCCGAAAACTGTGTGCTCGTGGGCGTACGAGATATTGACGCGGTCGAAAAGGAAAATGTGCGTCGCGCTGGAATCGGTGTGTTTACCATGCGCGACATCGATGAGCGAGGCATGCGTACCGTGATGGAAGAGGCGCTTCGCATGGCCGGACGCGGCACTGCCGGTTACCACATTTCGCTCGACATGGACTGGGTTGATCCGGAGGACGCGCCCGGAGTCGGCACTCCTGTCCGCGGAGGCGCTACCTATCGCGAGGCCCATCTTGCGATGGAGATTATTGCCGATCATGGTCGGCTGCTGAGCTTCGAGATCGTAGAAGTAAATCCCGTGATCGATGAGCATAACCGAACGGCCGATCTTGCAGTGGAGTTGGCGCTGTCGGCATTCGGGAAGAAGATTCTGTAACCCCTGTGACCTCCGTGGCCCTGTGTTGACCGATGCTAACAGTTCACCACAGAGGACACAGGGAACACAGAGGAATCTTGGCTGCGATTGACGCACCAGTACGTTCCCGTCCACACTGATTAGTCATGCAAAAGATTCGAGTTGGGGTTCTTTTTGGCGGGCGCAGCGGTGAACATGAAGTCTCGCTGCTTTCGGCCGCCTCGGTTCTTAACGCAATCGATAAAGACAAGTATGATGTCGTTCCCATCGGGATCACGAAAGATGGCCGCTGGCTTACCGCGGAACATGCGGAAAACTTGCTTACGGGCAAGCTAGTGCTTGAGCCGCAACACCTGCGCGCCGGAGATCCGAAGCTCACTGAACCGGCTGCGGTTCTCGCCAGGGGCGAAGCTGTGGTTGTACCACCGGAGCCCGTGCATCGCGAGACCGGGCTTATGCCGTTCCAGACAGATGCAACGCCGATGCGGCGAGCGTCCGACCGCGCCATCAATGTCGATATCATCTTTCCCGTACTGCATGGCACATTCGGTGAAGACGGCACCATCCAGGGCCTGCTCGAACTCGCCGACATTCCTTATGTCGGTGCGGGCGTACTCGGTTCCGCCGCGGGCATGGACAAGGACATCATGAAGTCGTTGTTCCTTGCTACGGGACTTCCGATTGTGAAGCACGTCACGATCCTGCGCAGTGACTGGAAGAGGGATCCGAAGAGAGTCGAGAAGCTCGTGGGGAAGTTGAAGTATCCCGTCTTTGTGAAACCGGCGAATCTGGGATCGTCAGTCGGCATCAGCAAAGCGCACAACAAAAAAGAACTCGGCCCGGCTATCGAAGAGGCTGCCAAGTTTGATCGCAAAATCGTGATTGAACAAGGCGTCGGCGGGAACAAAGACAAAGCCCGCGAGATCGAATGTTCGGTTCTCGGTAATGACGAACCGGAAGCATCGGTTCCGGGCGAAATCGTCCCCATCAAAGAGTTCTACGACTACAACGCCAAGTATCTGGACGAAGGATCCCAGCTGATTATCCCGGCGAAGCTTTCGAAGGCGGAAACAAAGAAGGTGCAGGAGCTGGCGGTCAAGGCGTTCCAAGCGGTGGACTGTTCCGGACTGGCGCGCGTTGATTTCCTGATGGATCCGAAAACGCGGAAAATCTATCTGAACGAGATCAATACTATGCCCGGCTTCACCGCGATCAGCATGTATCCGAAGTTGTGGGCTGCATCAGGATTGGAATATTCGGAACTGATTGATCGCTTGATTCAACTCGGGATTGAGCGTCACAAAGATAAGAAGAAGAATCAATACAGCCGGTAAAAAGCTTTAACCACGAAGGACACTAAGGTACTCGGATCTCCTTTGTGTACCTTAGTGTCCTTTGTGGTTGATGCCGTTGCTTTTACTTCTGACACGAAAAGTTCGCGGCATCGTTCGGATCTCCGCTACCTTTATACTTCGCTGCTTCCGGATACACACACAAGGGACGCGTCATCTTGGCTTTCGTGCGATCTTGTCCCTCGAATTTTGACGCGATGATCGTTCCCGGTGCAGTCCCCTTCTCTACCCACTGCTCCAAAGACGCATTTACACTATGCTGCGGATCTGTGAAATTTAAATCGCCTACGGCTCCAAACGAATCCGGCCCGGGACCTCCGCCACAGTGCTGGACTCCTGGCGCCATGTAAAAGCGAACGAATGAATCGACATCGTTCTTCCCCATTTTCTTGATCACGCTGTCGTAGTAGTTGACCGTACTCAGCGCTGTGATCGCCGGATCGTTCCAGCCGTGATACAGGATCAGCTTTCCGCCGCGTGCTTTGAACGCCTTCAGGTCTGGATCGGTCGCATTCAATGCTTGCGCCGTTTTCTCGGTCGCGGCCTTCAGATCCGCATCAACCTTGAACGTTTTGTAGTCCCAATCAGCTTTCTCGTACACAAAACCGGAGAAGAATCCATTTCCGAAAAACGACATTAGACTTCTCGCCGGAGCCGGGCCCGTGATCCACAATCCCCAGCCGCCCTCACCGTCCTCCGCTCCGGGCAGGTACCCGGGAAATATGACGCGCCCATTGGAATCGAGAGTGCCTTGATAGAGTTTGTTTAGCGCCCTAACCTGCGTCGCCGTGAGGCACTTGTCTGAGTCTTCCGCCTTGCACTGAATCGTTGCCGGATCGAAGTGGCACTGCCGCGGATCGTTCAGGATTCCATCGCGTACTCCGTCACCTTCATCGCACGCTGCATTCACGGCAGCGGCGATCGTTGGGATCTTTGCCGGTGGAATAAAGCTGGCCGGATCCACCGTTAGCACCTGAGTGTCGTAAGCAGCCGTCGCCAGCAACAGAGTCCAATTGTTGGCGGGTGCTCCTGCGAGAATGCCGTCGTAATCCTCGGGATATCGCTGCGCTTCCATCAGAGCCTCGCGCCCGCCGTCGGAACATCCTGCGAAATACGATCGCTGCGACGCCTTCCCGTAGTAAGCCTGCACCAGAGCCTTGGCAACACGAGTCATCTCGTGAATACCGCGATGCCCGAAATCAGCAACCTTCTCCGGATGTCCCATGGCCCATGCGGCATCGATCGGCGACCCCGCGTGGCCCGTATCTGTTGCCGTCGCCGCATAGCCCGCCTTGACGGCCATGGCGAGTTGCATGCTGTCGATCAGTCCTGCGAATCCACCGTTGCCGATGCCTTGCAGCTTTCCGTTCCAACCCGATGCCGGGAGCCACAACTCCAGCTTGATATCGGAGTCTGAAGTCGGCTTTGCCTCAGCAACCACGCGACAGAACGCTGGCAGGCTCTTGTAGAGCGGAGTGAGATCCACACCGCTGAAAGGCGCCGGAGGACCCTTGAACTCTCCGGCCGCCACCTGCTGCGCCAGGGTTATCGTCGTGTTCGCAATTTTCGCCATGCTAAGGTGGTCACAGGCATCGTCGGCGAGGCTTACCGAGCTGCCGAACACAAACATAAAGGCCATCATCCAACCACAACGCAACGCGTGTCTCATGAGTGCCTCCCTACTGCTGACCTGCTGCCTTTTCCATGAATGCCGCCTGATCCGCCTTCATCTTCTTCAGGCCATCCATCGGCAGATACACCATGTGTCCGGCATCGTAGGTCGCGAATGAAATGTTGTCGCGGTACTTCTGCGGCAGATTCAGGTGATCGACGGTGTAGTTTGCCGCATAGTACGGAGTCGCCAGGTCGTAATAGCCTTCCATCACCAGGATCTTCAAGTACGGATTCTTTACGATCGCCTGCCGCATTGCCGAAGCCGTGTCGGGGTAGCCTTGAATCGCGGATCCCCAGTCCCACGTATCACCACCAGGGCCACCACGCGGTGCTCGCACGTTGTATGGCATGTCGACCTTGTATCCGAGCTCGGTGCGCAGGTAGTTGTTGAATACCGATGTGAACGGCGGCTGCGTGGCCGATCCCGTGGGGTCATAGAAAGGCGTGTCAAGCAGCCCGTTGGGATCGGGACCGGTATAGCGTCCGTCAAGGCGCCCCACCCGCAGCTTCTGATCGATCAGCAGATAGTGCGTGAACTTTGCCACATCGATGCGCAGGTTCGCCTCGTCGATCACTTCCTTGCTCAATCCCGTGTAGTGGGCGAGCTGGTCGATCACGTTCTGACGTTCCTGAGGGGTGAGCGCGTCGCCCTTGTCGAGCGCGCGTTCGTAATCTGTGGAAGCCCATTGCTCGGCCTGCTGCCGCGCATGGTTCATATCCTGAGCCAGATCGGCGGCGAGCTTGTGATGGTAGCCCGCGATCATCGTGAACGACGGAACCAGGAAAGTGTAGGGCTGGTCGTTCGTAAAGTTATCTTCCAGAGTCTGAAAATTCAGGACAGTCGACAACAGTGTGATGCCGTTGAACGAAATGCCTCGATCGGCAAGAAAGCCGGCAATCCCGGCAGCACGGGTCGTGCCGTAGCTTTCTCCGAGAATGTAGAGCGGCGAAGACCAGCGCTCGTTGCGGCTGATATACAGGCGAATGAATTCGCTGAACGCTTCAATATCGCCTTTCACGCCCCAGAATTTCTTGAACATCTCATTGTCGGCGGCGCGACTGAAGCCCGTGCCGATGGCATCGATCAAGACGAGATCGCTCTTGTCTAGCAACGTGTATGGGTTGTCCTCGATCCGATACGGCGAGGGCGGCATGAACCCATCCTGCTGCAATACGACTTTCCGCGGACCCAAGGCCCCCATGTGCAGCCAGATCGACGCTGAGCCCGGCCCTCCATTGAAGGCGAACGTCAGTGGGCGCTTTGCTGCGTCCTGTCCGTCGAGCGTGTACGCGACGTAGAACATTTCGGCTTCAATCTTGCCGTCACCGCGCTTGATCGGGAGCCGCCCCGCCGTCGCTGTGTACTTTAGCGCCTTGCCGTCAACCGTGATCTGGTGATGCGTCACCACCGGCGGCACTTCGGTCATGTCATAGCGCTCTTCCTTACTGTCTTTGTCGGCCGGAGCTTCGTGGATTGCAGGTTTTTGATCGGGAGGCGTCTCGGGCTTTGCAGCGGTTTCGGCAGGTTTCTCTACGGACGGTGGTGTTGTTGGCTTGCGCGGGGCAGCAGGCTTGGCGCTTTGAGTTTGTTGGGCGAAGGACAATGTGGAAACGATCCAGACCAGAATCAGAATAGAAGCACACGCCAGATTTTTCTTCATCCATTCCTCGTGAGGGTTTTCGGTATGCCCCAGCCGACCAGAGTTTACCGAGCGCGGAAAATTGTACACCCCGGCACAGAAGAACGAGCGCGGCTATCATTCTCGTACGTGACAGAGGCACTCAACGCACCCATCCAGACTCCGCCGCGGCCGAGCTCGTTTCGGTTCGTCATGCCGCGGATTGTCATTGGGGTGTTCCTAGTTCTGATCTCGTTGTGGTTGATCGCAGCGCTTATGCTGATTGGTCTTCGGTGGATCGATCCACCCACAACCGCGGTGCATATGCAGCGACACTTGCAGGCGTGGATTCACAGCACGCCCTATCGCGAACGATACAAATTCATCCCACTCAGCCAAATCTCGCCCGATCTTCAGCACGCAGTAATTGCCGCCGAGGATGCTCGTTTCTACCAGCACCATGGATTCGACTGGCATGAGATCCAGATGGCTGCGCAAGAGGATTTGGAGGGTGCCCGCACGCGCGGCGCTTCCACCATTACGCAGCAACTGGTAAAGAATCTATTTTTCGGCACCGGCCGATCTTTTCTCCGTAAAGGAGCAGAGGCAACGCTGGTGCCGGTGGCGGAATTTGTCCTCGGCAAGCGGCGCATTCTGGAGATATACCTCGATGTGGTCGAGTGGGGGCCGGGTGTTTATGGCGCCGAGTCAGCGTGTCGTTATTACGATGGAACTCCAGCCAGGAATGTCGGACGCGAACAGGCGGCGCGACTGGCCGCGATTCTACCCGCTCCTCTGAGACGGCGACCCGAACGCATGGATAGCTACAGCGCGATTATCCTGCGGCGGATGGTTCAGATGGGATGGTAATCCGGCCGGGATATCGTAGAGGGGTAGATGTAGATAAAGAAAAAGCCGGGCACCTGGATCGGGTGCCCGGCCAATCAAACAGCCTGGTTGCTCTATTTTTCCTGCGCGATTTTTGCGATCTCCTGAGCAGACAGCACGCGATTGTAGACGCGCATGTCGTCCAGGTGACCCTTGAAGCCGTAGGAGTTGCCAAAGAACGAGCCGATGAGGAACGGTCCCGAGGTTTTGAAGTCGTAGCGGAAGTCCTGTTGCTGACGACCTTCGTCGGAAGCAAACGAGAGAGGCGATTCCATTCCGTTGTAGTAGATCTTCATTGTCTGATTGGGCTGGTCAATCACGAAAGCCAGGTGGTACCACGATCCCGGCTGGATGAGCCCGGGAGCAGTCATCCACTTGCCACCGTTGGCTCCATCGCCCACTTCAATCACCAACGATTCGTCGCTCGTGTCCCAGCGGTTGATACACAACTTGAAGCCGTTGGCACCTTCCCCGGTATCCGTGTTCGACATGATCGTATTGATGCTGTCTTGAATCGGGTTGTCAACATTCACCCAGACCGCAACGGTGAGTTGCGTTCCGAGGTTGACGTTCGACGTCCCATTCTGTCCGGTTCCATCCAAGTACAGACTCGCCGATCCTTCATGCGCGGCATCGGAATCGAAGACTCCGGTAATGTTGGTGAGATCGTTGCCCTTGGCCGAAGCATCATTGCCATCGCCGTTGAACTTCCACTGCGAAAGGATGTCGGCATACGAAAGGGTCGTGAAACTAAAACCCATCGTACTGGGTAATGGATCGTCCTCCGCGTCACGTAAGTCTGTGCTCACCACCGTCGAGTATTGAGTTCCTTCCGCCAAAGATGCCTGCGGAGTGAGACTCACCGTTTTCGAAGGTGCATCGTAGGTGACGATGATCGGAACGTTCTGTGAGTTGCTGGTTTGCAGGATCTGGAACGTAGAGTCGTTAACCGTTACTGGATTCAGGAATACCTGGAACGGTATGCGCACGACGATACCAGGATCCACTTCGATCGCGCCATTGCCCGGAGAAATGGCTGCCGGATTGACCCAGGCACTCAGCAGCAGAGCTTTCACGGTCAGCGGAAAGTCACGAGTATCGCTGGCCAAGCCGTAGGTAATGGTTGCAGTCATGGTGACGTTGGCATCCGCGTCGCTGGGCACGGTAACGCCGCCCGAGTTGGAAATGACCGCGGGATTGCTCGAGGCCCAGGTGATGGTGCTGCCTCCCGTGCCGGACGTCGGCAAGTAGAGGTTGCCGGTTACGCTGGACGCGCTGTCAGCAGGACCGAAACCGATCGCTAGTGCAGCCTTGTCGGCAGCGACGATATCGGCGTCGGTGACCTGAGGTACTACCGTCAGACCGAATATTTTAGTATCGCTGTAGCTGTGCGAGGTGATGGTTGCCGTTAGCATGACGACGGCAGGATTCCCCTCGGGCTGGCTTACCCCTCCTACCGTGGAGATCACCGCAGGCGTGTCGCTGTCCCAAGAGACAGTGCAGGCGTTGAGCCCGGCCTGTGGCAGGGTTACATTTTGCGTTACGTGGACGGCGGAGTCGCCGGGGCCATATCCGATGTTCAGCGCAGCCTTCGCGCCGGCAACAGCGTCTTCATCACTCATTTGTCCGAGGACGGTGAGAGTGAAGCTTGCGGTATCGCTTGCGGCATGTGAGGAAATCGTCGCCGTGAGCGTGACTTGTGCGTTGCCAATCGAGGGACGCAGGACGGTTCCATCGTCGGCGATCAGGGCTTCGTTATTCGACGACCAACTGATACTGCAGTTGTCGCTTCCGCTGCTGGGTAAGCTCAGGTTTCCCGCCACGCTGGCGGCAGAATCCCCTTCGGAGTAACCGATCGCCAATGCAGCCTTAGCGGCTGCGACGGCGTCTGCATCCGTCATCTGCGCCTTGACGATCACGATGAAATCCTTCGTGTCGCTGACGCCGTTGGAGGTGATCGTTGCTGTCAGGGTGACCGGAAGATCGCCGGTGAGCGGCTGGGTGACTGTTCCGGTTGAAGAGATTGCCGGATCGCTCGACGACCACGAGATCGTGCAACTGTCCGCACCGGTTGTTGTGAGGGTCAGGTCACGAGTAACGGTTGAGTCGCCATCGCCCGGCTGATAGCCGATCGACAGCGCGGCCTTGGCGGCGGCCACGGCATCGGCATCGGTCATTTGGGCCTTCACCGTTATAGGGAAGTTCTTGGTGTCGCTGGCCGAGCCCACGGTGATGGTGGCGGTCATCGTTACGTTGGAGTCTTGCGTGAGTGGTTGCGTGACAACGCCAGCATCGGACACGACACTCTCGTTGTTCGAGACCCAACCGATCGTGCTGTTGAAAGGGCCGCTCGGGAGCAGCGTGAGATTTTGCGTGACGCTCGCGGCGGAGTCGCCATCTGCAAAGCCGATTTCGAGGTCTTCCTTGATGGCGGCTACGGCCTGGGCTTCGGTCATCTGCGCTTTGACCGTCACGGGGAAGGTCTGCGTATCACTTGCGGCCCGCAGACTGATGGTTGCGGTCAACGTCACGTTAGCGTCCTGCGTGGCCGGCTGACTGACGACACCGGCGTTGGTAATGACGCTCAGATCGCTGGACGACCACGAAATCGAAGTGCCGTAGAGTCCATCGGTGGAAAGGGTGAGGTTTTGTGTAACGCTCGTTGCAGAGTCTTCACCGCCATACGTAATTGCGAGCGCGGCCTTGGCGGCAGCGACCGCCTGTGCGTCGGTCATTTGCGCCTTGACCGTGATCGGGAACAGCTTCGTGTCACTCGCCGAGCCAACTGTGATCGTGGCTGTCATGGTTACGCTGGCGTCCTGCGTGAGTGGCTGCGTGACTACTCCGGCATTCGAAACCACGGAACTATCGCTCGAGAGCCACGTGATTGTGCTGTTGTCCAGCCCGGTCGCAGGCAGCGTGAGGTTCTTCGTCACGCTGGAGGCGGAATCTCCGCTGGCGTAGGTGATGGCCAGGGCGGCCTTGGCGGCAGCCACTGCTTCG
>Ga0335084_10002895_pt1 | contig 16676 bp, 13 predicted proteins | sample Lox_Sample_44_FD_206721 | JGI IMG/M metagenome (GOLD analysis project Ga0335084, IMG submission 206721) | Soil microbial communities from Loxahatchee National Wildlife Refuge, Florida, United States - Lox_Sample_4.4 | ecosystem: Environmental > Terrestrial > Soil > Wetlands | place: USA... | reverse complement strand
TGATGCCCGCGCCGCGGACCGTGAGCCAGGCGCGCAAGGACCAGGACGAGTAGCGCTTCTCGCCGACATAGAGCTTGTAGGCCATGCGGGCATTCTGCCCGAACGCGCCGCGCCGCGGGAGCGCCGGCGAGCGTGCATCGGTGCGCGGGGGGAGCGCGGCGTTGCGCGGGAGGGGCGACCGTCCTACGCGCCGAACGTCGCCCCCTGCAGGTCGAGCCGGCCCATGAGCTCCGCCCGAAGGGCGTCGCGCGTCTGCTCGTCCCTCGCGGCGGCGAGCGCTCGGGTGAGCGCCTCGATCGCCTTCCGGAAGAAGCCGTTCCGGTCGTAGACGTTGGCGAGCGCCTGCAGCGAGGTGAGGTCGTGCGGCCGGAGCTCCACGGCGCGCTCCAGCATGGTCATGGCCCGGAAGCGGTCCCCCGAGGCGCGCAGCGCGACGCCCATGGCGGCGTGGGCCTCCGGCGAGAACGGATCGAGCGCCAGCGCCTGCTCGAAGGCGGCCACCGCCGCGCCGTGGTCGCCGGCGCGGAACGCCTCTCGGCCCCGCCCGTACGCCTCGGCGAAACCGGCCGGCGCGGCGCGGGTGACGCCCGAGCGCCGGTCGAGCGCCGACTCGACGCGCCGGCGGAGGTCCTCGAGCGAGAACGGCTTCTCGATGTAGTCCTCGGCGCCGTAAGCCTCGCGGGCGTCGTCGGCGAAGCGCCAGCCGCGATACACCGCGGTCATCATCACCACCGGGATGCGCTTCGTGCGGGGGTTCGCGCGCAGGCGCAGGCAGACCTCGAAGCCGTGCAGCCTGGGCAGCATCGCATCGAGGAGGACGAGATCCGGCCGGACCCGCTCCGCCTCCGCGAGCGCCGCCTCGCCGTCGCCCACCGTGACGACCGCGTAGCCCGCCTTCTCGAGCGCTCGCTGCGCGAGCAGGGCCACCTCCGGCTCGTCGTCCACCACGAGCACGAGCTTCCGACCGTCGGCCCGGGGCGCCGGCTCGTCCTCGATCGGCTCGGCCTCGAGCAGCGGCGGCTCCGCGGCGTCGGCCGCTTCCGCCGCGGCGGGCGGAAGGGGCTCGACCGGCTCGAAGTCGGCCGCGTCGAGCTCGACCTCCGCGAGCCCCTCCGCTCCCGCCGGCAGGGCCGCAGGCAATGGCGGCGGGAGCGGTGCGGCGAAGGTGACCTCGGCCGGCTCGGGGCGCTTCTGGGACGCCGGCGGCGCGAGCGGGATGGGGAGGATGGTCTTCTCGAGCTTCAGCCTACCGATGGCGGCGGTCGCGCCCTCGGGAGGCGCGACGGCGGGCATCACCGCGCGCTGGGCCGGGGTCGGGGCGGGTGGCCGCGCGAAGGCGACCGCCTGGACGCGCTCCACGTGCGGGCCGGATGCGGTGGCGGCCTTGCCGCGCCACACTGCGTGGCCGCGCGCGGCGGACGAGTAGGCTCCCTCGATGGCGTCCCTCAGGGAGGCGTGCACCGCGACGTAGACCGAGACCTCCTGGCCGGCGCCGAGCCGGATCTCGTCGATCTGGGCGGTGGCGGTGTCGGGCGTGGCCACCGCCACGTGCACGCGCCCGCCCTCGCGCGAGAGCGGCAGCACGAGATCGGCGCGCGCCACCTCGAGCGGCACCAGGCCGAGGACGTCGGACGGGATGACCGAGCGGGAGAGGTCCACGCCCGGCGTGCCGTGGAGCTCCGCCAGGGCACCGGCGAGCCGCCCCTCGTCCACGCCGTTCCGGAGCAGGACGGAGCAGATGCGCTCGCCCTTGCGCTTCGCCTCGCCGAGCGCGGCCGTCACCATCGCGCCGGTGACGACGCGGCGGGAAACCAGCACGTCTCCGATGCGACGAGGCGCCATCGCCCACGGTCATGACCCGGCCGGGCCCCGCAGGCAAGCCCAACGTTCCGGGGACGGCTCGTTCTACCCGGGGCCCCGTTCCCCGAATACGCGCTCACCGAGGCCCCGGAGGATCTCCCAGACCGTCACGGCCGCGAGCCGGGCGGTCGCATCGTCGCGGTCGAGCGCGGGCGCGAGCTCGGCGAGGCCGGCCGAGGCCACGGCGGGCGTGCGGCCGGCGAGGTGGGCCGCCTCGAGCCAGCGCGCTGGCGAGAGGCCGCGCACCGCGGGCGCGCTGACCCCGGGCGCGGACGCGATCTCCACCGCGTCGATGTCGAGCGAGACCATCGCCGGGCCCTGGAGACCCTGGAACAGCTCGACGAGGCGGGACGGCCCGAGCTCGGAGGCCGGGACCCACGCCCCGCCGCGGGAGGTGACGAGGTCGAGGTGGGCGCGCGCCGCGGACCATGGCTGGATCCCGGCCACCCGGTAGCGGCGGCAGAGGCCCGACGGGTGATCGAGCGCCTGGCGAAAGGGCGAGCCGGAGTGGCCGAGCCCGCCCTTCGTCTCGCGCACGTCGGCATGGGCGTCGAGGTTGAGCACGTCGACCGCCTGGCCCGCGCCCACGTGACCGAGGAAGTGCCCGTAGGCGGTCTCGTGCCCGCCGCCCAGCACGACGACGAAGGCGCCCTGCGCGAGCCAGGGCGCGATGTGCCCCGCGAAGGCGGCCTGGTCCGCCTCCAGGTCCCCGGTCGTGGCGAGGTCGCCCGCGTCGAGCGTTCGGCGAAGGATCGCCGTCATGGCCGCGGGCGCGGCGGCGTCCGGCGTGAGCCGGAAGAGGTGTCGCCGGATGGCGGCCGGGCCCTCGGCCGCCCCCGGGCGCCCGCCGTTCCGGCGCACGCCGACGTCGGTGGGGAAGCCGACCAGGACGGCTGCGGGACGCGCGCCCGGGGAGAGTCCCTGGCCGAGGAGGTGACCGACCCGCGGGTCGTCGGCCGCGGCGGCGGGGACCTGGACGTTCTGCGGTACGAGCGCTCCCACGGGTCGCCTCCGGCGCGTCAGGCGCGCCAGGCCTCGCGCCCGCCCGCGAGGGTGAGGACGCAGTCGTTGGGCCGGAAGTGGTAGAGCCAGTGTGCCACCGAGGGCGCGTCGATGACGGCGAGATCGGCGGCCTTGCCAGGCTCGATCGATCCCACCACGCGCTCGAGCCCGAGCGCGCGCGCCGCCACCAGCGTGGCTCCGCGCAGGGCCTCGGCCGGCGTCATGCGCTGTGCGGTGCACGCGAGCATCAACGCGAGCGGAAGGTGGAAGGAGGGCGCCGTGCCCGGGTTGAAGTCGGTCGCGACCGCCACCGGCACGCCCGCGTCGAGGAGCGCACGGGCCGGGGCGAACGGCGAGCGGAGGTGAAGCGCGGCGATGGGGAGCGTGACCGCCACCGCGCCCGACCGGGCGAGCGCCGCGACTCCGGCCGGCCCGGCGTGCTCGAGGTGGTCCACCGACGCGGCGCCGAGCTCGGCCCCCAGCGCCGCACCGCCGCCGTCCGAGTGCTGATCGCCGTGCAGCTTCACCGCGAGCCCGGCGGCGCGGGCCGCGGAGAGGACGAGGCGCGCCTCGTCGGGCGAGAACGCGCCGGCGGAGTCCACGTACACGTCGCAGGCGTCGGCGAGCCGCTCGGCCGCGGCCCGGGGGACGAGCTCCCGCGCGAAGGCGGCCACCCACACCGCGCGGCGCGCCGGCTCCCGCTCGGCCGCCGGCACCACGTGGGCGAGCAGCGTCGACGCGATCCGCACCGGACCGTCGCGCCCGAGCCGGCGGTTCACCCGGAGCATGCGGAGCTCGGCCTCGGGCGTGAGCCCGTAGCCGCTCTTGGACTCGACGGTGGTGACGCCCAGCCGGACCATCTCCGCGAGGAACCCGGCCGCCCGGGAGCGCAGCGCCTCCTCGGACAGCTCCGCGGTGCGCCGTACCGTCGAGGCGATGCCGCCGCCGGCCGCCGCGATCTCCTGGTAGCTCCGGCCGGCGAGGCGGGACTCGAACTCGTCGGCCCGCCAGCCCCCGAAGACCACGTGGGTGTGGCAGTCCACGAGCCCGGGCACGACCAGCCGCCCGCCGGCGTCCAGGCGCTCCTCCCCGGCCCATTCCGCCGGCAGCGCGGACTCCGGCCCCGCCCAGCGGATGACACCATCGGTGAATGCGACGGCCGCGCGCTCGACCTCCCCGGCGCCGGGCGCGCCCGCGGCGCAGGTGGCGAGGACGCCGATGTCGGCCAGGACCGGCACGTCAGCCCCGGCGGAGCATGGGCATGTCCACCCCGCGCTCGCGGGCGGTCTCGACGGCGAGCTCGTAGCCGGCGTCGGCGTGGCGCACCACGCCCATGCCCGGATCCGAGGTGAGCACGCGTGCGAGGCGCCGGTCCGCCCCCTCGGTGCCGTCGGCCACCACCACCATCCCGGCGTGCAGCGAGTAGCCGATGCCCACGCCTCCCCCGTGGTGGAGGGAGACCCAGGTCGCGCCGCTCGCCGTGTTGACGAGGGCGTTGAGAAGCGGCCAGTCGGCGATGGCGTCGGAGCCGTCCTTCATGGCCTCCGTCTCGCGGTTGGGCGACGCCACCGATCCGGCGTCCAGGTGGTCGCGCCCGATGACGATGGGCGCCTTCACCTTGCCCTCCCGCACGAGCCGGTTGAAGCGGAGGCCCATCTCGGCGCGCTCGCCGTACTCGAGCCAGCAGATGCGCGCAGGGAGTCCCTGGAAGCGGATCTTCTCGCGCGCCTGGCGGATCCAGCGGGCGAGCCCCTCGTTCCTCGGGAAGGCGCGCAGCACCTCCTCGTCGGTGACGGCGATGTCCGCCGGGTCGCCGGAGAGCGCGGCCCAGCGGAACGGGCCCGCGCCCCTGCAGAAGAGCGGCCGGATGTACTCGGGCACGAATCCGGGGATGTCGAAGGCCTCCTTCATCCCGCGGCGGTCGGCCACCTGGCCGCGCAGGTTGTTGCCGTAGTCGAAGGTCACCGCGCCGCGGGAACGGTGGTCGAGCATCGCCCTCACGTGGACCTGCATGGAGTCGAGCACCCGCGCCTCGTAGCCGGTGGGGTCCTTCTCCCGCATCGCGGCGGCGGCCTCGAGCGAGAGGCCGACCGGGATGTAGCCCACCCGGAGGTCGTGGGCGGAGGTCTGGTCGGTGAGCACGTCGGGGACGATGCCGCGCCGGGCCAGCTCGGGGACCACGTCGGCCACGTTGGCCACGAGGCCCACCGAGAGCGGCCGGCGCTCGGCCTTCGCGCGGAGGACGAGGTCGAGAGCGTCGTCGAGCCGCTCGGAGAGGACGTCGCAGTAGCCCGTGTCCACGCGGCGGCGGATGCGGGTCGGGTCGACGTCCACGCCGAGGAACGCGGCCCCGCACATGGTGGCGGCGAGGGGCTGGGCGCCGCCCATGCCTCCGAGGCCGCCGGTGACGACGAGCCGGCCGGCGAGCGAGCCGCCGAAATGGCGGCGCGCGCAGGCGGCGAACGTCTCGTACGTGCCCTGCACGATGCCCTGCGAGCCGATGTAGATCCACGAGCCGGCCGTCATCTGGCCGTACATGGTGAGGCCGAGCGCGTCGAGCCGGCGAAACTCGTCCCAGGTGGCCCATCGCGGCACCAGGTTGGCGTTCGCGATGAGCACGCGCGGCGCGTCGGGGTGCGTCCGGAACACCGCCACCGGCTTCCCGCTCTGCACGAGCAGGGTCTCGTCGTCGCCGAGGCGCCGGAGCGTCTCGACGATGCGGTGGTAGCTCGGCCAGTCCCGGGCGGCCTTGCCCCCGCCGCCGTAGACGACGAGGTCGTCGGGACGCTCCGCCACCTCGGGGTCGAGGTTGTTCATGAGCATCCGAAGGGCCGCTTCCTGCGGCCATCCGCGGCAGGAGCGCTCGGTTCCGCGGGGGGCGCGGATGGGGCCGGGCGACCGCGAGGGGTTCGGCGTCGTCATGCGCGCCGTCCTACCGCGGCGCGGTGGGGCGCGGCAAGCGGGGCCTCGGGCGGCCCTCGCCGCACGAACCCGGGCCTCAGGGCGCGAAGAGGCGCGCCGTGCCCACGTGGCACCCGTTGCAGCCGGCGTAGTCCACGTGCGCCTGGCTCACCGTGTCGGGCACGCCCACGAACGAGCGGTCACCCCGGAGCAGCGTCACCGTGTACGGCGGCGTGAAGCCCTCGGCGGAGTAGAAGTTCCCGGCGGCGTTCGACCAGACCGTGATGGTGCGGCCGCGCGAGTCGACGAGCTCCACCTTCACGCCGTGGATGCCGTCGCCGGTGCCCTCGTCGAACACCGTGCCGGCGAAGGTCCAGTGGTGCTTCGCCTCCTCCTCGCCGCCTCCGCTTCCGCCATGGCAGCCGAGGCAGTCCTCGCCCGGCCGCATGAGTGGGCCCTTCGCCCTCGGCGCGCAGGCGACGAGGCCGGCCCAGGCGAGCGCCGTCGCCGCCCACGCGGCCGCACCTCGTCTCACGGCCTCGCCTCCCTGAGGACGAGGTCGAACGCGATCCGGCATCCGTCCTCGATCTTCACGAAGAAGAGCGACGGGCGCTCGACCCGGTGTGCGTCGAGGCTCACCTCGAACTCGCCCGTGGCGTGGACTGCCCCGCCCGCCTCGAACGTCACCTGCACCGGGACCTCCCGCGCGACCTTCACGCCGTGGAGATCGACCTCCGCGGCGAGCACGAGCGGAACCGTCAGGGGGCGGGGTCCTCCCGCGGCATCGGGGGGGAGGGAGCCCGCCGCCTTCACGGTGACGAACGGGAAGCGCTCCACCTCGAGGGCCGCCTGCATGTTGGAGTCGCGATTGCCGTCGCCCGAGTCGAAGGACGACACCGGCACGCGAACCATCGCCTGGACCTTGCCGTCGTGGGCGATCACCGCCCGCCCCCGCACGCCGGTCGACCGGCCCTCGACGTGGTGGAGCCGGTGGGTGATGGCGAAGCGCAGCGAGGACGCGCCCGGATCGACCTCGAGATCGTGCACGCCGCCGGGTGAGGCCGGCGTGGCGGCGAGGAGGGTTGCGAGCAGGGCTGCGTTCACGGCGAGCTCCCGGATCAGAGGACGAGGGCGGCCACCCCGACGGTCATGGCCGCGAAGGTGGCGTACCCGATGGCGAGGTGGACCTTCGCGAGGTGCTGCTGGTCCATGTAGCCCTCGCGCGAGTGCGTGTAGAGGCCGAGGCCGACCTCGGTGGCGATGCCGGCCGCGGCGGTGAACATGGCGATCTTGTGGACGCCGACCCGGTCCAGCCGGAACGGCTTCTTCACCGGCGTGGGCGCCGCGAGCGCGAGCGCGCCGTTCAGGACCATGGCTGCGGTCGTGGCGTAGGCGAACGACTTGTGCGGGATGCGCCACTTCTCCGTGTTCATGTGGGTGGAGAACTTGTCCCGGTAGTTGAGCTGTCCGAGGACGACCGTCGCCGCCTGGAGCGAGTAGAGCGCGATGCCCACGCCCTGGTGGACGGTGAGCATCTGCCTGCGCCGCTTCATGAGGGCAGGGTCGGGACCCTCCTGCGTCTCCGCCGCGCCGAGGAGATCGAAGTCGAGGTCGCCGGGCGCCGGCTTCGCCTTCTTCTCCTTCTCCTCCTCGTCGCCTGCGGGCGGATCGGAGGCGAGCGCGACGAGCACGCGCGCCGGATCGGGCGCGAGATCCGCCGGGGCCGGGTCCGGGCAGTCCGCGGGAAGAGGCGGGCGAAGGGGCTCGACGAGCAGCCCAGCGTGCACCGGAGCGGGAGTGGCCAGCGCGGCGAGCGCGGCCAGGAGGAGCGAGCTCGGGAGTCGCATGTGTACCTCCCATCCAACCCCCGGAGGGTCGCTCGCGGGACAGCCCTGCCGGGGCTGCGGCGATCCCGCCCGGAGGCCCGCGGTCCGGCGGCTCAGCGCGCCGGGCAGAGCGCGCCCTTCGCCTCGGCGATGAGCTCGTCCACCCACTCGATGACGGCCTTCACCGGAGGTGAGTTCCGGAGATCGCCGTGCACGAGGAGCCACAGCTCGTGGTCGGGCGGCTCGAGCCCCTCGAGCGCCACGAGGCCCGGATCTCGCTCCGCGACGAAGCACGGCAGCATTGCCACGCCCACGCCTCCGCGCACCGCCACCACGAGCGAGGCGGTGCTGTTGCACCGGAACACGACGTGGCGGTCCGGCACCTTCTGCATGATCCAGCGCTCCTGCGGGGTCCCGACCAGGCTCTCCTCGGTGGCCACCCAGAGGTCGCGCTCCGGCTCGACCGTGCGGCGCGCGCCCACGAGCGAGGGTGACGCGTAGACCTTGAACCGCACCGCCGAGAGCTTCCGGGTGACGAGCCCTCCCGCGTCCTTGGGCCGGCCCATGCGCAGCGCCAGGTCGGCCTCTCTGCGCGAGAGGTCGAAGGCGCGCTGGTCCGCGGCGATCTCCAGAACCAGCCCGGGGTGGCGTTCGCGCAGGCGCGGGACGGCCGGGGTGAGGAGGTGCGCGGAGAGGTGCATGGCGGTGGTGAGGCGCACCGTGCCGACGAGCGAGCGGTCGCGGGCGTCGGCGTGACGGGCGAGTGCGAGGACGTCGTCCTCCACGCGCGAGGCGAGGTCGGCGAGCTCCTGGCCGGCGGCGGTGCGCGTCCAGCCGAGCGGGCCGCGCTCGAAGAGCACGAGCCCGATCTCCTCCTCGAGGGACGTCACACGGCGCGCCACGGTGTTGCGGTCCACGCCCAGCCTCTTCGCCGCGCGCGAGAGGCTGCCGGTCCGCGCCATCTCCAGGAAGAAGCGGAGGTTTCCCCAGTCGAGCTGCCCCGCGCGTTCGTGCGCGGGGCCGGTGCTCGGCTGCGCGTTCCGGAGCGCCTTCGCCATCGCTACACCTCCCAGCGTGAGACGAGCGGCCCGCGTCGGGCCGAGGAGAGTGACGACCATGATGACGTCTCAGATCGCGGAGCCGACCGCAGCGCCCTTCCGGGGTGCGGTCCACCCGATGGGCGAGAACCGGATGGCGGAGGCGGTGCTGCTCCTCGTGCGTTCGTGCGCGGGGGCGGTGCTCGCCTGCGCATTCCGGGGCGCCCTGGCTGCCGGTACAAACACAGGCGTGAAGCACGAGGCCCGCTGAGGGCCAGAGGAGAGAATGCCATGACGACTCGGATCGAGAAGCAGGCGGCGACCTTCAGGGGAGTGGTCCGCGGGCTGGGGAGGGACTGGCTGGCGGGCGCGGTGCTCCTCATGGTCTGGACGGCGCTGTGGACGGTGTTCACCGCCGGAGTGCTGGCGCCCGGGGCGAGGCTCGCTCACCCCGAGCGCGCGCGGGCGGCGTCCGTCGCGGCGGCGCACCCCGAGCCCCGCTCCCTGGAGTCGGCCTGGGTGGCGGCCCGATGATCGGCTACCCTCGCGCGGGTGTTCGGCCGGGTCCAGGTCTTCTCGCTCGCCGCGCTCTTCCTCGCCGTCGTCTTCATGGCGTGGTGGGTGCGCGGCGGACACGTGCGGCGGGGCCCGCTCTGGCTGGTCACCCTCCTCGCGGCGGGGCTCCTCGCCGCGCTGTCGCGGAGGGTGGGATGGGGCGAGCTGGCCGTCCTCGCCGTGCTCGTCCTCGTCCCGATCATGGTGATGCCCGCCCGGCGCCCGCCCCCTCACACGCCTCGCGACGGCCCGAGGTAGACTCCGCACATGCCGCTCGGCCGTCCCGCCGCCGACCTCCCCGCCCTCACGCCCGAGGAGCGCTCGCGCTATGGCCGCCACCTCGTGCTCCCGGAGGTCGGCGCCGAGGGGCAGCGTCGCCTGAAGGACGCGCGTGTGCTCCTCGTCGGCGCCGGCGGCCTCGGCTCGCCGGTGGCGCTGTACCTGGCGGCCGCAGGCGTGGGCACGCTCGGAATCGCCGACTTCGACGCCGTGGACGCCACGAACCTCCAGCGCCAGGTGCTCCACGGCACCGCCGACGTGGGCCGCCCCAAGGTCGAGAGCGCCCGCGACCGGCTGCGCGACCTCAACCCCCACGTCGAGGTCGTCCCGCACCCCGTCCGCGTCGACGCCGCCAACGTGCTCGACCTCGTCCGCCCCTACGACGTCGTCGTGGACGGCACGGACTCCTTCGCCGCGCGCTACCTCGTGAACGACGCGTGCGTGCTCCTCGGGAAGCCGAGCGTTCACGGCGCCATCCACCGCTTCGAGGGCATGGTCTCCGTCTTCGGCCTGCCCGGCGGCCCCTGCTACCGCTGTCTCCACCCCGCGCCGCCACCCCCGGGAGCCGTGCCCACCTGCGCCGAGGCGGGCGTACTGGGCGTCCTCCCGGGGCTCGTCGGCACGGTGCAGGCCGCCGAGGTCGTGAAGCTCGTCTGCCACATCGGCGAGCCCCTCTCCGGCCGCCTCCTCCTCGTGGACGCGCTCTCGATGGACATGCGTGTCATGCGCTTCGGGCGCGACCCCTCGTGCGTCGCCTGCGGTACGCGCACGCTCCGCGTACCCACCGTGCCGCCCGGCGCCGAGGAGGCCTGCACGCCGGTGGGCCCGATCGTGGTGCGCGTCATGGAGCCCGCCGCCCTCCGCGACCTGCGCCTGCGGCACGAGACGCCCCAGCTGCTCGACGTGCGCGAGCCGGACGAGTGGGATCTCGCCCGCATCGACGGCGCGGTGCTCGCGCCCCTCGGCCAGCTCGAGGAGCTCCTCCCCGGCCTCGGCCTCGACCGGGCGCGCCCGCTCGTCGTCTACTGCCACCACGGCGGTCGCAGCGCGCGGGCGGCGAGGCAGCTCGTCCAGGCGGGTTTCGCCCACGTCTTCAACCTCGCCGGCGGCATCGACCGCTGGAGCGAGGAGGTCGACCCCGCGGTCCCGCGCTACTGAAGGATGACCGCGGCCCGAACGGCCGCTCGTCGCGAACCGCGGGTCAGAACGCCCCCGCGACCGCCAACCCGCCCGAGCGCGGCCCGGCCACCGGCGCGATGGTGATCGCGCCGCCCAGCGCGGCCTGCCCGTCGACGCCCGACAGGTAGGCGTCGAGCACGTTCACCGCCCACACCGCGCCCAGCCCGACGAGGAGCCAGTTGCGGGTCCGGTAGGCGTTCTGCGAGTCCGAGTAGTACTTGACCGCGTCCTCCGTGCTCGTGGCGGAGTCGTATTTCTTCTGGGCGTCGCTGCCCTTCATCTGGAAGTAGACGGCCCCTCCGGCGAGCGCCACGGTAGCGCCGGCGAACGCCCACGCCTTCGCCGGCTGCCGGTTGTACGACTGGCCCAGGCCCGGGACGATCAGGCTGCGGAACGCGGCGTCGGATCGGCTGCGCAGCACCACCGCGTCGGAGGCGAGCGCGACCATCCCCGCCGCCGGCACGCTCGCCGACTCGGCCGCGAGCGACTCGCCGGTCTCCGTGGCCACGATCCGCGCGTTGACGAGGTAGCGGTCGCCGGCCTCCGAGACCGAGCCGACGACGAGCGCCTGCGCGTCGGCGAGCTGGCCGATCTTCTGGGCCGAGGCGGCGTCGGGCGAGGTCATCTGCTGCAGCTTGAGCTCGCCCAGCACCTGGCCGAGCTTCTCGCGCTCGACGAGCAGGAGGTCGTGATCGCGGCGCAGGTCGGTGGCGAGCTCGGCCGCCACGATGAGCCCGAGCTGCTGCTTCTGCGCGTGCTCGCCCACCTCGCCGAAGGGGAGCACGGCCAGGCGGCGATAGCGCGCGTTGCCGGGAAGGCGCGCGAAGCCGGCCGCGAGCCCGTCGGCCATCTTGCGCATGGCCACCTCGATGCGCTGCGACTCGGAGACGCCCGCGGCGCGGGGCGGAGGGGGCAGCGGCGGAGGAGCCACGACCTCGGCGTAGCCCTGGGTCTGGCCCAGCACCTTGCCGGATGGGATGAGCACGAGCTTCACGGTGAGTTTCAGCCGCTCGCCTTCGGCGGCCACCGTCCCGGACACCAGCGCCTGGCCCGCACGACCGAGGAGGGCGGGATCGTCCGCCCTCACGCTGCCGGTCATGGCCTGCAGCTTCGCCTCGCCGAGGATCCCGCGCAGGGTGGCGGCGTCGAGCACCGTCACCTTCGCCGCGGTCGCGAGCCGGGTCCCGAGGGCGTCCGCCGCACGTACGCCGATGTCGGACGATACGCCCGCCCCCGTCGCGAGCGGCGGCACCGCCACCTGCTTCACGGACGCGCGCTCGGCCGAGCCGCCCAGCACCTGGGCCAGCGCGTCGGCGGCCCGGCGCGACGCGGCGGCGAGGTCCTCGCCTCGCGCAGGCGACGCGGCGAGCAGGGCGAGCGCGGCGGCGACGCGAACATGTCCGGTCATGCACACCTCTGTGTGGTGTCCTGTGGCCCGGGGCTGGCCTTCCACCGTCCGTGCAGCATATCGTCGCGGGCATCTTCCTTCGAGGGGGATCGAATGTCCCGTTCGCTCACGGTCATCGCGCTGGCGGCCTGGCTCGCCGGTTGCGGGAGCCTCGACCACACGAACCCGTTCGATCCCTCCACACCCGTTTCCGACCAGGCGAAGGCGACCCTCGCCGGTGACGTCACGAAGGAGATCCTGACCACGGCTCCCATCCTGAGCGGGGTGCACGTGTCCATCCCGGGCACCAGCCTGGGCGCCGACACCGACTCGGACGGCCACTACGCCATCGCCGGCGTGCCGCCCGGCACCTACGCCTTGCAGGCGGTCGCGAGCGGGTACGACATCGGAACGATCACGGGCATCGGCGTGTCCCTCGACGACGGGGGTCACACGGTGGTGGTCCCGACCATCGCGCTCGCCCTGGCGCGCGGCTCCGTGACGGGCACCATCTCGGCCGCGGCGTTCTCCGGGCTCCCGCCGGGCGCCTCGTTCCTCTCCGGCGCCAGCGTGAGCCTCGACGGGCTCCCGGGCGCCGTCACAACCGACGGCTCGGGAGGATTCCTCATCACCGGGGTCCCCGAGGGCAACTGGAACGTCACCGTCTCGAAGCTCGGATTCCAGGACGGCTCCTTCCCCTCGCTCGCCGTGGGCGGCGGCCAGGTCGCCATCGCGGACGTCACCATGCAGTGGGATCCAGGCGGTGTCGACGGCGGGCTCCTCGTGCAGGGCGCCCCCGACTCGGGCGGCGTCACCGTGCGGGTGAAGGGCTTCTCGCTCACCGGCTCGCCGTTCCAGGCCACGACCACGAGCGCGCCCGACGGCAGCTGGGGCCTCGTCGGCCTCGTCCCCGCCGGCGACTACAACATCACCTACGAGCTCTCCAACTACGCGGTGATCGCGACGTCGACCTCGGTCGCGCCGCACACGACCACCACGCTGCCCGGCGTGACCCTGGTGCGCGACACCGGCAGCGTCACCGGCGTGGCCACGCTGCAGGGCTCGGGCGACAGCTCCGGCATCCAGGTCTCGCTCTCGCCCCAGGGCACGAGCACCGTGGCGGGCGCGGCGATCACGGACAGCTCCGGCATCTGGCACGTCGACGCCCTGCCGGTGGGCCTGTACGACATCGCTTACTCGAAGAACGGATACGGCGCCCAGGCCGGCACCGTCCTCGTCGTCTCGAACTCCGCCGTCACCGCGACCTCCGTCACGCTCCCCACGGTGCCGGGCGTGCTGCGCGGTCGGTGCCTGCTGGAGGGGCTCGCCTCCGGGGCGCTGGGCGGCACCACCGTGTCCGTGGTGGGGGCGACCGGAGTGATCACCACCACCGCCTCCGACGGGACCTGGGTCCTCAACAACGTCGGCGCGGGGGCGCAGACGGTCGCCTTCGATCACGCCACCTACGACTCGCAGCACGTCCAGGTGGTGACGTCGCCGGGCGGCGACCTCACCCTGCTCGACGTCACGCTGGCGCGCTCGCGCGGCGGGCTGGGCGGGACGTTCACGCTCGCCGGTGCGGCCTCCAGCTCCGGCGTGGTGGTCACCGCGAGCGGCCCGACCGCCGCGAGCACCGTCACCGACGCGACCGGCGCCTTCTCGTTCGCCGGGCTGCCCGTGGGCACCTACTCGGTCACGGGCCGGCGCGACCCGAACTACCAGGCGGTCACGGTGAGCGGCGTCACCGTGAACTCGGGCGTCACCACCACCCTCCCCGGCTCGCCGGTCTCGATGGCGCTCCTCACCACCGGCTCCATCGCCGGCGCCGTCACGGTCGAGCGCGGCTCGCCCGCCTCGGTCACCGCCTCGCTCTCCGGCTTCGATCCCAACGGCGCGGTGGTGACCCGGAGCGTGCAGACGAACGGCACCGGGAACTACTCCATCCCCTCGCTCCCGAACGGCACCTACTCGATCACCTTCTCGAAGACGAGCTACGACCCGGTCACGCTCTCCGGCCTCGTGGTGACCGGCGGAGCGGTGGCCGCCCCCGCCGCCAACCTGCTCGTCTCGAAGGGCACGATCGCCGGCCTCGTCGCGCTCACCGCGGGAGCGGTACCGGGGTTCTCGGTCGGCGCGGACTTCTCCGGCGTGGTGGTCACGCTCACCGGCACCGACGTCCCGGTGCCCTCCACCGTGACCGACCCCTCGGGCAACTACCGCTTCACCGGCGTCCCGGTCAGCCTGGCGGGCACCGCCTTCACGGTCACCGCCCGGAAGCCCAACTTCCAGTCGGCATCCACGTCCGTCACCGGGGTGGGAAACGCCACGGTGACCGTGGGCACGACCCTTTCGCTGCCGGTGAACGCCGGCTCCCTCTCCGGCACCGCCCTCCTCTGGGACAACGTCGGCAACGCCGGCCAGAACGCCACCAGCGCGGGCATCGCCGTCCAGGTCTCCGGCTCCGCGTTCAACGGCACCTCCTACCTGGTCTCGCCGTCGCCCACCACCGCCGCGACCGGGGCGTGGTCCGTCCCCGCCCTGCCGCCCGGCACCTACGACGTCGTGCTCACGAGCACCAACCGCACCTGCGCCTCCGGCGGCACGGCGGTCGTGGCCGAGGGCACGGCCGTGACCCTGCCCGGCTCGGTCCGCTGCCAGGACGCGGTCGCTCCCGGCACGATGGCGCTCGGCGCGCCCACCCCCTCGGCCGGTGCCCAGCCCGGCTACACCACGAGCACCTCGGTCTCGGTCCCCGTCGCCACACCCGCGACCGACGCCACGGCGCCGACCTCCAACTTCCGCGGCTACCAGACCGCCATCGGCGCCGCGCCCGACTGGACGAGCGCGGCCGTGACCGCCGGGCAGCCCGCCACGCTCTCCTTCACCCTCCCCGCCTCCGACGGCGGCTACACGCTGTGGGCCCGCGCGGTCGACTGGATCGGCAACGCCGGACCCGCCGCCAGCGCCACGGTCGTCCTCGACACCGCGGCGCCTCCCGCCCCCGCCGTCGCCACCGCGCGCGCCCAGGTGAACGACACGACGGCCGGCGTGACCCTCTCCGGCTCCGACGGATCGCCCAACTTCCTGCAGTACGAGGCCTGCGTCGGCACCTCCGCCGCGCCCGGCACCGCCTGCGCCGCGACGCCCAGCTGCGCGCCGGTGGCCACGCCGTCCTCCTTCGCGGCCTCGCTCACGGTGAACCAGCGGAACTGCGTCTGGGCCCGAGCCCGCGACAAGGCCGGCAACGCCAGCGGCTACGGCCTCGCCGAGATCGTGAGCGATCTCGTCCCGCCGGCAGGCCCGATCATCTCGCCGCTCTACGACCCCACCTCGCTCACCATCCACGCCGACTACGCCGACTTCTTCGTCACCTCGCCGGCCACCGACGGCCCCGCGGGCGGCGCACCGTGGACCAACGTGGCCTGGGTCGAGGTCAACACCGGCTCCGGGTTCTCGCCGGTCTGCCCGCAGTCGAGCTGCCATCCGGGCAACGTCTACGCGCCGTGCTCGTGCGGTTGCGCCGACGCGCGGCTCGTGTGCCGGGACGGCGCGCTCTACGCCTTCCGCGTGCCGCTCCTCGGCGGGACGGCCAACTCCGTCGCGGTGCGGTCGGTGGACGTGGCCGGGAACGTGGGCAGCGGCGCCCAGCAGTCCGTGCCGGTGGCCGGCCAGAACTTCCAGGTGACCGCGACGGCCTACGACGAGGGCCATCCGCGCGTGCGTGGGCGCATCATGGTCTTCAAGGGCGCGCCCACCGCCTCGTCCAACTACAACGCCGTCCGCCTGGTGGACCTCGGGCTCAACGAGGTTTACGACGCCTTCGACACCTCCTGCGTCATCAGCGGCGACTCGCTGACGAACGGCGCGGTCACCTCGTCCCCCGCCGCGGAGCCGCTCTCTGGCACGGCCGTCGTCTACGCCGACACGCCGACGAACTCCCTGCGGGTGCGCCGCGCCGGCGCCGACGGTCTCTTCTGCGTCGGCGGCGACGACGCCACCACCGTGCTCAAGACGATCGCCACTCCCTACCCGTGGATCTCCATCCTGTCGGCGTCCATGAACGCGGCCGGCACGCGGGAGCAGGCTGCCTGGTTCGAGGCGGCGAACGGCGGCAGCGGAACCCTCTACGTCCGAAACGGCGGCGCGAACAACGTGCTCGACGCCGCCGACCCGGACGTCACCGCGGCCACCGTCGGCGCCGGCCTCTTCGCCACGGTCCTGCAGATCTCGGGCGACACGCTCGTCTACGGCACGAACAACTCCAGCCTCTACAACTTCGCCACGGCCTTCACCGTGCTGAACGCGGTGGGCGGCTCGTTCGCATCCGGCACCGCCACGACCTGGACGCCGCCCGCGACCACCCGGCTCGCCGCGCTCGATGAGCAGGGGGCCGCGCTCGCCTACTTCGGCATCGAGTCCAGCGTGCCCACGATCCACGTCCGGTACCCCGGCGCCGACGGGCGGTACGGCACGGCCGACGACGTCGACGTGGCGCGCACCTTCCCCGCCCCGGGCCCGACCGACGGCGGCATCGTCATCCGCGGCGGCCACGTGGTGCTCACCGAGGCCTCCGGGAGCGGCGCGAAGTACATCGACCACTGGTACGCCGGGGCCGACGGGCGCTTCGGGACGTCCGACGACACGTTCGCG
>Ga0335084_10002894_pt1 | contig 16676 bp, 14 predicted proteins | sample Lox_Sample_44_FD_206721 | JGI IMG/M metagenome (GOLD analysis project Ga0335084, IMG submission 206721) | Soil microbial communities from Loxahatchee National Wildlife Refuge, Florida, United States - Lox_Sample_4.4 | ecosystem: Environmental > Terrestrial > Soil > Wetlands | place: USA... | reverse complement strand
CTCGATGAGCGCCGTCGCGTCGTCGAGGTCGCGTTCGACCCCGGGCGAGGGCCCGTCGGCCGCGAGGAGCACGCGGGCCCGGGCCAGCAGGGCGACGATCTCGAAGATGCGCGTCCTGCGGCGGCGCGCGACCGCGACCGCCTCGTCGGCCATTTCGCGCGCGCGGCCGAGGTCGCCGGCGCCGCGGTGGGCGTCGGCGAGAAAGGCGAGGATCATGCCCTCCTGCGCCAGGCCCGTTCGTGCCGTCCGGGTTTGGGCGAGCGAGGCCGCGAGCATGTCGATCGCACCCCGCCACTCACCCTGCATCAGGTGGGCCCGCCCGAGGGCCCACAGCGCGGATTGCCGAAGGCCTTCGGCCCCGGCCTCGGCGGCTCGCATCGACTCGGTCCCATGGGCGAGCGCGCCCGGAGCGTCGCCCATCATCTCGCACGCGACGAGCCCCGCGGTGCCCCCGATCATCAGCATCTCGAGGTCTCGGCGCTGCCGTGCGATCTCGGTGGCGCGCTCGGCGGACCGCAGCGCCTCCATCCAGTGTCCCTGGTTCGCGAGCGCGAATCCACGCACGGCGAGCAGGTACGCCAACACGCTGAAGCCCGTTATGCCGGCGCCGTACTCGGGATCGCCGCCGCAGGCGACCATGCAGTGGTCGAGGTGGACGATCGCGTCCTCGAGGTGTCCGAGGTTCATCGCAGCGCCCGACAGCGAGAATCGTGTCAGGAACTCGAGGAACGGATCTCCGGTCTCGGCCGCAAGCCGCCGAGCCTCCTCGAGCGGCGCCAGCGCCTCTTCCGGGATGCCGGTGAGGCTCTTGCGACTACCGAGGCGGGTCAGCAGACGGATGCGCGAGCTCGGCTCCTGAAGATCCTCGGCCAGGGCCATCCCCTCGGTGAACAGGGTGTGCGCCTCGTCGTCGGTCATGCCGCAGAAGAGCCCGTGGAGCAGCATCGCGTCACGCGCCATGACGCCGAGGGCGAGCGCCTCGGGCGAGACGGGCACCGTTGCGAGGAGACGCCTGACCTCGCTCCAATGGCGCAGGGTCTCGGCCCGGTCGCGCACGCCGATCCAGCCCGCCGCGCGCTGGTGCCAGGTCGCGGCGACGAAGGGCTCGCCCGCCGCATCCCAATGCTGCGCGAGGAGCGCCGCCTGCTCGTCGAGCTTTGTCGGATACGCCTCCTCGATCGCGCGTGCGACGGCCGTATGAAGCTGCCGCCGGCGCTCGCCGAGCTGGGATCGATACGCCACCTCCTGCGTCAGCGGATGCTTGAAGGCGTACACGGGCTCGGGGTAGAGCGCCTCCTCGTAGAAGAACTCCGCGGCGACGAGGGCGCGCAGCGCCGATGCGAGGTCGGCTTCTTCGAGATCGACGACGCGTTGCAGAATCGACTCGGGGAACTCCTTCCCGACCACCGCCCCCGTCTGCAGCACCGTCTTCTCGCGTTCGCCGAGACGGTCGATCCGCGCCGCCAGGATGGCCTGTACGGTGGTCGGAAGCGCGATCGCCTCGACCGGTTTGGCGAGCCAATACGCGCCGCGCGTGCCCGAGAGCACTCCGCTCTCGGCCAGCGACCGCACGACCTCCTCCACGAAGAAAGGGTTGCCGCCGGTGCGCTCGCGGATCAGCCTGACGAGACCGGCGAGAGCGCTGCCGGTGCCGAGAAGCTCGCGCAGCAGCTCCTCGATGGCATCGGACCCGAGCGGGAGCAGCGGCAGCTGCTGGTAGTACGACCGCTGCATCCATCCCGCGTGATACTCGGGTCGGAAGTTCACGAGCAGCAGCGTGCGCGTGCCGGCCGCCGCGTCGACGAGCGTCTCCACGAAGCCCTCGCTCGCCCCGTCGAGCCAGTGCAGGTCCTCGATGACGGTGACGGCCGTCTCGCGTCGGCTGCGCGCCAGGACCGAACGCCGCACGACCGCGAGGAGCTGGCGCTGCCGTGCCTCGGGGTCCATGCGGGGCAGCGGGTGCTCCGGATCGGGCACGCCCATGAAGTCGAATACGAGCGGAAGGCTCTCGCGGAGTCCCTCGTCGAGAAGGAGGAGCCGCCCGGCGATCTTCTCGCGCGCCGTCTGTGGGCGGTCCTGCTCGGTCACGCCGTGGATCTTTCGCAGGAGCTCGAGCACCGGCAGATACGGGATGGTCTTCCCGTGCGGGACGCAGTGCGCGTCCTGCACTGCGATCCCCCGGGCCCGGCAGCGCTGGACGAACTCCCAACAGAGGCGGCTCTTGCCGACTCCCGGCTCGGCGACGACGCCGATCACCTGTCCGTGGCCCTCCATCGCGCGGGCGAGCGCGGCCTCGAGCGTCGCGACCTCGTCGATCCGACCGACGAAGCGCGAGAAGCCGCGCGTCTGGGAGACGTCGAGGCGCGTCTTGAGCGCGCCGACGTCTTCGAGTTCGTAGACCCGCACGGGCTCGCTCGCGCCCTTCACGGCGAGCGGCCCGAGGTCGCGCAGCCGGAAGTAGCCGTCGACGATGCGCGCCGTGTGCTCGCTCACGTAGGCGCGGTCGGCCGCCGCAATCTGCTCCATGCGTGCGGCGAGGCCGACGGTGTGCCCCTGCGCCGTGTAGTCCATCTTGAGATCGTCCCCGATGCGCCCGACGACGACCTCGCCGGAGTTGACGCCGATGCGCAGCGAGAGATTGAGGCCGTCCGAGAGCCGCAGCTCGTCGGCGTAGCGGCCGAGCGTCTCGCGAAGATGCAGCGCCGTGAAGCAGGCACGCTGCGCGTGGTCCTCGTGCGCGATGGGAGCTCCAAAGAGCGCCATGACGCCGTCGCCCGTGTATTGGGTGACCGTTCCCTCGTACCGATGGACGCCGTCGGCGAGCAGGCGCGCCGTGCGCTCCATGACGCGGTGGAACGCCTCGGGATCGGCCCCCTCGGCGAGCGTCATCGAGCCCTTCACGTCGGCAAAGAGCACGGTCACCTGCTTGCGCTCCCCCTCGAGTGCCGTGCGTGCACCGCGGATCTTGTCGGCGAGGTGCGCGGGGGTGACCACCGGAGATGGTTTGGCCGCCACGGCCGTGCCGCAGTCGCCGCAGAACTTCATGCTCGGCGCCAGGTCGACACCGCACTTCGCGCATTGGCGCGCCAGGGGGGTTCCGCACTCGTGGCAGAACTTCGTCGCACCGGGGTTCGCGTGACCGCAGGCGGGACACGCGAGGTGTGGTCCGCTCATGATCTCACGTTCCGTATCCGGGGCTGGGACGTCAGTTGTCCACCGCCGCCGCGATCGCGTTCTGGGGAGCTACCGTCCAGCGTCGTCATGGCGGAACCCGCCGCCAGAAATCTTTCACACCGCTGGTCGTGTGCGCAAGCTGCCGAACCGCGGCTGGCGCCTGAGCGCGCAGCCGTGGTAGCTCGCTCCCCTACCCATGGGACGCAAGATCCTCTTCATCACCACCGACCAGCAGCGCTACGACTCGCTCGGGTGCAACGGTGGCAGATACGCCCGCACGCCGGTCGTCGACGGCTGGGCACGCAGCGGCATCAACTACCGTCGCGCCTACAACCAGAACGCGGTCTGCATGCCGGCGCGCTCGACCATGCTGACGGGCCAGTACGTGCGCACGCACGGCGTCTACGCGAACGGCGTCGCGCTGCCCGGCGACGCGCCGAGCGTGGCGGCCTACCTCCACGACAAGGCCGGCTATCGCACCGCGCTCCTCGGCAAGGCGCACTTCGAGCCGAACTTCGACCCGACGCTGCGCTTCGAGGAGAACGCGCGCCAGGCGCGCGACGACTTCGGACCGTGGCGCGGCTTCGAGCGCGCGATCCACGCGACCCACATCCCGGCCTTCGGGAAGCGCACCGTCGGCCACTACGGGCGGTGGCTCAAACGGAACCATCCCGAGTGCATCGACGGCTTCGCACCGCTGCTCAACGCCGACGGCGGCGGCGACACGGGCGCGCCGGAGACCAAGAACAACCCCATCCCGCGCGAGTGGTACCACACCGACTGGGTGGCCGATCGCACGATCGAGTTCCTGGACTCGCTCGGCGACGGCGAGGACTGGTTCGTCTGGATGAGCTTTCCGGACCCGCACCACCCCTGGGATCCGCCGGCCTCCGAGCTCCATCGCGTGCCGTGGCGGGACCTGCCGCTGCCGCCCGGACATCCCGGCTCGGAGGAGAAGATCCGGGCGATCCTCGCGCAGAAGCCGGGACACTGGCTCGCGTGCTGGGAGGGCCGGTGGATCAACATGGAGGGCGGGCCGATGAACTATCGGCCGCAGGCGCTCTCCGCCGACAACATCCGCGAGATCAACGCCAAGGCGCACGTCATGAACGAGCTCATCGACGAGGCCTGCGGGCGCGTCGTGCGTCGGATCGCCGAGCGCGGCTGGGACGCCGACACCGACGTCGTCTTCACGACCGACCACGGCGAGATGCAGGGCGACTTCGGCTTCGTCTACAAGGGACCGTTCCACACCGACGCGCTGATGCGGCTACCGCTCGTGTGGCGTCCGGCGCCTTCGGCGAAGGTCGCGCCGGCGGAGGTGCGCCAGCCGGTCGGACAGGTCGATCTGGCGCCGACGTTCTGCGCGATCGCGGGCGTCGCGCCCGCATCGTGGATGCAGGGCCGTGCCCTCCCGACCGCCGAGGACGGCACACGCCAGCGCGTGCTGTGCGAATGGGACAGCCAGTTTCCCGGCTACGGCATGCACCTGCGCTCGATCTACCGCGACGGCTGGTTGCTCACGACCTACGAGCCCAGCACCGCCGGCCAGCCGAACGGTCTCGAGAAGACGATGGGCGACTGGGTGCTGACGCCGTCACCCGTCGTGTACGACGGCACCGAGGGCGAGCTCTACAACGTCGACGACGATCCCCATCAGTGGCGGAACCTCTGGAACGACTCGCAGCACCGGACGCTGCGCTCCGACCTGGTGGCCGATCTGTACGACCATCTGCCCGAGGAGCGCCGTCCGAAGCTCGCGGTCGACGCGCCGGCCTGATGTGACCGCCGTCAGCGGCGGTCGCCGTTCACACCCGAGCGAAGAAGAGCGGCAGCCGCCGGGGCATCGGCGGCGACGACGGCCGTCAGGCGATCCCCCGCCTCGAGGCGGAAGTCGCCCGTGGGCACGTGCTCGCCCGTCTTGCGGCTGACGGTGACGATCACGCAGCCCGGCGGCAGCCCGATCTCGCGGATGCGCTGTCCCTCGAAGGGAGCGCCCGCCGCGAGCGTCAGCTCGAGCAGCAGCGCCGATTCGAGGTTCGACATGGGCTCGCCGCGGAGAAGGTCGCGTTCGAGCAGCGCCTCGTATACCGGCCGGTCGCCCAGGGCGTCCGCCATCCCGTAGGCCGTGAGGCATGCCCCGAGCAACGGGAGGACCAGCGAATAGTTGCCCGTCATCTCGACCATCAGGACGATGCCCGTGAGTGGAGCGCGCACGATCGCGGTGAAATAGGCCGCCATCCCGACGACCGCGAACAGCGCGGGATGCTCGACTGCGCTCGGGACCACGTGCTGTGCGAGGAGCCCGACCCCCAGGCCGAGCTGTGAGCCGAGGACGAGGAGCGGGGCGAAGATGCCACCCGGCGCGCCGCTGCCGTAGCTCAGCATCGTGAGGGCGAAGCGGAGCACGAAGGACCCCGCCAGCGCCGGGAGGGCGAGCGCACCCGCCAGCGTCTGCTCGACGAGACCGTGTCCGCCGCCGAGCGCGATCGGCACGAACCAGCCAGCGCCCCCCACGACGGCTCCCGCGACGGCACCGCTCGCCCACGACAGTCCGTTGCCCAACCGCTGGAACAGGTCGAGCGCCCCGACGAGGGCGCGATTGAATGCGACGCCGAACAGACCGGCAGCGGCTCCGACGAGCAGCGCCACGGGCAGGACCTGCAACGGGGGAATGGACTCCGTGCGCACGTGGAATACCGGCAGCTGGCCGATCAGAAGCCGCGTGACGACATCGGCCGTCACGGCGGCGATCAGCGTCGTGGTGAACACGGTCGGCGAGAAGTCCCGCTGGACCTCCTCGAGAACGAAGACGAGACCAGCCAGCGGCGCGTTGAAGGCCGCGGCGAGCCCGGCGCCGGCTCCGGCGGCGATGAGGGTCTGGCGCTCGCGCGGCGTACACCGGAACCACTGACTGGTCAGCTGTCCGAGCGCGCCGCCCATCTGGATCGTCGGGCCTTCGCGGCCGAGCGCGAGGCCGCCCCCGATCCCCAGCACCCCGCCGATGAACTTGACCGCGAGAACTCGAGCGCCCCGCATCGGCCGCAGGTGATGCAGGACGGCCTCGAGCTGTGGAATGCCGCTACCGGAGGCCTCCGGTGCCATCCGACGTACGAGGCCAACGGCTGCGCCGGCGCCGAGCGCCGCCAGCGAGACGGGGAAGGCGAATCCCCAGGGGCCCAAGGTGTGGGCCCAGGCGATGAACGTGGTCCGGAGATCGTCGGCCTCGGCGAGAACACGGGTGAAGGCGACCGCCGTGATGCCGGCCAGCAACCCGACGACGATCGCGCGAGGGAGCTGGCGGCGCCGCCGCTCGTGTGCCCGAACGAAGTCGCGCACCTCGCGCTGGACCACCTCGGCTGCCCGTGACGTGGCGTCGCCAGCGGAGCTCGGTTCCGGCGACCGATCGCTCATCTGTCGGGATCGACCCTATGCGAAGCTCGAGGTTGGCGCGAGCGCAGCTCTCTTCGACGGTAGCGTGACCTTCTTGACGAAGACCAACACCGGCTTCGTGCGCGCCGTCCGCGGCGGCCCCTGATCGGGTTCAGGCGAGCGTGCCGCCGTCGATGCGGATGTGCTCGCCGGTGACGAACGCGCCGTCGTCCGAGGCCAACATCGCGATCACGCCGGCCACGTGCTCGGGCTTGCCCGTCCCCATCGGGGCCATCACGCGCCGCAGGAGCTTCGGGTTTGCCCCCTCGGGTAGCCGGAACGCGTTCATGATCGGCGTCTGGATGTCGCCCGGGCACACGGCGTTCACGCGCAGGCCCTGCTTCACGTAGTCGATCGCGAGCGTGTGCGTGAGGGCGAGGATGCCACCCTTCGACGCCGCGTACGCCGCCGCCCACGGCTGCGCCGCGAGCGCCGCCGTCGACGCCACGTTCACGATGTTGCCCTTCGTCTTCAGGAGATGGGGGAGCGCGGCGCGGCACACGAGAAAGGTCCCCGTGAGATTCACGGCGAGGACGCGGTTCCAGTCCTCCGTGCGCAGGTCGTGGAAGTGATCGAAGCGCAGGATGCCGGCGACGTTGCAGAGGACGTCGAGGCGGCCGTAGCGGTCGACGCACGCGGCGATCGTCTCCGCGACCTGCCGCTCGTCGCTGACGTCGCAGGCCTGGGCCGTGGCCTCGCCGCCGCGCGCCGCGATGGCGGTGACCAGCTCGCGCACGGCGTCGATCTGCACGTCGACGCAGAAGAGCTTGCCGCCCTCGTCGGCGAGCCGCTCGGCCGTGGCACGACCGATGCCGGAGGCGGCACCCGTGACCAGGATCACTCGATTCTCGAGACGTCGCATCGCGCCGGTCGTCAGATGGCGTCGAGGAGCGAGGCCAGCTTCGCGCGCTGATACGGTCCGTCCCCGTACAGGAGCTGATTGTGCTTCTGGCGCTTGAAGTAGAGGTGGACGTCGCACTCCCACGTGAAGCCGATGCCGCCGTGGAGCTGGACCGAGCGGTCGGAGCAGAAGGCGGCCGCATCGGAGGCCGCGGCCTTGGCCATCCGCGCCAGACGGAGGGCATCGCCCGGCTCGTGGTCGATCGCGCAGGCGGCGGCGTACATGAGCGAGCGCGCGCGATCGACGGCCAGCATCATGTTCACGATGGGATGCTTCACCGCCTGGAAGAAGCCGATCGGATGGTCGAACTGGACCCGCGTGCGCGCGTACTCGGTCGTGGTCTGGAGCTGCCATTCGGCGGCGCCGCAGAGGTCGGCGGCGACGATGGTGAGGATGGCGGGTGTCGCCGTCTCGATCGCGGCCGGACCGCGGCCGCCGGTGGTGACGGCAGCGTCGGCGCCGATCTTGACCTGCTTCAGGCTGACCGTCGCCTGGTCGCGCGTGAGGTCCACAATGCGGTCGGGCGTGATGGTGAACCCGGGCGCGTTCGCCGGCACGGCGTAGAGGTCGACGCCGCTCTTGCCCTTCGCAGACACGATGAAGATCTGTGCCTTGCGTGCGTCCTGCACGAACGCGGCGGTGCCGTCGAGGACGATGCCGCCGTCGGCCACCGTCGCCGTGACGTCGGTGTCGGCGGGCTCCCAGGATCCGTCGGCGTTCGTCACGGCGAGCGTCGCCGCCTCACCGCCGGCCACGCGCTCGAGCCACGGGGTCGATCCGGCGGCGCGCAGAACCGTGGTGGCGATGAGGGTCGCGGTCAGCGGCGAGGGCAGGGCGGCGCGGCCCACCTCTTCGGCGAGCGTCGCGACGGCGATCATCTTCATGCCGACGCCGCCGGCCGCTTCCGGAACTGCGAGACCAGTCCACCCGAGCTCGACCATCTGCTGCCAGAGGGTCTTGTCGTACGGCGCTGGCTGGACGGCGCTCTCATAGGCCTCGTGGTGGTCGGCGGCGACCAGCTTGCGCAGTCGCTCGATGCCGAAGTTGTCACGCAGGAACTTCCGCGCCTGGTCGCGCACCAGGCGCTCGTCGGGGCCGAAGCCGAAATCCTTCGTCAGTGCCATCGTCGGGTGCGTCCCTACTTCGACTTCGCGAGGCCGAGCACCCGCTCACCGAGAATGTTGCGCTGGATCTCGTTCGACCCGGCGGCGATCGTCATGCCGTAGGAGTTCATGTACGTGTGCGGCCAGTGCCCGCCGTCGGGCGCGTTGGGATCGCCCAGGTAGCGCGTCGCGCCCGCGCCGGCGATCTCGACGCCGAGCGCGCCCACGTCCTGGATGAGCTCGGTCATGAGGACCTTCGCCTGCAGCGGAAGGCGCATCGGATGATCGCCGAGCGCTTCGACGCGCATGCGGCGTGCCGTCTGCCGGAGGCCTTCGGCGCGCACGAGGAGCTGCACGATCTTGTCGCGCACGACCGCGTCGTCCCACGCGGTGCCGCCATTGCGGCGGGTGCGCTTGGCGAGCGCGACGAGGGCCTTCAGCTCGTCCTCGAAGGACGCGCCGCCGCCGCTGCCCGCGCCCTCGGCTGCGCCGCGCTCGTAGAGAAGCGTCGTCATGGCGACCGTCCAGCCCTTGCCGACGGCGTCGACACGCAGCGTGTCCGGGACGACGACGTCCTCGAAGAGCACCTCGTTGAACCCCGTCTCGCCCGTGATCTTGATGAGCGGTCGGACCGTCACGCCCTTGGTGCCGCCGATCGGAACGATGAAGTACGTGAGGCCCTCGTACTTGTGGGCGGTCGAGTGGCGGCACACCATGATCATCCAGCTCGCGAAGTGGGCGAGGCTCGTCCACACCTTGTGGCCGTTGATGACCCAGTTGTCGCCCTGACGGACGGCCGAGGCCTGTGCGTTGGCGAGGTCGCTGCCGGCGTTCGGCTCCGAGAACCCCTGGCACCAGATCTCGTCGGCGGAGAAGAGCGGCGGCAGGAAGCGCTGCTTCTGTTCCTCGGTGCCGTGGTTGAGGATCGTCGGCGCCGCCATCGAGAGCCCGATGACGTTGATCATGAAGGGCACGCCGGCGTGGCCGACCTCCTGGCTCGCGATGGTCTGGAAGCCCTTGTGGCCGCCGCCGCCGTACTCCTTCGGGTAGTCGGCGCCGATCAGGCCCGCCTGGTGGCACTTCTTCTGCCAGGCACAGAGGTAGCGCCGCTGCTCCTCGGTCGCCGTCTCGATCGGCATGAGCGGCAGCCGGAAGCTCGGGGGCGCCGGACGGTTCTCGGCCAGCCAGCGGCGGCAGTATTCGCGGAACTCGGCCTGCTCGGGGGTGTCTCGTCGTTCGGACATGGCGAATTGGTTTCGCCTGCCCGACCCCCCGGGTCAAGCCTCGGAGGCCTCGGCCGCCTGGGCCGCCTCGGCCGCGAGACGCTCGGCCTCCCAGCAGGTCTTCTGGATCTCCGCCTGGAGCTCGCAGATGGCCTGGGAGATGGTCTCCTGCTCCTCGGGGGTCAGGGTATCGAGCTTCACGGCCAGGGTCGTGCCGACGGGCGGGTCGCCGATCGCCTTGTAGATCCGGCGCCAGAGCGCGAAGGCGTGCCCGGTGGGATCGTCCCGGAAGGTCCGGCTGAAGTAGGAGATTGCCCGATCGAGCCGCTCCTGCGGCGTACGCGTCAGCGAGGTGAGCGCCTGCATGGCCGTCGTGAGCTGCTCCGCCTGGTACTGCAACGTCTCGAGGCTTGGCTGACCCATGGCATCGAGCATACGGGCAGCCGCGCGAGTGTCGAGCGCCGCCTCAGGGCGGAAGGCCCATTTCCCCACGCAACGCCCGGAAGGCCGGCGTGCGGGCACCGCGGGTGTCCCGCACGACGAGCGGCGCGAGCATCTCGTGCGACCTGGTCTCCTCGCGACGGCGCATCTCGTGGACCGAGAAGAGCGGCGCCTTGCCGGCACGCGGCACGACCGGCAGCGTGCAGGCGACGCCCAGTCCCGCACCGGCGGCGGCCGCGTGGACGCGCGGATCCTGGCTCGCCTGCTCGCAGACGACGGCGGCGCCGCCCGGCGCGAGCGCGGACGCCGCCGCCGTCGCGTACGCCTCGATGCCGCCGCGATGCTCGAAGTTGCAAGGACCTTTCTGTACGCGGCGCGACTCGCGCGCCGTGCCGATCGGAAGATACGGCGGCGTCCCGGTGACGAGATCGAAGATGCCCTCGGGTACGAGCTGCGGGTCACGGAGATCGCCCTCGCGCACCGTGCAGCGATCGCCGCACCCGTTCCACGCGATCGATCGACGCGCGAGGTCGACGCTCACCGCCTGCGCCTCGACGCCCACCGCGATCGCGTCCGGAAAACGCCAGGCGAGCATCAGGAGGACGCTCCCGATGCCGCACCCGAGGTCGAGGAGCCGGCGTGGCGGGCTCGACGCCGCGACGCGCGCCGCGAGCCACGCCGTCACCAGGTCGTCGAGCGACCAGCGGTGTCCGTCCACCCGCTGCAGGATGCGCCACTCGCCGGAGAGGAAGCAGAGGTCCTCGCCGGGACCTGGCGCGACGTCGTCGCGAGCGCGTGGCGCGGGACCGGGCGCGATCCAGCCGGCCGGACGGCGGGCGGTGCGCACGATGCCCCGACCGGCGCTCATCGGCGCGTCGGATCAGCCGAAGCTGCGCCCAAAGAGCGCGTCGATCGCGGCCTTGCCGCCGGGCTCGAGAAAGCGCGTGCCGGTGCCCGTGAAGTGCCGCTCGCTGATCACCGGATCGCGGGCCGGCTCCCACGTGTCGCCGCTCCAGCGGAACCACCCGTTCTTCGTCTGGTCGAACACGAAGAGGGGCTTGTTGAAGAACTTCGCGTATTCGGCCGCGACGCCGGTGCCGCCACGCACGGTCTGGTCGGGCAGGATCGCGCCGACGACGAAGATCTGCTGGCCGTGGTTCACCTGGTGCCAGATGCTCTGCAGCACCTTCCGGAAGAGCGGCGTGTCCGGATACTTCCGGTTCATGATGCGGCTCACGTAGGTGAGGCTCACGTCACCGTGGCGCAGCTCCTCGCTGGTCAGCACGCGGATGCCGCGCGTGCGCGCATCGGAGTGGCCTTCGAAGGTGAAGTTCACCTCCTGGACGCCGTGGCGCTCGGCGGCTTCCCCGAAGGCGGCCTCGGCGCCCTGCGCGGCGCCGCTGTAGAGGATCGTGTCGCCCGGTTGCACGCGCGGGTTGTCGCCGATCGGACGGCGCGGGTCAACGGGTGGGACGGCCGGGCCGCCGGCTGTCCATCCCGGTCATCGTGTCGGCGCCGAAGAAGCGCTCGACCATCGTCTCGATGCGCGGGCCGCGTCGCAGCGTGTGCCCGCCGTCGATCGCGATGCACTGCCCGGTGACCCAGCTCGACTCGGGGCCGGCGAGGTAGCGCACCGCCGCGGCGACGTCGTCCACCGTCCCGAGACGCCCGAGCGGAATCTGGTCCAGGTAGTCGTCGACGATGGCCTGGTCCTGCACCAGCGGATCGGCCATCTCGGTCGGGACGAGGCTCGGCCGCACGGCGTTCGCCCGGATGCCGAGCGGGCCCAGCTCGTCGGCCGCGACCTTGATGAGCATCTCGACGCCCGCCTTGGAGGCGCAGTAGGGCGCCATGAAGCGGTGGGTGAGGGGGCCGGCGATCGACGACACGGCGACGATCGAGCCGCCGCCGCCCGCGCCCATCTTCTCCCCGGCGTGCTTCACCGTGAGGAAGGTTCCGGTCAGGTTCACGTCCATCGTGTAGCGCCACATCTCGACGCTGGTGGAGAAGATCGGACCGCCGGCGCCCGCGCCGGCGTTGGCGACCGCGATGTCGAGACGGCCGGTCGGCGCCGCGGCCTTCGCGACCGCGGCGAGGACGGCGGCCTCGTCGACGACGTCGCCCGCGTGCCACGCGACCTGGGTGCCGCCCGGCGCCTCGCGCCGGAGGCCTTCGGCCGCTTCGACGAGACGCGATTCGGTGCGACCCATGAGCGTCACGCTGCAACCGTCGCGCAGCAGCGCGCGAGCGCAGGCGAGGCCGATCCCGCTCCCGCCGCCGGTCACGAGCGCGGTCTTGCCGGAGAGCGCGTGCTCGGCCACGCTCAGTCCTCGAGCAGGGTGAGGGCGTTGCGCGGACAGCGACGCACGGCGCGGTCGACCTTCGCGCGCAGCGCCTCGCCCGGATGCTCGATCAGCACGCGCGCCTGATCGTCGTCGCCGAGCGAGAAGACCTCGGGCGCTTCCTTCACACAGAGGGCGTTCCCTTCGCAGAGATCCCTGTTCACTACGACTCGCATCGTCGTCCTCCGGGGGTCGGTTTCCGTCTTTCGGCCTGGCCGGTCAACCCGCGACGGCTCAACGCGCGGACTTGCCGATCTTCTCGCGCTGGCGGGCGCGCGCGGCGCGGCTCTCGGGCGTCATCCACACGGCGGCGGAGCGCGCGTCGGCATCGGGCGACTCGCCCATGACGCGGCGAACGGCGTCCTCGACCAGGGCAGCCTTCGTGTGGGCGTACGCTTCGCGCGGGAACGCACCCATGCGCGCGGCCCGCCGGAGCACGGTGTCCGTGAGCTTCTCGGCGGGGAGCAGCTCGTCGACGATGCCGAGACGGGTCGCCTGGCTCGCGGGATACACCGCCGCACCCAGCAACAGCTCCGCGGCGCGCGCGTGGGCCAGGCGCAGGCGCACGATCTCCATCGCGACGCGCGGGAACGAGGCGCCGATCGCGACCTCGTTGAGACCGACCTTGTAGTCACCCTCGGCACCGAGCCGGTAGTCGCACGCGAGCACCAGCACGAGACCGCCCGCGACGGCGTGGCCGCCCAGCATCGCGAGCGTCGGCTTGGGGAAGGTGAGGAGCCGCAGGTGCGAATCGCGATACAGCACGCGCAGCGCGTCCGAGCGCTCGGCGTCCCGCCGCGGCGCCGACAGGTCGAATCCGCCGCTGAAGAACGCGCCGGCGCCCGTGAGGACGACCGCGCGCACCGAGGCGGTCTCGCGTGCATCGTCGAGCGCGGTCGAGAGGTCGGCGAGCAGCGTCTCGTCGAGCGCGTTCGCGGGCGGGCGATCGAGCGTCAGCAGGCGCACGCCGCCGTCGTGATCGGCGATCCGGATCGTCGACATGCCGGCGGGCTATAGCCGAGGCGTCGTGCGATGGCGAGGACACGTCAGGGGAGGCGTCGTCTGCTCGAGAGGACCGTCACCAGGTCCTGCAGCATGCCTTCGAGACGTTCGCGGGCGGCGGCCGGGATGCCGGAGAGCAGCGGTACGACATGCCGGGTCACGTGTGCGCGGGCCGCGTCGCGATCGCGCAGGGCGAGCGCCTCGGTCTCCCAGGCGCGATAGGCGAGCATCTGGCGCGTCTCCGGCTCGAGGTCGGGCAGGTGCTGCGCCGTGCGGCGGACGGCTTCGGCGATCTCGAAGCCGTGGATCCACGGCCGACTCCTCTCGTCGAAGCCGACGCCGGTGGCCGGCGCGTCGAAGACCCGCCCCGTGATCCGTACCGGGCCCGTCCAGTACTCGATCGGCAGCGCGTGCGCGGGCGCGTCGACCCAGGGCTCCGCCGTGACGTCGACGCCGAGCTCGGGGGCGCGCAGGTGATAGCGGTAGGGGAACCAGCGCGGGCCGTCGGTGAGCATCTCGCGGCCGCGTACGACCCCGGGGCTGCGGATGAACTCCGGGAAGTCGAGCTCGATGCGGGTCGTGGCGCGGATCTCGAACGCGGGGGCGGGGCCCTGTGCCGACATGCCGGTCCACGGGACGACGGCGTTCCGGGCCGGCCGGAGGTATTGATGGAAGCAGCTCATGTCCCAGCCGTTCGTGAACTGCATGACGCGCCACTCGTTGCGGTAGCGCGCGCTCCTGCGGTCCTGGTGGCGGCTGAAGTCGTGCACGGCCCATTGGCGGTCGATCCAGCCGACCTCGCCCTCGACCTCCTCGCCGATCTCGCCCCACCCGAGGCGCCCGCGCATGCGGAGCCCGCTCTGGAAGTAGGAGAAGGTCGATGGGAGGCCGAGGAACATCATCTCGCCGCCGAGCGCCCGACCCCCGAGCGGCGCCGGCGGCCGCACGGCGTCCACCTCGAGATCGAGCAGCATGGGGTCGCCGTGGTGGTCTTTCCCGCGCAGCTCGATCGACCACGCGAACGGGCGCAGCGCGCCGTCGCCGTCGCGAGCGTTCTCCCATCGCACGGGTCCCGCCGGCGCGGCGTAGCGCAGCGCGAGGTGGCCGCGCCCGGCCTCGAGCTTGTAGCGCGATCGCCAGCGCAGCGGGGCAGGGAAGTCGTAGTCGGTGTAGGTCCCGTAGCGGCGGCGCGCGCGGTCGTAGAGCGCGAAGGTGTAGAAGCTCGCGCGCAGGCGCTTCGCCACCACGTGCATGTCGGTCACGATGGTCATGAAGGCGTACTCGCGCCCGCTCGTCCGCCCGCGCAGGAAGCCGTCGACGAAGTACGTCGCCATGCCGAGGTCTTCGCGGTAGCCGTCTACGTCGGGGAAACGGAACCAGGCGGGGTCCCCCCAGCCCGGGACGTACGGGTAGCGCTTCCAGTCGCCGTTCATCGCGCCGGCGCGCCTTAGCACGGCCGTCGACATGGTTGCCACGGCACGCCGCGCCAGGAAGAACCGCCGCCATGACCGCGCCGAACGCCGACCGCTTTCCTCCGATCACGCCCGAGCGACTCGCCACGTGGGCTCGCTTCGGGCAGCGCGAGGAAGGGGCGGCCCCGTTCTTTCCGGGCTACGTCGGCCTCGTGCTCGAGGAGGTGCGGCAAGACTACGCCCGCATGCGCCTGCCGCACCGTCGCGAGATCGACCAGCCCCAGGGCGTCCTGCACGGCGGCGCCGTCGCGACGCTCGTCGACACCGTCGTCGTGCCCGCGATCGGGAGCGCCTACGACGACCGGCGCGCGCTCCTCACCGTCGCGATGACGATCCAGTACCTCGATGCGGTGGCCGGTGAGGATGCGATCGCCGAGGGATGGGTCGAGAAGCGGGGGCGATCGACGGTCTTCTGCCGCGTCGAGGTCCGGACCGCGTCGGGCGTCCTCGCCGCGACGGCCAGCGTCGTCTACAAGGTGAGCAGCCGCACGATCGCCCAGCCGCTTGCTGACGGTATCAGTCGGCCATCGCGCGCCGGAACGCCGAGCGGCCCATGAGCCGGCCGAGATAGGCGGCCGTCGCGGGAAAGCTCGCGTCGAGGAGCCCGAGCATCTGGGCCCACGCGAGCGTGGAGGCGACCATGACGTCGCCGGTCGTGAGGTCGTCGCCGACCAGGAAGGTGTGGCCGGCCAGCGCACGGTCGAGCACGGCCAGGGCGGCGCGAAGCTGCTGGCGTGCCGGCTCGAGGAGCTGCGGGATGCGCTCGCTCTCGGGCTTCGCGACCGTGTGCAGGAAGATCGTGAGCAGCGGAGGCTCGATCGTGCACAGGCCGAAGTGGATCCACTGATAGTAGTAGCCGCGCGCGGGCGTGCCCACGGGCGGTGCGAGGCGCTTCTCGGGAAAGCGATCGGCCAGGTACTGCGAGATGGCGCCCGACTCGAACAGCTTGACCTCGCCGTCGACGAGCGCCGGCACGGCGCCGTTCGGATTGATCTTCAGGAACTCGGGCGTCTTCTGCTCGCCGGCCTCGAGGTTCACGCGCCGCAGATCGTACGGAACACCGATCTCTTCGAGCATCCACCGCGGCCGCACCGAGCGTGACTGGGCCGAATGATAGAGCGTGATCATGTCGGGGCGCTTATCGAAGGGGCCCCTCGACCGTCAACCCGCGCGCGGGGCGCCAATCCGCCCAGCAGGGCGCATGGCGAAATGGTGATGGCGTCGCGTCGGGCGGGCGAATCGGGCGCGCACGCTTGTACGCAGCGGCTACGGCAGACGTCGGGCGTAGGGGTGGAACGAACGTTGCTCCTCGTGGCCGACCATGCGGTGGTGGGGGTGGTCCGCGGTGCTGGCGCTCGTGGTGAGCGTGACGATGGTGGCTGTGGTGGAAGCACGGACGCCGCACCGACCCCACCCCCCGCACAAGCCGCGGCGGCCTCGGGCGCCGCGCACGGCCGACGGCGGAGACGTTCCGCTTCCGCCGGCGAACGTCCACTTCGACGCGGCCGGTACGATCGATCTTCCGGGGCGAGGTCTCGCGCTCGCGTGGTCGCCCGACGCGACCCGCATCGCGGTCGGCGGCCGGT
>Ga0335084_10002893_pt1 | contig 16680 bp, 14 predicted proteins | sample Lox_Sample_44_FD_206721 | JGI IMG/M metagenome (GOLD analysis project Ga0335084, IMG submission 206721) | Soil microbial communities from Loxahatchee National Wildlife Refuge, Florida, United States - Lox_Sample_4.4 | ecosystem: Environmental > Terrestrial > Soil > Wetlands | place: USA... | reverse complement strand
GACGCGTGGCGGCGATCAGGGGCAGAGCGGACTCGCCGACGGTTCCCGACGCCCGAAGACCGCCCCTCAGTTCACCGCGTTGGGAGACCTCGACGAACTGAATAGCGCGCTCGGCGTCGTGGTCGCACATCTCGATGGCCACAAGGAGTTGCGCGCGACGCTGATCGAAACACAGTCCCGCCTCTTCGATCTCGGCGGCGCGATCGCGATGCCGGGAACGCCGTATTCGATGATCGACGACGTCATGGCGCTGGATGGACACATCGCGAAATACAACGCGAACCTCGAGCCGCTCGCCAACTTCGTGCTACCGGGCGGTACGATCGCCGGCGCGCACATGCATTTGGCGCGAACGATCTGTCGGCGCGCCGAACGCAGCGTATGGACCCTGCTCGAGTCGGGCGACAACGAATACGACGCATCGATCGGCGTCTATCTCAATCGACTCAGCGATGCGCTGTTCGTCTTCGCTCGAACGCTGAACGTCGATTCGCCGGAAATGCTTTGGCAGCAACGCGTGCGCGAGCCCTAGAGCAACACGCGTCGCATGTCCTTCAGCGCCTGACACAGCGCGGTCACGAAGCGCCCCGCCTCGGCGCCGTTGATCGCGCGATGGTCGTAGCTCAGCGAAACCGGCAGCATGCGCCGCGGTTCGAACGCGGACCCGTTCCAATGCGGCTTCACCACCAGCCGCGATACGCCGAGGATCGCGACTTCGGGCGCGTTGATGATCGGCGTGAATCCGGTGCCACCGATCGCACCGAGGCTCGAGATCGTGAAGCTCGCACCGGTCAGGTCGCCGACGGCGAGCTTGTTCTGTTGCGCTTTCTGCGACAGCGCTTCGATTTCCTTCGCGAGTTCGAACACGCCCTTCCGATCGGCGTCGCGCAGCACCGGCACCACGAGTCCGTCCGGCGTATCGACCGCGAGGCCGATGTGGTAGTAGCGCTTCAGAATCAGGTTGCGAACGCTCGCATCGAGCGACGCATTGAAAGCCGGGAATTGCTTCAACGTCGCGACCGTCGCCTTCACGATGAACGCAAGCGGCGTCAGTTTGATCCCCTTCGATTGCGCCTCCGATTTCAGATCCTCGCGAAACGCCTCGAGATCGGACACGTCCGCCTCGTCGTGTTGCGTCACGTGCGGGATGTTCAACCAGCTTCGATGCAGGTTTTCGGCGCCGCGCGCGCGAATACGCGTCAGCGCGACCGTTTCGATTTCGCCGAAGCGACTGAAATCGATCGTTGGAATCGACGGAATGCCGCTCGACGACGGCGCCGCTTTCGCCGCGCTCAATGCGGTGCGCACGTATCCATCGACGTCGCTCTTCAAAATGCGGTGGCCAGGCCCGGTCCCGCCGACTTTCGCCAAGTCGACGCCGAGTTCCCGTGCCAGACGTCGCACGGCGGGGCCCGCATAAACGTTTCCACTGGGGGGCACTGCTTTCGCCACGACAGGGCTCGCTGCCGCGATCGGCGCAGCCGGCAACATGGGCGCCGACTCGTCCCGGCTGGCAGTCGGCACAGCGACCTCGACCTCCTTCTGGACCGGCTGTGTGGCCTTCGACGCCGGCGCCGCGGCGGCCTCGATCACCGCAAGCAAAGTGCCTTCTTCGACCGACGCGCCGTTCACGACGTCGACCGATACGACGCGTCCCGCGACCGGCGCGGGGATCTCCATCGAGGCCTTGTCCGACTCGACGACCACCAGCAGGTCGTCAATCCCGACCGTTTGCCCCGGCTTCACCGCGATTTCGACGACGACGACGTCCTTCGCGTCACCGATGTCGGGTATCCGCACTTCGACGATCTGTTTTTGCGCTCCACCCTGCGTCGCGACGACCGGGGCCGGCGCTTCGACCGTCGTCGCGGGTGCTTCGGCGCGATCCGACGAAGGGTGTGCCGCGATGGGCTCGGGCTTCGCCGGGCGCGCTTCCTGCGTCTGCACGGCGACTCCGTCGACGACGGCGATGACCTGGCCTTCGCGCACCTTGTCGCCGATCGCGACCGCGATCTTCTGCAACTTGCCGGCGGCCGTCGCCGGAACCTCCATCGACGCCTTGTCGGATTCGATCACGATCAACGGATCGTCGATCGCCACGTCGGCGCCGACCTTCGCGAGGATTTCGATCACCTCGACGTCCTCGGCGTCGCCTATGTCGGGAATTCTTATTTCCTGCAGCGCCACTCTATTGTCCCGTCAGCGACTCAAACCAGCCGTGGGTTGGGCTTGTCCGAATCGATCCCGAATCGACGCATCGCATCTCTGACGACGCTACGGGCGATGACTTGTTTGTCGGCGAGCGACGTCAGCGCCGCGACGGCGACGAAGTGACGATCTACCTCGAAGAACCATCGCAGCTTTTGCCGCGTATCGCTGCGCCCGAATCCGTCGGTTCCCAATACGCGGTAAGGAGCCGGAACGAACGGCCTGATCTGTTCCGCATGCGCCTTCATGTAGTCGGTCGTCGCGACGATGGGCGTTTCGTCGCCGTCGAGACATTCCGCCACGTACGATCGGCGCGGTTGCTCGTCCGGATGCAGCATGTTCCAACGATCGACGTCCAGCGCGTCCCGCCGTAGTTGGTTGAAGCTGGTGACGCTCCACACTTCGGAGTCGACTCCGAACTGTTCCAACAGCCCTGCCGCAACGATCACTTCGCGCAAGATCGTTCCGCTCCCGAACAATCGCACCCGCTTCGCGTCCGCGCCTTTGGATTCCTTCAAGCGGTACATGCCCCGGACGATCCCCTCTTCGACGCCGTTGGGAATCGGTGGTTGCACGTACGGCTCGTTCATGACCGTGATGTAGTAGTAGACCTTGTCGCCGTGCTCGTACATGCGCTTCAAACCGTGATGAATGATCACGGCGAGCTCGTATGCGTACGCAGGGTCGTAGGCACGGCAGTTCGGAATCGTCGACGCCAGCAGGTGGCTGTGTCCGTCCTGGTGTTGCAGGCCTTCGCCGTTGAGCGTCGTGCGGCCGGCGGTACCGCCGAGCAGGAAGCCGCGCGCCTGAATGTCGCCGGCCGCCCACGCGAAATCGCCGACGCGCTGAAAGCCGAACATCGAATAGAAGATGTAGAACGGCACCAACGTCTTTCGGTGCGAACTGTACGCAGTCGCGGCCGCGATCCACGCCGACATCGCGCCCGCTTCGTTGATGCCCTCCTCCAGCACTTGGCCTTCCTTCGACTCGCGATAGCCGGCGATCTCGTCGGAATCCTCCGGTTCGTACAACTGACCTTCCGACGAATAGATGCCGAGCTGTCGGAACATCCCTTCCATGCCGAAGGTACGCGCTTCGTCCGGCACGATCGGCACGACGCGCGGCCCGATGTCCTTGTCGCGCACGAGCGTCGCCAACATTCGCACGAACGCCATCGTCGTCGAGATTTCGCGCTCGCCGCTGCCTTTGAGTTGCGCGTCGAAGATCGACATGTCTGGCACCTTGACGTCGTTCTCGACGGTGATCCGCTTCGGAATGAAACCGCCGAGCCGCTCGCGATTGCGGCGCAGGTACACCATCTCCGGCGTGTCCGGCGCCGGTCGATAGTACGGAACGCGCGTGAGTTCCTCGTCGGAGAGAGGGATTCCGAATTGGTCGCGGAAGTGCTTGAGGCTCTCGGGACCGAGCTTTTTCACCGCGTGCGTGGTGTTCTCGGACTCGCCGGCGTCGCCCATTCCGTAGCCCTTCACGGTCTTCGCAAGGATGACCGTCGGCTCGCCGCGATGATTCACCGCGGCGTGATACGCCGCGTATACCTTGAACGGATCGTGGCCGCCGCGGTTGAGACGCATGATGTCGGCGTCCGACAAGTTCTCGACCATCTTCAGCAACTCGGGATACTTGCCGAAGAAGTGCTCGCGCGTGTACGCGCCGCCCTTCGCCTTGTAGTTCTGATATTCGCCGTCGACCGTCTCGTTCATCCGCTGCTGCATCAGTCCCTTGTCGTCGTTCACGAACAGCGGATCCCACAGCCGCCCCCAAACGACCTTGATCACGTTCCATCCGGCGCCGCGGAACGTGCCCTCGAGTTCCTGGATGATCTTGCCGTTGCCGCGCACCGGTCCGTCCAACCGCTGCAGATTGCAATTCACGACGAAGATCAAGTTGTCGAGCCGCTCGCGCGCGGCCAGGCCCAGCACACCCAAAGCTTCCGGTTCGTCGCACTCGCCGTCGCCGAGGAACGCCCACACCTTGCGGTCGGCCATCGGCACGAGCCCACGACTGTCGAGGTACTTCATGATGTGCGCTTGATAGACCGCTTGTATCGGCCCGAGCCCCATCGAAACTGTTGGGAATTGCCAGTAGTCCGGCATCAGCCACGGATGGGGATACGAGGAGAGTCCCTTCCCGTCCACCTCGCGACGAAAGCGATCGAGGTCTTCCTCGTCCAAGCGACCTTCGAGGAACGATCGCGCGTAGATGCCGGGACTGCAGTGGCCTTGGTAATAGATCAAATCGCCCGGGTTTTCATCGGTCGGCGCGCGGAAGAAATAGTTGAAGCCGACGTCGTACAGCGTTGCCGCGGACGAGAACGTCGCGATGTGGCCGCCCAGATCGTCGCCAGTCTGGTTCGCGCGCATCACCATCGCCAACGCATTCCAACGAATCAGCGAGCGGATCTTGCGCTCCATGAACAAGTCGCCCGGCATGAAGGCTTCCTTGTTCGATGGGATCGTGTTTCGGTACGGCGTGGTGATCGTATACGGCAGCCGTTCGCCGGTCTGCGCCATGCGCGCCGACAGGCGTTCGAGCAGGAAATTCGCGCGCTCAGGGCCGTCGTGGTCGAGCAGATATTCGAGCGCGTCGAGCCACTCGCGCGTCTCATCGGGGTTCGAATCGGCAAGATCGCGTGGGAAAGCCATACGTCCGTATCTCAGCTCGAGCCCGAAGTATAGTCGGCGGGCCACAACCAGGCCGCGCCGCGCACGCCGCTCGCGGATCCATGCGCGGCGCGAAGCAGACGTGTCGTCACCTTATCCGAGAACACGTATTCGCGCCAAAGGTCGGGAATGCGTCGATACAGCGCATCGATTTCCGACACGCCGCCGCCCAGCACGACGACGTCCGGATCGAGCACGTTGACGATCTGCGCGAGCGATCGCGCCAATTGCAGACAATACAAGTCGACTGTGCGCGTCGACCGCTCGTCGCTCGAAGCGGCAATTCCCGCCGCGTCGCGCGATTCGTTCCACAGCGCCCGATGCGTCATCGCCAACCCTGGACCGGACAAGAACGTCTCCACGCAGTTCGTACGTTTGCAATAGCAAAGACGATCGGCCAGCCGGTCCTCGAGAGGCTGGGGCATTCGATCGCCCGTCGCATGCAAATACGGCAGCGGCGTGTGTCCCCATTCGCCGGCAATACCGTTCGGCCCTTGCAGCAAGCGCCCGTCGACCACGATGCCGCCGCCGACACCGGTGCCGAGTATCACGCCGAACACGCATCGTGCACCGGCGCCGGCACCATCGACCGATTCCGACAACGCGAAGCAGTCGGCGTCGTTCGCGATCCGCACGCGATTGCCGAGTCGAGCGACCAGATCGCCGAGCAGCGGTTTGCCGTTCAACCAGGTCGAATTGCAGTTCTTCATCGATCCGGTGAATCGATCGACCGCACCGGGCGTACCGGCGCCAACGACGCACGCGCCGCCGGCGATGCGATCGAGTCGCTCGACGATCGACACGATGGCGTCGACCGTGCCAACGTAGTCGAACCGCGGCGTCGCAGTGCGCTCGCGCGCCTCGACCGTACCGTCATCGTTCAGCAGGATGCCTTCGACCTTCGTGCCGCCCAAATCGATGCCGATGCGCGGCAACTACGCACCCATCCGAGAAAGGCACGCGCGCATGAGCCGTTGCCAATCGAACGCGGGACCCGGATCGGTCTTGCGTCCCGGCGCAATGTCCTGATGCCCAACGACTCCACTGAGGGAGAGCCGCCGATAACGAGCCATGAGCGCAATGGCGACATCAGCGAGCACCTCGTACTGGGACAGCTCGTACGGTGTGGTGTCGGTTCCTTCGAGTTCGACGCCGATCGAAAAATCGTTGCAGCTGGAGCGTCCGTGGTAGCTCGACTTGCCTGCATGCCACGCGCGGCAGTCGAACGGCACGAACTGCGTGAGCGCGCCGGAGCGATCGATGAACAGGTGCGACGAGACGCGGACACCCGCCAGGTCTTGCAATGCCGGATCCGAGCTGCAGTCGAGACAGTTCGTGAAGAACCGATACACTTCGTCGCCGCCGAATCGGCCCGGCGGCAAGCTGATCCCGTGGACGACCAACAACGAAATGTCGTCGACATCGCTGCGTGCATCGAAGTTCGGCGACGGACAATGTCGCGCGCCTTCGAGCCAATGTTGCGAATCGACTTTGCGCACGCTGCCCTCGAATCGACCGCTGGAATCGTGCCGCAAGCCCGTGGTCATCACAAGGACGCGGATGCTACGGCGAGTTGCACCGGCGCGACGCACGACTAACATCACATCGACTTCGTGATCGGCGCCCTTCCCATGAACTTGGACGAACTGCTCGGAGATGCCGTCGAACGAAACGTCCACGACGCGCTCGCCGAGGACGTCGGCAGCGGCGACATCACGGCCCGACTGATCGAGCCGTCAACCGTCGGCCGAGCTACCGTGATCACGCGCGAAGCAGCGGTGTTTTGCGGGCGCCGTTGGGCAGACGAGACGTGCCGCCAGGTCGACCCGCGCATCGCCGCGGAATGGAACGTCGCCGACGGCGACCGTGTCGTTGCGAACCAGACACTGGTCACGCTCACCGGCCCGGCGCGCTCGCTACTGACCGCAGAGCGGACGGTGCTCAACTTCCTGCAACTCCTGTCCGGCACCGCGACTCTGGCGCGCAGCTATGCCGATCGCGTCGCCGGGACCTCCGTGCGCGTGCTCGACACCCGCAAGACACTGCCAGGGTTGCGCGTCGCGCAAAAGTACGCCGTACGTTGTGGCGGGTGTCAAAACCACCGCCTCGGACTCTTCGATGCGTTCCTGATCAAGGAAAACCACATCATGGCGACAGGTTCGATCGCCGCCGCGGTTCAACAGGCTCGTCAGATCGCACCGGGGCGGCCGATCGAAGTGGAGGTAGAGAATATCGAGGAGTTCCGCACAGCGCTGATCGCTGGCGCCGATATCATCATGCTGGACGATTTCTCCGAGGCGGACATGCATCGCGCGGTCGCAATCAATCAAGGCCAAGCCAAGCTCGAGGTGTCGGGCGGCGTGACTCACGCGACGATCGCCGCGATCGCCGCGACGGGAGTCGACTTCGTCTCGATCGGCGACATCACGAAGCGGGTGCAGCCCATCGATCTGTCGATGCGATTCGTAGACTGACCGCTGGTATCCGTGTCACGACACCGCGCGTTCCTCATTCATCTCGGAATCAGTCTGACGATCTTCGGGCTGCTCGCTTACCTGGTCGCCCGAGTCTGGTATCCCGACTTCTTCTTCTACACCGACGGCGGCTGGCAAGGACTACGTCTACTGCTGGGTGTCGACCTCGTTCTAGGGCCGCTTTTGACGCTGATCGTCTATCGAGCCGGCAAGCCGGGGCTGCGCTTCGATCTGACCGTGATTGGGGTCCTGCAGACGACCTGTCTCGCGGTCGGCGCGTGGATCGTGCACGGCGAACGTCCGCTCGCCGTGGTCTATGTAGATGGCTCGTTCTACAGCATCACCGCCCAATCCTTCCGAGAGATGGAGGAGCCCGTTCCAAATCTGGACGGGCTTCCAGGCCCGTATCCGAAGTGGGTCAACGTGAAGTTGCCTGACGATCTCGATGCTCAGTCCGACCTTCGCGGTGCGATGCTACGAAGCAATCGGATGCTCGCGACGTTGTCGGATCGCTACGAAGGCTTTAGGCCGGAGGATCGCGACCCGCGCGAGGCAATGCCTCTCGCGGAAATCGAGGATCGCGATCGCGACGTCAAGGCGCTACCGCGATGGTTGAGCGAGCACGGAGGCGCTGCGTCGGACTACCAGTTCCACCTATTCGGGGCACGCTACGCAATCGCGTACCTGGGCTTTGCTTCCAACGGCAAGTTCGTTGGTTACCTCGCAACACCCGCTCCACGTTAGAAGAACCAAATGCGTTCGTGACGTGGTACGTCGTCGGCGAGTTCCTTCCTGAGTGCCGAAAGCTCGGATTCGAGCGCCCGGTTCGCACTCGCATCCGCATACCGCGACATCATCTCCAGATAGCGATCGCCGGCCGCCTTGTCATCCTTGTGGATTGTTCGGATCCACGGATAGACGAAGTCTCGCAACAGTGCGATGGCTTTCGCATCCTGATGCGACTGCACGTAGCGTCGCAGCAGTTCGTCGATGGCAGGAACGAATGTGGGATCGAGCGCGAGCGCCGATAGCAGCAACTCCTCGTCGGACTCGCCCTGCGCTCGACTTCCCGACCCAAACTCGTCGAGAAACTGCGCGAACCGTACGTAGATCATCGTGTTCCATGGATCAACCGCGAGGGCGGCGCGGAACCGGTCGCGCGCCTGTTCGGGTAGATATTTGGATGCAGGTTCGGCTTGCGCAGCACGATACAAAAGAACCGCCTCGCCGTAGACCGGGAGGCCTCGATTGCCGTTGAGCCGCTCCGCTAAACGGGCGAATTCGAGCATCCGGTGCGGATCGGCTCGAGTTGCATTCGCGAGTCCAAACGTTGGCTCTGCCTGGAACACACCGAGGATTGCGACATCCAGTACGAGGTATAGCCAAATGATCCAGCCGACTGCGACGGCCGAGATGGCGGCTCCGGTCGGTACCGACACGCGCGCAGCCCCGCGACGTGCTGAGAAGAGCAAAGCTGCGGTCACGCCGATCATGATGTCCAGCGGGAGGCTATAGAAGACGAAGTTCGCAAATGCGTGAGCGCACGTCGCGAGCAGCGCGATGCCGTAACCCAGATCCGCAAAGCGACGATCGCTGACATCGAGACGGACGTACCGCACCGCTTCGCGCCCCACCAAAAAGACGAACGTGAGCAACAGGGCAAGCAACGGAACGCCGCCTTCGGTCAGAAACTGGATGTAGTCGTTGTGAACGAACACGCCCGCCGTGTCCTGTTCCTGCGTCGAGCGAATACCCGGATACAAAAGCGGGAAGCAGAGGATTCCGATTCCCCACGGATGGCTCGAGAACATCGAGAGTGCCGCACGGATCAATTCGCCGCGGACGAACAGCCCGGAATGGAATTCGAATCCCTTCGTCGGGATGGCAGTCGTCGAGACTACGATCTCCGCGACACCCCAAGCGCACACCGCCGCGACGACGTGCGCGACGATCGCCGTCCGCGTTCGATTCCGCATAAGCGTGAGCGCGAGCCAGAACACCAAGCACGCGGCAACGATCAACACGGCCGTCCGCGAGTGTGTCGCGACGATCGCTAGGACGAGCACGAAGCTCGCGACCACTGGCACCACCGTCTCCGTGCGACCGACCGAATCAGTTCGCCAAGCCCGCGCGATATGACGATGCACCAGCGGAATCCAAGCGAGGTAGGTCAGCGTCGCGTAGTTGTTCGGATCGATCAACGGTTCGTGTGCCCGCTCGCCAAACGCGACGAATCGCACGTCCGAAAGGAGCGCGAGCGAAAGCACCAGCAGCCCGACGAGCCCGACCATGAAGCGACGTGCTCGCACGTCGGTCGCGACCACCGAAGCACACAAAAAAGTCAGCGGGACCGATGCGAGCACCCAGGTCGGCGCAAAACTGTTGTCCGGGCTCACGCTGAATCGGTACGCAACGATCAGGTATCCGAGTACCCCGAGCGCCAAGAGGAAGCCGCCCCCATTAGCGCCAGCCAGGTCCCGAAGCCCGGGTACGCTGATACACGAAAGCGATGCAAGCAGAAGCGCGATGACGACCGCGAGCATCACGAGATTGGTGCCGGTCCCATAAAAGACCAGGCTCGCGGCCAACGCCGCGCCAAGCAGACCCGCTGCAGCCAACCGCGCCGTCAACTTAACGTTCCACCGCCAGGAAGGAGCAATCTGCGTAAGGCGGCGTCAACCAAATCGCTACACCGGAGGGACTCATGGTGCCGGAAAGTGGACTCGAACCACCGACCTACTGATTACGAATCAGTTGCTCTACCAACTGAGCTATTCCGGCGCGGCGGCGAGGATAACCGGTTCACCAGCCCAGTTGAAGTCGCGTCAGCACGCGATCTTCTCGGGATACTGCCGACAAACTGTAGTACCCGACGAGTCGACCGCCGTCACCTTGTAGCTTCCCCCACTCAACACGATGCTGTACGTGGTCCCGTCTTTGTCTTGTGGCTGCCACCCGAGCGTCTGCATGTCGGCGTCGGGGTTAACGCCGTCGAAGACGCCGTCGATGTACGCACCTGTCCTCAACTTATAGTCTTCCTCGAACACCTCGATCGTCGCGATATTGTTGATCAGCGCCCCTTCGCGCGACGTCTTGACGTACCCGTTGTAGACGGGAAGTGCCAAAGCGGACAGCACGACCAGCACGCCGACCGTGACCATCAGTTCAATCAAGGTGAAGCCGGACTGCTTGTTCATGCGGTTCGAACTCGTCAATTCGTAAAATTCTATGGGACAAAAAAGGAAGGGGCCATTGGCCCCTTCCCGAGTTTTGACGAACGTCAAACTCTTAGATGCTCTTCCACTGGACTTGCTTCGTCGACTGAATCGGGAAGTCACCGTATTTCGGACGCGTAATGGTAACCACCAAATCGGCGCTGGCGATTGCGCCGGCCGTCGTCGCAACTCCGACGATACCGTCGGCATCGACCGCTGTCGCCGCATACGGGGCTCCGCCACCCGGCGCCTTACCGCCTTCGCTGTTCAACGTCTTGTCCCACGGATTCGCCACGAGGTAGGCGTCTGCCGCGGCGGCGTTCGCGAACGTGCCCATGGCGAGTTTCGCCTGAATCTTGCGAAGTTCGTTCTGGACGAACCGGGCGCCTTCTTCCCAGTGCGCGTTCACTTTCGACATGTTCGCGTTCTTGATGTAGTCCTGATACGCGGGCAGCGCGACCGCCGCCAGAATGCCGATGATCGCGACCACGATCATCAATTCGATCAGGGTAAAACCCTTCTGCATTGCTCGTTTCATCGTAGTTGGCTCCGTACTCCAAAGCGTCAAAGCGGTTTCAAAACGACAAAGCGGACGACTGTCGATCATTCCGATTCATCGTCAGCCCAGGCGAAAAGGTGCAAGCCACATGCCAGCGCATCACACGCCTCGTCGGTCCATCATCGTCTGCTTGGATTTCCCCATGGCCTCAACAGGTTAGACGAGCGTAATCAAATTGCAAGCGATGGCCTAGGCAGGTATCTGATCTTAGTGTGAGTTACTCGACACGTCACAAGGTGACCCACTCGGTCATACCTGATGACTCCATCTGACAATCCGATGCTGGCGCGTTACTCCTTTGTGACCGCTTTATCGACAGCCCAGTGATGCGCGATTAGACTTCGCCACTCGTGCGCGACTACTGTTACCGGGCAGGAACTAGCCTCCGACAAGGATTTCGTTCGTCCAATGGCTACACAAACGGTACCGCTCTCGGGACTCGCTCGACGCCTCGTCGAGGACGGTATTCTCGATGCGGACACCGCACAGACTGCCAGTGAGGACGCACGCAAGGCAGGGATCGCGTTCGTCAGCTATCTGATTCGAAACGAACTCGCGAATCCGCGCTCCATCGCGACGTCGGCGTCCGAGGAATTCGGCGTTCCGATCATCGACCTCTCGGCCTTCGACCTCGAAGCGATCCCCAAAGATCTGGTCAAGGAACGCCTCATCCGGCAACACAATGCGCTGCCGTTGATTCGACGTGGCGTTCGCCTATTTGTTGCCGTGTCGGACCCGACGAACCTGCAAGCGCTCGACGAAATCAAATTTCATACCGGAATCAATACCGAAGCGATTCTCGTCGAAGAGGACAAGCTCGCCACCATCATCGAGCAATTCCTCTCCAAACAGGACGAAAGCCCACTTGGCGACCTGGCAGACAACGATCTCGACGACCTCGACCTGGAGGCGTTCGACGAGGAAGCACAGGACGAAGACGTCGGCCAGACGTCGGCGACCGACGACACGCCGATCGTGCGCTTCGTCAACAAGATGCTCCTCGACGCGATCAAAGGCGGCTCGTCCGACATTCATTTCGAACCGTACGAAAGATCGTACCGAGTACGGTTCCGAACCGACGGCATGCTTCACGAGGTGGCGAAGCCGCCGATCAACCTGGCGACCCGCCTGTCCGCGCGTTTGAAGGTCATGTCCGAGCTCGACATCTCCGAGCGTCGCCTACCGCAGGACGGGCGGATCAAGATGAAGCTGTCCAAGACGCGATCGATCGACTTCCGCGTCAACACGCTGCCGACGCTGTGGGGCGAAAAGGTCGTGTTGCGTATCCTCGATCCGACCCAGGCAAAGATGGGCATCGATCAACTCGGTTTCGGCGAAGCCGAAAAGCAGCGTTTCATGGAGGCGTTGTTCCGGCCGCAGGGCATGATTCTCGTGACCGGTCCCACCGGTAGCGGCAAGACGGTCACGCTGTATACCGGCCTCAACATCCTCAACAGCGCCGAACGGAACATCGCGACGGCGGAAGACCCGGTCGAGATCAACCTCGAAGGCATCAACCAGGTCAACGTGAACCACAAAGTCGGCCTGACCTTCGCCTCTGCGCTGCGCGCCTTCCTGCGCCAAGACCCGGATGTCGTGATGGTCGGCGAGATTCGCGACCTCGACACCGCCGAAATCGCCGTCAAAGCCGCGCAAACCGGCCACATGGTGTTGTCGACGCTGCACACGAACTCGGCCGCCGAGACGCTCACCCGCCTGCGCAACATCGGCGTGCCTGCGTTCAACCTCGCCACCTCCGTGAGCCTCATCATTGCACAGCGCCTCGGCCGTCGGCTCTGCACGGTGTGCAAGACGACGATCGAGGTACCCAAGGAGACCCTGAAGGCGGAAGGGTTCACGGACGAGGACATCAAGAAGGGCTTTCAGATCTTCGAGCCGAATCGGAAAGGCTGCGACAAGTGCAAGGATGGGTACAAAGGCCGCGTCGGAATATATGAAGTAGTTAAAATTACGCCCGAGATCTCTCGAATTATCATGGCCGACGCAAACAGCATCGAATTGAGCCGCCAGGCGCGCGAACACGGCTATCCGGACCTGCGCCGCGACGGCTTGATCAAGGTGATGCAAGGGATCACGAGCTTGGCCGAGGTCAATCGCGTGACCACAGGACACTAACCCTCTACCGGGTGAACCATGGCCGCTAGCGCGCTATTCGTTTGGGAAGGAACCGACAAGCAGGGTCGCCGGGCCAAGGGCGAGATCGCGAGCTCGAATCCGGCGATCGCCAAGGCCGAACTGCGCAAGCAAGGCATCACCGCGACGAAGGTCCGAAAAAAGGGGGCGGGCCTCAGCTTCTCGAGCGGCAAGAGCATCAACTCGGCCGACATTTCCCTCTTCACGCGACAGATGGCGACGATGATGCGCGCGGGCGTTCCGCTCGTGCAGTCGTTCGAAATCGTCGCCGACGGCGTCGACAAGCCGAAGCTGCGTGACCTCGTGCTCGCAATCCGGTCTGACGTCTCGGCCGGTAACACGTTCGCATCGGCATTGCGCAAGCATCCGGTCTATTTCGACGAACTCTTCTGCAACCTCGTCGACGCCGGCGAACAGTCTGGTTCGCTGGAGACGATGCTCGACCGGATCGCGTCGTACAAGGAAAAGACCGAGAGCTTGAAGGCGAAGGTTCGCAAGGCGATGACGTACCCGATCGCGGTCGTCGTCGTCGCGGTCATCGTCTCCGGCATTCTGCTGATCAAGGTCGTGCCGCAATTCCAGACCGTGTTCTCGGGCTTCGGCGCCGAGCTGCCGGCATTCACCCTCTTCGTCATCCACATCTCCGAGATCGTGCAGAAGTGGTGGTTGCTGTTCTTAGTCGCCATCGCTGCCGCGATCGCCGGCTTCACCATTGCGAGGCGCCGATCCAAACCGCTACGAGACGCTATAGATCGCACCTCGCTGAAGATGCCGATCGTCGGCAACATCATCGAAAAGTCCGCGGTCGCGCGATTCGCCCGGACACTCTCAACGACGTTTGCCGCCGGCGTGCCGTTGGTGGATGCATTGAATTCCGTTGCCGGAGCGACCGGGAACTCGGTTTACTCGACCGCCGTCTACAAGGTTCGCGACGACGTCTCGACGGGCCAACAACTCAACTTTTCGATGCGCAGCACCGGGGTCTTCCCGAACATGGTCATCCAGATGGTCGCCATCGGCGAGGAGTCGGGTGCGCTCGACTCCATGCTCGACAAAGCGGCGTCGTATTACGAGGAGCAGGTCGACAACGCGGTCGACAACCTCACCGCACTGATGGAGCCGATGATCATGTCGGTCCTCGGCGTGTTGATCGGCGGCTTGATCATCGCGATGTACTTGCCGATCTTCCAACTCGGCCGCGTCGTCGGCGGTGGCCACTGACGTCCACGCGCCTTTGGAATGCCGTTGGATTCTTTGCTGAGCTTCGGCTGGCCGGCTCTCGTTCTACTCGCATGGATCGGGCTGTCGGTCGGTAGTTTTCTCAACGTCGTCGTCTATCGCCTGCCGGTGATGTTGACGCGCGAATGGCGCGCGCAAGCGAAGGACGTTCTCGCCGCACCGCCCGCTCCGATCGCCGACGACGAACCGTTCAGCATCGTGGCGCCGCGGTCGCGGTGCCCCGCATGCGCGACGCCAATCCCGGCGAAATACAACATTCCTCTCTTGAGTTGGCTCTTCCTGCGCGGGCAATGCGCGAACTGCCACGCGCCGATATCGGCGCGTTATCCGATCGTCGAGTTGCTGACCGCCGTCGCATCGGTGCTCGCGATCGCCGCGTACGGGTACACCTGGCTCGGCGCCGCGGCGCTCCTGTTCACCTGGGCCGCAATCGCGCTCGCGTTCATCGATCTCGATACGAAGCTGTTGCCCGACCAAATCACGCTGCCGCTCCTGTGGCTCGGCTTGATCGTGAACATCTTTGGCGGATTCACCGATCTCACGTCTGCGGTGGTCGGAGCGATCGCCGGCTATCTATTGCTGTGGTCCGTGTATTGGGCATTCAAATTGATCACGCGCAAGGAAGGCATGGGCTACGGTGATTTCAAGTTGCTGGCGGCACTCGGCGCTTGGTTCGGTTGGCAAGCGTTGCCGATGCTCGCACTTATTTCGTCCATCGTCGGCGTCGTACTCGGCGGTGCGTTCTTGCTGATCAAGCGCAGCCGCGAACCGATTCCGTTCGGACCGTACCTCGCCATCGCGGGTTGGGTGACGTTGGTCGCGCATGATAGGGTGCTCGCCGTCGCGTTGGGTTGAGTCGGTGGCGATGTTCGTCGTGGGAATCACCGGTGGGATCGGCTCGGGCAAGTCGGCCGTTTCCGATCGCTTCAAGCGTTACGGTATCAAGATCGTCGATGCGGACGTCGCGTCGCGTGATGTCGTAAAGCCCGGGCAACCTGCGCTCCTCGATATTCGCGAGCATTTCGGCGCGGACATATTGCAACCGGACGGTACGCTCGACCGCGCCAAGCTCCGCGCACGGGTGTTCGCCGACCCGAACGAACGCAAATGGCTCGAGCGGCTGTTGCATCCGAAGATCAACGCATACCTCGTGCAGGAACTACAAAACGCCGAGTCGCCGTACGCGATCTTGGTCTCGCCGTTGATGAAGGAAACGGGACAAGCGCGATATGCGAACCGAATCCTGGTCGTCGATGTTCCCGAAGAAGTTCAATTGCGACGCACGATGACGCGCGACGCCAACGACGAAAAGCAGGTGCGCGCCATCATGGCTGCACAGATCAGCCGCGCCGAACGGCTCGAGATGGCCGACGACGTGATCGTCAACGACGCCGGATTCGAAGCGCTCGACGCGGCCATCGCGCGACTGCACGAGCGGTATCTGGAACTCGCCGCGAAACACCGACGCTGATGGACGGGCCGGCCCGCATCGTCGCATGCCCCACGTGTCGTAAGCCGGTGCATTGGAGTGAGGCTAGTCGCTATCGACCGTTTTGTTCCGAGCGTTGCCGATTGATCGATCTCGGCGCGTGGGCCGAGGAACGCCACCGCATCCCGGCGGAAGACCGCGAAGATACGTCGGAACCGACCGACTCGCGCTCCGACGACTGAGCCCTAGGTCCGGTACTCCGCGTTGATACGAACGTAGTCGTACGAGAAATCGCACGTCCAAACCGTGTCCCACGCGGTACCGCGCCCGAGGTCGATGCGTACCGTGAATTCGGCTTGCGCCATCACCTTCGCGCCCGCTTGCTCGGTGTAACTCGGTGCGATCATGCCGCCGCACGCCACGCATACGTCGTCGAGAAACAACGCGACGCGGGCGGGATCGAGACCGTCGACACCGGCGCGCCCGATCGCCATACAGAAGCGACCCCAATTCGGATCGCTCGCGAACATCGCCGTCTTGATCAACGGCGACTCGGCGACGGTGTACGCGACCGCGAGGCACTCGGCTTCGGTACGGCCGCCTTCGACCGTGACGGTCACGAATTTCGTCGCACCTTCGGCATCGCGGATGATCCGCTGCGCGAGTTCGCGCGCGACGTCGATGATCGCGCCGCGAAGCTCCGCGTAACCACACTGACTCG